>ODAI012657447.1_pt1 | contig 62901 bp, 54 predicted proteins | sample 1539321 | NCBI WGS metagenome assembly ODAI01 (sample SAMN02144231, study PRJEB22623) | gut metagenome | biome: sheep rumen | host: Ovis aries | place: New Zealand
AAAACCCTCGCTTCGGAGTAGGGGGTTTTCCCTCCCCTTATTTTGGGGTCCAAGGGCCTCCCTTGAAAATCTTTTATCTGGCAGCCTTTACGATTGTGTCAAAGTAGGCCTTGTTCTTTTGGTAAATGCTGTCGTAGACCGAAAGGGTTAGGCAGGCATAAGAGCCGTCTTTGCGGCATTTTAGCACTTTGAAGGTTCTTGTTACTGATGCTTCTGCCGGGCGGTAGTAGACAGACTCTATGCTTGTGGTGCTTCCGCTTGTTGTTACGCTCTGAAAGGGCCACAAAGAAAAGGTGCAGTCTGAACCCTGGCAAGATTTTCTGATTATGAATTCCCTGTATGCGTCTGCGTCTATGCCTGCTGCCGGAATTGATGCGATTGTTAGCACGGCGCTGTCTCCCAAGAGCCACATGTTGTCCATTGCCTTTTGCCAGGATGAATCTACGGTAACGCTCATGTCGTCGCAGGATGCCTTTTGCGGTTTTGCCTTTGTGTCTTTTGCAAAGGTGCGGGCCTTGTCTTTGGGCAGTCCCTCTGTTCCCTTAAAGGATGTAAAGCTTGTGTCCGTTGAGTTGTAGAGCTGGCCGGTTGTTAGCAAAGAAAATATTTCCCTGCCGTCTTTTGCCTTTATTGATTCTATGCTGAAAATTGGGATGCGCTTGTTGTAAACGATGGAAACTTCTCCGCCAAACTGGGCAAAATCAGAGGAAAGGGTTACCCTTGTGTTCTTGCCAAATTCAACGTTCTGCCTGCGGGCGGTAAATTCATAGAATAGGTCGTGCAGGTAGTTTATGATGTCTGAATCGTTTGCAGCAGCACCGCGGATGTTTTCTCCTGTAAGCAAGAGCTTGTCTTTGGTTGGGTCTACGGAAAAATAGATTGTGATGTCTTTTTCCACAAGGGAATCTTTTGGGCTTGCGGGAGAGTAGTAGCGGAAGGCATAAGTTGAATCATTGTAATAAATTATGCCAATGTAGGAACTTCTGTTAAAGCTAGAATCCTTGTAGAATGCGTATTCTCCCGATGTGTCTGCAATCTGCTGTGTTACGCCCGGTACTGCAAATGAGTAAGCTGCGCAAATCAATGCCAGTGAAAGGAAGGGTAAAAGCTTTTTTAAAAGATTCATGGGTACTCCTATTTTAGCATAGGCATGCTAGCCCCGATTGGAAGGGCGGGCGTAAGCCCGTTGCCGCCAGGCAATGGAGGGGGATGGGGCCCCCGGAACCCTGGAAAGCGGGTGCTACGATTCCTATTCTGTTCTTAAAAAGAACGCTCCCTTTTACCAAGGAAGCGCTCCAAAAAATCAAACAACAGAAAATGCTTAAGGTAACAATTTTAGCCGTTCAGCTTTTCAAGTTCTGCTTTTACGATTTCTGCAACTTTTGCCGAGGCATTTTCCAGAGGGATAAGCTGGGCATCCTGTTCGCTGCGGAGCTTTACTTCCACGTTTGGCAGGTTTTTGTCGCCCACAGTGATGCGTACCGGGAAGCCAATTAAGTCCATGTCGTTGAATTTTACGCCCGGACGTTCAGCCCTGTCGTCAAGAAGCACTTCGATTCCTGCGTTTGTAAGCTCTTCGTAGAGGCGGTCGGCGGCTTCCTTCATCTGGCCGTCGTATTTGATTGGAACGATTGCCACCTGGAAAGGTGCGGTTGTCATTGGCCAGAGGATTCCCTTGTCGTCGTGGAAGGATTCGATGATGCTTGCCAGTACGCGGTCAACGCCTATTCCGTAGCAGCCCATTGTTGGTACTGCGGCTTTTCCGTTTTCGTCAAGGTAGGTTACGCCCATGCTCTGGGTGTATTTTTTGCCAAGCTTAAAGATGTGGCCAAGCTCGTTGCCCTTTGTTGTGTGGTACTTGCCACCGCAGCCCGGGGTGCAGCAGGTGTCGCCCTCTTTTGCGGTGCGAACGTCTGTGTTAATCCATGCTGTAAAGTCGCGGCCTGGTTCAACATGCTTTAGGTGGTAGCCAGCTTTTCCGGCTCCAGTGATTGCGTCGTGCATGTCGTTTACGCTAAGGTCCTGCACGATTGGGCAAAGTGATGTGAGCGGGCCAACAAAGCCGTGTGGTGCCTGGGCAATTTTAAGTATTTCTTCGTCGTCGGCAAGGCATACTTCGCTTGCTTTTAGTGCGCCTGCAAGTTTTGCCTCGTTTACGTCTAGGTCTGCGCGTATAATGACGCATACGTAAGAAAGCGGGTAGAAGGCAAAGTCTCCGTCTTTTGTCTGCTTAAGGTCTTTGCAGTGGGGAGCCTTGCTTAAGTCCAGGGTTGAATTTATTACGCGGTAGATGAGTGCCTTAATAAAGGTTTTTGGCGTGGACTTAAAGAATTTTTCCATGTCTTCTATAGAAAAGACGTTGGGTGTTTCCACAAGCTCTGGCTTTAGGTCTGTTGGCTTCTGGGGATTGCCGTCGTTGTCTACAGCCGGGTCTGCAAAAGATGCTGCTTTTTCTACGTTTGCCGCATATCCGCACTTGGAGCAGAGGATAAGGGTGTCGTCTCCAACTGTGCTTTCCACCATGAATTCTTCGCTTCCTGAGCCACCCATTGCGCCTGTGTCTGCCTTTACAGGAATTACCTTAAGGCCAAGGCGCTTAAAGATTCTAAGGTAGGCTTTTGCATAAGCCTGGTAGGTTTCGTTCAGGGATGCATCGTCCTTGTTAAAAGAATAACCGTCTGCCATGTTGAATTCACGGCCACGCATAACACCGTATCTTGGGCGGATTTCGTCGCGGTACTTTGTGTTTATCTGGTACATGTTGATTGGAAGCTGCTTGTAGCTTGTAAGACCTGCCGCTGATATTGCAGTGAAAGCCTCTTCTGCGGTGGGGCTAACAACCATGTCCTGTTCGCCGCGGTTTTTTGCCTTGAGCATCTGTGGGCCCATTGTGTCCCAGCGGCCACTCTGCTTCCAAATTTCACCGGGAACAATTACTGTTGGCTTAAATTCGCATGCGCCGCTTCTGTTCCATTCTTCCTTGATGATGTTTTCCACTTTGCGGTAGGCGCGGAGTCCCAAAGGCATATATGTGTAAAGTCCGTTGCCGAGTTTGCGGATTAAGTCTGCCCTCATCATAAGCTGATGGCTAGAGATTATGGCTTCTGCAGGTGCTTCCCGCAGCGTGTGTAAAGGTAATTGTGATGTTTTCATGCAAGGTATTATATAGAAAAGAATGGTTTTAGTTAATAGGGGGAATAGCAAGTTTCTTAGGACGGTAGTTTCTTGGACGATAGTCTTTTGGACGAAGTCCCTAGGACGAAGTCCTAATTGCTCTACCATTTTATTCTTTGGCTTAATTCGAGCGGACATTTCTTTGCGCCACCCGCTTTCCGGGGTTCCGGGGGGCCCTACCCCCTCCATTGCTACAGGAATCGGCCCTTCGACTGCGCTCAGGGACCGACCCCTGTAGCAACGGCTGCGCCGCCCCTCCAATCGGGCGTAGGTTTGGAGGGTGTTTGCATGCGCTACCGTTAAGCTTGTTAAAAAGGTTTGGCTGTAATGGTTGTGCTTTCTAATATTAAGGCTTTACATTATGGAGTGGTATATTTTATCCATTTCGCTAATCGTTTTTTCTATGGCAAAGGCTTTTGCCCGCTCAGCGTTGCGTTCTCCCATTTCAGCACGCAAAGCAGGATTTTTGTAGAGCAAAATAATTGAGTCACTCATCTCTTTTTCTGATTTTGTGTCAAAAATAAATCCAGTTTCTTTGTCAAGAACAAGAGAGCGATGCCCACGGTTATCACTGCAAACAACAGGAATACCGCATGCCATAGCCTCAATAATGTTCACAGGCAGTCCTTCTCGCAAACTGGCGGAAAAAGCAATATCGCTTATCATTGTTAGCTTATCAACATCGCTCCTGTATCCCAGGAACTGTACAACATCGAAAAGATTTTCTTTTTCAACATATTCACGCACAATCGGCAAAGTTTCTTTTCCAATCAGCAGGATTTTCAGAGTCGGAATTATCATCTTCAGCTCGTGTGCTTTTTGAACAAGCATAATCTGATTTTTATTCTTGTTTAATTCCGCAACAACCGTGATTATAAAATCTTCATTGTCATAACCGAGTTCTGTACGGAGCCTAGATTTTTCTTCTGCTGAAACAGGATGAAACCTATCAAGATTCACCCCCACACCGTCAATCTTGTAAATTTTAGAATGACTCTTTTGCCCTTTCATAATCTTCCTCGTTTATGGTCACAATAACATCTGTACAAGCAGCCAGCCATTTTTCCATAGGGTAATACAAAAGCCAGTTTAAAAGCGGTGCCCCTTTGTAAAAATGAAAACCGTGAGCCGTATATATGACTTTTATCTTGCCCTCTTTCCAGAGTTTCTTTGCCGCAATCCGACCAATAACACCACCCATAGGTGTATGGCAATGCAAAATGTCATATTGATTTTCAGAAAGCAATTTCTTAAGTTCCCGCAAGCCCCGAAGATTTTTTAAACTAAATGGACTCCTGGCAATATCGATAGAATACTGATTGTCACAATCCAGAACCCGCTCCTCTCCAGCAGAACAATAATCCACCTGCCACCCCTGCTCCTTAAACCAACGCATATAGGGGCGGTTGAATTTTGAAAAATTAGCTGTATTTGAAAGGAATAGAACTTTTTTCATCTTTTAGTTTCCTCTAAAAGTTTGTGCCAGAATTGTAGATGTTCGGCATAGGAAAAATTTTTCTGATATTCTTCAAATGCTGAATTACAGAATGAAGAAAATGAATCAAATATCGTTTGGACGCTTTTTGAAAAGGCATAAGGATTATAAATATCTTTTAAACAGAAACCGAATGTTTTATTTACTACGTTACGGTTAAAGCCTACAGATGATGCAATTACCGGTAAACCGGCAGATAAGTACTGAATTAATTTGAATGCTCCCTTTCCTTTTGCAAGTTCTGAATCTATAAGCGGCATAAGTCCAATATGGGAGTGAAGAACTGCATCTATAGCTTTTTCTCTTGACCATTGAATGTTTTCGATACTGATTCTTTTTGCATCAAAATCCAAGTTCAGGTTACAGACAATTCGTAAAGTAATCTTTTGGGTAAATTGAGATGCAATCATATCGAGTACTGCGGCAATAGGTTCTATGTATTCAAGGTTGGAAGATGTGCCTACCCAGATGAATCGAATTTCCTGTAATAGCAATTTGTTTCTCCAACTGTCAATTTCAGATTTTCTTTTTATATACGATTGAAAGATTTCTCCATCAGTTGTGGACAATAACAAGACTTTGCTTTGAAAATATTTTGGAACCAGTGATTTTAAGTATTCATGCGTAACAATGATTTTTGAAGATATCCGAGACAAGAACAATACAGTATCTTTTGAAACCTCTTTAGTTGCAATAATGTGGTCGTCAAAATCCCAATATAAGCGGCATCCCTTCTTACATATATGCGATAGTAGCAGTCGAAAAATAAGTGGCATGATACGATTTACAAAGCGTCGGGAAACAATGATTACTTCAGGACATTCAAAGCAGTCTCTAATCAGGTAGCGGAGAGTTCTCCAGCAGAAAAGAATTTCAAAGTATATTTTTATGAAAACACTTTGCTTGGAGATTGGCATATATTTTATATATTCATCTTTTGTCAATTGGGTGTGATACAAGATTGAATATTCATTTTCTAATTTGGAAAAATATTGTATTACTCGGTAGTAAGAAGACGGATCAAAATAGGAATCTTTTATGTATATGGAAACTTTTTTCATTTTATTTATCCTCATAGAAAAAAAACAATACTCGAAGCCACAAGAGTGCAGCTGTTTTCTTTAAAGCTTTCATTGGGCTTTCATTATGGATAAAACAAAAAAGACAAAACTTGAAAAAGTTATGGTAGTAATGATTTTTTAGGTGGAAAATAAATTGGTTGAGAAATTCTTTTCTTTCATGATTATCCTTGATACGCAAAATGTCACAATAAAGACAAAAAATTTGGAAACCAAATAAATTCTCTTTCAAACAATTTTCTTTAAGCTTAGAATTAAAAGTAATTTTAAGCGCAGAATCAACAGAAAGAAACATATCAAACCGTTTTTGTGAAAAGTGACTTCGTGTAAGAGATGCTTCGTTCTGATAGTAGTTGTATGTATATTTTTGCAATTTGACAATTTTGTCTGCCTCAGAAGTTAGTCGTGGAATTATATCAACATCTTCATGAATTCTTCCATTTGTAAAATGCAGAAACGGTAATAATCTGCGTTTGTACAACTTGTTCCACGCAGAAAAGAAGTGTGGGTTTGAGTAAAGAAACAAAGATGCATCTGAGTACCGATTGTTGTTAGTTTTTGGTTTGACATCAGATTCGGTTGCTATGTTGAATAATCCGTAACAAATATCAGCGGAGTTTTTTTCTGCGGTTTCAATAAATTCTAACAACACATTTTCGTCAACAAGCCAGTCGTCGCTATCAATAAAGAAAATGTAATCTCCGCTACAAACTGCAAGGCCTGCATTTCTGGCAGATGAGAGGCCTCCATTTTTTTTGTGAATTACTTTTATGCGATTATCTTTTGAGGCATATTCATCACAGATCCTTGACGAGCTATCAGGTGAGCCATCGTCTATGAGAATAATTTCCAGATTACGATATGTTTGCTCAATTACAGAATTCAAACACCTCGAAAGATATTTTTCTACATTGTATACGGGTATGATTACAGAAATTTGTTTGCTCATACTAAAATTACCTTACAAATTCCAGATTATTATCTTTTTGTATAATGCAAAAAAGCATTTACAAATCCTTCCGTTCTGATACGGTAATAAATGCACCAAAGTATGAATAGGAACTTTGAAATTGGATTTTTCCCCCACTGGTTGTTAATTTTTATTTTCATCTGCTGTTGCATGATAAGATAATCAGACATCCAACTTCCATCAAAGTGATGGATACAATATGTGTTGGCTGAGGTATGTATTTTTCCCGTATCAAAATCTTTTGGGCAAAAGTATTCGCTTGGATAAATTGTTGTGTCTGCAACTTGTTGCATGCAGTCCCTAGCTACGAACCCATGCTTCGCAAAAACATCCGAAACGCGAATCACGACAGTTTTTAAATTTAGAGAACCATTTGTATTTATGAATTGTTCTTTTGTATAAGAGTCAAGGATTTCTTTATAAATGTCGCTCGCCGCCGGGCTTGCTATTCCGAGCCCGGCGGAGAGAAGTGGATGAGTTCCTTTTTCAATGCCAATAAAGGCACCTTTTTCGATTATTGGATGCAAATCCTTTATCACTTCAACATCAGTATCAAAATAGACACCTCCATACTGATACAGAATGTCAAAGCGTGCATAATCACTTACAAATGCGTATTTCTTTGCATCATATGCCTGCGCAATATATGGGAGTTTTCGCACATCATAATTGCTTTCATTCCATTCTTTAATTTCGTAATCAGGTAGGAACTTTTTCCATGAAGCAATGCATTTTTGCGATAATTCTGAAAGCGGATTCCCCCCGAACCAGCAGTAGTGAATGATTTTGGGTATCATAACCCACCTCCAAAAGAATTCAAAATTCGTTTGCTGTCCTCAATAAAATGCGTGTCCATTTTTTGCAGAGACAGATTTTTTAGGACTTCAAAATTATTGTTCTTGATTTCTGTTTTTTGTGTATGAAGATTTAAAAACAAGCTGTCAATTCTATTGTTCGAGCTCTTGACGCTCCCTTTCAAAGGTACGACTGCAATTTTCTTTTCGAATAACAAAGAAAAAAGTGAGCAATGGAAAGAATTGGTTATTACATATTCTGCATTTGCTAGGCATGAAAGCCAATCGGGGATTGTTAGATACGATTTTTTTATGCCTTCGTCATTATAATTGCAATGCTTCCACCCTGCATTTCCAGTAACATAGATTAATTCAAGTTTATTTTCTTTTGCCCATTTTTCGAGTTTATGAACTGAAAATGTACAGGTATTTGAAAGTAAGTATAAAAAAATATATTTTTTGTTTGGTACAGTTATCCTAGAGAAAAGTGAATAATATTGCTCTTTCGAAAGTAGAAGTGTGGGGTCACATACGACGTGTGCATTTATTCCTATAGAGTTTACAATATTCTTCCCGGAATTTTCTCTAACTGTTACGGTTGAAAAATTTTTCAAAAGAGGCTTTATTACATTCTTCATGGATTTTGAAAGATTATCTCTGCCAAAACTTGCTGCGTACGATGCTCTTTTGCTTTTATTAGGAACAAATTTCAAGAACCAAGTATTTATGATTTCATCAGCATATTCATTATTTATGTTCCAAATTTGATCAGAGCCAACTATGTACATATCTGCTTCTGGAGGATTGTCACATAAAGAATGATATGATTCATATACAATGCCTGTAGTTATAATGTATTTTGCCCTAAATGAATCAAAGCCGCGCATAATATTATTTTTCTTTTCTGTTTCTGATAAAATAGGTACTGGTTTCATTTTTGAGAACAAAATGGAAATGGTTTCAAAAGGGTGTTTTATTGCAAAGCAGAGTTTTTGTGCACTACTTAGATGCTTTAAGTTTTCTGGTTTATATCGAATCAAAAATGCATCATGCCCCCTGTCGCGAAGGTATTTCTGAAGTGCGTAACACTGGAGGATTTGGCCGTAGTTGTCATTAGACCACCATAATGTCATTATGCCTATTTTCATTTTTGCACCTTCTCCAACATTTTCTTTAGTTTGTTTGTATTTTTTTCCCCAACAAGAACCTTAAGTCCTTTAGCTGCACAACGGCGGGCAAATTTATATCCGCGGAGATAAAGCGGTGTTGATGCATATTTTTTTACAATTGTTTTGAATTGCAGTTTCTCTAAGTCTGAATAAAAGTAATCTCTTTGTTTTGGCTTTCTTGGAGATTTTTTTATTGCGGGATTGTATTTTGCACCAGCGGAAACATCTATTTCTTTCAACTCGCAACTCTTCAGTTCTTCAAGCAATTTCTTCCCTTTTTCCGAATGCGCAATAACGAAGCTTGTTCCCTTGTCATCGTCCATCGCAGGCAATACATTCTGCACTCCCCAAAAGTCTGCAAGTGTTATATCACTAGGGCGTGCAATTCCTCTGCATTTACAATCATAACAAGATTCTCTCAACGCAATATCTTTCAAGAAAATTTGCATATAAGGGTCTTTATTCAGCGTTGCCCTGTATTCACTATCGTTTGAAAATGTGAACGATAGTGAATACAGCTTCCAGCCGTCATCCTTCCGTCTGAAAGCTGTTTTCACTATGCCTTCGCGTTTTGCGCGGAATTTTTCCGCCTGATAATCTGCATATTTTTTCCACAACAGAGGACTCGGCACCCCGTGGCAAATAAAATCTACAGTCAAAAGATTTTCGTATTCTTTTTGAAGATATTTCTTTAAGCCTTGCACTTGGCAAGGAGTACCGCTGAACAAAACCTTTCTTCCACTCTCTAAAAATGCATTGCACTCTTTGTAACTGTTTCCAATCACGCTCTGCAAATACTTTGAGCCTCTGAAATCTGCAAGACCTTTGATTGTGTCTGTCCAACCGTGAACTACAGAGAAATCAGAAGTAAACTTTGCACCAAACACAACACCATTTTCTTCTATTATTTTTTCTGCAATCGCAGTGAAAATACCGCCACTAGAGGAATCAAGCCTAATCACTTCATTCTTGTTTATTGCAGCATAAGCCTTTGTGCCTTCATTTTCTTTCTTAATTGGTGTTATCGCAGGGCAAGTCTTTTCGCACAAGCCACATTTTATACACTTGCCGTTGTCGATTTGAGGATACAAAAAACCTTCATTGTTTTCGCTCATCGATATTGCAGACTTAGGGCAAACAGAGAAACAAGCATGACAACCTGAGCAACTCAAAAGATTTTCAATTCTCATTTTGCCCTCTCAATCTGTTCTTTACAGTCGCGATAACGGCTACTCTTTCAGCTCTATTCATTCCAACAAACAACACGCAAAGAGCTGTGCAGCAAAGCGAAATCAAAGTTGTCAGGCACAAACGCAAAAAGTTTTCTGAAAAATTAAGCGCAAACAATGCAGGAGCAACCGCAGAAATCAAGGCAACCACAACACAAGGTAAAGCTGTTTTTAGAACAAAATCTTTCAGCGAAAACTGCGCAAGATGTTTTATGATTATTAGCCGGACCAAAAATGCAGTAACTGTAATACAAATTGCAACAATCATAACAGCATAAGCGGGAACTCCAAACTTTAGCACAATATACGACACAGGCAGATTGCACAGCAAAACTCCACCAACAAGGCCTTGGTAAAGTTTTATTTTCCCTGTTGCCTGTGCAAGTGTCATAAGGGGATAACTTATTGAATCAATTACCGCATCAACCAAAGCAAGCTGCGTAAAGCAAACAGAATACTCAGGCGGATTTTTTAACCACAAGGACAAAATCGTTTTCATTTCAAGGCACAAGGGCAGTGCAAACAAATACATCAAATAAAACGTAAACTTGCACCCTCTGAACACAAGGCTCATCGTTTCATCTTTTCTTTCTGCCGCATACGTCTTTATGATTTGTGGACGCAGAGCCGTTGAAAAATTCTGCCCAAAGTTTACAACCGCACTGTTCACTTGGCTTGCGACCCCTCTTGCAGCATTCACTATCGTGCCAAAATGCAAGTTCAACAAAATATTTATAACCTGATTTTTCACCACCCCAACAGCGGCACCAAACAAATTCCAGCCGCTGTAGCTGATGATTTCCCTGAACAAGGCACCATCCCTTACAAACAGAACCTTACATTCTGCATAATGAAGTCTACAATAAAACCTATAAATCGACGTATTTACCAATGCAACAGCCGCAAGCAAAAGACCATAAAGAATCAGCTTATCGTAAGGCAAGACACGAAGCAAAAATACAATACCAAGTTTTAGCGCAACTTCAACAATGCTTGCATACGCATATACATTCATATTCTCGTGTGCAATTATGCTTGCCATATACGGCGTTGTAATCAAAGTAAGTAAAAATGACACAATAGCTGCCTGAAAAATCCAATTGGTAGCGGTCAACCGGGCTTCTGGAATCACAAGTTTTGTATTCACAAACCATAGCCCAAGACTTTCTGCAACAAGCACAATAACAAGGGCAAGCAAAACATAAATCTGGAATGTTACGGCAAAAGTTTTTTTTAGGTGCTCAACATCACCTTTACCTATGTCAAAAGAAAAATACCGCTGACTTGCTGTAGCCATTGCGCCAGACAAAAAGCCAAACATTGTAACTACACCCGCTACCACATTGTAAATGCCGTAATCTTCCGCTCCCAGTACATCCAGTACAACTCGCACCATGTACAGACTAATCAGCATGATGAGTATCTGGCGGAAATAGAGCAAGAGCGTATTTTTTGCGATGCGGCGGGTATCTGCCATTAGTTTATGGACTCCTTTGCGCTTTCTGCTGCTACTTTCTCATATCCGAATACTTCTTCTTTTACAAACTCTCTGTCCACGGCATATTCCACTCTGAATCTTACATCCAGCTGGTCTGCAAGATTCTCGTAATAGGCAAGCACATCTTTCCTTATTTCTTGATCGTTTAGGCGTACAACTTCAATGCCAGGGATTGCGCTGCCAGAAAGTTCTGCCTTTAAATCCGATTCTTCTTCCGCGTAGAGGTAGAGCAACACTTCTGCTGTTTCATCAGAAGCTTTTTCCAGTGCATTGTTAAGCATTCCCTCCAGAATTAGTTCGTTTACACCGTTTGGAAAGGCGATGACTCTTGCGTCATTTTGATTTGCACCGTTTTTGCTTTCGAGAAAATTGTACATTTCTTCAAGCTTTTTCTGACGGAAGCCTTTAGGGGCTGAGCCGCAGAGAATAGCATAACTTGCCAAAACAGATTCCTCTATGCGATATGTCAATTGATATATTTTGTGTAATTATATGCTAATCCGCATATAAATTCAAGTAAAGAATATGCAGATTGATATACTAGTTGTATGAAGACATTCAGGGAAAACCTTAGAGCCGAACTGGATTTTCAGGGGCTTACGGTGAAAGAGCTTTCGGCAAAAACTGGCATTCTAAAAGGAACTCTGGATAACTATCTTGGGGGACGTGCATCTATTCCGCCAGCTGATATTGCAGTAAAAATTGCAAAGGCACTGAATGTTTCGGTGGAATTTTTGGTGACAGGGGAAGAGGAAAAATGTTCTAGCGAAGAGAAGCTTTTGAATCAAGCTGTTCTTCTGAGAAATGATGAAAAAATGATGATTCAAGATTTGAATTCGATTCCAAAAGGAATGCGGGATACTTTTAGAACCCTTCTTCATCAGACGGCTGAAAACTTAAAAAAATGAATGTAAATCTAAAAAAACGTTTCTGATAAATATGTATTTCGTTGCATCTCCAGGCGCGGCAGGCGGTGGAGGGGCGGCCGCAAGGCCGTTGCCGCAGGCAATGGAGTGGGTAGGGCCCCACGGAACCCCGGAAGTGCCACACAAAAGGCATGGCTGGTAGCGAGTCAGTATTCTGTATTTAAGGGCATTGCCGCAAAATAAGGAATTTGATGCCCTTAAGATGGTGCTTTTAGGTTTTGTAGCGTGCCATTGATTAGAGCAAAAAAAGCCTATATACTGGACGGCATGAAGTGTAAAACAAAAATTGCTTTTTTTGCATATATGGCTTTGCTGCTCTTTACTCCTGCAGCAACAATTTCTTTTGCTACGGGAGAAGGCTCTGCGGCAGACAAAAAGTCTCCAGCCGGACTCATCCACGCAAACCTAATTTTAAGCGAAGACGGAAAAACCGTAACCGGTACCGTTGACAAGGGAATTGCCACTGCCGAAATCCCGGAAGGCGTTACCGCTATTGCCCCAAAGGCTTTCTTCCACTGCGAAAACCTGCGCTCAATCGTAATCCCAGAAGGGGTTGTCACAATCGGTTCATGGGCCTTTTCCCACTGCCGCGCCCTGTCCGAAGTTGCCCTGCCAAAAAGCCTTTCCCGCATAGAAGCCGGAGCCTTTAGCTGGTGCGACAAGCTTTTCTTTATAGAATTTCCCGCAAAGCTAAATTACATTGGTGCAAACGCATTCTATTCATGCGCCTCGCTAAAAAGCGTTACCCTGCCAAAAGGAATTACAAAGATAAGGAATGCAACTTTCTACGGCTGCCTAAAGCTTGAACAGGTTGCCCTTCCCCAGGCTCTTACGGAAATAGAAGAAAATGCCTTTGTAAACTGCGCATTCAAGACAATAGACTTTCCGCCAACACTGGTTCAAATTGGAAAGAGTTCATTCTACCACTGCCCCAATCTTGAAAAGCTTTCCATCCCTGCCTCCGTTGCAGAAATAGGAGCCAAGGCCTTTGCCCACTGTCCGTTGCTTTCCAAAGTGGAGTGGAGCAACCACAGCTGGCTTAAGGAAGTTGACGCGGATATATTCAGCAAGTCACCAGTCTACAAAAAGCTTAGCCTTCCAGATTCAATCAGCCTTGTAAACTACAATGCTCCGGAAGAAGAGGAACTTCCCCAAGAAGAACCTGTTCCCCCGGAACTGATGGGTGAGCAGGAAGAAGAAGTTCCTTCAAAAAAGAAAAAGTAAGCCTTAGTGTGTCCCGCCCCTTATTTCGGGGTACAAGGGAGCTCCCTTGAAAATAGTTTTTTAGTAAACACTACATTCGGCTCTTAAGTTCCTGAACAAGATCCTTGATGTTGTCCGTGTTGTCAACAGCCTGACCGTTTACAATGTTAAAGTATAGCCCCGAATTGTAATAGTAGATTTTGTATTCAACGGAATCTGTCTTTGGGTCAGGATTCAAAGGGCTTTTGTAAGTTGTAGATTCGCAGACAAGAACAAAGTTTGTGCCGGAAACCTTGTAAAGGGTTGCCACGTATTTTCCCATTTCTCCGCAAAGGTTCATCTCCGCATAAAGACTTTCCGAATCTGACTGGTAAACGCAGATTTCTCCGCCTTCTGAAGAATGGCCGTTGTAGTCGTAAGTCTTTCGTGAAAGGTCCAGCTTTGGATAGTAATTTATTTGGTTCAGTTCGTTAAGGTAAGCCTGCATAACGTTGCCGCCCTTTTCCTTAACCAGCAGGTCGTAAATGTCCTTGTTAACAACGCCGTTTACAGAAAATCCTGCAAGCTTTTGGAATGCCTTTACGCCTTTTTCCGTCTTTGGACCAAACCATCCGTCCGCTTCCCCAACTTCCGTAAAGCCAAGGTTGTTAAGCGCAACCTGAACAGCACGGACATCTTCTCCGTTCATGCGGGATTTTTTTAGCATCAAAAGCCTGGAATAATTCTGGGCAGTGGCAAAAAATGCCGCAAATAAAACCAACAGTGTAAGAATTGAAAAACGCTTCATAATTTACCTCTTGGCTTAATCATAAATCCAATCAGCGCAGAATTCAAGATTCTTCTTGCATTTTAACTGGAAATCAATTTTGGGCTCCACTACCAGCGAAATCTGTCTGAAAATCCATGATGCGCAGTAATAGGAAAATATTTTATATATCGTTTTCGTTATTTTTTGGACGGCAGCTTTTTGTAAATGAATTATGCCTTTTGCAAACAAGACTTCATCGTGGAACGGCTTTCCAGGGTTCCGCCTTTCGGCTCCATTCCTCCGCTGCGCTCCGGAATGGCTACGCCACCCTTCCAATCCGGCCTCATGCCTTTTGCAAAAAATTACATCAGAGCCATTTTAATTTCTTCCAGAACGGCAAGGGCATTCATTCCTGTTTGCAATGTTGAGCGAAGTTCCTCCTTTCCGTCCAAGAAGTCCACTGCATTCTGAATCATGTTTGCAAAGTAGAGCGTCTTTTTTGGCCTTTTGAATTTTATTTCTTCCAGCGATTTGAATCCCGTGTAGAGTTTTGATTCCTTAGACATGTAAATATTAAAGAATCCGTTTCCAATCAGTATGCGGCCTTTTGTTCCGCGGATGTCCACCTCAAAGCCAAAGTATTTGCTTCTTCCGCTTATGCTTATTGTTACGCAGGGAACGCTTGGCAAAGAGTAGCTGGCGCTTACGTTGCGCACTGCTCCCTTTTCGTCCCTCCAGATTCCGCTTACACTTGGCGAGCTTAGAATTGCTTTACCTTCATTTAGCTTTTCATTTTTTTGCAGGGCTTCAAGAAAGAAAAGCACAATGTCCACAAGATGGGTTCCGTCGTGAATAAGGCTGTAGGCACCTGTAGCTTCTTCGCTTTTGTCGTAGACTTTCATTCCAGAATAAAGGCTTGCGTTTATGCTTTGTATTTCTCCAATTTGCGTAAGGTATTCTGCTGCAAGCTTGTAGTCCAGGGCAAAGCGGCGCTCGTGGTTTACAAGGACGGGCACCTTGTTTTCTTCTGCGGCATTTTTTAGCTGCAAGGCTTCTTCTGTGTTAAGGGCAACAGGTTTTTCCAGAATTAAAAGGCGGGGTTTGTTCTTTATGGCTTCCAGCGCAATTTTTATGTGGGCATCTTCGTTTACCGCAACGGTAACAATGTCTGTCTTGCATTCAGAAAAAAGCTTTTGTGCGCTTAAAAAAAGTTTGCATCCTTTGTTTGCCTTTCCCCACTTTTGCAAAGCATCTTCGTCCGTGTCGCATCCGGCAATAAGCTGAATTCTTTTGTTTGCATTAAGAGCCATTGTGTGTGAAGCCGGCTGTTCACGCAATTTGTCATAGCCCAAGGTCCAACCAATTCTTCCGCAGCCTACAAGCGAGGCAGTGTATTTGTTCTGCATAAGCAAATTATATAGTAAGGATAGAAAATCGGCAAGTTTAATAATATTTTTATAACGGAAATCGGTTTTTATAATTTGTTCTTATGAAAATCAACTGGAAATCAGTTTTGTGTGTAGCGGAAGTCAAATCCGTCTGAAAACCTGCATTGGAGCGGAACGAGCGCAGCGAGTTTAATTTCCTATTCCGCGACACCGCAGGTTTTCAGACGGATTTGACTGGGAGCGGGACACAAAACTGATTTCTGTGTTAATTTTCTAACAGAACTTGACAAAGAAAAAGAATTGGCTCTTAATTGATGATATAATGATTTATACAGTTACTTTGAATCCTTCTTTGGATTATATTGTTGGGATAAAAAATTTTGTGGCGGGAAGTCTTAACCGTAGTGAGTCGGAAAACATTACGGCTGGCGGAAAGGGGATAAATGTTTCCATTGTTTTGCACAATCTTGGAATGGAAAGTACGGCTCTTGGTTTTACTGCTGGCTTTACCGGCAGGCAGATAGAATCCATTCTTAGGCAGGATGGAATAAAGACTGACTTTATAAATGTGGAACAGGGGCTTTCCAGAATAAACGTAAAAATCCTTCACAATGAGTCTGGGATGGGCGAAACGGAAATAAACGGCAGCGGGCCTTTAATTTCTAAGGATGACATTGCCATGCTTTTCCAAAAATTTGGTTCTATTGACTCCGGCAGCACTGTTGTTCTTGCGGGCAGCGTTCCTTCTTCCCTGCCAAAAAATTTTTATGTTCAAATTATGGATTCCCTAAAAACCAAAAACATAAAATTTATTGTTGACGCTTCTGGCGAACTTTTAAAGACTGCCCTTCCTTACCACCCATTTTTGGTAAAGCCAAATCTTTCGGAGCTGGAAGAGATATTCGAGGTAAAAATAAATTCGATGCAGGATGCCTTTGGCTATGCAAAAAAACTGCTTGGTCTTGGTGCGCAGAATGCCCTTGTTTCTCTTGGCAAGGACGGCGCAATTCTTGCCGCTTCTGACGGATGCAGTTACTACGCAAAGGCCCCTTCTGGAAAGCCCGTCAACACGGTTGGCTCTGGGGACAGCATGGTTGCAGGCTTTATTGCGGGCTACGAAAGCTCGCGGTCGTTTAAGTGCGCTTTGGAAAGGGGTGTTTGTTCTGGAAGTGCAGCAGCATTTTCTTCTTCTCTTGCAAGTAAAGATGATGTTGAGCTTTTGCTAAAAAAAATCCCCGGCACTGTGGAGTACCGGGGTGGCGAAATGCCTTTTGGTGAAAAAGATTTTGGCTCTGCGTTAGATGGCGTAACGCTGTAAAATTATTTTACCTTCTTTTCACCTGCATCTTTTGGGGCCTCCTTTGGCGCTGCCGGCTTGGGAGTTGGAACTTCTCCTTCTTTAACTTCTCCCTTCTTGAATTCTCCTCCTGGGAATTTTCTGCTGGGGAGATTCTTGCCGTCAAATTTTTTATTGCCATCTTTTGGCATTGGCATCATTTTTTTGCCGTCCATCTTTCCGTTTGGTCTTGCAAATTTTCTGTTTCCGCCTGCGCAGCATCCGCAGTTGCACTTGCAGCCCATGTTGTCCCTTGGCTTTCCGAATCCCTTTCCATTCATCTTGCCTCTTGGCTTTGGCATTACCTTGCCCTTGTCTCCAGGCTGGGCTACCGGGGGCATTTTTTTTGCCTTTGACGGAGGGGCTTTCTTAAGCTTCTTTTCGCCGGCATTTTCTTTTGGTGCAACTTCCTTTGGGGCTGGGCGAACAACTTCTGCTGGAGCCTTTGCTTCTGGAGCTGCTTTTGAAGAACTTGCCTCCTGAGCAAAAGCAATTCCGCTCATTGCAAAGGCTGCCAAAACAAAACCGACACTGCTTACCATAATTTTCTTATTCATAACAATACCTCTCTATAAAAAAAATATTTGAACGTCTCTCGCTCATTACGCCCTTAATATAGCATTTCTGTTTCTGCGGAACATGAATCTTTGCTAAGAGAAAGATAAGAAAACTCTTATTCAAAAAACTCTTACTTTTTTGTTTAATAGATAGTAGAATGAAGCATGAAGGAGGCGCGGAAATCAATTTTGTGTTCCGCTCCCAGGCAAATCCGACTGGAAACTCGCGGTGTCGCGGAATAGGAAATTAAACTCGCTGCGCTCGTTCCGCTCCAATGCGGGTTTCCAGCCGTATTTGCCTTCCGCTACACACAAAATTGATTTCCAGTCTTTAGCATAGGAAAATTAAAAGAAGCTGGTCTTCATTGTGTTTTTTTTGGTTACATGTCACCATATTTTACGGAAATTGATTTCCGTGTGAAGGAGGCGCGCCATGAATAGGAAAATATGCATTTTGTTTTTGCTGCTGGCAATTTTTTGCGGACAGGGGTTTTGTAAGGAAGACAAGGGGCCTGTTCCCATGCATCAGAATTTTCCGGCAAGAAGATTTGAAAATTTCCGCGGAAGAAGAAAACCCTTGAGAAAGGAAAGCTGCCGCCTTATAAGAATAAACGTGATTCCTGTTACGGAAGACGGAAAGGAATTTGTTGCGCTTGAACTTTTTTTTACACAAAGCATAGACCCGCGTTCAGTTCACAATAAGAATATTCTTGTAAATTCTACAGCTCTTAGCCCAAGGCATAAAATATTGTTCAACAAGTCGGCTACATGTATGCGCATTGTTTTGGAAAGGGATGATTTCTTTTCGCTTAGCGTGGACGGAATCCGTTCCTACAATGCAAGCCCTGTTCCAAAAGCCCAGATTGAATCTATGGAATGTGGCCGCAAGTATTTTTTTGACAAGGAAGAAAAGCTATGGAAAAAGTTTTAATTGTAGAAGACGATGAGGGCATAAGCGACTTTGTAAAGCTTGAGCTTGAGCATGAAGGATATTCAACCTGCCTGGCAAGTACCGGTCGCATGGCTCTGGAAGTTTTTGTGGCAGAAAAACCGGACCTTATTCTCTTGGACATAATGCTTCCCGAACTTAGCGGGCTTGAAGTTTTGCGCAGAATCAGAAAGGAATCCAATGTTCCTGTTATAATTTTAACTGCACGCGGAGAAACTTACGACAAGGTTAACGGTCTTAATGCCGGGGCTGACGACTATCTTGCAAAGCCCTTTAGCATAGAAGAACTGCTTGCCAGAATGAGCGCCGTCCTAAGAAGGAGTTCTGCTCCAGCCGCTGCATCTTTGGGCAGCCTAAAGATTCGTGGCCTTGAACTTTCGCCTGAAAGCATGAGTGCAAGTCTTAACGGAAGTCCAATTGAATTTTCCAAGACCGAGTTTTTGATGCTAAAGAATTTTATGGAGCACAAGGGGCAGGTCTTGAGCCGCGACAGCATAATAACAGCCGTCTGGGGAGAAAATCATTTTATAGACGAAAACAACGTGGATGTCTATGTGGGCTACCTTCGCGCAAAAATTGATCAGGTTGCAAAAGAGGAATACATAAAGACTGTGCGTGGTGCTGGCTACATGATGGTGGAGGAAGGCAAAAAATGAGTCTTGGCCTTGCCGCAAGAAAAAAAGCTCCATCCGTAACATTTACGCTTGCGCTAAGGTTTTCTCTTGTGCTTGCACTTGCAGTTCTTTCGCTTGCGGTTTTGTTTACATTTGCCCTTAAACGCTACATCTACAATTCGCAAAGCCGTGAGCTAAAAGATTCCGCGGAGGAACTTGCACTTGCCCTAAAGACCAATGCCCAGCCTGAACAAAAAGAAAAAATTCCCTACTATATAACTTATGCCGTTTACCAAAAAGAGAGCCAGGAAATTTTGGAAACAAACGATCCCTTTCTGCCGCTTTTGGAAGCAACAAAGGGAAGGACAAAAAAATTCGTAAGCAAGAATTATTTTATAGACGGTGACCTTAGGATTTTATATTTTGCAATGGAAGAAGAAAGTGATGAATACGGAAGTCTTGTAATACAGACTGCGCTGAACTTGGACACTGATTCTTCCAGCCTGCTCTTGCGGGGAATACCTGTAATTGTTTTGCTTGCATTTTTGCCTGTTCTGTTTGTCTCTTTTTTGACGGCACTTCTTATTGCCAAGAGAAGTCTTGCTCCTGTGGTAAAGATGACCGAGGCCGCAAAAAAAATTAGCAGTACAAACTTGGGTGAACTTTTGCCTGTAAAACAAAAGGACTCTTCTGCAGAAAATATTTCCACTGGAAATTTGGATGAACTGGACAAGCTTGCCGTAACATTCAACGATTTGTTTGTAAGGCTAAAAAAAGACTTTGACCGTGAGCGCGGTTTTACCAGTGATGTTTCGCACGAGCTAAAGACACCGCTTGCCGTAATCTTGGGGCAGGCAAACCTTCTGCGCCGCTGGGGAAAGGACGACAAGGCCCAGCTGGAAAAATCCCTGGGAATAATTGTGGAAGAAGCTGAATCAATGAATGCGGTGATTACAAATTTGCTCCATATAACAAGGTTGGAAAACAAAAAGCTGCTTCCGCAAAAAGAAAAGTTTTTTCTTGCCGATTTTTTTGCAAGGCTAAAGGAAGAAGTGCAAAGCCTTAGCCCTGATGCAAAAGTTTCTGCCAGCGTAAGCAAGGACTTGAACCTTTTTACCGACAGGGAAATGCTGCACCAAATATTTTTGGCATTAATTTCCAACAGCATAAAATTCTGCAAGGAAAAAAATCTTGAGCTTACTTTTTCTGCTTTGCAAAAAGAGACAAAGACGGAACTTTGCATTGTGGACAACGGTCCCGGTTTTAAGGCGCAAGACCTGGAGCATGTATTTGACCGCTTTTACCGGGGAGACGAGTCGCATACAAGAAGTGCAGGCGGGGCAGGGCTTGGGCTTTCCATTGCAAAGGCTCTGACACAATCCCTTGGCGGTACAATCACGGCCTTTAACGCAGAGGCAGGCGGGGCAGGGGTGCGGCTGGGACTTGATAACTAGTTCAATTTGCTGTTTGCATAGCGGGGGGCGTTACGGGGGGCTTGCCACCCGTAGAGAGGGTAGCGGAAGACACGACAAAGTGGAGCAAATGACGGAAGAGGCTTGTTTTGAAAAAAAATGTATTTGGGTATTGGCACAGACCCTGAAACTAGTTCAGGGTGACGGTTGTTTGTTTTTAAATTTTTGCCTCTTACGGCATTTGTGGAGCGACTCGTGGCTGTAGCGAGGGGGAGACTTCCCCCTCCTAGGCGAGTATTAAAGGCGCGCGCTATTGCAAGTGTATGTTTTTTTCTATAAAATAAGCGTATGGAAAAATTGAAGATTTTGCTGGCTAAGGGCCGCATTTATGAATCGGTATACGAACTTTTAAGTGATGTTGGAATTTCTATTTATCTTCCGGACAGGACTTATTTTCCCATAACGAATCAGGCAGACTTGGCATTTCAGGTTGTAAAGCCTCAGATTGTAAGCAACTTGCTTGCGGGCAACAAGGCAGACGTTGGCTTTAGCGGAAAGGACTGGGTTTACGAAAACGGCGTACAGGATTCAGTTGAGGAAATCATGGACTTGGGCTTTGACGGTGTTCGCATTGTTGCTGCTGTTCCCGATACGGTTGACTACGAAAAGCTTATAAAGTCTCCTGTTACGATTGCAACTGAATACCAGACTTTGAGCCGCAAATGGGTTGAAGACAAAAAGATTCAGGGAACGATTTTCCGCACCTGGGGAACGAGCGAAGGTTTTGTTCAGGATACGCCGGATTCAATCGCACAGATTTTGATAGACAACACAAGCACTGGTTCTTCCCTGCATGCAAACCATCTTAAGATTGTGGACACTCTTATGGAGTCTTCCACAAGGATGTATGCCAGCAAGGAAGCCTTGAAGGATCCGGAAAAGAAGCAGAAGATTATGGAGCTTAAGATGCTTTTCCAGACGGTTCTTAACGCAAGAAACCGCGTAATGCTAGAAATGAATGTTTCCAAGGACAAGTTTGATGCTTTGGTTAAGGGGCTGCCTTCCATGAAGAGTCCAACCGTTAGCACACTCTTTGGCGGAGACGGCTACGCTATAAAGATTGCCGTAAAGAAGAGCGAGGTTCCAACCCTTTTGCCAAAGCTGCAGAGCCTTGGCGCATGCGACATTGTGGAATATGAGCTTCGCAAAGTGATGATTTGATGCGGGCAAGGGGTGATGCGGATATGGATAGAATCGCAACTGTAGAACGCAATACAAAGGAAACCCAGATAAAGCTTACGCTTAATTTGGACGGAAGCGGCAAGTACAATGTAAAGAATCCAATCGGTTTTTTTGAACACATGCTTAGTGCTTTTTGCAAGCACGGAATGTTTGACTTGAGCGGAGAAATAAGCGGTGATCTTAACGTGGACCAGCACCACTTGATAGAAGACACGGGAATTGTTCTTGGGCTTTTGTTTGCAAAGGCTTTGGGCGACTGTGCAGGCATTTACCGCTCCGGTTTTTTTGTATACCCAATGGACGAAAGTCTTTTGCAGGTAAGCGTAGATTTTGGCGGTCGTCCTTTCTGCGTTTGCAATGCGGCTTTAACAGGCGTTCCCCTTGTTTCTATTTCGCCTGAAGGAAAGTCTTCTAGCTTCCAGACTGACTGTTTTGAAGACTTTTGGCAGGGCTTTGCAAACGGGGCAAAGTGCAACATCCACTTGGACACAATCCGTGGCCGCAGTGACCACCACAAGATGGAAGGGCTTTTTAAGGCTGCATCCCGCGCAATTCGTGCCGCTGTGGAAATAGACGGGCGCCGTAATGGAGAGGTTCCTTCTACAAAAGGCGTGATTGTTTAAGGGGTTTTAATTTTTATTCTGCAGTATTCTTCGATACTGATCCGGTCAGTGCCATTAAGGACGGTAAGCCCTTTTTGAATGCACTGGCCTTTTTTGTCTACGTAGAGCGAGAGTATGGGCTTTAGGGCGTTAAAGTCTTCCCACTGTATGGTGTCCATGTATTGTGCGTAGTTTTCCTGCATGTAGTATTCCGAGAAAGGAAAGCTTGCGGAAATGCTATCTGTGGCGGAGGCATAAAGCATGTAGGGGTAGGTTTTTCCCTTGATATAAATTCCTTTTGCCTTACCGCTTGCTCCTTCAGAATCTTTGCCGGGAAGTTCTTTTCGTATTCCTCGGACAGTCCAAAGGGAATCAGCCCCTTCTTCCATGCGGAAGTAATACTGTTCACCGTGTTTTGTGTGCTTTTGGAAGCTTTCTTTGTCCAAGTTTTTTGAGCTTATGCTTTCTTCTTCAAAAGAAAGGCGTATGTATCTTCCCTTGAATGGACTGTAGGGGTCGTATGCTTTGCATGCAAGGTTTATTATGCGTCCGTTTTTTTCTGCATAGACTTTTGTCCTGTAGCTGTAGGTAAGCAAAGAGACTGCTGTTACAAGCTGAACAAAAATGGCTAAGGCTAAAGATGCAAGCCCTATTTTTTTTGCGTCCAATTTAATCATTTTTTGCCTCGCTTTCGCCACTGCTTGCATTAAGGCGCAAGAGGAACATATTTAGTATTAGCATAAGGATTCCAAGGACTATAAAAACTACGCCCTTTACCACAAAGCCAAAGTCATCGCTAAAGAATTTGATGATTATTGAAAGGCATGCAAGTCCCCCCGCCGCATTTGCCAAGGCAAGATTTTTTGTGCGGTAGGCCTTAGTGATGTAATAGCCCGAATTAACAAAGATTGTTACAAAGCTAAGCAGGATGAATATTAGGCTTACAATTCCAGAGTCCAGCTCGTAGCCAAAAAGTGGAACTGTCTCGCAGAATGCAAGCAGAACAAATATTGCCAGTGTGTAAAATGCAATAAAGTAATTGCAAAAGACTTTTCTTCTTATTTTTTGCACAGGGGGCAGTAATACTATTGAAGCATAAAGAAGCGTGTGCAGCAGGCAGGAAATCAAATAGGGGGAATCTTTTTGCCCATTGCAGCCAATTTCTATAAAGGCAGCGGCAAAAATTGTTGCTGTAAAAATTGCTTCAGAAACATTTGCCAGCGGGGAATATTTTTCTTTGTCGTGGGTATAGTAGTAAGCCAGGGCACACAAAGGAATGGCTATGATAATGAAGTTTCCTTCTGCAAAAAGGTAATTCTGGGCAAAGTACTGGTTTGCCGCCAAGAGCAGCAGGTAGGGCATGCATAGAAGGCTCTTCTTTTTCTTCCACAGATAAAGTCCGTATAGGCTTGCAAAAAGGGATATGGCGTAATACAGGATTGAAAATGTTAGGCTGGAATGAACTCCATCCGGTGAAGGCTTGTCCAAGACAAATACCATAAAGGCTATTATTGCCATAAAGATTACAGCATCCAGTGATTTACGCAAGCGGTTGGAAAGCACAAGCAGAATAAGAGCCGCTGTGGCATAGAGGGCATAGACCGCCATCTGGAAGGGCAGAGCCTCTTTGGAAGAAACATATTTTAGTATTGGCCTTGCATCCTCAAAGGCTGTTGCAATAAAGAGTATTACCAGCGCCAGTCTTACAAAGAAGTGTGCCGCTTTTCCTTCTGATTCACAAAGCTTTGAACGGTAGCGTCCAAGACTTTCAAAGAGCAGAAGGAATGCAAAGGCCGCAAGAAGGGGATAGTTAAAGCTTAGGTTTGCCCAGAAATAATATGCCGCTATAAAAGCAAAAGGTGCCCAAAAGTAAACCTGGCCAGAAACCTTTTCTTTTTGGTTCAGGTAGAAGACGTATGCACATGCACTAAATTCTATGCAGAAAAGTAGAAAGCATAAAGTCTGTTCATTTATTTTTACAAATGCGTTCACAATAAAAAGTAGGAATATTGCTGCGGATACAAATATTATGTCCAGTGAACGCCTTGCAAAAGACGCTTTTGTTATAAGGTATAAGGCCCCTGCTGCGCACAAGCCGTATAGTGCAAAGTGGGAAGCAGGCAAAAGCAGAGCCTTTATGGGGGTAAATCCCTTTATGCTAAAATCAAGCCAGGAAGAATTGTAGGCAATCAGGGCAAGGGCAATAAAGAAAAAGATGCGGACAGAAAGGTAAAAGACCCCGGACTTGCTTTTATCCTTGTCATCTTCTTTTGCAGAAAAAGATTGGTGCTGAAGGAATGCTTCCAACAAAAGCATAAGGACAAGGGAAGCCAATATGGTGTTTGAAAAATTTGCAGAGAAAACAGATGCCGCAAGACATACGAAAAAGGCCGCCGCCGCTGAATTCTTAGAAAAGAAAACATGCACAAAGAACAAAAGCGCAAGCAGATAGGCTATTGCTGTTGGTGCAAGCAAAGCTGACTCTTGCATAGACCTGTTCATAAAGGCATAGCTTACATACAAAATGGCAACAAGCAGGGCGCAGAATGAATATGCAAGTTCAACGGAAGCTTTCTTTTTTCCCTTTAGCACAGGAAGCAGCGGGTAGGCAAGGGCTGCAATGGTAAGGCCAAGAGCCAAGATGCAGTCCATTATTGAACCCATACGATTGTAATCGCTTCGCAAATACTTCCAGCCTATTCCTTCCCAGAATCCGTTTATAGTCAAAAGCAAAAGAAGAATGCAAAGGCCTGCAAAGGAAAGCCGCTCTATGAACCTGTCGCCGTGGGCAATTGCGTATTCAAGGCAGAGTACTGTAAAAGAAATGCTACAGACAATCCACAATCCTGGAATGCCCTTTTCCAGTACGACGGCAAGCATTGCAGCCGCTACGCACAGCATGAGCCTCATACCATATTTTTTTTGCCGTGCAAAGGGGAAGATGGCCGCAAACAAAAGATAGAATCCAAACGCCCCACCGCCAGCGCTATTGTAAGAAAGGGCATAGGCTACAGATTGGGCAAGCGCAAAAAAGAAAACCCCGGTGGAATTCATTGCGTACATTATTAATATGGAAGAAATTGACCAGACAAAGAAAAAGCCGCTTGTGTTTCCAGGAAGACGGCATATTTGCGAGATAAAGGCAACGGCTCCGCCAAAGAGAAGCGACCATAGGACAGCGCTGCCTTCCCGCCAGTGCTTTTTGCAAATCAAATTTTTCTTAAAAAATACAAGGCAGCCCAAGCCCTGGACTGCAAGCAGCATTACAAATGCCGCAACTGCTTTTGCAAAGCGGGGAATGGCATTCCAGTTGTAGGCAATGAGCGAAATGACTCCCGCCGCAATAAGTATTGATGCCATTACGCTTAAAACAACGGGAATCTGTTCCGTGGTAAGGGCAGGAATAGTTGGCGCAGACTTTTTGTTTCTTTCGTTGAATAGTTTGTATATGTTATCGCCATCTTTCTTTTTGCCCGCAGCGGTAACAGACTCTTTTGCGGATGGGGCCTCTTTTTCCACCGCATTGCTTTGCGCAGGTGTAGCAGAAGATTCCGCATTTTTGTAGTAGTCAGAAATCTTTGTGGAGACTTCGCTTGAGACAACGCCTTTTTCTACTAAGACTTTCAGTTCGCCTAAAAGCCAGTCTACATGAACTTTTTCCATAGTTTAAACTATAGCATGATGTCTTTCTTTTGGATAGAGCATTTTTTGCTCTGTAGAAGGTAAGTGCCAATCTTTATGCAAGTTAGTAAATTAAAATGCAAACACGAAAGCACTTCCATTCCCGGCAGTAAACGCATCAAAAAAGCCGAGCGCGGATACATGGTATCTGACTCGCTTCGCTCGCTCCGCGCAAATGCTTTTTTGCTGCGTTTCCCGCCTCCATTCCAGTGCTTTCTTAACATGCTTTTTACATCACCATTATTGAAAATATACACTTGCCTTCTACCCCTCATTGGGGTAAGAGGTAAATATATTTAGTAAGTATTCAAAAATCAAAATATTTAAAACTTTTGATTAAGATAAAAATAAACTAATGACATGGCTTTTTTTGTTCAGAGGCAATGTTTTTCTATCCACTTTGCAAGTCCGTCGTTTTCGTTGGAAGGGCAAATTTCATCTGCAATGTCCTTTACCTGTTGAATGGCATTTTCCATGGCAATGCCTTTTCCGCACAGCTTTAGCATGCCAATGTCGTTAAAGTCGTCACCAAAGGCAACCATATTTTCCGTTGGAATTTTTAGCGCTTTGCTTACCGCAAGAATTGCCTTTTCCTTTGTGGCGTTTTTATTTGTTAGCTTGTACCAGGGAATGTCGGAGAAGGGAAGGTAGTCTACGTTTTCTATTCCTATGGAACTTGCAATTTTTTCCACGGCATTTTTATCCTGTGTTTGGATGCAGATTTTCATTGCCGGTTCGCAAAAGTGTGCAAAGTCAACTTTTGTCCAGAACTTATCGCCAAAGTCATCTTCGCCTGCGTTTGAATAAAGGCCCTTTTCGTTGTCTATAGAAATTATGGTTTCTTTGCCAAGCACTTGGAAAGTTTTTTCGATTAAGGTCTGCGTCTCTTCTTTTGTAAACTCAGAGTCGTAAATTTTTTCTTGGCTTTTGTCTTTGGTGCGGTGGAATGCAAGGGCGCCGCCGTTTGAAATTACAAGGTCGGGATTTATTCCGTCAAGAAATTTAACCGCATTCACCAGTGCGCGCGAAGTTGAAATGCCAAAGAGTATTCCTTTTTCTTGCGCCTTAATGATTGTCTCTTTTGTGTGATTAGAAACCGATTTGTCGTTGCGGAAAAGTGTTCCGTCCAAGTCTGAAAGAATTAATGATATGTGTTCCATAAATGATTATGGAAGAATTGTTGGTTTTAGTCAATACATTAGCAAACAGGAAATCTGTTTTATGTTCCGCTCCCAGTCAAAGCCGTCTGAGAAACCCGCGGTGTCGCGGAATAGGAAATTAAACTCGCTTCGCTCGTTCCGCTCCAATGCGGGTTTTCAGCCGTCTTTGACTTCCGCTGCACATAAAACTGATTTCCAGTTGTGTTGCATAAGGGATTACCAGGATGAATCTGATGCTATGTTTGTTTTTATTGAAGAACAGATGTTTTCAAAGTGGCTTTCCAATTCTTTCTGGACAATTTCATAAGATGCCGTGTAGTGGGTTTCTGCATTTTTGTTCATTAATGCACCTGCCCAGCCGCCCCAGAAGGCTCCCTTTTTGGATTTATCCATATAGAAAACTGTTGATTCCATTAGGACGCGAACCTTTCCGTCTTTTGTTGAAATTGAAACAAAAAGAGGAATGCGGTAGTTGACCATTTTCTTTGTAAAGTCGTACATGTACTTTCCGGTAAGCTGGCATGTGTTTGCGTCAGAAGATTCCTTCTGGACTTCCGGATAGTTGAAGACTCTGGAAAATGAGCTGTCAACATAAGAATAAAGCGATTTCTGGCTTTTGCCGGAAAATTCAATTACTTTTTCATAGCGCACAACGTCTTTTACTTTGTCGCTTGATGCGCATGATGAAAAACCGAATGCAAGAGCGATGATAAGCATAAAAGCAAATCTTTTCATACAAAAACCTCGAAAAAATTTAATTGTATAGGCTGAATTGATATAATTTCTGCCTATATAGATTATGTGATTTTATCAAATCTGCCTATAGAATTCAAGTAAAATTTAATCTTATAGGCATAAAGGTAAGATGCGGATGGATTACATAAAAATCGGCCAGAGGATAAGGGATTTCCGCAAAGAGAAAAAAATGTCTCAGGAACAGCTGGCTGAACAAATTGGAATTTCACCCACTCACATGAGTCATATTGAAACTGGAAGCACAAAATTGAGTTTGCCGGTTCTGGTAAAATTGTCGCAGTCTCTAAAAGTAAAAACCGACAGACTGCTTTTTGATGCACCCCAAGTTGACTGTAGCGGGATTATGGATCTTCTTTCGGAATGCTCTGCAGAACAAATTGGCATTATGGAATCCATTATTGCCGCTGCAAAAAAATCTACGGATAAATATTTTTGAAAGCTTTTAAATTTTATACTTCTACAAGTTGGCGTAGATTTCTGGCGGTAATGACAGGAACAAATGGATGTGGTATATTATAATTACAAAGGAGCTTTTGTATGTCTCCAGATTTTGACGAACCTCTCGAAGATTTTGAATAATCGTAACGACTGACGGAAATAATCACGAGGCAGTTTCAAAGCTCTGTTTTTGTCATGCTGAATTTATTTCAGCATCTAGCTTCAGAGATTCCGAAACAAGTTCGGAATGACGCTTTTGGAACAGATGCTCCTTTGTATGATGTAAAAAACAACCTACGCCACCGTGGAGGGGCGGGCTTTGCCCGTTGCCGTAGGCAATGGAGCCGAAGGGCGGAACCCCGGAAGGGTGGTGACGCAAAGCCGGGGGTGAGGACACCCCCGGTGTTTGTCGAGTTAGTCAATTAATGAATGGTAGAGCAGTTAGGACTTCGTCCATAAAAGTACCGTCCAGAAGACTATAGGATGGAAAAGATTGCCGGGCCGTGGTTCGACATGCTCACCAACCACCCGGCAATGACGTGTTGCGTTTGGCTATTTTTCCATGCCGTCCATGGTGATGATGCCACCGTTTTCGTCGAATTTTAGTTCGCGGAATTTTACGTTGCGCTTTTGGTTGATGCCGCCTGAGCGTTCGCAGTCGTGGTAGAAGAGGTACCACTTTCCGTTGTACTGCATGATGGAGTGGTGGGTTGTCCAGCCAAGTACGGGGGTTAGGATTTTGCCGCCGTAGGTGTAGGGGCCGTAGACGTTTTTTGATGTTGAGTAGCAGAGCAGGTGGGTTGTTCCCGTTGAGTAGGTGAAGTAGTAGGTGTCGCCTTTTTTAAAGAGCCAGGGATCTTCAAAGTAGCGGCGCTCTTCGTCTCCGCCGGTGAGGGGCTTTCCCTTTTCGTCAAGGATTACGAGGTTGCGGACTTCTTCTGCAAGTTCTTTCATGTTGTCTTTCATTAGGGCAATTTTTGGGGTGCAGGCAAGTTCGCTTCCTTTGGGTTCCTTGTTGTCTTTGCTCCATTTGTTGTTGCGGTACTGGTCAAGCTGGCCACCCCAGATTCCGCCGAAGGTGAGGTAGTATTTGTTGTCTGTGTCTTGGAAGAGGCAGGGGTCTATTGAGTAGGTTCCCTGGATGTAGTTGTCTTCCGGTTTGAATGGGCCTTGGGGTTTGTCGCCGATTGCCATTCCTATGCGGAACATTCCATCTTTGTCGCGGGCGGGGAATACAAAGTAATATTTTCCGTCTTTTTCTGCGCAGTCTGGTGCCCAAAGCTGCTTGCTTGCCCACTTTATGTCTTCCAGTTTAAGGACGCAGCCGCAGTCTTTTGGCAATGTGTTTTCGTCCTGCATTTCGTAGACGTGGTAGTCTTTCATGTTGTACTGGTCGCCGTTGTCGTTGTTTTCTACGTCTTCATCTTCGTCGTGGGAAGGGTAGATGTAGATTTTTCCGTTGAAGGCGTGGGCAGATGGGTCTGCTGTGTAAAGGTCGTTTACCAAGGGTTTTTTCTGAATCATTTTCTTCTCCTAAAGAATTGTTAGCCTGTAATGTGCTTGGGATGCTGATTGGCTTTTTGAAACTGGCGTTTCTTTTAGTGATTATAATGCAGCGGGGAAGTGTGACTATCAAATTTTTATTGTTTGTATAAAGATTCTTCGGGAAAATTTTCTTTTGCGGTTGGGGGTGGGGGCGTGTGTTTTTGTTGCGTGCGGTTCGTTTGTGTTTGGGGTGGCTTGTGTGGTGCTTATTTGTGGTAGTGGGTGCCGCAATAAACGATGTAAACCGTTTCGTTTTCAATCTTGTAGACAATTCGGTGGTATTCGTCAATTCTGCGGCTCCAGTACCCTGCAAAATCACCCTTTAGGGCTTCAGGCTTTCCGAGACCAGAATAGCCGTTTCTGTCTATGTCTTTTAAGAGTTCATTTGCTTTTTTTAAAAGCTTTTTGTCGGATTGAAGGGAAAGGTAATCTGCCCATGCGATGTCTGACCAGTTTTTGTTCATCTTTAGGCCTCAATCAAATCGTGCTGGGAAAATTTTCCATCCTCAATTTGCTTTATTGATTCCCTAAGCCTAGCCTGGTTCTCTTCGCTCCAAAATGGGTCTCCGTTAAGCTCAAAGGGAATGCGGTTTTCGCGGAGTGTTATTTTTGCAAACATGTTCACAGCTGCCGAAACGGTAAGGCCAATGGATTCGCAAAAGCCTTCAAAAGCGGTTTTGGTTTCGTCGTTCATCCTGATGCTTAGTGTTGCCATAATGTGCCTCCAAATCAAGTGAATTTTATTTGTGATTGCACTTATAATATAATACGTTGTGTTGCAAAAGTCAAATTTTGTGTTACAAAGCGGTGTAATGTAATTCAAAGTAATACGAATCGCAAGAAAAATGCCTCCGTTTAAGCTGAGGCAGGGGCAGGGGTGGGTAAACAGACCCCGAAACAAGTTCGGGGTGACGGTTTGCGTTGTGATACCGGTTTGCGTTGTGGTGGCGGTTGCGTCAGTGGTGACGGTTTGCGTTGTGTTGCATAGAAGTGCCAGTTTGCGTCGAAGTGACGGTTTGCGTCCGTGATGCCAGTTTGCGTTGTGGTGGCAGCTGCGACGCGGGGCATCGAAGTGGCGGTTGCGTCGGGGTGCCTGTATGTGTTGTGTTGCATAGAAGTGCTAGTCTGCGGCGTGGTGGCAGCTGCGACGTGGGGCGTCGAAGTGGCGGTTGCGTCAGTGGTGCCTGTATGCGTTGTGGTACTGGTTTGCGTTGTGGTGGCGGTTGCGTCAGTGGTGACGGTTTGCGTTGTGTTGCATAGAAGTGCTAGTCTGTGGCGTGGTGGCAGTTTGCGTCGGGGTGCCGGTTTGCGTTGTGTTGCCAGACAGCGCTTGGAGTGCCAGTTTGCGTCAGAGATGACGGTTTGCGTTGTGGTGGCAGCTGCGTCAGTGTTGCCGGTTTGCGTTGAAGTGCCAGTTTGCGTCAGTGGTGCCTGTATGCGGCGTGGTGGCAGTTTGCGTCAGGGTGTGACTGTATGCGTTGTGGTGGCAGCTGCATCAGTGTTGCCGGTTTGCGTTGTGGTGCCGGCTGCGTCAGAGATGACGGTTTGCGTTGTGATACCGGTTTGCGTCCGTGATGCCAGTCTGCGTTGTGTTGCATAGAAGTGCCAGTTTGCGTCAGAGATGAGGGTTTGCGTTGTGATACCGGTTTGCGTCAGTGGTGCTGGTTTGCGTTGTGGTACCGGTTTGCGTTGTGTTGCCAGCTACAAAGTGGGGCATCGAAGTGGCGGTTGCGTCGGGGCTGTCTGTATGCGTTGTGGTACCGGTTTGCGTCAGAGATGACGGTTTGCGTTGTGTTGCATAGAAGTGTCAGTCTGCGTTGTGTTGCCAGCTGCGACGTGGGGCATCGAAGTGGCGGTTGCGACGAAGTGACTGTATGCGTTGTGGTACAGGTTTGCGTCCGTGATGTCAGTCTGCGTTGTGGTGCATAGAAGTGCCGGTTTGCGTTGTGGTGGCAGTTTGCGTCAGAGATGACGGTTTGCGTTGTGGTGGCAGCTGCGTCAGTGTTGCCGGTTTGCGTTGAAGTGGCAGTTTGCGTCAGAGATGACGGTTTGCGTTGCAGTGGCGGTTTGCGTTGTGGTGGCAGTTTGCGTCAGGGGGTGACTGTATGCGTTGTGGTGGTAGCTGCGTCAGAGATGAAGGTTTGCGTTATGGTGCCAGTTTGCGTTGTAGTACTGGTTTGCGTCCATGATGCCAGTTTGCGTTGTGTTGCCGGTTTGCGTTGTGGTGGCAGCTGCGTCAATGGTGCTGGTTTGCGTTATGGTGGCGGTTGCGACGAAGTGACTGTTTGCATCAGGCGGTGCCGGCTGCGTCAGAGATGACGGTTTGCGTTGTGGTGGCAACTGCGTCAGTGGTACCAGTTTGCGTCGGGGCTGCCTGCTAAGTTTGCCAGCCAGACTATCTCAGCAACTCCAGTTCAACCCCTGCGTGATAGATTTTACTTGCTGTAAGGAGCCTTGATGCTTGCGGCCTTTTCCACGGCATCTTCCAGCGACATACCGTAAAATTCCCCGGCACCAAGCAGACGTCCGCTCTTTTTGTCGTCAACAAAAGCTCCAACCACCACTCCGGGCAAGGCGCTTTCCGGTGCGTTGGGAGCATTTGGCCCGCCAAGATCTGTCCTGCACCAGCCCGGGTCCGTAAGGTTTATGCATACGTCCGTACCTTCCAGCTTGTAGCCAATGTCTACCGTAACCTTGTTGAGTGCAGCCTTGCTTGCCGAATATCCTGCCTGCTCACTTTCCAGCGCAATTCCGCTTGTTGTGTTTACAATGCGACCAAAACCCTTCTGAATCATCTTGGGAAGGAAGTGGTAGCAAATCATCATGGGGGCGGTAGTGTTAACAAGGAAGCTTTTTGTGTAATCATCTGCGGGAGTTTTTAGCCAGTCCTTTCTGTAGGCAATCTGCATGCCTGCGTTATTCAAAACAATGTCTACGCTAAAGCCAAAAGAATCAATTTCCCCCAGCATTTTTTCTACGCTTGCAAGGTCGGAAAGTTCAGCCTGAACAGCCCTGCATTCAAGGCCCTTTGCCCTTATTTCTGCAAGGGTTGAGTCTGCATGTTCTATCTTACGGCACTGAATAATTATGTTGCAGCCCCGCTCTGCCAAAAACAAAGCCGAAAGCCTTCCTATACCGCGTGAACCTCCGGTTACCAAAGCCCAGCGTCCCTTTACGTCTACCATAAAAACCCCTTGGTTTTACAAAATCCTAGGTTTAAAAAACTATTTCTTGGACTTACTTAAAAAATTGCTAAGCTTAAAAAAGACAATGCTTCCGATTATGGCACCAAGAGTATCCGCACACCAGTCCCAGACAGAACAGCTGCGCCCCGGGGTAAAGCTCTGGTGAATCTCGTCAATAAAACCGTAAAGACTTGTAAGCAGAATGGGCAGCAGAATCCTCCACTTGGCAGGAAGATTAGTCCCCACGCCAAAGGCAACCCAAAAGGCAAGGCCACCGAAGCAGACCAGGTGAACAAGCTTGTCCGCGTTCCAAAAATCCGGCATGTGTTCAATTGTTGGCTGGCTAGAAAGATAGCAGCTGCAAGCCGTAATAAAAATAGCCGGCAGCCATTTTGCAAATTTTATAAAAAATGTTTTTGACTTCATACCCAAAGTATAGCGATTGTTGCGCCGAATGCAAAGTAGCGGATTTTTTTGGACGGTAATTTTTAGGACGCAGTTCTACAGGCTCTACCATTTTATTCTTTGGCTAATCCGACCGAACATGCCATTTTTTACGGGCTTTCCGGGGTTCCGCCTTTCGGCTCCATTGCCTCGCGGCAACGCTGCGCGCCCCTCCAATCCCGCGTAGGATGGGGCTTGCCCAAGAAAACTTGACTGTGTACACAGAAGGGACTACACTTAAAGTAATGGGAAAATCGAAGAGTACTATAGTGACTATGACGCTAGATGAAGTGAAGAAACTCCACCCCGACTTTTACAAGCCCTCCAAAACCGAAGTCCACATCCGCATAAGTACGCCTTAGAGATTAGGATAAATAGAGTCTGCTGAAATGCTGCTGTTGCCTGTTGAATTGACGAGTGCATTTTTTACGGCAGTGCTCTTGACAGAAACCTTAGTGATATTGGTACAACCATTAAATGTATCAGTCCAGTTACTTGAATTTGTTAAGTTTGATGAATATACACTGACAGTTCCTGAAAGATTGGTGCAGCCGTTAAAGCAGCTTGATATACTTGTAACGCTTGCCGGTATATTCGGTGCGGATTGCAAGCTTGAACAGTTTCTAAAACAGCCTCCCATATTAGTGACTTGTGTTGAAGTAAAGGTCTCCCATCCTGGTGCTGATATTAAGCTGGAACAGTCGTAGAAGCAGGAAGCCATATTGGTTACAGTGTTTGGAATTTCTTCTGGAGGAATTCTAAGGTTGTCGCAGCCGTTAAAACAGCCGCCCATATTTGTTACACCGCTTGGGATGTTTGGAGCCACTACGAGGTGGTCGCAGTCTGCAAAAGAGTTTTGCATGCTAGTCAGAACTGGCAGCTGTGTTTCCGACAAGTCTACGTATTTTCCTTTTTGTTCAATAATCTTTACAAGAGGGCTACCTCCGGTACTATGAGCCAAATCACTTGGTTGAAGACCGGTAATCTTAAGCTTGCAAGGGGTTGTGGAGTCGTTTGCAGGAAGATTTTGAAGGTACGTTGCCAAGTCACTTAAGGAAACCTCATGGGAAGTTACATACTTTAAGGTAGCAACATCTATAGTTTGTTCTTCATAACCAAATTTTACGTTTAATCTAATGGAACGAGTGTCTCCTTCTGAAAGGGCCGCTAAATTCGTAAATGACAAAGTTATATAGGTATTTCCACTTGCAGTTGAAAAAGCTTTGGAAACAGTATTCGAGGCACTGCTAGGGTAAACTTTGATACTTTTGCCGGTAATAGTGTCTGGGAGTGCTGGATCAAACCAATAGCGGAATTTTACACTTTCATTTTCCGCTAGCTCTACGGTAGAAGAAGGGGTAGGTGAAATTTTAAGTTCGGAAACGGTTATTTGCGTATCTATTGGCAAAGTTTCACTTCCACACGTTGCTGTTAGCCTGATTTTTGCAATGCTTGATTTTGCTATTGCAGTAACAACTCCAGAACTTGAATCTGCAGAGGCATTAGCCGTGTTAAGTGAACTCCAGCTGTAGCTTATTGTACCGCTTACTTCACTTGCGGACGGAACAGGTTCAAGAGCGTGACCAAATATATCGCCAATTATGAAAGACTTTACACCACCAACTTCAATTACATACACGGTTTTTGTTGCTGAGGTGAGCATAGTTCCGTTTTTCTTTGCAGTAACGGTTATCACAGTTGAGCCACCCGCTACTGGGGTTACAGAGCCTGTTGCTGTTGTACCTGATGCAGTTGCCGTAGCTGTTGTTCCGCTACTCCATTCATAGCTTAGGCCAGTGCTGCCGTAGTTATCATTGCCACATTTTAGTGAAGCAGTGTAGCTCTTTGCTCCTTTGGTTTTGTCTAGCATGGTGTTACCGCTTATGGTAAGTTCGTATATTTGTATGCCTTTTGTAATTGCAGTAGTTTCTTTGCCGTTAAGCTTTGCTTTAAGGCTAATAGTCGCTGCTCCGCCAGAAACGGCTGTTACGATGCCGTTCGTTGCTCCTACAGTCGCTTTGCTATTAGAAGAAGACCATGTGTATGTTATGCCAGAAGGAGTTAACCTGCTATCGGGAGATTCAACGTTTGCAGTAAGTGTAAGTGTGTCCCCATCAACGAAGATCTCGTTATTGCCAACAATTTTAACCTCGTGTACGTAAATGTTTTTTGTTGCGCTTACAGTTTTTTCGCCATAGGTTCTGCTTGCCGTAATGGTGGTTGTACCTTTTGTTTTTAGGATAAGCGAGCCGGACGAGTTTATTGTAGCAATAGTAGAGTCGCCTGTAGTATATGATATTGATGAACTTCCAGATGGGAAGCCCAATGAACTTGCGGAAACAGATACCGATGACTGATTTTTAAGGAAATCTTCTGGCGTATCGTCTGCAAAATTAACTGCAAGTACGCGGATAGTTTTGGTAGTCGTAACTTCCCTTCCGTCTGCGCGGGTTGCCGTTATAGTAATAGTTTCTGTACCGCCGTTTTTTGCCGTAATTGTTGCGGTTTTGCCATTGTTTGTTGGAGTAATGTCTATTACCTCGGATGATGCAGGTGTCCATGTACAGTTGGTGATTGTGCCAGAGTCCACTTGTGCGGTAAGAATGGTGGTGTCTTCTCCGTCTTCTGTAGTAAGCACGGTGTTTCCGGTTATTGAAAGGTTTGCCGGGGTTACAATGGAGTCTGCGCTTACTGTTTTTGACTTAAAGCCTCCGTTGTCTTCCAGGTAGATGCTCCACCTGATGAATTCGGAAGATGTATTGCGGCCAGTGTCGTAATATAAGGCTGTGCAGCCTGTAGAACTTCCTGTAAAAACTGATGCCCCGGAGCCCGGAATTACGTCAAGTCCTAAGGGGGCTGCTGTAGAGATATTTTTGCCAGGTTTTGCGGTAATAGAACCGTCTGTGCCTATTGTGGCAACAGCTTCTCCGTTTATGAAGACTGTATGGGTGTCAAGCTGGTGGGGTGCGTTGCCAAGTTCTGTTGTGGGAACGTAGAAGCAGACCCAGAAATGTCCATTGCTTGCTGTTTGTACACTTTGACCTTTTACCCCCGGTGGTGGGGTGTTGCACTTTAGGCTAAAGGAATAGGGGTCAAATTCCCTGAGCGTTTCTGATTCCGTTAGGTAGATTGTGCCGCCTATTTGCTGGCCGCCTTCGTGGGCTAGCAGATAATCTTGTGAGTAGGTAAGGCGTATGACCGTTTTGTCCTGCATGTCCTGCTCTACTATAATGCCGCTGGCTTCTGTTGCCTCGGGGAAGTTTATGTCCAGGGTGTATAGGCGCGGGTTTCGCAGGTAGAAGGTTACGGTTTTGTTGCCGTCGCTGGGGATGCATGTTGCTCCAGAGTTGTCTTTGTTGGACTGGCAGGTTATGTCTATTTTTTCTATGGCGGCGGTGTTGGTGTACTTGTCAAAGTAGTCGCGTACCGGTTCTTCCCATGAGGATGATGGGCTGTCGCAGGCAGAAAACAGAGTAAGGACTGTTGCGGCAAGTATGGAGCTTAAAAATACCCCCCCCCATCTATATATCTGTATAGCAGTGTTTTTCATGGCAAGTACCTCCACGCAAAAATTTATCGGCTACTCCTAATTATCGTGCATTTTATGCTGATTTTCAAGGTTGGATTAAAGATTTGTTATTTTTTTTGGCAACAAATGCTTTTTTTTGGGTATGTCCCCTTCGACAGGCTCAGGGAACGAGTTGGACAGGCTCAGGGAACGGTTTTTTGTTGGCGGAGGGATTTTTAAATATTACCTTTTCCATTATACGTGGTATTGTGGACTTTTTTGGTTTTATGTGTGATACTGCTAATATATTGTGCAAATTGTGGCGATTTATGCCCTTTTTTTAGGCGTAGGTGATAAAAAAATGAATTTTAAGATAGATATAGATGAAAAAGAGTCAGAATGCAGTGGCAGAAAATATAAGTTGGTGTTTACTTCAAGTTCTGCGGATGTTACGCAATATCTTTCTTGGAAAGACTTGGAAGATTTGATTGATGAAGCTACGGCTGTTCGTGGCTATAAAGAGATTATGGAAAAATTCCAGTGCAAAATAGATGATGCACGCGAGATAAAGAAAAAAATTGACAGGGATTCATGTTGCCGCAAGTGTGATTTAAAAATGAAGGAATGTTACAGGTGCTGCAGAGTATGTGAAAGCCCACTAGAGCAGGATTTGCTGAAGGCTCTTGTAAGAAATGGCATTGACGTTGAACTTCAATTAAGAATCAACAAGGATAATACTATATCGCATTTTCCTGAGCCAGTTGATCCTTCGAAAATTCTTACGGTTCCAGATTTTTATTTGGAGACGAAGGAAAAGAAAATTTGTGTCTATACGGACGGACATTCCTATCATGAGCGAACGGAATATCAGGCGGTTCGTGACCGTAGTATAGACAGGGATTTGCAGAACCTTGGATATGTTGTCTTGCGCTATACAACTTCGGAAATTAGGCAAAAGCTTGTGGATACTGTAAGAGATATAAAGAAAACAATGGGGCTGGCAACAGAAAATATTGTAATGGAAGAATCAAATTACGAAATTTATTTCTAATGAATGGAGGTATCGCTCTAGTTTGCCTTGTAAACTGATTGTTTAGCGTTCCCACTTTACTATAATACGCTGTTATTTTTGTTTTTGGCAGCGGAGGGATTTTTTAGGCGACGTACGCCGCCGTGGAGCCCCTTTAGTCCCGCGCAAGCGGGATGAGGGTTACCGAAGGGCGGAAGGGCGGTGACGCAGAGGGATGGGCGGTCGGATTAGCCAAGGAATAAGATGGTAGAGCGTAAAAAAGTATCGTCCGGAAGATTCCCGGGTCAAGCCCGAGAATGACATTTATTGTTAACTCCGAGAATGACATTTATTTGCAGAACTCAAAATTGAACTTACTATTTATATAGAAGAGAATGGTTCGACTTCGCTCACCAACCGTGGTTCGACTTCGCTCAGGGGACGTTTTTTTGGGGTATGTTCCCTTCGACAGGCCGCTGGACGCTACGCTGCGAGTGCAGGGAACGGCTTAGATTTGCGTTATCTTGACTAAAAACCTTGAATCTTTTACTATAAAACATTATGAAAGTCAACGAGTTGCGTTCTAAGTACATTGAATTTTTCAAGTCAAAGAATCATGTGGAAATTAGCGGAAAGAGTCTTTTGCCAAACAATGACCCGACGGTTTTGTTTACTACTGCGGGTATGCAGCCGCTTGTTCCCTATCTTTTGGGCGAAAAGCATCCGTCCGGCGACCGTCTTACGGATTACCAGAAGTGTGTGCGCACCGGAGACATTGATTCCGTAGGAGATGCAAGCCATCTTACCTTTTTTGAGATGCTGGGTAACTGGAGCCTTGGTGCTTATTTTAAGCAGGAGTCTATTGCCTATTCATTTGAATTTTTAACTTCTCCAAAATATCTTGGAATTCCAAAGGAAAAGCTGAACGTTACCGTTTTTGCTGGCGAAAAGACTGCTGACGGTACGGAGATTCCCCGCGATGAAGAGGCAGCTGCACGTTGGGAAGAGATGGGCATTGCAAAAGACCACATTTTCTTCCTTCCTCGCGAGGATAACTGGTGGGGTCCAGCTGGTCAGACAGGCCCGTGTGGTCCGGATACAGAGATTTTCTATGACAACGGCCAGCCAAAATGCGGTCCAGATTGCCGCCCCGGCTGCCATTGCGGTAAGTATCTTGAAATTTGGAACAACGTATTCATGGGCTACAACAAGGATGCCCAGGGTCACTATAACGAGATGGAGCGCAAGTGCGTAGACACTGGAATGGGTGTTGAGCGTACGGTTTCCGTTTTGAACGGCCAGAAGTCTGTTTACGAGACGGATGTTTTCCAGCCAATCATAAAGTCTATAGAAGAGCTTAGTGGCAAGAAGTACGGCGAGAACGAAGCAGACGATACTGCTATCCGCATTATTGCAGACCATGTGCGCACCGCAACCTTTATTCTTGGAGACCCACAGGGTGTTACTCCGGCAAGAACCGGGGCGGGCTACATTCTCCGCAGAATCATCCGCCGCGCTGTACGTTACGGTCGCAAGCTTGGAATTGAAGGTTCTTTCCTTGCAAAACCGGCAGGTATTATAATAGAAGAATACAAAGAAGCTTACCCTGAACTGCCTGAACACGAGGCTTTTGTTAAGGAACAGCTTACTTTGGAAGAAGAGAAGTTTGGCAAGACCCTTAAGTCTGGCGAGAATGAATTCCAGAAGCTTTTGCCCAACCTTCAGAAGAATCCCAAGAAAATTATTCCTGGCCGCGTGGCATTCCGCCTTTACGACACCTTTGGCTTCCCAATAGAGATTACTGAGGAAATGGCCAAGGAAAACGGCATGTCCGTAGACATTGAAGGCTTTAAGGCAGAGGAAAAGAAGCACCAGGAAGAGTCACGCTCTCTTAGCGCTGGTACCTTTAAGGGCGGTCTTGTTGACCACAGCGAGATTACCACAAAGTACCACACTGCAACCCACCTCTTGCAGCAGGCTCTTGTTAACGTTCTTGGCGATGAGGTTGCCCAGAAGGGGTCAAACATTACGGCCGAGCGTATGCGCTTTGACTTTAGCTTCCACCGCGCAATGACTAAGGAAGAGATTGCCCAGGTAGAGGCTATTGTTAACGAGCAGATTCAGAAGGATTTGCCTGTTTCCATGGAGGTTATGCCTCTTGAGCAGGCCAGGTCTGAAGGTGCACGCGCTTTGTTTGGCGAAAAGTACGAAAGCCAGGTTAAGGTTTACACAATCGGTCCAAAGGAAGGCTGGTTCAGCAAGGAAGTTTGCGGTGGGCCCCACGTTCAGCATACGGCACAGATTGGCAAGTTCAAGATTGTTAAGGAACAGTCTTCTTCTGCCGGTGTGCGCAGAATCCGTGCAACTATAGAAGGCGGTCTTCCGCTGGAAAAACAGGCATAAGAACTGCAAATAAGCTACTTGGCTTGTAACGAATTTTATTATTGATTTGTTATATTTTTAGAAAGGGGTTAGGCCTCTGCACCGGTATTTCGGTTGATTTTTATAAATTGAAGAGGAAAGTTATATGAAACGTTTAGCAATTGGTTTTACAATGTTGCTTTCTGCGGCTGGTTTTTTGTTTGCACAGAATGAGTTGCAGCCCCTTGCCGTGGTAAAACTGCACAAATCAGAAACTATTACCCTAAAGCAGCTCAAGGCTCGTGCCGGTGTTGCGGAAAAACAGTACGAAGCTTACGGCATGAAGATGACCGATGCCCAGAAGGTTGAGCTTAGGAAGGCAACCCTTGACGGAATGATTGCCAACAAGCTTATTGCCCAGCAGGCCGCAAAGGAAGGTCTTGCCATTACAGATTCACAGGTTAATGCCGCTTTTGTAAGCTCATTCAGCCAGGGTGGCCAGCAGATTACCGAAGCCCAGCTTGAACAGGCTGTAAAGAAGTCTACAGGCAAGTCCTTGAACGAGTATATTCTGGAAACAACAGGAATGTCTGTTGCCGACTACAAGGCTTACATTAAGGAATCAATTACTGTTCAGCAGTACATCGTAAGCAAAAAGCAGGACGAAGCAAAGAAGATTTCTGCTACAGACAAGGAAGTTAACGAGTTCTACGACATAAACAAGACCAAGTTTGTCTGGGACGACATGGCAAAGCTTTTCCTTTATGTTATTCCAAAGGGAAAGGATGCTGAAGGAACAAAGGCAAAGGCAAACGCTGCCCTTAAGCAGGTTTCCGCAAAGCAGGCGTCCAGAACAGACATAATGAAGTCTTCTGACAACGGAAAGGTTTACCAGGCCGGAGAAATCATGGTTCACAACAATGCCCAGACTGCACAGGCCCAGGGTTGGACCATGGATAAGATGAAGGAACTCTTTGGCCGCAGCGTAGGCTTTACAAGCGAATTGATTGACGGCGGCAACAACTGGCAGTTCTATTCAGTTCTTAACAAGTACAGCGCAAAGATGCTTAAGCTTTCCGATCCTGTTGAACCGGAATCAAAGCACACTGTAAAAGAATATATTAAGGGTACTTTAACAACCCAGAAGCAGGGTCAGTTCCTTCAGAAGGCTGCCAACGACATTGCCAAGAATCTGGACAATGCCTCTAACGTAGACCGCAAGAAGACTGGTGATGCCCTTACAAAACTTTTAAGCTGGTAGGTTTGCCGTGTCTCGTCGGAAAGGAAGAATTCTGGCATTTCAGGCTCTCTACTCATACGATGTGGGTAAAAAGAGCCTGGATGACCTTTTAAAACTTGATTGGGTAGATAATAATACTGAAAGTGAAGCAAAAAATGCCGATACTGAAAAGGACGATTTTGCCCGTATTCTCATTTCCGGAACAATAAATCATCTTGAAGAGATTGATGCCCTTATAAAAGGGCACTTGTCCGAGCGATGGGAATTTAACCGTGTTAACAAGGTGTCTTTGGCGATTTTGCGAGTGAGCATTTTCCAGCTTTTGTACCAAAAGGAAACGCCCGGGTCTGTGGTTATTGATGAAGCCATAGCCATTGCAAAGGAATTCGACACAGACATTTCCTTCAAATTCATTAATGCTGTTCTGGACAAAATTCGTAAAGAGATAGCAACTTGAATACAAAGACTAAAACTTTAGGATTTTCCTCATTCATGGCGCATGGAGCTGTGAAGCCTTGTGTAAGACACATTGCTTTGTCCGCTCTTTGCGCAATTTTATTTTCTGCCATCTTTATTCTGGCTGGATGTTCTTCCCACTCAGAGGGTGCCGCAATAAGCACGGAACTGGGTTTTGTGGACATTTTGATTGGCCAGGGCAAGACCAAGGAAGCAATGGAGCTTTTGCAAAGGACGGAAAAGCTTGCTTCTACCCCGCTTGAAAGCATGGGTGTTTACAAGCGCTATGTTACCCTTGGCGAGTCGGGCCGTGCGGAGAAAGCTCTTAAGAAGGGGCTAAGAAAGCACAAGAAGGACAAGCAGTTGCTTGCGGTTTACGGAAATTTCCTGCTGGACCAGAACAAGACCAAAAAGGCACTTAAAGTTACAAAGCCTCTTTCCGGTACCGAATATGGTTCCATTTATGCGGAGGCTTTCCTTTCCTACGCCCTTGAAACAGGCTGGAGTGCTGACGACTTGTTTGGAAAGACCTTCTTTTTGTTCAGGGGAAAGAAGAAGAATCCTGACCACACCGCCACCGCAAAGGAAAAGTTTGAGGTCTTCTATGATTCCCGCTTTGTTCCAATTTACTTGGACGCTGCTAGGAGCACAAAACTTTCCCGCTGGGCGCGTAATGCCGCTGCCCTTTGCATGAAGGAAGGCAATTTTAACAAGGCGTCAGAGGCCTATATTGGTAGCGTTGACTCTTTGGAAGATTCGCTTTTCTGGGGTTCTGTATTTTATGATGCAGGCCACTACACCGAAAGCCTTGAAGCTTTGCTTGCAGGGGATTCATTCCCGGGGTCTGTGGCGCTAAAGATTGAGCACAAGGCACTGGAGGCGGATGACTATTACCTTCTTGAAGAGGATGCCGCCGCAGAAAAGATACGCAGTGAGCTTATAGACGTAATTTTGGCTGAATCTGCCAATGCAAATGCCGGTTTGACTTCTTATGCCAAGCAGGTGCTTCCTGTTGTTTACGTGAACAGCGCAATGTACTTAAAGAGCAAGAACGACCTTGCCAAGGAATTTAGCAGGCTGGACATTCTTGTTAACAAATTCCCGGATTACGTGCCGGGTCTTGCATCTTACGGTGACTATGCACTTTACCTTTTGAGCCGGCCACCGGAGGATAAGCTTTCGCAGGATTTGCGCTATGCAGGTCTTAGAACAATGGCTATGGAAGAAGAGGACAGGATTCCAAAAATATCTCTGGAAGATGCCATTGAAAAAATAGATGCGTCTCTTGAGCGGACTAATAATCCAAGGCTAATAGTTATACGCGAGCAGCTTTTGGCGGAATTGCACCGTGAGTGGGAGACTGAGCACAAGGCCAGCCGTGTTTGGCCGCTTTTGGAAAAGAATGCTCTGGAAAAGGCTTCTTTGTTCCCCGATGATGTTATTCACTATGCGGTTGTTGTGCTGCTTAACAATGGACACGCAGATGACGCAAGGGATTTGTTCATAAAATACGAGCAGTCTTTGCACGAGGAAGCCATTACCGGAAAGAAGAAGTCGGGAGAGGATGATGGTCTTCCTCCAAAGTTTGAGCCTTCTGAGCATCCGGAACTGCTGGATCTTTGGGAATGTGAAGCCGCTGCCTGGTTCTACGTAAAGGATGGCCGCATAGACGAAGCACAGTCAATGTACAGGCATATTATAGAAAACTTTTCAAAGAGAAGCCCAATCTTTAGTTCCGGCGGAAAGACAGAGGCTGTAACGAATGCCTACATCAATGCCGCAAACATCTACGCGGGAAGGGGGCAGAGCGCTTTGGCCTTGGATAGCCTAAAGAAAGCTTTGCCAAGAACCTTGGACGAGGGCTTAAAGGCAGACGTTCTTTACCGCATTGGAAAGGAATACTACTATCAGGGTGACTACAAGAATGCAATCCGTTCGCTCCAGTATTCGCTTAACCAGGACAACGGGCAGAACAAGGTGCGTAACCGTGCAAGGCTTATTCTAAAGCAGGCGCAAGACAAGAACAAATAAATGTAAACAAAATGAGCTAGCGGGTCCCAGTGACGGAAAAAATCAAGGAATCCTCCCTAAAGGGTCCCTCCTTGCTTTTTTCCTACGTCCCGCTAGCTCATTTTGAACGAGCTATAAAAATTAAAGAAAAAACCGGGTCATTTTTACCCTTTGGGGTAAGAGCCCGGTTTTTTTTGTGTCATTTTGACCCAGAAATTATTTTGTCTGCATATCTTTAATCCAAAAATACGCAGTTTAGGCAATTTTTTTGCTATTCGATGACAGCGATGATGTCTGAATTCTTAAGGATAAGATAGTCTTCACCGTCAATTTTGATTCCTGTACCGGAATACTTGTCGTAAAGGATTTTTTCTCCTGGTTTTACGGTGATTTTTTCTTTTTCTGTGCCCGGACCGACAGCTTCTACTGTTGCCTGCTGGGTCTTTTCCTGTGAAGTTTCAGGAATGATGATTCCGCCTGCTGATTTTGTCTCTGCAGCTACCTGCTTTACCAATACGCGGTCTGCCAAAGGTCTGATTTTCATTATATTTCCTCCAAATGTATGTTATTAAAAGCTTGTATAACAAATTTCTGTCATGCTGAACTTGATTCAGCATCTACAGATTCCGAAACAAGTTCGGAATGACGGTTATTTATTATTCGTTATACTAAAATATAATAAATTTTCTGCCCGAGCGTCAAATAAATTCGGCAGGGAATTTTTTGTAATTTTTTTGTGGCGTTTAAAAAGTTGGCATGAAAGTTGCTATTTCTTTATTGAAATTATTTAACGAGGAGTGGCAATTATGGAAGCTGCAAAGACTTTTACACCTGTTTATGATGACGAAAATGTTTTGAACCTCTATCTTAAGGAAATCAACAAGATTCCGCTGCTTTCTCGCGAAGAAGAAAATGAGCTTGCGCTAAAGGCTAAGGCTGGCGACAAGGCCGCAAAAGACAAGATTGTTAGTGCAAACCTGCGTTTTGTTGTGAATGTTGCAAAGAAGTACCAGAGCCACGGTCTTGACCTTACGGATTTGATAAGCGAAGGAAACATTGGCCTTCTTACCGCAATAGACCACTTTGACGTGGAAAAGGGCTACCACTTTATTTCCTATGCCGTCTGGTGGATTCGCCAGGCAATTCTTAAGGCCATCTGTGAAAAGAGCCGTGCCATCCGCTTGCCGCTCAACAGGGCAAACGAGCTTGTTCAGATAGAAAAGACCCGCAAGGCTATTGGCCACAAGAAGAACGAGGACAGTGAATTCCGCGAAATTGGCAAGATGCTGGGAATGTCTCCAAGCCATGTACGTGAGCTTGTAAACCTGGGCCGCGACATGATAAGCCTTGATGCCCGCATTGCTGGGGATGACACCGGCAGGAATACCGTTGCTGACTTTATAGAAGACACATATTACGCTTCTCCTGACTACCAGGCAATCAACAATTCCATGAAGGATGACATAGACAGCGTTCTTAACACGCTTAAGCCAAAGGAAGCAAAGGTTTTGCGCCTGCGCTACGGTCTTGGTGGCGGCCGTCCAATGTCTCTTAAGGAAGTGGGTGATGCCTGCAACCTTACCAAAGAAAGGATCCGCCAGATAGAAAAGCGTGCCCTTGTGCGTATGCAGAACCCAGCACGTATGAGCAGGCTTGAGTCTTATGTTGCCTAAGGCAAATATTTCTTAGCAGGGTACTTGAAATTAATCCTAGCCCCGATTGGAAGGGCGGCGCAGCCGTTGCCGCTGGGTGAGGTCCCTGAGCGTAGTCGAAGGGCCGAACTCCGGCAATGGAGCGGTAGCGGAACCCTGGAAAGCGGGTAAAAATGCCCTCCTTGGCATTTTTACCCGCAAGTTTTCTTCCGAAAACTTGCCCATGTAAATGGAAAACAGATGACGCACCCTCCATGGTGCTGCTTGTTTGCGGTATATTGAAAATGCCAAGGAGTTTACCCGGACACGGAGTGACGGGTACAGTTTGACCATACAAGCTGCTTCAAAAGAAAAAAATATTTACCAATAATAAGAATAGAAAGAAAAGTCGCTTTCTGATATAATGAATCCGCTGATTTTATTAACAGGAGACAGATTTGGCGGACATACATGTTTTTCCGGAAGCCCCGGAAGGAACACCGGAGAGTGACTTTGTTCACCTGCACGTGCATTCGGACTATTCGCTTTTGGACGGAGCTTCCAAGCTAGACACGCTGATTGCAAAGGCAAAGCGGCTGAACATGAAGGCCCTTGCGCTTACAGACCACGGCAACATGTTTGGCGTTCTGAACTTTGAGCATATCTGTCATGCCAACGGCATAAACCCTGTGTGCGGAGAGGAATTTTACGTTGCATACAAGGACCACACGGAAAAAACAGACATTCCTTTTGGCAGGAACGGTCATCATGCCCACAACTTTCACCTTATCCTGCTTTGCAAAAATCAGACCGGCTACAAGAACATGTGCTGGCTTTCTTCCATTGCTTTTCAGGAAGGCCTTTATTACGGCAAGCCCCGCATAGACTTTGAGCTTTTAAAGCGCTACCACGAGGGTATAATCTGCCTTTCTGCCTGTATTCAGGGTGAAATTCCCCAGCTTTTGATGAACGGACGCACGGAAGAGGCCTACCAGGTTGCAAAGGAATACAAGGAGCTTTTTGGGGCGGATCATTACTATATAGAAATCCAGAGCCACGGTTTGGAAGACCAGATTAAGGTTGCGCCGCTTTTGGTAAAGCTTGCAAAGGACCTGGACATTCCGATTGTTCTTACAAACGACGTGCACTATGCAAATCAGGATGATGCCGAAGCCCAGGATGCCCTGCGCTGCATTGGATTCAAGAAGCTTTTGGACGAACCCCACCAAAAGATGGGCGGTGACCAGAACATTGCAGAATGGTACCTTAAAACTGCGGACGAGATGAAGAAAATCTTTCCCCAGTGGCCAGAGGCTGTTGAAAATACAAAGAAAATTGCCGCCATGTGCGACCTTACGATTCACCAGTACAAGACACAGGAGCTTAAGGACTGCCTTCCCCGCTTTGAGCTGCCTGCCGAATTCCGCACCCATGGTGATGACTACAAATCCGACCAAGATGACTACATGCGCTACATCGTAGAAGAGGGGCTTAAGAAGCGCTACAAGGAGATTACCCCGGAAATCCGTGAGCGTGTTGAATATGAACTTGGAATCATCTTTAAGATGGGTTTTTCCGGCTACTTTTTGATTGTTTGGGAATTCATCAACTGGTCCAAGTCTACCTATGACAATGTGAACAAAATTCCCAAGCCTTACATTCCTATTGGGCCGGGACGTGGTTCGGGTGCAGGTTCCGTAGTTGCCTACTGCATGACCATTACGGACATTGACCCCTTCCGCTACAAGCTGATTTTTGAACGCTTTTTGAATCCTGAGCGCGTTTCCATGCCGGACTTTGACGTTGACATGGACTTCGACTACAGGCAGGACATTATCCAGCATACCCGTGACCTTTACGGTGACCCCCAGGTTGGCCACATCGTTACCTTTGGAACCCTAAAGCCAAAGAACTGCATTGCGGACGTTGGGCGCGTGCTTAACATTCCGCTTAACGAAGTTGCAATGCTAAAGAAGTGCATTCCCGACAACCCCAAGGCCAAGCTTAAGGATGCCTTTACTCCGCCGGACGAAAAACACCCGGACAACGGTCAGCTTATTCCCTACAAGGACGACCCAAAGTACAAGAGGCTTTTTGAACTTGCGTCCAAGCTTGAGGGCGTTAACCGCAACACGGGTCTTCATGCTTCGGGTATGGTAATCGGTCTTACCGCCTTGCCGGACTGGGCACCTGTATTCAAGGACCCAAAGACCGGGGAAGTTGGCGTTCAGTATACAATGGACATAATTGAGCCCTGCGGTCTTGTAAAGATGGACTACCTTGGGCTAAAGACGCTTTCCCTTATCCGCTATGCAGAGAACATAATCAACAAGCACAAGAAGGAAGGGGAGCCTGATTTTGTTACCGCAAACGTAAGCGAGTCTGACGAAAAGACCTTTGACCTCTTCTGCCGGGGAGACACGGTTGCAGTCTTCCAGTTTGAATCTCCGGGTATGCAGAAGATTTTGCGCCAGGCACAGCCCAGACGCTTGGAAGAGCTTGTCGCCTTGAACGCGCTTTACCGCCCCGGCCCTATGGACTACATTCCCCAATATATTGAAGGAAAGTGGCATCCGGAGACAATCCATTACCCGGACCCCTGCCTTGAGGATATCTTAAAGGAAACATACGGTGTTATGGTTTACCAGGAGCAGATCATGCAGGTAAGCCAGAAGATTGCAGGTTTCAGCCTGGGTGCCGCAGACATGCTCCGACGCGCCATGGGTAAGAAGAAGCCAGAAGTTCTTATGGGAAAAAAGAAGGACTTTGAGGAAGGTGCAATCAAGAACGGCTTTACAAAGGAACACGCAGACGAAATTTTTGAAATCATGGTTCCTTTTGCGGGCTACGGCTTTAACAAGAGCCATGCGGCGGCTTATTCGGTTGTTGCCTACCGCACAGGCTACCTAAAGGCCCACAAGCCTGCTGAATTTATGGCGGCAAACCTTACCAACGAAATTACTTCCACGGACACCCTGCCTGTTTATATAGAAGAAGCGCGCAAGATGGGTATTCCGGTTGACGCTCCAGATGTTAACCGCTCGGACGTTATATTTGACGTAGTGGACGGACACATAGTCTTTGGCCTTAAAGGAATCAAGGGCATGGGGGAAGGTGCTGCAACCGCTATAGTAAAGGAGCGCGAGGCAAACGGCCCATTTAAGTCATTTGACGACTTTATCTCCCGCATAAGCTTCCAGGAAGTGAACAAGAGGGCAATAGAAGTCCTTATAAAGACAGGCGGATTTGACAAGCTGGACAAGAACAGGGCAACCCTAATCCTCAACTACGAAAGGGCCATTCAGTATGAAGAAAAAAAGAGGCTCGGCAGTGACAGTGGTCAGGTTTCTCTCTTTGAGGACGCAGGAATAAAGGAATTTGCTGACTTTAAGTATGAAGAAGTTGAAGAAATGCCCAAGATGGAGCTTCTTAATATAGAAAAGGAACTGATTGGCTGCTACGTTTCGGGGCACCCCCTGGATGAATGGAGGCACGCCATAGAAAAATGCGCCACCCTTACCAGCGAGAACATAGAAAGGGCGGGAAAGGAAGACAAGGCGGAAAAAGCGGCGCTTGAAGCTAGCGGAAGAAAGCCCTGGCAGATGAAGAACACCGGAAGAAGCTATGTTGCCATAGGAATGATTCAAGGCCTTAGGCAGATACTTACAAAAAAAGGCGACCAGATGTGCTTTGCCAAGCTTGCGGACTTTAAGGGTGCGATAGACATTACCTTCTTTCCAAAGGTATGGGAGCAGCTAAAGGACAAGATTCAGGACGAGGGGGTCTATGCCTTTAAGGGAAAGGTTGACGGTAGCAGGGAAAGCCCCAGCCTTCTTGTGGACACAATGGAAGACCCTAAGGCCCTGGAGGAAAAGTCTATTGCTGCCGTGCACATAAAGATGAGGGATGCTTTTTCTTCCCTAAAAGAAATAAGCCCTTTGCGGGATTTTTTATTTGGCGCAAACGGCAATTGTGTAGTATATTTTCATATAAGCGTAAATGGAGCTCCTTTTACGGTAAAAGCAAACCAGCAGATGCAAGTTCCTTCAACTCCTGATTTTATACAGAGCTTAAAGGATCAAAACCTTGTTGAAGATGTCTGGTGTGAATAAAAATTAGTTTAAGAGGTTTATATGCCAAGAACAATATTTTCCATACTTTCCTTTGTTGTTTCTGTCTATGCGCTGCTTTGCTTTTTGCGCATACTGCTAACATGGGTTCCTGCCCTTTCCTACAGCCGCTTTTCCCGCTTCTTGGGCAAGGTATGCGACCCCTACCTGAATGTTTTCCGTGGAATCAAGTGGCTAAGGCTAGGCAGCTTTGACTTTTCCGCCGCACTGGGGCTCTGTATCCTGGGCGTCCTTGCAACCATGCTTTCGAGCTTTGCCGGCAGGTCTGCAATAACTTTGAGCATGGTTTTGCAGATGGTGATACAGCTTGTCTGGTCAATCATAACTTCAATTATAACCTTCCTCATAATCGTTCTGGCGGTAAGGCTTATAGTTCTTCTTGTAAGAAAAGGACAGTACTATTCAAGCCCCATACTTGACCAGATAGATGCTTCAATTTCTCCGCTTGTATACAATATTGCCCGCACCTTTACCGCAGGAAAAAAGGTCAGCTATTCCACAGCCCTTGTAATTGCGATAATCGCACTCACTTTGATAATAGCAGCAGGCTCAATATTGATTTGGCAGATTTGCAGAATTTTAGCGGGAATTTCTTTCTAGGTCCGGATGAAGCTTTCCGAACTGGGGACCCCGCTGGAAAGTCTTGCGGGTGTTGGAAAATCAAAGGCATCTCTTTTTAGCCGGCTGAACATCTTTACCGTTGGCGACCTTTTGGGAACCTATCCACGTGACTGGGAAGACAGGACAAAGGCATGCACCCTTAGCCAATACGCTCAGAACTACGGAAAGGTTCACACGGTATGCAAGGTGCTTGCCCACGACTTTTTTGGCTACGGCAAAATGAAGACCCTAAAGATAGCCGTAACCGATGGAAGTGCAAACGCATTCCTTATAGCCTTTAACCGTCCCTTCCTGCAAAAATCACTGCCGGAAGGAAGCATAATAAGCGTAACAGGAAAATTTGAACTTAGATACAATACGCTACAGGCATCGTCTTTTGAAGCAGAAAGGCTTTCATATTCGGGCGAGCTTGCAGACTGGCAGGGCAAACCCATACCGGGCAGCGGAGTTTTGCCGGTTTACCCGCTCACAGAAGGCATAACGCAAAAAATCTACCGCAAGATTGTTGCAGCGGCATTGCAGCAGTACGGAAAGTCACTGGAAGATGATTTGCCCGCTTTGATAATCCAGGAGCGGAAGCTTTTGCACAAGGCACAAGCCCTGGCCTTTATTCATCAGCCTAAGGACATAAGCCAGGTCCTTCTTGCCAAGCGTACCCTCATTTACGAAGAGCTTTATTTTTTTGAATACAAGATGGCAGAGCACACCCTTCGCCACAGGGGCAGCCTTCCTTCTATAGAACAAGCGGCGGTTTTTGATGCTGCCAAGAATTCTTCTGCGGAAGAAAAAGCAGGTCTTGCACAAGGCATTCCAAGCGCAGCATCTTATTTTTCAACACCGGACGTAAGCAAAAGTGAATTCATGGAATCCCTTTCCCCAAGGCAAAAACAGCTTGTGGAACGACTTCCCTTTGAATTTACCCAGGGGCAGATGGCGGCCATTTTCCAGATGAACCGGGACATAGACAAAAGCCAGGATGAACTTAACACCTTAAAAAACAGGCCGGAGGCTTTGGAAAAACAGCCCTTTTCCATGCAGAGGCTCTTGCAGGGAGACGTAGGTTCTGGAAAGACACTTGTTTCCTTTATGCTTTGCCTTAGAACCATAGACTACGGCGGCCAGTGCGCACTTATGGCACCAACGGAACTTCTTGCAAGACAGCATGCAGAAAACGCGGCCAGCTTGCTTGAGCCAATCGGTGTAAAAGTTGCATTCCTTACCGGAAACCTTAAGGCGGCGGGAAGACAGGCTTTGCTTAATGCCCTAAAAGACGGAAGCGTAAACTTTGTAGTGGGAACACACGCGCTTTTTAGCCGCAACATCCAGTACGCAAACCTCCAGCTTGCGGTAATAGACGAGCAGCACCGCTTTGGAGTTACCCAGAGGGAATCAATACTTGCAAAGGGCAGGATTGCAGCTCAGGCTTCCACAGGCGGTGCAAGCGAATACAGCCACACACCCGACCTTCTTATGATGAGCGCAACACCCATTCCGCAGACATTGGCCCTAACCGCATTCGGAGACTTGGATGTAAGCACAATACACAGCATGCCGCAGGGAAGGCTTCCGGTAAAGACCTACCTTAGTGTTATGGGAAACGAAAGGAATGCCTACGAAGCAGTCCGCAAAGAGCTTATGGCTGGCCACCAGGCATATTTTGTATACCCAAGAATCGGGGAAGATGAGCCTTTGGAACAAGATGCGGCAGAAAACCAGGGCAACCTAAAGTCCGCACAGGAAATGTTCAGTTTTCTTTCCAAAGAAGTCTATCCTACATTCAAGTGCGCGCTTGTGCACAGCAAGGTGGAAGAAGAAGAAAGCCGGCAGATTCTTGAAGACTTTAGGCAGAACAAGATACAGGTTCTGGTTGCAACAACGGTTGTAGAAGTTGGCGTGGACGTGCCGAATGCAACATGCATCGTAATAGAGCACGCAGACAGGTTTGGTCTTGCAGAACTTCACCAGCTTAGGGGTAGGGTTGGAAGAAACAGTCTGCAAAGCTATTGTTTCCTTATCTACGGAAAAAACATTACCCAAGTAGGAATTGAGCGTCTAAAAGCCCTGCACCAGACAAACGACGGCTTTAAAATAGCAGAAGAAGACCTAAGGCTCCGTGGCCCGGGAGAAGTTTCGGGAACTGCCCAGTCAGGCTACCTGACGCTTGGAATTGCAGATTTGGCCCGCGACAAAGACATTCTTATGCAGGCCCGTTACGATGCGTTTGAAATGCTAAGGCGTTCAAGCTAAAATCATATTGTCCAGTCAAAGTCGCCGCTTACAATAACATCCTTGTGTCCCTTAACAATCTGACCGATTACGTAAGCGTTTATCTTGTTTTTCTTCATGTGCTTGATTATGTCTTCTGCATGTTCCTTCTTTGCAACAACCGTAAGGCCAACCCCAAGGTTAAAGGTTCTGAGCATTTCTTTTTCCGAAACATTTGCAGTCTTTTTTATCAATTTAAAAATATCCAGAATCTGGTATTTTGAAGCATCAATGCTTGCAGAAAGATTGCCCGGCAGAATGCGGTTAAGGTTTTCGCAAATGCCGCCGCCTGTAATGTGGGCAAGACCTGTTATCCAGTTTGTAGGGAACAAATCCTTTAGTGCCTTGTAGTAGCACCTGTGCGGTTCCAAAATAACATCGATGAATTTTTTCTTCCCGATTTTTGCATCCATAATCTGGGGGTATTTTTTCATCACCTTTCTTACAAGAGTGTAACCGTTCGTGTGGATTCCGCTTGATTCAAGAGAAATTACTACGTTGCCTTCTTTGATTTTTGAACCGTCTATGATTTTGCTTTTTTCTACAATGCCAACAATGCTGGAGGTTAGAATATATGTGCCTGCTTTTAGAACGCCGGGCTGCTCAGAAGTTTCGCCTCCTGTAAGCACACATTCCTGCTTCTTGCATGCGTCTGCAACAGACTTTACAATTTTGTTTATGTCTTCCTTATTCATCTTTCCGCAGATGATTGCATCCTGAACCGTAAGCGGCCTTGCACCCATAACGATGCAGTCGTTTATAAGATGGTTTATCATGTCGTAGGAAACGTTTTCCAGCTTACCGTATTGGGCTGCCAAAAGCTGCTTTGAACCTGGCTCCTCTGTCTTTAAAACAAGAACCGGATTTTTGTATTCCTTAAATTTGATGTCGTACAAAGAAGAAAATGCGCCAATCTTATTCAGCACCCTTTCGTTGTCTGTATTCAAGGCCTTAGCCATTGCTTTTTTTGTCTCGTTTGCCAAGTCAATGTTAACATCATACTTAAGATTCTTTTTCATCATTCGTCTCCATTTGTGGTCTTAGGCTTAATTTCCATTATACAATAATTTAAAGCTCTTGCAAGCTAAAGCACATTCTTCTTTAAATTCTTCTCTGGAGCAGTCTGAATGGTTAAACTGCCCTTGCCATTTTTCCGTCAAACAAGTAGCGCCATGGAGGGCGCGTCATTTGTTAGCATAAGAGGTTGCGGATTTTCGGCAGAAAACCGTGATAAAAAATGGCAGGGAGGCCATTTTTATCGGGCTTTCCGGGGCTTGCCCTCTCGGCCGGTGCTGCGCACGCGCTACGCGCCCCCTCCAATCCCGGCTAGGATTCTTTTGGTATCGTAAAACACCCAGCACGTTTTTTGTTTCAAAGTAAATTGTTGCCGGGGGTCAGTCCTGCTTTTTTTTCAAGTAATACTTGGCGGTATAATTCAGGCCATCCCACTTTCTTGTATTTTGCTTAGTGTATTTATATTCAAATCCAAGTGATTCGCATAGTCGTTGAGATTTCTTATTTTCTTCAAAACAACTGTAAATAAACTCTTTTCCACCGAGTTCTTCAAAAATCATTTTTAAGAGAAGCTGCATTGCCTGTTTTCCAAAACCCTTTCCTTGATATTTGTTCGCTATACAGATTCCGCAGTCTTCAAAAACTCCGTCACCTATATTTGCTGCGCCAAGAAAACCGATTGCTTCATCACTTTCTTCAAGGCAAATATAAAATGCAAGATTTGATTTTTGGTATTCAATAGTTTTTTCTAATCTAATTTTTGCTTCTTCTATATTTTCTACTGGCTTCCAAAGCATATATTTTGCGAGTTCTTTGTCTTGCCAGATATTATTCCACATAGAGTCCAAATCTTCTAATTTTGCTTTTCTTAGGATTAGTTTTTCCATTTTCTGTTTTTCAACTGTTCTCTTGATATTCTTTTTTAAGACCTTCAAGTTCCTCTTTTAATCGCGTATCATTTTTCTGTATTGAATTATCTGTGATTTTGAAAATCGAGAATTATATTTTTTAACAATAAATCTGATAATCCATGATCCTCATTTAAATCTAATAAATAAGCCAAAAAGGATGATATATTAGGTTCTTTTATACTTCCATCATATGATGATAATATTTTAAAAATATTCATCTTTTTTTTCTCCAAGCGTTCCTGTGTGGGCATCTGCATAACTTTTTGTTATGCGCTATTACTTTGTTCTGTGGTAGCCGTAAATAATATACGTTCCATTAAGCTCATTGTATGGAATACTATATTTTTTTAGGACGGCAAGAAAATCCTCAGTCTCATCGATTACTTTGGGGTTGATTAGCCGCCCCTGATGCTTCAGCAAGCGCGGTCGAATTTTAATCCACTCCACGGCATAGAAGGGAACTGCATAAATGTCTCCGCCTAGGTAATTGTCCAGGTACAAGCCCCAATCACGGCTATTATATTCATCCTTGTCAAAGTTATGGAAGTCTGTTTCCTGTTCATCGACAGATTTTATTACAAATGGTGGAAGAAACGGCAGTTCGGATATGCCCTTTTTAAATTCCTGCCATTTTGTATTGTTCATAACGGAACATAAAGATTCCTCTTGAATTATTTTTCTGATTTTTGCCTTGTATTTTTCAGTTTCATTCATATTCAAGATATCCACAAAAATCCTCTTATGTGGCTTAATTTATTGTTTCTTAGTATATAAAAAATTTTGTAAAAATAAAAGGAGCCTTTTGCCCTTGCAATTTTGCCATTGCATTTTTGCAACTATCTCTATAAAATGGGAGGAAAAATTTGCTTGTGGAGCTGGAAAATGATAGAAGTAAAAAACGTTTCCCGCTGCTTTGGAGACTTCCGGGCGGTTGACGGTATTAGCTTTTCAATTCAAACCGGTGAGATAGTAGGCCTTTTGGGACCAAACGGAGCCGGAAAAACTACGACCATGCGCATGATTGCAGGCTATCTTGAACCTACTTCCGGATGTGTGGAAGTTGACGGCCTTGATGTTACGGTCAATGGAGTTCAGACAAAGGCAAAAATCGGTTACATGCCGGAGTCCGCACCCCTTTACAGCGACATGATTGTTTATGACTACCTTTGCTACATTGCAGATACACTCGGAAAAGACAAGAAAGAAAAAGTTCCCGAGCTTGCACGTATCTGCGGCCTAAAAGACCAGATGCACAAAAATATTGGCGACCTTTCCCGTGGAAACCGCCAGCGCGTTGGCCTTGCCCATGCCCTTATGGGAGACCCGGAAATCCTTATCCTTGACGAACCAACAAGCGGCCTTGACCCCAACCAGGTAAGCGAAGTGCGTTCCCTAATCCGTGAAATAGGAAAGACAAGAACCGTCATTATTTCCACCCACATCCTTAGCGAAGTGGAGATGCTCTGCAACCGCGTCATCATCATCAGTGGCGGAAAAAAAGTTGCAGACAGCCCCACGGCCCTTCTTAGGCAGTCGTATGGACAAAAGGCGGCTGTTGTGCTTACTGTTGGCGGCCCTTCTGCGGAGGATGCAAAATCTGCCCTGGAGACCTTGCCCTTTGTTGCCTCATGCTCAACAGTCATGGAAGACGGTAAGGTGAATGCGGTTATTTCGCTTGACGAGGCTTCCGCTTCCCTTAAGGCCGGTGAAGATGTGCGTCCCTCCGTTGCGCTTTTTGTGTTTGACCGCAAGTGGGATTTGTATTCGCTGGATTTGGCAAAGAACAGTCTGGAAGATGTGTTCAGAACATTAACAACTGGAGGCGAAAGCAATGTCTAATAAGAAAAAGGCTTCTTGGGCGGTCATCTGTTCACGTGAACTTTCTGCTTTGTTCACAAGCCCTATACCATATATTGTTTGTGTCGTGTTCCTGCTGGTTGCGGGAATAATGTTTTTTTCAACTTTCTTCCTTATAAAGCGTGCTGAACTTAGGGGCTTCTTTGAATACCTTCCCCGCCTTTTTAGCCTCTTTATTCCGGCTCTTACCATGCGGGTCTTTAGCGAAGAAAAAAGAAGCGGCAGTCTGGAAACCCTGCTTACCCTTCCGGTAACACCGCTTTCCGTAGTGGCAGGAAAATACCTTGCGTCCCTTGTCTCCTGCGTAATGCTTTTGGTTCCCACTTTGTTTTATGTGCTAACCTGCTGCCTGCTTGGCGAAGTTGATTCAGGTCCAATCATCGGGGGCTACATTGGTGCAATTCTTTTGGCGGCATCTTACTGTGCGGTCGGAGTCTTCTCTTCTTCCGTTACCAAGAACCAGATTGTCTCCTTCTTTATCTCTTTTGCAATATGTGCTTTCCTAAGCTTCTGCGGAATGTTTGCAGTCCTTATGCCAAGTTCACTTGTGCGCGGAATAAAGTTCCTTTCTTCAACATCGCACTTTGAGTCTATTGCACGCGGAATAATAGACAGCAGGGACATAATCTACTTCCTTAGCATTACAGCCCTCTTCTTTGCACTAACCGTTGCAAGCATAACAAATTCTAAAAAGAAGATTCCTGTGCTGGACATGGTTCTCTTTGCGGCAATTCTTCTTATGCTGAACCTTGTCGGTGGAAAGGCATTCGTTCGCGGAGACCTTACGGAGGCAAAATCCTATTCTCTTTCTCCTGCAAGCCGAGACGTATGCGCAACCCTTGAGCAGCCCCTGCAAATAAAGGTATTCTTCTCGGAAAATCTTCCTGCAGACCAGAATGCTGTAAGGCAGTATGTTCAGGATATGCTTACCGAATACAAAAACGCTTCCGGTAAGAAGCTTACTGTTGAATACTTTGACACGGAAAAGGACGAGAATGCTTCCATGGCTGGCGGCTACGGACTTCAGCAGGTTCAGATTCAGGAAATAAAGAACAACGAGGTTGGCTTTAAGAACGTCTTTATGGGTCTTGTCTTTACCTATGCAGACCAGATTGAATGCCTTGACCCGGTAACCCAGGCCAGCGGTTTGGAATACAAGATAACAACTTCAATTTCGCGCCTTATCCGCAACACGAATATCCTTGCCGGAATGAAGGAAACCCCAAAGCTTACCCTTTACAAGTCCAGCAACCTTCTGAACTTTGAGATAAGCGGAATGGACAAGGTTGACCAGATTGTAAAGAATGCATACGAGCTTGTAAACAAAAAGGCAAACGGTCTTATTGAATTCCAGTCAATAGATCCTTCCGGGGATGAATGCCTTTCTTTGCGCGAACGCTACGGAATTCAGGTTATACGCACAAAAGACGAAAACCGCTCTGAATCCCTTGCAGCCCTTGGACTTGTTTTGCAGAAGGGCGAGTCTTTCCGCGTAGTTCCCCTTCAGATGGTTTCCATGCAGGTAATGCCGGGCGTTGTCCTTAACGCGGTGCAGGGGCTTGAGGAGCTTGAAGAAAACATAAGCGGCGCTTTGGAAAGCCTTGTTGCCCAGACGCAGACAATTGCCTACGTAACTGGCCACGGCTGCCTGGATATGAATGACCCCCAGTACGGTGCGGGAAATTTTGCCTCTCTTCTGAGGGACGGATACACTCTTGAAGAAATCAACCTTGCCACAAAGGACATTCCTTCCGATGTTGCCTGCATAATGATTAACGGTCCAAAAGAAGAATTCAGCCAGGCTGAACTTTACAAGATAGACCAGTTCATGATGCGGGGCGGAAACGTAATGCTCTTCCTGGACCCATTTGTTGAGCAGTACCCCCAGGACCCCAACAATCCTTATGCACAGGTTAAATACTATGCAAACAAAACGGGCCTTGAGCAGATTTTGAGCAAGAACGGAATTGAGGTTAAGCCCAACTACGTCTTGGACAGCCAGTGCTTTAAGAGGCCAATGCAGGGGCTTGGCAACGTGAACTTCTACCATGCCCCTATTGTACAGAAGGAAAATCTTGCCAAGGACAATCCTGTTACCTATAACCTGGGATTCCTTGTATTCCTGCAGGCTGGAGAAATTACTTCTTCAGAAGTTGCAGACCTTGAATTTACAAAGCTTGCATCCGCTTCCAAAAAGAGCTGGACTGTTACCACTAATGACAATGCGGAAATCAATCTAGACCCGATTAATATTATTCCACCGACGGAAGGTGTAAGCGAACACACACTTGCACTTCTTGCCGAGGGAAAATTTACAAGCTGTTTTACAGGACCTCTCGCAGATTCTGCAAACGCAGAAAACGAAAGCGCTCTTGAAGGAAACAACTTTATTGCAAAGGGAACCCAGAAGGGAAAGCTTTTTGTTGCATCAACTTCTCAGATAACAGGCCCAAATATTATAAGCGAGAACAGCGGGGAGCCAATTGCCCTATTCCTGGAAAATGTTGTTGACTACATGAACGGCAAGGAAGACCTTTGCTCAATGCGTACTAAGGGACTTAGCCTTAGCCCTCTGCATGTTACAAGCGGACCGGTTGCAAACTTTGCAAAGTATTTTAACGAAGCGGGACTTGCAGTTCTTGTTGCTTTGGCGGGACTTATAGTATTCCTTTTGCGAAAGAGGCGCCGCAATTCAATCCGCAAGGAATTCAGTTCGGAGGTTGAAAAGAATGAATAAGACTTTTTCTAAAAGAAGAATTGTTTTGATTGCAGCACTTGCAGTCCTTGTGCTGATTTATATTTTTCAGGTCTGGTCTTCTTCCAGGACAGGAATCAAGATTGTAAAGACGGAAACTGAACCTTCCGAAATTGTCATAACAAAAGGCATGGATTCGGAAAACGAGATTCATCTTGTAAAGGGTGCGGATGGTGAATGGACTTTGGGAAGCAAAAAATACCCTGCTGATGAAAATTCTGTTTATTCAATTTTGAGTGCGGTAAAAGAAATAAAGGTATTGGGAACGGCATCTTCTCTTTCTGGTGACGGAAGCCGCTACGGTTTGGATGATGCTTCAAAGATAACAGTTACCGCAATGGATTCAGGCAAAGCCCTGCTTACACTTGCGGTTGGAAAAAACACTTCTACCGGCAACCAGAGCTACATTCAGCTGGACGGAAAGAATACAGTGCTTCTTGCAAACATGGCGCTCCACTCTTTGTTTGACACAACGGAAAATGCCCTTAGGAGCAAAAAGGTTTACGCACTTTCATCTTCAGAAATTTCTTCTGTAAGCCTTTCGGGAAAAGACGGAAGCTTTACGGTAAAGAAGGAAAGCTTGCCTTCTTCTGATGATGAAAATTCCCCGGCGGCGACAGTGTGGCGGCTTGAAAAATACGAAGGCTTTGGGGAAGAAAAGCTTTCTTCGGAAAAAGTTTCTGCCTGGGTGAACACAATTTCTGCTGTTAGCGTTTCTGCTTGGTCCGACCAGCCTTACTCTGGCAAAAAAGATGATGCTCTTGTAGCGGAACTTAGCCTTGTGGCTGACGGTAAAGACTATAGCCTCCAGATTGTTTCGGAAGAAAAGATTTCCGAGACGGAGACAAAATATTTGTGTGAGTCAAACCAGACTCCATACCGCTTCTACATAAGCGCATACACTGCTGGCAACGTTAAGAAGACACTTAAGGACTTGGCGGACTAGCACAATAAAATCAATTTCCAAAATTGATTCTTATGAAAAGCAATGTAGGAAATCAATTTTGTGTGAAACGGAAGAAAAATCTGGCAGAAATGCCCTTTGCGCGGGCGAACCAGGCAGCGTAGCTTCAAGCCGCGTAGCGACCTTAATACCTTATACGCGCAACTGAGGCGTTTCTGACAGATTTTTCTGGGAGTGGAACACAAAATTGATTTCCGTGGAGCTATAAGATGATAGACATAGACGAGCAGAAAAAAATTGCAGTTTTAATAGACGCAGACAACACACCTGTGAACAAGCTTCGTTCCATCATTCAGGAAGTTGCGGTTTACGGACACGTGATTACAAAGAGGGCATACGGAGACTTTTCCCTGGACACCCTAAAGAACTGGAAGAAGGAGCTTAACGACAACGCAATAATTCCGGTTCAGCAGTTTGCCTACACGCGCGGAAAAAATTCCAGCGACAGCGCAATGATTATAGATGCCATGGATTTGCTCTACACAGACAAGTACGATGCCTTTGTTCTTGTAACAAGCGACAGCGACTTTACAAAACTTGCAACTCGTCTTAGGGAAAGCCAGCTTGTTGTTTACGGAGTGGGACAAAAGAAAACACCCCAGTCATTCGTAAACGCATGTGACAATTTTATCTATATAGAAAACCTTCAGGATGCGGAAGAGGAAGAGAGTGAGGAAGAGGAAGAAAAGCTTAAGGAGGTTGAAAAGCAGCCCCACAAGGCAAAGAAGTCTTCCTGCCTTGGCCTTTTCCAGCACCGCTCCAGAAACGAAACTATGACTGACCGCCAGTTCAGAAAGATTTACAAGCTTCTGATGAATGCCTACAACCGTTATGCAGACGAAACGGGATGGGCAGACGTTAGCGCGGCAGGTTCATATTTTAAGAGGCAGGATCCGGGCTTTGACACCCTTGACTACGGCTTTAAAAAGCTTTCTGATTTGATTGAATATCTTTCAGATGATTTTGAGGTTCAGCGCACACAGGGCTCTGGTGGAAGGAGGAGGTTCATCCTTTTCTACCGCCCTGTTGCAAAATAAAAACACAGATGTTAGAATAAGGATATGGGTGGAAAAAAAATCAGCACATTTACAAAAACAAAAGAATTATTTTCTAAGGCAAAGGAAACAGTAATTGGTTCTGCTTTAGTCTTGTCTTTGGTCTTGTCTATTATTGCAGCTCTTGCCGCACCTGTAATCCTTATGACAACTCTTACAGGCTGTTCAAAAAAGAATTCAGACCAAAGTCTTTCTGCAGAAGATGAAGATTCTGGAACTGTTCAGGAAGAGACCTTTATTAAGATTGAATCAACTTCTTCTACGCTTGAATCCGTTATGCTGGGTGGCTCCTTGTGGCGTGAGAATGCAAGCGGCTACATGGAATGGGTGCGCGACGTGCCTGCTGGAACAGCCGTTGGTGCTTACCGCAATCCGGACAAGAACGACAGCTATCCTGCGGAAATAAAGCGCAATGCCTTACGTACGTCTGACTGGAGCAGAAGGAATTTTGTCCACGTGCTTTACAATTCTTCTGACTACTGGGCACAGGAAATTTTTATCGCGGTAGACGCAAAGCCCGGAATTGTTATAGACGGCGGTTCTTTCCTTTATGATTCTTCTGATGCCGCCGCAAAGGCCGGGCGTTGGGTTGGCGAGGGAGTGGAGCTTGCGGTTCTTAATTCCCACGATGCCTCTGCGGAAGGGGCTTCTTCCAAAATGCTTCCTGTTAGCGTTTACCTCCGCGACTACGGTCTTATTCCAAACAAGTTTATGGTTGCAGAAAAAATCAGCACAAAAGCAGACGACATTATGGCCATGCATATTTTGGGAAAGCTTGGGCAGAGGGGCGGAAACGGTCTTCTCTTGATTCAGGACGGAGTTGTTAGGAACGAGCTAAAGGATATTGCTGGGCGCTTGGACATAAGCGATTCTGTTCGCGCAAAGATTAAGAACTATTAGGCCTGCCTTTGGGATGTGTGGAAATGAAAAGCATTAAGAAATTTTTTTTGAATACAGTTTTTATTTTGTTGGCAGGGGCGGCACTTGCTTCTGCTCAGGATGCGCTTGATCCGGCTTTTGAAAACACAGAGCCTGGAATTATGATGCAGGACTTGGGTTCGCTTTGGGTGCAGAACCAGAACGGCGTTATGATTTGGGCGGCAAATGTTAAGCGCGGGGAACGCCTTGAGATTTATCTTAGCGACCAGGTGGATTCCTTTGGAAATTTGCTGGAAGACAAAAAGACAGCATGGCGTGTTTCCAATGGGGAAAGCGCAAAGAATGATTTTGTACGCGTGCGCTACAACAACACTGACTACTGGGCAATAAGCAACAGGGTTTGCAAAGCTTTTAAGACCGGAAAGATTTCTAAGGCCTGTGCGGTTTACCGCTCTCTTGACCTTTCCGATGTGCGCATAAATTCACTTGCGGCAGGAACTCTTGTCTGCATTGGCGAAAGCTTTCCTGTTACTGCAAAGATAAACCTTACGGAAGTAACTTTTTTTGATGCACCAAGCTACAGTACTGTTACAGCCTACGTCCTTTCGGAAAAGGTAAGCGAAGACCAGTAGGTCGAAATT
>ODAI012595371.1_pt1 | contig 62798 bp, 72 predicted proteins | sample 1539321 | NCBI WGS metagenome assembly ODAI01 (sample SAMN02144231, study PRJEB22623) | gut metagenome | biome: sheep rumen | host: Ovis aries | place: New Zealand
CTATCCTGGACGAAGTCGGCGGACTGCGGGTCAGCCACCTCTTCAGCAGAGAGGATATCCCCGGCTACGAAGCCGTAGACTACGCCGACTGCAAACTCTGCAAAGCCGGCGAGAAGATCGACGCCCTCGCCAACTGCTACGGATACTCCCGACTTTAAGGCGTTTGGGATTGCGCAGTGCGAAGTACGGAGCAATCCAGAGTATCAGGCATAACCAGGGGCCAAAAGAAACCCTAAAGAAACCCATAAACCGCTGTCGCGGACTGCGACAGCGGTTTTTTTCTAAGTGTGCCGGGCATGGCACCGTTCTTACTGGTGAAAGTCCAGTCACGGGTAATCTACCGCCCGTGTAGTTAAACGCAAGCCGAAATCGGAAACGATGGGGTAAAGGAAGCGCGTAGCAAAGTCATGAGCCAACGAACAGAAACCTGATATGAGGCCAAATGGTGGATAAGGATGCTTAACAGTCCGAAGTCCGTGGTAGACGTAAAACCAAGACGGTAGATCAGGTGGTTGTGTGGCGAAAGAATGGTGTCTTACCCCGGGATATCCAGACAGCGTGCCAGAGGAAAGGAGGGATGAGAACCGCTGATGCTGCAGCGGCATCTTACGCACGTGGCGATATAAAGTTAGTGTCTGGAAGTCAGCTGAGACCATAGGACAGCATCGAGGGAGACTCACCATCTCCCGAAGGGTCTAATGTTAACTATATTGCAGATCGCTTAAACAAGGTCAGGATATTCTGCACTACACCCGGTAATGCTCTAACAAACGCAAGCGTATTTCGTGGGGAGCAGGAGAGGGAAGAAGGTTCCTGACAGCTTTATGAGAGAGGAGAAGCAACAAGTGAATGATTTATTGGATAAGATTCTCATGCCGGAGAACATTCGAGCGGCAATAGAAGAAGTCAGGAAGAATAAAGGTGCGCCGGGAATAGATAAGATGCCGGTAGACAACCTGATGGGATACTTTGCGCTGAATGAATCAACTGTCATTCGACAGATTCTTAGCAAAGAGTACAAGCCATTGCCTGTCCGAAGGGTATATATACCAAAACCCAACAGCGACAAACTCCGACCGCTTGGAATACCAACGGTCATTGACCGAGTAGTCCAGCAGATGGTGGCAAGAGTGTTTACTCAAGAGTACGATCCCCTGTTCAGTCCCCACAGCTATGGCTTCCGTCCCAACCGGGATTGCCATAAAGCCATGGCAGAAGCACTGGGATATCTGAATGAAGGGCGTACATGGATCATAGACTTTGACATCGAGAAATACTTCGACACAGTGAATCACGATAAACTCATTTCAATACTGAGGGAAAATGTCAATGATGCCATTATCCTACACTTGATACGATCATTTCTAAAAGCAGGCGTGATGGATAATGGACTAGTCAGCCCGACAGAGGAAGGAGTACCCCAGGGTGGCCCGTTATCGCCTGTGTTGTCAAACATCTACCTCGACAAACTCGATAAGGAACTGGAAGCCCGAGGGCTTGCCTTTGTCCGATACGCTGATGATTTTGTGATCTTTACAAGGAGCCATAAATCGGCTGAAAGAGTCATGAAATCTGTCACCGGTTGGATTGAAAGGAAACTCTTTCTGAAAGTCAGTCCTACCAAAACGCATATAGTTCCGCCAAGCAAAAGCGAATTTCTCGGATTTGGCTTTTGGAAAAACGGAAGCGAATGGAAATGTAAGCCGCTCGCAAGCCGAAAATCCAGACTTTGGGATAAGCTCAGAGCCGTCACCTGTCGAAGGAAAGCCGCCGCAATTCCGTTATCCGTTACCTTAAACAAGGTCAATGAGATTATGCGGGGATGGATCAACTACTATCGTATTGGCAACATGAAAGGCTTTATGGATCTGACTGGGCAGTGGATCAGGCACAGAATACGGGTCATCATGGTAAAGCAATGGAAGAAACCGAAAACTATCCAGAAGAACCTCCGATGGTACTGTGCGGTCTTCCATTTCAATTTCTCGGATGAAGACTTGTACAAAGTAGCCAATTCACGCAAAGGGCTTTACGCACAGTGCAATGGAGATGTGATTAATTATATTCTCAGCCCCAATGTACTGGGCACCAAACTGACAATAGGCAAAGGAAGAAACAGTAGAACGGTTTATCCCGGTCTTGTTAATCCCCTTGCCTATTACCTTGGTACTACTTGATATTGATTTATAGTTGATGTAGCGCCGTATACCCGACCGGTACGTACGGTGCAACGGGAGGGGCGAGGCATTAGCCTCCCTCTACCCTATTCATAAAAGAGGAAGAGCATGGATAAAGCTTCCGCCCCGTGGAGGGAACTGAGGCTCCTGGAGCATTCTGGGACAACACTTAAAGAAAGAAGGCCCGCGTAAACGCGGGGCGGCTCTCCTCTCATGACTTAAGTCACGAGTATCCGAACCGCTATGATAAATGAAAAGCTCATAATCAATAAGAAAGGATAAAGAACATGAAAAAAGGAATTGAACTGAGTGCTAATAACAACACGACACTGTTCCTCACACAGACAAGCGCAGACGGGGACACAGTGCTCAGCAAATACGATGGTGAGAAGACGACGTTCGAATGTGCGGTCAAGGCGAGCGACATGGTTATGCTCATCAATTTCTACAGGTATGTGAAGCGCAATGATATCCGGAATGCGTTCATAAACCCCAATGGCAAGAACGTAGATGAGGGCATGGATACAGACCTGGCAGCAGGGGAAAGTTCATCCGGCAGTCAGGCGCTCAAATCCGCACAGGATGCACTCTCGTCTCTTCGTGAAACAGTTTCAAAAGCATATCTGGAACTTGAAGAAATGGAAAAAAGACTTGCCGATGCCAGCCAGGATGTCGCACAGAAGGAGAAGGCACTCCGGGAAGCAGAAGTGAACAACGCCACTCTTCGGGAAAAGATTGACGTTCTGCAAGAGGAGATCCAGACCATCAGCGGTTGATACCCACCGCTCCGGATAATTCACAGAGAGTCGAGGCGTTTGCCCCGGCTCTTTGTTCGGATAAAAGAGGAAATAAAAGCAAAAACAAATCGAGAAAGGAGAGCCACAGATGGGCGCATACACATATATTTACGGAACAGTACACAACACAACGAAGGAACAGATACTGAACTACCTGTCGCACAGATACGGCACACCGTTTTTGGCAGACGACAATTTCCTTATGATGCTGCCGAACATGATGGTCGCGGATATAAAAGAAAAGAACGGAGATGTCATCCTGTGGACGTCCGGTAAATGGATGTCATACAAAGCAGGCATAGAAAGAATATTCGGATTCCGGATGATAACGGATATATGCGAAGCATTCGGGAATGCGGATATCGAGATATCAGGTGATGCGGAATCCGAAAAAGCGCGCCAGGAACATCCTGGTCGTATCCACTATATGAAGAAGAAACGACCGGTTTACGGAGAGTTCAAGGTGAATGATTCCCCATCGGCAAGGGTGAACCGGTACTTCCTGAACAATGTCATGGAGAAGGCCGAAGACGGGAGCGGGATTGTTGATAACCGTTCCGCCTCGGTCATGAACAAGGCATATGACACCTTCGGATATCTTCTCACGAGCCGGAGCAGGAGCGAACAGAGAACGTTCTTCAACCTGTGTCATATTGCGTATTGCTTTTCTCCATCCAAGGATGTTCAAAATGATGATTACTGGAGCGAAGCAGCAACGCTTCCAACGGCACTAAAAATCATTGATTCCAGCTGCTTTGGGTTCTTTTTCGACAGGCTCACATACCTCGATGCTGACGGAATGCGCAAGGCGCTGCAAAAAGCCGGAATGCAGGACTCCGCCGCCTATATGCTGAAGGTATCGAGGACCCTCAAAAATCACGATACCGTCCTTCGCTTTATCGAGAAAAATCGGTACAACCACATGGGCGTGAAACGGGACATCTCAGAAGCGGGCATGACCATACAACTTAATACCCAAAGGACCTATGGCTGGGGATACCGCAATTTCGGTGATCTGTTCCCGACATTCATCGTTGACGAGAACGGGATAACGTTCGACAAAATCAACGAGCTGGAAGAGGAAATGGCAAAACTGGATTATCCAATCGCGGCCAGATTTGCCGGGTACACGGTCACGGAAGAAGACCTGCATACTGCGCTCACGCTGCCGACGGAAGAGGAGTGTGCAAATTATCTCCTGGCGCATACTGTAAGGTCGAAATACAAGAGCGGCCTTGATTCTTTGACCCTGGCGTTCGACAGGAAGAAAATGTTCGTGCAGAAAGCAAGATCCATGGCAAAGCGTTTTGCTGACGAACAACTGCTTGTCGCCGTGTGCGTCCCATATGCAGTAAAGGATGCGGCAAAGGCAGCGGGCGCTGTTTGGGATGCCGAAAAGGGCTCCTGGTACATGAAGAAAAAGACCGCCCTGCTCCCGGAAAATCATCGGTGGTATCCCAACTAACGAGACTGCCGACAATGAAAGTCAGAATATAAACAACCCACTTGACCATTATACAGGTCAGAATCCCTACTTATTGTAGGTGAATCAATGTGGTATGAATGTAAATCTGATTAATACAACGCCAGTGAAGACCTGTATTACAATTCCTGCTATTGCAGGTATCTAGTTACGGTTTGCTCAGACATCGCCAAAGAAACGGTTAGGATATCTACTATTTGAAATTATCTGCACCACGCACGTCGAGTACCCATTCAAATCAGATGACGAATAATTAAAGGTACGTCAGAACAACGCAAAAGAGCGGGGCAAGGATTATCTTGCTTTGCCTTTTAACAACAACTATAATATAATAAAATTATATAAAACAATCTTATTATTTCAAAGGAGGCTAAAAATGACATATCGCGAAGCAATTAAAAAAACAATGGATAAGGTGCGAATTACCGATTATGATCAGAACGGCAATGAGGTAGGGTTCCATGAAGAAGAAACCTTTGCATTCCAGGGAATCGTGCAGGGGTTGGCTCTGCTGCATGTCCATCATGCATGTATAATGCTGGGGGAAACATTCCCGAATATCAATATTGGTGGTGTTGAAGGTGACGGTTCTCCGGTAGAGCCAACAATCTCCAACGTAAAAGAGCTCCTGGCAGAATCGAACTTTAGCTTGAGATCAATATGTTTCAATAATAACATGAGGTCTTTCATGGGATGGTTCCTCGATCAGCCAATCCCAGAAGAGAATGAAGAAAACAAAACCGGGGACATCTGGTGGGCAACAAGCCACATCATTGATAAATGGAATGAGTATTCTAACCTGCAGCAGACCGAAGGCGAATAAGAGGAGAGTTAACATGAAGACGAGAACAAGACTCCTCCTCATCATCATCACGTTCATGGCACTGTTCGTATTATCCAGTTGCGGGGACAGATACGATGCGTTAGGATTCGTCATGCCAGACCCCAGCGTGGACTTCTGGAACGACGTCTACGAACCCATGGATACCGAAGCGGTAGAGGAGCGGTATTCGCTGCCGGATGAAATCACGATGGACAATTTCGTCGGGATGCTCGCATCAAACGGGACATCGTCTGTAGGGCGTTACTATATCGTAAAGAACATAGCGGGAAATATGCGGGTGTTCATCAACGAGCATAACGGCTCCAGGCAGAAAATATATCGCGGTCTTGCGCCGGACGAACGAAGGATCCTCAACCTGCTCAATAACATACACGTCAGAATGAAAATCCAGGACGCGTATCCTCTGGTCGGCGGCGATGAGAGCGACGAAGCCGAACTGTACCTCAAGGAAGATGGGGTCGTCTATAAAGTAAAGACGAACAATCCATTTGCCTGAAAGGCAGTCGGGCTTCAACAGAATCTCAATGATTGCGACAAATAAAAACGGCGTTATCCTTAGCGGGTAACGCCATTTTTTATGTTTATTACCACTTAGCTGCTACAAAGAACACCTTTTCAAATTCGAAGTATTCCGCACCCAGATGCCACAGATACATTCGCAGAGCATTAGCCTTTTTCATGTCTCGCAATCGCTGCCAGTATACCATAACCCATGCATTTTCCCACGAAGTCTTTGAGGTTCTTCTATTTCGTGCGGGATATATTGTCTGAACTCTTCTCCCAATTTCGCAATTTCCAATATGTACTTTGGAATTTTTAATGCGTATGAATTGCGTTCCGTTGCGGATGGACAGAAATCATCCGTTAGGACCCACCCCATTTTTTCGCAAATAGAATAGTTGCGTTGCAGGCCATCTTCCACGTTGTCATCATCATCAGCAACCCTTCGCCCTCGGTCATCATCGATTATGCATACGGGATAAATATATGCAGCGCCTGCAAAATCGCCGAACAAATCAGCAAGTGCGTCCATCATTTTTGTAAGAATTCCGTTTTTTCGATAGTCGGGATTCACTATGACGTCGTCCAGAAATAGGACTGTATTTTTAGAATAAAAGTCGTCATTATCGTCTACCTTAGCAATTATTTTGTTTTTAACTCGTTCCACTTTTTCGAAAAGCCTGTCAATATCTTCATCTGAAAAATCAAACTTTTCGCGAAGATAATCTTCCTCTACGGATTCCTGGGGTAGAATCTTGTCAATAAATGCTAGAAGTTCATCGCTATAGATTTCATACTCAGAATCCAACCACCAGAAAATGACCCATGGATTCATTAATACCTTATAAACGTCAGTAAACACCCCGTTTATAAGCCCGACAGTAACATTGTCAATCATTGCCATCAAGCAGAATACTTCAAATTCACCATCTTCGAGTTCATCGTCTCCGAATGCCTCCTTCAATTCATGCTTGATTTCAACCTCATTGCCTCCGATTTGAACAGAGATAACAAGGTCGTCAAACTTATAAATTACGAAACTTGATTTTGAATCCATAGACACATCTTTATAATTTCTCATCATAGCTCCTCCGAAAATTAATGTAGTGAAGTCAACCCTTAGTGCCTTTGCAATCAGGCTCAGCTTGTCCAGTGAATCAATCCACGACCCCTTTTTTGCGTTCTCAGTATTAGAAATAACGCACTGCGTGGTCAATAGTTGTTCAGCAAGTTGTGTTTGAGACCATCCCCGGACCTTACGATAGAACCTGATCCTTTCCGCAATTTTCTGATGTTCCATGTATTCCTGTCACCTCCTGTATCATATGTAACACATGTAATTAAATTAAGCTATATATAATATTTAATATCGGGGTCATGAAGATGCACGAAAAATATCTTATCAGGACATTTATTTACATCCTCGGACATGGGTGTTATAATAATACCATTATATTACAGAAACAATAGATGGCTATATAAGGAGAGGCGAAGCGAACGGCTTTGCCTCTTCTTATTTATGCCGGAAAGGAGAAAAGAAATGGAAAACATACTCAAAGGGCAGGCAGACGATTTCCTTACAAGAAAATATGAAATAGGAGGACTGCAAAAATGAGCGAGCCGAACCAGAAAATCAAAAGAACCAAAAATTACAAAATGTTAAAGACGCTCCTTGCGAACCGGGACGTCAGAAACGCGCGGGTGAATAAGATCATTGATTCCATCAAGCGCGTAGGGTATATCACGAACCCGATCATCGTAAATGAAAAATACGAAGTCATCGATGGTCAGGGACGGCTGGAAGCCCTGAAGGAATTAAACCTCCCCGTCGATTATATCATTGTTAACGGGATCGGGATCGAAGAATGCCGTGCCATGAATATCCAGCAGTCGAACTGGACCGGCATGGAATTCATCAAATCCTATTCTGACGAGGGAAGGGCGTCCTACAGATGGCTCTATACCCTCATCCAGAAGTACCCCAGGGTCCAGTACAATGCCGTGCTTGCGGCTATAGCGGGAGGGATCATCCCCGCCCCGAAGACCATCCGCTCAGGAGGGTTCCATTGCGAGCAGGAGAACTACGAACTCGCCGACATGGTCCTCGAATTTGAGAACCGCTTCGTCGATATAATCACGCAGGTCACCGGCAGAAAGGATTATTTCCTGATCGCGCTCGGGTTCGCCTATGCGAACTGCGAGATCGACGAGCAGCGCATGGTCGATATCCTGCACAAGAACATTGCCAAGCTGGACTCTTGTGACAGCATCGAGCAGACGCTTGATTCGATCAGCGAGATATACAATTACCGATTCAAGGGCAATAAGATATATCTCAGCCACGATTATAAGCGTTGGCTTGATGAAAAGAAGATCGTGAAGCGCCCCAGGAAGACCTCATACAGCCCGCATAAGGGCATTAAGAGGGGTCCGCACTAAATAATTAAACATATTGGTCTCCATCTCCTTGCCGACCGACCGGTAAGGGAATGGAGGCCATATGCTTATATAAAATAAAAGGAGGACAAGAATGAATGAAGCACAGAAAAAATTAAGGAAATGGTTCCGACGGCACGGGTGGCATACAGCGCAGCCGTCTACTGGAAACGGGTTCTGGCTGTGGAGCCCGGTCGAGCACAAGTACAGCACGCTCCATTATGACAGGTGCGAGAAAACTCCTTTTGTCAAAGAGACGCAATGCATGATTGAGTTAGATCGCGACACTTGCGACTACATCACGCTCAAGGTGAAAGAGCGCAAGATGCGGGTATACCGTAACGCCCAAACGAATACGACGGAATACCGCTACAACGAGGAGGATTTCGGAGAGTGGGAAGAAGGCCCATACATCGATCTTCCCGCTGAGGACATCCTAAAGCTGGCGGAACTTATCAAAGCTGCGCAGGAGGACTGGGCAAGCGGCAGGCCGTCAAAAAATCATCTGCGGTTCTTCGAAAGGATAGCCAAAAGCTGCATGCCGTTCTGGGTCGGAAGGAACTGCACGTATAAGTCGCTCAAGGAAATGAGTGCAAAAAGATAAGAATAAAGGAGATGAAAACATGGGACAGTATTATGTGATCGTAAACATTGACAAAAAAGAATTTCTCGATCCAAGTGAGTATGGATGCGGTACGAAACTGACAGAATTCTCATATCTTGAACGCGAAACGGGACATGCGACAAATATTCTTGAAGCCCTGCATACCCTGATTAAAGGCAGATGGCAAAAAGACCGTGTGTATGTAGTGGGGGATTACGCGGACATTGAGGGTGAAAACACGAAGGATGTTTGGTACGAAACCCTGAAAGGACTGTATCAGGAGATAAAATGCCTTGGAGAAAAACAGGGAGAATATGAAAAAACGCTGTTTGATTACGCCATCAATGATTGCAAATCATTAAAGGGCATACCAGGAACCAAGGCGGACAGGTTCCTCTGCAATGCCATCACCCGCGAATATGTTGACCTGAGGTCAGAAGACGTTAAGACTTGCCGGACGTTAAAAGACGGAGCAGTCCACACCGTTTATCACCCTCTGCCATTGCTTCTCGCAATGGGCAACGGCCAGGGTGGCGGAGACTACTACGGAAAAAATGATAAATATGTAGGCAGCTGGGTTCCTTACACCAAAGGGATCTTTTTCAGCGACTCCGTACCTGACAGCAGTTACACAGAGTTTTGTCCTTGTTTTGAGCCGGATGACAGAGTGATTTTTTGTTAAGCTTAATACTATATAAATAAAGCACGAAAGGAGAAGAATAAAAAATGGCAACTAAACTTAAGGTATTTGTTTACAAGGAGTATAACGATGACAATGCATATGGGGAGGAACTGATAGAGCTCTACCCCAGCAGAGAAGCAGCCGAAAGCAGACTAAAGGAAAGAATCGTGTTTTGCTGCGACAGGACACTGGAAGACCTGCGGCACGATCCGGACTATGAGGATGAAAACCTCGAAGATGATCACGTATCTTTTGACGACGGCGAGGGCACAGCGTTCTTCATCGTTGAGGAAAAAGAGGTAGAACTTTCCCCGGACATGATCTTGAAAATCGCGAAACACAATGACAGGGAGAATAAGAAGCGCGACATCAAGAAACGGTATTCGAATGATACGGAAATCAGTATCGTTGATGACGACGGGAATCCTAAACGTGTAAAGCTTGACGAATTCACCAGCCACGAAAGGCGCCAGATCACGGAAGAAGTCCTGAAACGCCTGGATGATGCCCTTGCCGTGGATGATGGCTTCTGGGCTGCCTTTGAGTCTGTCATGGATGACGTTATGGCAGAGGTCGTCCGAGAGCATTATATCAAGGATCAGATCCCCTTTGCTCCGTAAAGCGGACGCACCTGTCACCGAAAGGAGGAAGCTATGCGCGTCATTATAGCCGGAAGCCGAAGCCTACGCGAATACGGCATTGTCGTTCGCGCAATGTCAGACCTGGTAAAGGAGATGCACTTATCCCGGGATGAGCTAAACAAGATAGAGATCGTCAGCGGCGCATGCCCGACCGGCGCGGATGCGCTGGGGGAACGATTTGCCCTGCGCAACAAACTGTCCCTTAAAAAGTTCCCCGCCGACTGGGGAAAATACGGAAAAGCGGGCGGACCCATACGGAACAGGCAGATGGCAGAATATGCCGCTGCCGACCATGGGATCCTGATGGCCTTCTGGGACGGGAAGAGCAGGGGGACCGCAAGCATGATCCGGGAGGCGAACGCCCATTGGTTGACAGTGCGCATCATAAAAATATCATAATCCCCCTTAAATCCCATGGTTGCGGATAAGGATAATTATGGTATACTGTTTACAACAAAGAATATCGAAAAATCAAGGCTTGGGCAGAACTGTCCAAGCCTTTATTTGTTGAAGAAAGGAGAAGAGAAAGTAAATGGAAGATTTTTCAACAAGGCTGCGAAAAGCAGTAGACATGGCAGGAATATCCATCAGGGAACTGTCAAAAAGTTCCGGGGTGAACGAGCATACGATATATTCGTACATCTCGCCGGAACGGTATGGGCACAACCGGAACCCACGGATACAGAACCTTGAGGCCATCAGTGGCGCCCTTGGGGTATCCATGGACTGGCTGTGCGGGCAGACCGATGAAGCCACCCTCATGCACACGAGGAAAAAGGTACTGGCGGAAATGGTCTGTGCGCTCAGGAATACCGGGAATATCGCACAAGTGTCGCAGAAGACGCCAAAAACATCCCGCCGCATCATCAAGGAACTGATCGAAAGATACGGTATGGATGAGGTCGATGACATATCCGACGATTTCATCCTGGGATTTATCTATGGCAGGCAGATTGCAGACATGATCGTCTGCGAGGAACGGGATTCAATCGCATTACCGTTCGCTTAATATCAAAAACGTAAGAAGAGAAAGGAGAAAAATCATGGAAATAAAAAGAAAGAAATTGAAGTACAAGGACCTTGACCTGAAGGGTCTGCGTGAAAAATGCGGCTTGGATTTCGCACATTTCACATACGAAAGCGGAATGGGCTCCTGCTGCTAAGGACCTTCTTACCTTCCCGCCAAATATTGGAAAGACGGAAAGGTCAAAGATCATGCGGACTCCTATTTACTGTTCAAGAACGCCGATAACGGCAGCGGACACGTAAAAAGGGATGATTATCTTTCAGATAAGGCAATTATATTCATTAGTTGGGACATGAAAGAAGAACAGCTGGACAGAGTCCTTGAAGAGCTTGACCGACAGGTTGGCTCAGAGTTCGAAGTCCGCAAGCCATTGGATAATTTGGCATGCATCGCTTTGGTAAGGAAGGACACTGCAGAGGAATATATTAAAATGGCAAATTTAGATAGGAGCACAGTGCCTTTTAAAAACATGGGTCTGAGCGCATCTCCCTCTGTGAAATTCTTGAACCCGAGTTCAACGTAAAGAAAGGAATAAATTATGGAAAGAACATATGAAGAATATAAATCAATCCTTGCAAAAAGGTGCAGGAACACGGAACACTTCACAGAAGAGTTCCTGCAGACATTCCTCGATGCATGGGATAACGCGGCACTTGCGGCGATCCACGGTGAGGACAATACCTATTGCGTGGATAACGTCCTGCTGAACCACGCATATGACAAAGTGTACGAAAGCGAATTCTACAACAAGAATTCATGCTGCTATTGCGAATTCCTTTCCGTACACTGGGAGACCATGCGACGGTACGAGCTCAGCTTCGTTGCCTGGGATGAAAGCTCGCACTCATACATGGTGCGGAAGGAAACCCTTGATGCCGAAAGCATCGACAAGGCGAGAAGATGGGCGGAAGAGTACCGCCGCGTATACCACGCGGAGAACATGGAAGTAAAGGAAGCAGCTTAAGAAAGGAGAATAGGCATGAGCGTATTTATCAAAGGAATGGACGCACCTAAGGACTGCGCCCACTGTTGGCACCATTTTTCCTGTCCGTTTTACAAGACAGACAGTAAGTCAGGATTCAAGGACAGCAGATGCCCTATAGTCGAAGTGTCTGCGCCACATGAACGGCTCGTTGAGGTCACGAAAGAGCTGGATGTCGCACTGTCCAATTTTACGGCGGAAACAGGTCTGGATGAAGCTCCGTATATGGACGCTTCCTATTGGCTTGAGAGCAGTGCGCCGACTGTGATCGAAGCCGAACAGCCAGATACGACCACAGATGGTTCCATCACCACCAAAACGGACGAAATAGCCGACAATCGGACCACGCATGATTGTGTCAACAGACAGCCGGCAATCGTGGAGAGCCATAGCGAGAAGCAGATCCTCGAAGGCTGTATAGCACTTATACAGGAGATGTGTGGTTACTTCAGAGAGTATCTGGACTTCATCGACCATGAACCAGAATACGAAGAAGAGAAACAGCCGTTTAGGCTGTCATATTTCCATATAGTGAAAAGGCTTTTCCTTTGGCATACAAGCCATAGCGGAGGAAATTCAACCAGAACCAAGTGCGCCGAACTTGGAATTAGTGACAGTAGCGAGGAAGTATTATTTCCAATTTGGAGGGATGAGAATGACGGATGAATTAATCAGCAGACAAATGACGCTTGCGGCGATTGGCGAAAGACCGATGGTCTGGACGGACTCAGATTATGAACTGGGGCAACAGAATCAGTATGACGCAGATAGACGCGCTATTGAATCTGTGCGGCCCGTTCAGGCAAAAGATACACGTTATACCAAAGAGGAACTGGAAGTTTTCGCTCATGGCATATCAATAAAGCTTTTGTCGTTAAAGTCTGCGCAGCGCTGGAAGTATGATGAAAAAACTGCTGAAGAGATCAGATTCCTTGAAAAATTGCATGACAAGGTAAAAAGAGATATAGCAGGTTGACAAATTTAAGGAAATAAGACAACAGAAGGATGGGAAGGCCCCTTTGCGGGTCTTCGCCCATCCTTTTTATGTACGCAGCAGAAGCGAGAGGAGTTTGACATAAAAGTGATAAATAAATATAATTAAATTAGCGTATTTACAATATCGGGGTCTATTGTTAAATAGGTTAAAAATAAGAAAGGAAAGCAAAATGTTTGCAAATATAAACATAAAAAAATTAGATGCTTACACACCGAAAGGTGATGTATGGTCTCAGAACTATCAAAGTCATATAGAAGAAGTCCTGCTCCAGACAGGCATGGCAGCAAGGGATTACTATCACATAAAAACTAATAACTGCACAATATATTATCCGCTGAAAGACACCGATGACTTGAATACATGCAAGGATATAGTACAACGCGTATTGGATGAGAATCAGAAAATAGCATTGTACTATAAAGATGATAGTATTGCCATCGCCGGATATAACGACATACGATTCGTGCTGCCGGAGGAGACTGTCACGGAAGACGCGCTTCCGAATTATGATGACATGACCAGTGAGCAGCTTTTGGAATTGTCATCTGGGCAGTCCACGCTCCCCTCCGTTCCCGGGAAATCCAAGGTTGCTGTAAACAAGGAACTGAAATCCGCCAGTAGGGAATTACAGGAAATGGAAAGTTATCAGGAATCCGTCAAAGCCGGAACAGCTGCTGAATTAGCCGATCTGAACGAGCAGATCAATGCACTTATGGCAAAGATGGAACTCAGAAAACAGGAAATCATTGCAGGCATGCAGGGAAAAATGCAGGCAATGCAGGAGAAAGTTGCGGAATTAAAAAGGCAGATATTCATTCTGGACACACAGCTTTACGGGCTGCGTTGTTACCTTGGGGAAACAATACAGTTCTACACGATACGTGACGGAAAACCGGCAGAAAAGGATCTGCCCGTCATCATATATCAGAAGATCCGGTATCTCGATGAGGAAATGGGAAGATATCTGTCCCTGTATGAATTAGGTGACCAGAGAAACCATACAGAAAAACTGATCGAAGCGATGCGGCACAGGGATGATATAGCGGATATTCTCGCCCCCGGACCCAAAAGCATCAATGTCGCAAAACTGTCCCGTACAGGGACCGTGGTTGCCGGTTCCGAGCAATGCCAAAACATGCTTGCACATTACAAAATGCTCCACAAGAACCAGCTCGCGCTCTTTATTCGGAACGGGGAACAGCTCTATGTGACATGGCTCGATGCTGACAAAATACAGGTATCGGACGGAAATATGTTCTTGAGCCCCAAGGTTGTTGAAGAAACAGGCAAGGTGCCAAAAGACAGCTGGGAAAAGGAAAGGCTGGAAGAAGAACGTAAAAAGCAAAGAAATGAAATACTCTCCCGCTGGTTCTTTTTCAATATCCTGCAAGGAATCCTTGATAATACTGCCATGCTCGACATTCCGGAGAAGGTCAATATTGCAACAGGCAGGAGCCAGTATGTTGTTTTCAGCAGCGCCGACGGTTGGATCGAGACGAATCTCTATGGTACATTTGCAGATATGCTCGACAGGAGCAAAAACATCTTCTTGAAGAAAGGTGATATGGTCCTGACAGGAACGCAAATCACCCGTGGAGACCGTCATTGGGATAAGGCGTGGTCAAACACAAGAGGCATCGGAGAAAAGAACAGAACAAGCGGTGTATCCCTTCCATCGCGGAAATTTTTACCTGTAAACAAAATACTCACAGGGGCCCTTGTGCGTTACACAGCGGATATCTATGAAGCGGAAATCGTATATGAGCCGGAAGGACGCACTGTCTATAAAAGCAAGGATGGGTCATCGGTATGCAACTACAGGCGTTCTGAGACCGATACGGTAATGTATAGACCTACCTATAAACTAAGAAAAAAGGATACCTTTGTCCGCCGGGAATCCTGGAAATCCAAAGTAAGTGCCGACACTATACGAACATACAATGCTGATCTGTACAATTATAAAAAGAAGTATGCATCTTTGAAAGATTACCTCATTGCTCGCAGCCCGGACGAAAGTCAAGGATTCTTTTATACAGAAAAAGGCATGGACGGCAGGGTAAAAACGGTCTACGTTTCTGAAAATCGGTGGGATGATAGCGATTTAATAAAGAGCTATGAAAACAACCTGCCAGTTTACTATCGTTTAATTACGGACGCGGAAATCGAGGATTATATAAATCCTGAATATTATGTCTCCGTAAAACAAGAAGGATACAGTGTGGGGAGCCGCTATAACCCGGGTCATGAAACAGAGTGGTTCGTTAATTTCATGATTGAAGATGACGAATTCATACCGATGCCGTTCCTGTGCAGCACATGGATCGAAGAAATCATACGCTCTGGGAAAATAGGTGACTACCGCCTATGTGGTGCGGAAATGACCTATGCATCCTTTCTGCCTTATCTCAACCAGATAAAAGATCATCTAAAGGAAAGGGAAGTTCTTGAGAAGAAGTTACTGGACGACATACAGGTTGGATGGACAGACGCACATCCCGATTGGGATGCTTTACTGTGCGATTGGCGAATTCGGAATAAGGTGAATACATTAACAACAAGATCTGCAAAAAAATTTTTAAAAGAAAGGGGATAAAATGAGAGATTATCAACAAACACTTTACAGAATATTACTGATAATGATTGTAGCAGCAACACTCATCAGAATATTACAGATAGCGATTGCAGCAGCAATGTTCTTCTTAATGCCTTTGGCGAACGGGACAGCCAAACAGGAACAAGTTCCCGCGATATACGGGCAACACGAATCAGAGGCAGAAAAATCACCTGAAAGCACCTCTGTAAGCCAGCAGAGTGACGAAAGCATAGCAGAGCGACCGACCACGGAACTGACGCCCACGCAGGTCCCGCTGCCAAAGCTGGTCACATTCACGACAGGGATCAAGAACTTTTCCGTCGTTGCCGGCATGAATCCCGATGTCATGGCGGGAATCCAATGGGATGAGGATAAGATCATGTCAGTATCCGCAGACACGGCAAAGTGCAACTTCTCGCTCCCCGGCACATACGAAATCACGTATACCATAGTTGGCGCACAGGGAACGGAAACAGTACCTGTCACGGTGACCGTCAGGGAAGATCTGGAGCAGTACCTCTACGGGATGGAAGGTTCCGTATACATACCTGTTGGCAGTGTGTTCGACCCTATGGAGAACGTCGTGTATGACAGCGAAATCAAGAGTATCGAGCCGGACAGCAGCGGTCTCGATACCTCGAAGGAAGGAGAGTATCTGATATCCTATCACCTGACGTCCGCAGACGGCGAGCTGGAACAGACGGCGATACGCAGAATACATGTAGGCAATGAGCCGGCAGCGGGCGTCCAGCAGGCATTACCGGACACGGGGGAGTACTCCACTGTCACCGACCTCGGCTTATGGCGCCTGACTGCGTACATGGACACACCGGAAGACCAGGGTCCGTATGTGGGTCAGACGGCAAGCGGAGCGCCGCTCGTGGCAGGCCGGACAGTCGCGGTATCCCAGGCGACCTGTGCGAGGCTGGGCCTTGTGTTCGGGGATCGCTTAATGATCGACGGGCACATCTACGTCCTTGAAGACCACGGTGGGAGCGCAATGTACAATTCTGACTGGGTCGATATCTATGTCGATAACCCGGAAGACGAATACTCGGAGAGGTATAACAGGTACTCCGAGGTCTACCTGCTGAGATAATCGCTAAGACAATCGCTAAGAAATCACTAAGACCAAGAATAGAATAAGCATTGATTTATCAAAGAATGTGTAATACAATGATACAATAATGAATAATGAATACAGAAAAAATTAGGCAGACCGGTTATGGCCTGCCTTTTTTGCGCAAAAAGGAGGAAAAAGAATGCTAAAGGAATGGGTCAAAATAGTGGAGACAGGAGAGGTATTCCCGACCTTATCCGCATGTGCCTTAAAACTGGCGACAAACAGGACAACATTAGAAGAAGTCCTGAACAGCCAGAGGACATATAAGGGCTACCACATCCGGAATGTCAGGGAATGTAATAAAAAGAACAAATTCCTGTATATACGGCTCCGGAAGGGGACTGACGAACCGGTCGCGGTCGCCAGTTCACATCAGGAACTCGCGTGGATGCTTGGCATCAGCAAGAGCGCGGTAACAAAAGGCATCTCCCGGGGGAGCCGCTTATATGCGGTCGTACCGGATGATGACATAGATTAAAAAAGAAAGGAGGCAAAACATGAAATGGGCACAAGAGTCAGAATCCTTGAGACAGGACAGGAATTCCCGTCCGTTGCTGCCTGCGCAAGGGCGTTGTCCACCTATGACCAGCAGATTCATCTGGTACTGGACAGAGAAAAAGCGTTCAATGGATTCCATATCAGGACCATGAGCAAACAGGTCCAAAAAGAAAAAAGACTGTATATCCGGCTGCGTAAAGGCACAGACGAACCTTTGGCGGTCGGGGAGACCGAGCAGGAACTTGCAGACCTGCTCGGCGTCACAAAATACGCCGTATCAAAAGGCATCCTGCGGGGCAGCAGGCTGTATGCGGTCGTCCCGAAGGAAGAAATGTAAAAGCATGCAAGAAAATAATAAATTTAGGAACCAGAAAAGGAGAAAAAATATGAGAACAAAAAAATATATCAAAGGAATCTCATTAATTATGACTCTGGCAGCGGTCATTATTATGCTGTTCGCTGCAACGGCGGTGCCGGCGCTTGCAGATAATCGCAAGCTCGGAAGGTATGCTGATAAGATCGAGCCGGGGAAAGAGTATGTGATTGAGTCCGTCAAGTTCCCGGGCATGGTCGCATCACCGGATAGGAGAGCGAAGTATAAAGATTATATAACGCTCACTAAGTGGAATCCGGAAGATCCAAATGGATGCCAGCAGATATGGCATTTCACAAACATGGATGAAAAAGTCATTGATGATGGTATGTACCTGGAGCAGTTCACGAGGCCGGGGATGTTCCAGATGTCTAATTTCACGAATTATTTCGAACACCCGGCTAAAACTCTCAGGCTGATCACCTACGATGCCAAGAAAGGGTATACGGCCAAGCCTGAAGAATATAACGAAGACGGTTCAACGCCGGATACCCAGTGGTTCACAGGAACCGTGCTGAGGGTCCAGGACGGAAAAGCCGTCTGGAAGATAGTCGGAGTATCCAGCAACTGCAGGATGGCTCCAGGAGGATGGTCCGAAGTATATCTGCGGGAGCCGGAGTGGGAATAAAATACTAATGGTGCGGCGTAACAAATAAAATTAAAAAAGAAAGGAAAAACAAATGAGTTGTGAAGTATGCGGACAGGATATGTTAAAAGCAAATGGTTGCTGCGGTAAGCAGCTCAGGATCGACGGAAAACTCTACACAAGGATCCTGTATGGCAATGAAGACCTCAGCGGGTTGGGGTTCGAGCCCAACGTCCCCGAAAGATGCGGGGATTGTGGCTGCAAGAAAGGGTTCCTCCATCACTGGGGATGCGACCTTGAGGTCTGCCCCAAATGCGGCCGCCGGTTATTATCCTGCGAATGCGATGATGTCGCCCTCATCGTTACAGAAGAGGAAGAAGCAGAGGTCAAGGCCAACACCGAAGCTGGTGCCGGGGGAACGGAAACATAATGGGTCTGTTCCAGGCTAACCGGGTGTTGTCATAAAGGCACACCCGGAGAGGCAATGAACGACGCGATAACCACTATACAAAAGGACCGGTTGAGACAATCAGCCGGTCCTTTTTCGTTAACGATGCTCGCAATCAACTTTCACGGTGAAAGTACAACTCGTAATGTTCGGAGACAGTGCTTAGCCGTGTGCCTCTAAGAGTTCCTTGACCTCATCACCATGCGCATCAATATATGCCGAAGCGTCACGGATGTAATTTTCAACATTTTCCGTTCCGTATACTTTCCGCGCTTCCTCATCCGTAAACTCCCTGCCGTCAGGGCCTGTCTCATGCCAGGGATCGGAGATGTCGAACTCTTCGAACCCGAAGGATACCGGCGGCTTATCACAGCCCCTTGATGCGCTTGCAAACTGTTTGATTTCTTTTAAACTTGCCATAAACCACCTCCTTCGTACTATATAATTTGGGTATGTAATGCCTGTTGAGAGCCAATGCGTCAAACAAGGTCTTTAAGTTCAGCGATAAGTTTATCAAAATAGCCGTTATGATACAGGTTTTCGATGAACACTTTCTCATCCTTCGGATAATTTTTATCGTCCATCAAACCAAAAGAAAAGTGCAACACTCCATAGTGGCTGCGCCCGATATAATAATCTGTCTTTGTCGGATGTTGCTGCTTCTGGTCATTGTCGTCTATCGCGTAGACGTAAATCTCATCGTCAAGCCAATACTTTCTGATTCCCATATGTTCCTCCTTGTCTTGTGTGAATCATATTGTTTTTCGATGTGCGAAAGTCAGATGTACGGTAAGGAAATAGTACAACCGGAAATCGCACGTCATTAATTGATTATAATTAAATAATAGCAAATAAATGTACTTTAGTCAAGGAGAGTTAAGTATACAGGAGCATAACACCACGACAACACCACGACATGCAAATTTCCTCTTAAATCCATTGACAAACCAAAAATGACATAATACAATTACATCATAATGATTATCGAAAAATTAAAATTGGAGGAGCAGACGTGTTTCTCAGTTTGGAGACGGACAGAGCAGGGCTTTGTCTGTTTTTTATTTTTTTGAAATCGTTATAAACAATTTAGAAAGGGACTTCTAAGCCGTAAAAAAGGAGATAGCCGGACGTGGTATCTCTGCAGGACATCGAGAGATGGATTGAGCGGTAAGATGGCAACCCTGGAACAACTAATTATTTTATAGAACCCCCTATGTTAGGGGGAATGGAGGAAAAATTATGAGTACATCAAGATTAGAAGTAATCGCAACAAAGAACGGCCCGCGCTTTGATCCCGAGTGGATCAAAAGAATCTGGGGTTTGACCCCGGGCAATTACAATGAAATGGTATCCCCCCGTCACATGATGACGAACGGGTGGGATTGCCACATCACTCGTAGCGGAGAGATCCGTTGCGAGTGCGCGAGAGAGTACAGCGATGGCATGCATGTCATGCTGTACACTATTAACAAGGAAGGATTTGCCCGCCTGACGCTCGACACCCCCGCCGATGAGAAACCACGCACCCTGAAAAAAGGGTACGTAGTTTCAAAAGGAATGCCCGTTGCTGGCACTCTGGGAGTAGCCGGCGGTTACGTTGACTGCCGTTATGCTTACTTCAGAGAGGCTTCGTTTGACAGCCTGCTGAAGAAGGCAGGGGTAACGGCGGTAGAACACGCCGACCCCAACCGCGAATACAGCGGCCACAGCGCCCGATGCGGGTGGGGGCATGCGTCATTCTCAATCGAGACGGACGGCGAAATCGTCAAAGACGAATTCGATGAGCCGACCTCATACCGGGAGGCGTTCAACGCCCCTGGGGCAAACCCCAACCTCTACGACGGGTACGACAGAATTGTCGTAGAGGGCGCAACATGGGTAGTCGCTCATAGTAAAGAGCACTACCTCGACAACCACAATTCTGCGGACATCCTCTACACAAAGGAAAAAGATGTCCGCAGCATCCTTAAGAGCATCATTGCTCGCAAGGAAAACGAGGACTAAAGCCGTTCCGCCCCAGCAAGGGCGGGTGGTGAATCCTACAGTTCCAATCAGTCCGTCCCGGCCACATTCCGATTCCGCGTAAGCACAGGCAAGCTTACAATCTGTTCAAGGGAATGTGGCGGGGAAGTATGCAGCTATTATCGGATAAGGCACAGGTATAAAAACCTGTGCCTTTTGTTTCATCCCCGAAAGGGGGAGAATCGGAAGCCGTGCATCGTCGCAAATATCAGTTCAAATTCAGACGGCACGCACCGACCGCCCAGGGCGGAAATATTGTAGACCCCGCGCAGACGGGGGAAAGGAGATTAAAACCATGACAGATATGAACAAAATCAATGAAGAAATTATCAGAACAACGGTTGGTGATTATAAATATATCACCAGATTTGAAGAGGTCACTCCGATGAAGGACAGGACGATTTACGTCCCCGGATGCGTACTGGATACCGACGGGTCGGCAAACACTGAGACGGCCTACGACCGTACAAGTATTTACGGAAGCAGTTATGCGGTCACAGAAGACCTGGATAAAAAAACAGCAACAGTAATTCGTCGAATTTACGGCGTCCCCAAGAAAAAATACATGGATGGAGAAACCATCCAGAAGATCTATGGGGAAAACCGCGAAGCCATCGCAGCGGTGGCGACAGATTACTGTAAAAAGGCGACACTGATGGAGTTCCTATGGGAGCTCCATAAGACGATTGTATTCAATGCTGGGGCAGTCCTCGGCAAAGGAGAAATCGCCTACGGGACGTGTCGTTCCAGGTGGAAGGGCGACAGTCCGCACATACTCTGTTGTCAGCCTTTACTGTCGGAAGGGCGAGTCAGCGTTCCGCTGCGCCTGGAATCAAATTGGAGCTTCGGCATAGGCTCCATTGAACTATGGCTCGATAACGGGCACCCTGCAGCTAACATCAGGAAGCTGACAGGTTGCCACAGATATACATCGGCTGTCGCCTACCGACGGTCTGACGACAAAGGGATAGACCTCGGCAATAGCCGATGGCCCAAAGGACTGCCGGAAACGGCAGAGAACGTCGGAAAGGTCATCGATCTTTATGGTTCAGAGATCTGGGACGACGTTCTGTTTCAGCGGAGGCTTTCAGAGGAAGCTATCCTCAAAGCCGTCGCCCGTTCCTAACAGGAAAAGCACTGAAACGCACTGAAAAAAAAGATACGCCGCCGTCATGCGGCAGAAAAGGAGAAAACATGATGGATTCCAATAAAGCTATGAGTAACAACCGTTTTTCTTTTGCCACTGATATAGCGGCAAGGACTTTAGTATTTATAGAGGGCGGGGTAACACCTAACCTCATTCTCTCCATCGCCGTTCTGGTGCTGAACGGCTGGGGAACGCCAATCGGAATACTCCCCGAACGGTATGGGACGTCCTTTGACCCCAATACCGGAGAACCCGTTGACACCAGATGGCTTTACCGCCAGGTCCTGACAAGAAGAACAGACCTGCTTCATGCAGGTATCCTGTTCACAGGATCGGCTAAGGCGCTCCGTGACGCGGCTGCCCAGAAGAGCATGAAAACATATCTGACGGCATCCTGTGCAGAGATTAACGACCTGCGGAGCACCCGGGAAATGGCCATGCGTGTCGAGTTATGCGTAAACGTGCTCATTGACACAGTCATGGCACGGCAGACACAAGCAGAAGCACTGCCCACAGCCTGGGACCTTGCCCTGCGGGTAGGAGCCAGGGAGAAACACGCCCTCGTTCCGAGGGTGTCCCAGCTGACGGGTAACGCTCGCGAGTGGTTTGATACCACGCCTCAGGCTCCGACCCCGGCAAAAAAAATAAAGGGAGTGATTGGCAAATTGCGCCATAAGTAACTCCAAGAACCACAGAACAAAAACATATAAGAAAGACGGATTACTGAACAAAGTAGTCCGTCTTTTTTATTGACATAGCAGATTATTAAGTTAAGATGAAAAAAGGAGAAAAGAAAAATGAAAAAGAAAAAAGACAAATACCCCCCGCTGGAGTTCTGCGGGAAAATCGTCCTTCCGGATATGGAAGGACTGAAAAATTACGAAGATTTCCTTGCATACTGCGGGACGCACCGACGCGAACTTGCCCGCACACTGGTCGGCCAGGATCAGTACATGGAACCGGGGGCACTGGCACCGCTCCTCTACACGGCAAAGGACTGGCTTGCCTACAAACAGTCCTACCGCATCTCGAAAGAGTTCGCGGAGGACTTGTTCTCGTCGGAAGCCATGGACTTCCCGCTCGCGGACATCCGGCTGCCGTTCCCTACTATTTACCTCGACTTCGAGGAACTGGAAGGGGCGGATATCCCAAAGGGTGCCTTCTGCACGCTGTCGGAAGTGCCTACGGAAAAGGGCATGGCGCACATGTGCTCCATGATCTTCCTGTTCCAGACCGCTGCCGGGACAGAATATGCCGGGATGGTCTTTGACTACCGGCTCCCCATCTCCGTCGAGGAGAATATTGAAAAATACGGGGAAACGGAACAGATCCGCCAGTTCAGCAGGCACGTCCTGCAGTTCGCCGCCTACCTGGCGTCCTACGAGCCGGATGTCATCGAGGACCCGGTGCAGAAGAAGTTCTACAAGGCTTCTTCCAAACCGAAGGTATCCTCAGTCCGGAAGTGGGATGTGGGCGTGCGGTACAGGAAGCTGAAGGCTGTCCATCGCCAGACCACGAAAGACGGATTGGCACCGGGCAGGCATCACGCGTCACCGAGGCCCCATGTCCGCAGGGGGCACTGGCATACATATAAAGTAGGCCAGGGACGCAAGGAGACGCGATTGAAATGGCTCCCGCCGGTAATGGTAGGCACAGGCGAAGGGACCGCCGTGATCAATGAATTATAAAAAAGAAAAAGCATGGGAAGGGGAAACCTGACCCATGCTTTTTTCTATGTCTTTTGGTGTTCAAAAGATAGAAGGCTTATAATTATATTAACATCTGTGCCGCAGCAGCGTCAAGTCTTACGACCGTAATTCCTGCTATCGGGAAAGGGGAGTACCTTCTTCCCAAGGCGCTGCCTTCATCCATTCAGACGGTACAGAAGCTCAACAGCATCGCCGCGAGTAGCGTTATTATTACATCTGAACGTGCCATCGCCATACCCCTTGACAATCCCGCTGTGGTATGCCCAAAGAACGGCATTGTAATGCGTATAGGTCTTCGCAAGATCCTTGAAAGGGTTCTTTGTCGATTTCGGCTTCGGGCTGCCCTTCATATTCCAAAGGAAGCGTACGGCTTCGCCCCTTGTCACGGCCTTATCGACCTTGAATGTTCCGTCAGAGTAACCCTTTGTGATTCCCCTCTGGTACGCCCACAGGATCGCCCTGTAATACTTATGGGTCTTAGGCACATCCTTGAACGGACTCGCAGAAACAGACTTAGGTGCTGGTTTCCCCGCAGCCCCCCAAAGGAACATGATCATATCGCCACGGCTGCAGTTCCGGGACGGTTGGAATGTACCGTCGGAATAACCCTTTGTCACACCTGCATTCTTCGCCCATGCGATGGCGTCATAATGCGAAGTTGATGCACTGACATCCTTAAAGACAGATACCGGCACGGGGGTAGGTGTCGGGTTAACAGCGCAAGCCGCGGCGAACACGACCTTTACACGGACATCCGCATCCGGCATGATAAAAGAACTGGAATCCGTTGAGAACAGGAGCTTGTCCGCATCGGTATAAATATCTAACCCCATGATATCTACACGGAGATTATTTTCCGTCTGCGGATATATTGCCGTCACTGTCACTTCTGCGCCTTCGCACAAGTTACCTGAAGCTTTAAAATCCACACCGACACCATTAATTGTCGTATGTTCAGGCTCGACCGTGACAACATGCTGCATTTTCGGAATCGGAGACATCTGTACTTTGACAAGGACCTCATTACCTAGTGGCATCTCAAACTCATCACCATCTACCGAGAAAAGAAATTCCCCATCAGCAAGGTTGTAAATATCAAGATGCGATACAGTCGCAGCACTGAACACAGAGGAGTTATCTGTATTCCTGACCTCTACTTTAACAGGCTGACCAGGAAAGACTTTTTCCGGCGCAACAACCTCAAATCCATGAATCGGAGAATCGCACTCCACAACAACCGTTCGAAACGGCTTCGGCGGTGCGAGCGTTGGTGCGACCACGGTTTTCGATGTCGTCAGTTGAAGAATCTTGACGCGCACATTATGGTCCTGCGGCATCTTGAACTCATCACCATCTACGGAGAAAAGAAATTCCCCATCATCAAGGTCATAAACATCAAGACGTGATACAGCCACGGAATCGAATATATATGGTTCTTCAGGCTCCGTGACCTCCACTTTGACGAGCTGATTTGGCAAGACTTTTTCCGGCGCGACAACTTTAAACCCGGTGGTCAGCTCATCGCATTCCACGACGACCGTCCGGAAGGACTCTGCCATAACAGGAACCGCTGCCACACACACAAGCATAACAACGACAGATAACAGGAAGAATACCCGTTTTTCAAATACTTTCATAACACTTCCTCTTGCATACAGCGTGCTTCCGTATGCAAATCTCCTTTCTTTGATATTTTATATATTTACGCCATGACCCAGTTCATGGCGGGCACGTTCTGTTCAGTTAAGGCGACACGCACTTTGAGCAAGGCTCGGACACAGCGACTCATGCTATAATATTATTATATATGCCACCTAGTAAAAATAAAATCTAAATTTATGATGTATTTGAAAATTGGGCCAAAAGCTCTGTTTCACCTCTACTAAATCCGGAGGCCAGTAACGTAGACCTGCACGGGAACATATAAGCCGTTATTGACAAACAGAATATAATGAAGCACAATATAATTACATTAAATGATTATCGAAAACTAAAAACCGGGAACCAGAAATAATTCTCTGTTTGGAAGCAGACAAGGCATAGCTTTGTCTGCTTTCTGTTTTTCAGAAAAGGAGAGAATTATTAAAAAAGTAACTTTAAAAGAAATAAATAAAAGGAGAAAAATTATGATCACAAGAACACTGATAAAAGAAGGATTAAACAAAAATACCATTAGCCTTATCGAGAGCCCTAGTCACGATGGAACCGTGGCAAAGATCGGTAATGAGTGGTTCTATTTCGGCGGACGCAAGGCGATGTGCCCCCCGGAAGAATATATGCGAACAACCAAAATGGATGAAATCGTGGAGGGACTGTTCGAAGCTCTTACCGATATACGCGAAGAGCGCCAGGTGATTCCCTTTGACGACAAGAGTACAATCACCGAATACGGTTACTACGAACTTGTGCTCAACGGTGTAATTGAAACGGAAAGGTCCTCTGCGGAGGAGATACTGATGAGCGCAGACAATATCCGCGCCATAGCGTGCGATGATGAGGGATTTCAGAAGATCGTTGCGAAGGCAGCAGAGGCAGAAATAGTCGTGGCCGTACTGGACACATACACGGAACGCATTGCCTATCTGAATCCGCATGCAAAGACCAGTGTTCCCGTTCAAAAGCTGATTGCCAAGTGCCTGTCACAAAAACAGACGCCGGTATCGGTCAAGATAACAGAATATAGCAAGCTCCCTTATCTGCAGGTCTGCACGGCGCTGGGTGAATTCAAGGCAGAAATAGAGCCGAAGGAAATCACAGGGGATGACGACAGACTCTATATCGGATTCGAGCCCGCAAATGGAGAATCCCGCGCAGACCGCATCGATTTGGCTCGCGTGAAGGTGAATACGGACGGCATTGAAATGCTGCTGTGGTATAATATCTTTAACGAAACAGAAGAGATGGGCGCTGAGATCGCCGCACAGGAGGTAAAGGACTATATAATGCAATATGGTTATGACGAAGCCACTGATGACGAAGCCACCGGACTTGCAGAGAAGATCAGAAACGCATCCGAGTGGAATAAGGAAGACCTTTCAAAGCTTTGCAAAATGGCAGGGCCCGAAAGGGAATGGAAGGAATCAGATGGCAAGAATTTCGAACAGGTCGCATACAAAGCGGCAGAAATTCTAGGCGTTGAAATTTAAGGAATCCGATGCTTATACCGTAGTTTAAAGGCAGACAAGGCATAGCTTTGTCTGTTTTCGTTTTTTAGAAAGGAGATATTTATGCGAATTAAATTCTCAAAAAGAGGAGGTCTTACATTTGCATTCAATGAGACCGACACATTCCGACCAGGAAGCAGATATCGGTATATCATTGACAACATCAATTCGGAAGTCATACTACTTCCAGATGCGAATGGGAAGTATAAAATTTCGAAAAAAGGCACCCATGAGAAACCGCTGATCGACCTAAGGAATGCCGAGATCCGGCAGGCAATGGCGAACGCCCGATATATGGAAGTCGAAGTACAGGACGAAAAAATCGTAGTCCACATTATCAAGGCGACTTTATATACTGAGACAACTTCGGAAACAGATCTAGCAGAAGTAATTGATAAGTCTGACAAGATTACTTTTGAAATTGACAAAGAAATTTTGCTCAGAAAAAATGAAGCTCTGTCCGATATGCTGACGGCAGCAGGGCTCTTTTCCGCAAAGACGAGGACAGATATTTCTTACGTCTTTGACACTGTATCACTGTTCTCCGGGGCGGGACTGCTCGACTGGCCTTTCCATCAGGACGACGCGTTCGATATCCGGTTTGCGGTCGATTTTGATAAAGCAGCCTGCGAGACATATAAGGCGAATATCGGGAACCATATTTTATGTATGGATATCCGCGACCTTGACGCTAACGAGGTGCCTGCTGCCGACCTGATCATCGGTGGGCCCTGCTGCCAAGGGTATTCCAATGCGAACCGTGCCGGCAATATAGAGCAGGATAAAAGCAAACGCCTGCTAATCGATGACTACATTCGAATTGTAAAGGAGAAAAAACCGCTCATCTTCGTCATTGAGAATGTGCGTCAGTTCATAACCAAAGAGAACGGAAAATATCTTGAAAAGGTACTGTCCGAACTCTCCGCTGACTACAACATCACATATTCCGTGGTGAACGATTACGATGTCGGCGGGTACAGTACCCGGACAAGGATGATTCTTATCGGAAACATCAAGGCGATGGGAAAGATCATCATCCCAAACGTGGAACTGGCATTAAAGAAGACAGCCGGAGATGCGCTTCGGAAAGTAACTCCGGATTGGTACAATTATAATGATATTACTACGCCAAGTCCGGAAACAAGACGAAAAATGTCCTGTGTGCTAGATGGCCAGAACTATAAAGCAATCCCCGAACTGGCCCGGTACGACAGGCACAGTAATGTTTACAGGCGCCTGGCAGCGGACGAACCGTCCGTGACACTGACCAACTGGAGGAAAGTCAATCTTATGCCTCCGGGAAATGAATGCCGTATCCTGTCGGTCAGTGAAGCAGCGGCCATTATGGGACTTGATGAAAAGTTCCGCTTCTTAGGGACCTTGAACGACCGTCAGCAACAGGTCGGAAATGGCGTGACGCAAGCCATTGCATCGTTCGTGAAGAACATTGTTAAAAACGCACTGTTCCGCTACGCCAATATCCGGATAATGCAGTTCAACCCTGCGCCATGCATTTAATTTAATTAAAAGAAAGAAGAAAAATATGACATATTATATTACGAATGGAGAAGAAGTATCCGTCATGTCCAAGGGCGAAGAGATTGAACGCTTCCCGTCAAGCGGATGTCTCTACAACGACCTTGACTGCTGCCAAGGTTGTCCGGTCTGTAGTCTTCATCCAGAAGATGAAGATGATGAAGACGAATACACACTAGCCGAATTATGTACGGCAGAGTATCTGAAATGATCAAAAAGCCTCATGACTGTTCAAGAACGAGCAGTCATGGGGCTTTTTGATTTAAAATAGTACAAAATTGCCATACTGCAACTAAAATGCGAAAAAAGCGAAAAAGTTGCATATATGAAAGCACTGGAAGAATTGGAAGAGGGCAACAGAGCATATCTCCACGGCATGTTCGAGCAGGTCATTGCACTCGTTGAATACGTTAAGAGCCAAAGATAGAAAAAACTGTTTCACCAACGCCTCCACATTGCGACACTGGGTTGTATGCCTGGTTGTATGCCTGCGCTTTTTGTTTTGCAAAAATTGACAAATGGAAGAGAGCATAATACAATTATGTCATAATGATTATCGAAAAATTAAAATCGGAGGAACAGACGTGTTTCTCGGTTTGGAGACGGACAGGGAAGGCTTTGTCTATTTTTTTATTTTTTGAGGTCATTAAACAATTTAGAAAGGGACTTCTAAGCCGTTATAAAGGAGATAGCCGGACGTGGTATCTCTGCAGGACATTGAGAGATGGATTGAGCGGTAAGATGACAACCCTGGAACTACTAACCATTTTATAGAAACCCCCTACGCAGGGGGAATGGAGGAAAATTATGAAAGAGTCCATGAATATTTCTTACTTTGAATTGAAGGATTTCTGCAATAGGGTCGCAGAAACCTGTGACTATTATCACGTTGGTACTATCAATGATCTGGGTGAGGTCTTCACTTGGAAAGGGTTCCACGTAGAAGTGGAGCTTTTTGAAGACGCCGTAGATCTACGTGATAGCCGGGTCATGATTTATGACTCGGAGCGCAACCCGGTCTGCGGCAGCGCACTCGGTCTGCCGTATGAAATCGACCCGGGGTATTTTCTGCGTCAAGTAATGAAATACCTGGAAAACATCCAATAAACGGATATTCTAGAAAGTCCGCCGCCCCGCTACTGCAAGTTAATTTTAGTCTCAATATTGCAGAGAAGGGGTCTTGCTGATATAATAGAATTATTATCGAATACTGAACAAAAAAGAAGCTGGGAATCCGTTCCCAGCTTCTTTTATTTAGAAAGGAGAAAAAGATGAAAGAAATGAAAAAAGAAGCTATCAACCTGGAACTCCCGAAAGCGGTCATGGAGAATATTAAAAAAACTTACTCCACCCGCGAAAAGCTCGGGAAAGGAAAAAAGAAGATGCGTGCATATTATGACATGATGCAGGGAGATATACATATCTGCTACACCGTCATGACGGAATTCACGCGCATCTACGAGGAAGTGACCGTATATGGACCGACGGGGGACATTCTTGAGGTCATGCAGAGGAACATCCAGGATGCGACACTGTTCCAGCCGTGGGCCGGGGAACGGTACATGGTGACATTCACGCAGAGGTAACAGCAGGGATGGCGCTTGCGCCATCCCTGCATTAAAGAAGGAGGGAAAAAATGACGAAATCAGACAACGAAGGGCTGTCAGGCTTGATCAGTATTCAGGTCTTGCTGTCCAATTTTCATTCGGGCAGCGTTGACCTCAATGGCAGGTTCATCGACCCGGATCAGCTCCTGCTGGACATAGCAGAGGAAGTACGGAAAGAGAGCACGGCTGCCGGCGTGACAAACGTGACTATGCTCGGAACGCTCGAAGATGTCGCGGACTCTGTGGATGAATCATCGATTGATTCACAGGCAGGTGTGTTGGTGTCGGACGACCCGGGAATGCCAACCGAAGAACCGGAACCGTATGAGAACCGCTGCTTCGAAACTGAAGCCACGCCCGTTGCGGAATATAACGAACAGGATGATATGCCTGCCGAAGATTTCAGCGCGGAAATGGAGGCACAGGAAGAAATGGCGCAGCTCATGGACATCCTTGTACAAGAGGCAGACGATTCTCCGGAACCGGAGCCGCCGGAAGAGGAAGAACCGTCATATATCGAGGAAGAGACAGACATCGTAAACGAGGAAAAGCTCATCGTCATGTATGGCATCGCGACGGGGGAGGAGGAATTCCCGGACGAAATTTAAAAAGAAAGGAGAGAAAGGATGACCGAAGAAGATTTTGAGAAAATCGCACGGATGGTCAAGATCTATTATCCAATGTGTGAGAACCTGTTCACCACGAAGACAGCGGTCAGCCTGTGGTACATGCAGCTGCAGGACATACCGCTGAACGTGGCAATGGCGGTGATGAACGCATGGGTCTCAACGCACAATTCACCACCGACCGTAGCGGATATCCGTGAGATGGCAGCGGACGCCACGAATGAAGGTCCTATTCCGGACTGGACGGAACAGTATGCCGTCGTGATGAAGAACATACGCAGGTATGGCTTCTACAACGTGGAAGAGGGCCTTGCGGCGCTGGACGGCATCACACGGCAGACCGTGGAGCGGATCGGGTACACGACAATGTGCGTATCTGAGACAGGTACGCATAAGGAAGCCTTCCGCAGGATCTATACAAGCCTGGCGGAACGCGCCAAGAATGAACGGCGCATGCCGGAAGGACAGCTCAGGGCATTAGAATCACTTAAAAAAAGACCTGAGCCGCAGACGGCAACTTTGAAAAATATCAATAAAGAAGGAGAGAAAAATGAAGCTGAAGATAACAAAAAATGAACTTACGAGAAGTATTAACATTGCACTGAGGGCGGTCGCGTCGAGACCGCAGTTCCCGATCCTGGAATGCATCCTGATCGATGCCAGGGACGGCGATATCCATTTCATCGCCAACAATACCGAGCTGGGCGTTTCGACCATCGTTACAGGGCTGATCGACGAACCCGGGGCAGTTGCAATCAATGCAAAGATGCTGTCCGACGTCGTCAGGAAGCTTCCGGACAAGGATGTGACGATTATCGCGGACAATGATAACTATGCGGTCACAATCCGCTGTATGAAGTCACGGTTCAACCTCGCCGGGCAGTCCGAGGGAGATTTCATTTACTTCCCCGAGCTGGAGAAGGAGGGGTGCGTTACGGTCAGCCAATACGCCCTGAAACAGGCGCTGAACCAGACCCTGTTCTCTGTGTTGCCGGATGAACGGAACAAGCTGATGACCGGAGAGTACTGCGAGGTCAAGGATGACATCCTGCGCCTCATCTCACTGGACGGGCATCGCATTTCTATCAGAAGGACGCCACTGAAGGAAAAATATGATATGACTGCGTCGATCATACCCGGAAAGACACTGAGCGAGCTGACGAAGCTCCTCAGTTCGGATGTTGATGCGATGGTCAGCATCTATTTCCTGAAGAATCACGTTATCTTCGAGATGGGTGATACGGTCATGGCGTCACGCCTAATCGAGGGAGAGTACTTCCATGTTGATCAGATGATCAGCTACGAGTACAACACCAGCATCAAGGTTGACAGGCAGATGCTGATGAGCATGCTGGACCGCGCGACTCTTTTCATCCGGGAGAACGACAAGCAGCCGGTCATCTTTAACATCACAGATGACACGCTGGCAGTCAGCATTGCCACTCCACTCGGTAAGATGGACGAGGACATGGATGCCACCGTCACCGGCCCCGGATTGAAGATCGGCTTTAACCCGCGCTTCATGCTCGAAGCATTGAAGGCGGCTGACGAGGAAGAGGTCACACTGTACTGTACCGACCGCAAATCTCCCTGTTACATCAGGGACGAACTGAAGACGTACAACTACCTGATCCTTCCGGTCAATTTTACAGAATAAAAAAATAAGCGCAGGCGGGACGAATTAATGTCCCGCTTGTGTTATTCAAAGAAAACAAAAAGGAGAAAAGAAATCATGTTGTTGGAAGAATTTGAAAAACTTACCGGCTTTTACCCGACCATGGATCTGTTCGAAGTAATCCACGAGGCGTACATGAAAAGCCCGAAGGATAAAACAGAATGGTGCGGGGAATATGCCAAGAATCTCGGCGGTATCGCTGAGAAGATTCGGGACGCCGCAGACACCATGAAGATGAATGCCAGGATCGAGGCAGAGGAACAGGTGAAATGCCTGTCAAGGCAAATCGAAGAAGCTGGAAAAGAGCAGGAACTGCTAAAGAAGCGGATCGAGGAGCTGGAAAACTGGACTTCTTATCTGCCAAGCCAGATGTCGGATGAAGATTATATGGATTTATCGAGGCACAACACCGGCAAATTCGATTCCCCGGACGATGTACGGTGCTGGATCAGGGACGAGTTCGGATTCGCAACGGATACAATCGAAGTACTGGACGTCATCCCTGAATACGAAAAGAGCCGGGAAGGACGCATCCGAAAAACCGGCAGGGAAGCCTGGCGTGAGCCGGTATACGCCAGCACGGACTGGAATTATGTCCGATTCGATGTTCGCACTTACGCATCCACGTTTCAGTGGGAAGTGGTGAACGGAGACCTTTACAAATATAACGATTAGAGAGGAGGGGCAGTATGAAAGTCCTGAGCATTGACTGGGATTATTTCCAGATGGTCAGCAAGGAGCAGCTGTCATATTACCCGGACGGCATAGATCTCGACAGAGAGCTGTCAGAGATTGTGTGGAGTGGACACTATGAGGCTTATCCCAGCTTGACCGACATCGCGGTGAACGAGACCGAATACCGCCTTGTCCACGAATTAATTTCCCGGCAGGAACAAAACATTCCGGTGATGATCGCCAACAGCCATGCACTGGCGTATGGATTCATACTGGACAACCTGCTCCCGGGAGAGAAAGTCGTTTTGACGAATATCGACATGCACCAGGATATCATCAACGACAACGAGAAGCTGGATTGCGGCAATTGGATCGGGCACCTGCTCATCAACGGCTATATAACGAAACCGCGCAACAAGTCCGGAAGGCATTCATTGACCTGGGTCCATAACCCGGTCTCATTCCAGGCATACGGAATGGACAATCTTACTGGCGATTGGGGAGAGGTAATTTCCGCCATTGACGGAGGAACAACAATAGACCCGCTGCTCGAATCGCAGTATGACCTGATATTCATTGCCCAGTCGGACACATGGAGCCCGCCGCACCTGGACCCGTATTTTTGCAAACTTGTCGGGCATTGCAAGAACCATTTTTCAACAGTGTGCGTTGAGGAAGGCATTGACAGCCCCCGACGCATAACACCCATAAAAATAGATAGGAGAAAGAATCATGAAAAAAGAAGTAAAGGCAATCATGTTCAAAAACAGACACCAGCATGATGAGCTCAACGGGCTGCCGGAAATATTCCCGGATGCTGTTGATCCAATGGATTTCGAAAGTCTGGATAAAATGGCATATCATTTTTTTGACACGAATCCAGCTGCAAAATACATAATATATGTGACCGGGTTAACGCCGGCCACTATTGCAGTCATAAAAGCGGCCATCCGAAGAAAAGCCGCATTGGTATTGATGAACTATAACAGAGATACCAATGCGTATGTGGCGTATCCCGTCGTAAGTCCTGTGCTGGCAGAGCAGGATCAGGCAGCGTTTGGGGTATGGGTGCCAGCCGCATGGAACAAACCATAAAACAGGTATTTTTGATAAAGCGCAAGAACGGCAGCGGTGTGACAACCGCTGCCGTTTTTATAATTCAAACAGAATAATTTACAGAGCCAACAACAATTCGTTAATATATGTCCCAAGTTTGGCTCCGCCATATTTGTTATATTTCGTTTGGATCTGCCTTACATAATATTTCTTGGTTCTTTTATTGTACATGAACTCTATCGTATAACGTTTGGGTTCATTATTCCCACTTGTATCAAAGTAACCGAATTCATCGAAGAACGAGTATATCGCGCAGCGGTCCGCCTCGATCTTGTTGTAATATGACCAAACGCAGTGATGCATCTCTATGCTCTCGTTAATCAGGCGTTTCCTGGTCTTGACCCATTCGAACGTATCAGGAAGCATCTTGCGCAAGGCTTTGAACTTACTATCTTTAGGGACGTGGAATACCTTTACATGCCGTTTATAGTCAGCGTACGACTGTGCGTCCATAAAATGATCGTGCTCATCTGTCATTCGTTTCACTGAATAATGCAGAATGACATCCCTGTGTGCATCAAGGCACATCTCCACATAATCCAAGGCCGTGTCAGCACAGGCCGGGTCTTTTGCGATGTAAAACCCCGCCAGGAAAAACATAACGGCATTCCTTATCTTCTTTTGCCCATATTCCATGATCTGCACATGGTCCAGCATATCAATGGAGGCATTCTGAAGAATGCCATAATCAGAAATGGACACCTTATTGAGCGCCTTTATGACCAAATAAGACAGATTCATATTATTCTTGTTATAGTTCCACCTGATCATACCGGCGTTTTTATAAGCAGCCCGGAAATATTCCGCCTTGTTATGATATTTGACAGTATCTTCATAAGTAATAGGGACTAAAAACTTAAATCCGCATACCTTCATGTCATTGATAACATCTTTCAGGAACATATTCCCCGTGATATCGGCAAGGGTCATAAAGAACTGCACTAAAAGCTCGCAGGACATGAATGGGCATAGCGTCTTCATGGAGAGTGGATACCAGCTAAAGATGCTTTTGGTTGGTTGAGTATTCGGATTGCGCTGGTGTCTGTAGTATATCCGGTTGTCGCGTGAAACAAAAAAGCTTAAAGCAGCGGAGCATCTATCGCCTTTAAAGACCCGCCCCTTATCTTTCTCGTAGCAGACCTTAACATTTCTGTATTGATATACATAGATATTAAGGCAGCCAGACTCTGAAAGAAAGAAGCTCAAGCTATAGCTCACAGAAGAAACGGAGAACTCATTGCCATCACACACGTCCGCCATTTTATGCAGAAGCGCTTTATCATAAATGAATAGCTGGTTGTTCATTATATCAGGTATTGACTGTCTCATTCTTGCCATCACTTGGTAGCATATGTTTTCTGCATTCAGGTCATCCAACGCCTGGTTATAATTGAACTCTAATACCCTGATTTTCATTTCACTATCAAAGTTCCAATGCTTATGGTAATCCTGTGTGGCAATGGCCCCATCAACAAAAGCGAAATACATCATCAGATTATCACTTTTGTTTCCGTTCATCCCATTGATAAAGTCTAAAAATTGTTTTTCGAACTGCTTGGAATAATGGATACATTCTCCGTTATTGATATATCGTCCAGACAGGTCAATGACATAACCATTGCTCCATGCCTTATACAGAACAGAAAGCTTCCTGTTCTTTAACAAATCAATCCATAATAAGTCATTGATTGATTCAGCTTCACAGGGTCCATCATAGAGGAAACACTTTTCTTTGAACATCGTTGTTGAGCGCAGGATTGAAAAAAACTCATTTGCGAAAAGTGGCCGTGTGAATGGTTCGTTTTCGTTCCTTTTCCAGCGGTCTGTGAACTTATCCGTCAGTTCAAAAACGAGGTCCAGCAAATCCCTGTCCCCTATGAAATGAGGAACAAAATATCGGAAAAGCGCATTATAAGAGATTCCTTTATCAAGCGATTCCATACATTTGTTCAGAATTATGGCTTTCGTACTGTACATGCCAATAAGAACATCACCATTTTCACGGTCACAATACAAAACGATGGGTAAAAAGTATGCGTCTAATTCGTAGCGCCATATTTCATCATCGTAGTGCCGTATTTCACTAAAGACAGCATCAGGTTCCTGGCCTGCGCCCAGGCATCCCAGGTAATACTTATTGACAACATTCAGCTCTTGCAGTGACAGAGCAGAATCCGAAAGCCATTGTTCATAACGTCCATCGAAAATGTCTCTCTTATGTAAATTCTCAATTAGCTTCAACACGCCTTTTCTCATGAATGTCATCTCCCTGGTTTTTATTTTACACGCTCCCGCTACTGAACTATAATACTATAATTCTTATGATAATTAAATAAAACAACACATATTTACAGGGCGGTGAAATGGATGTATTATAAATATAATCTGATTATCGAAACATAAAGGTCGGGAATTGTCCCGGCCTTATTTTTTTTGAAAGGAGAACAGTAAACGAAAAGATGATCAGGTTGCCTGATGAATAAAAAGAGAAAGGAGAATTTATATGGGGATATACTATTATCCTCGAAACAAGCAAGAAAACGGAAGCGGTGCGAGCACCCGCTGCCGTATTACTTAGAAAGGAGAGAAGTCATATGGTGATGAACTTTAAAATTCTCGATGAAGAATCAAAATGGGAAACAGGAAGATTCGAAATCGAAAACCTCAAAATCATTGACGAAAAAGGGAAAAAAAGAATCTCTCTCGGAAGGATACAGACGTACTTGAACGGCGCACTGTATCAGGGCGGGATTGAAACGTGGGCGCATAGCAACGTAAAGGATGAAGAGTTGTTCACTTCTGTCCTGAACGCCTACCTCCGTGATGATGTTGAGACTTACCATTACGGAGACGAATGGGATTTTTTCAAAGAGCTTAAGCTGACAGGGGGCAGCGGTCCGGCAGAAAAAATCCTGCAGTACGTGGCCGGTGCATTCGAAGAATATGCACTTATTTTGGCAGTTCCTGAACGCAGATACTATATATTCGAAGATGACGCCTGTATGCTTTGTAATGAAGAAGGCGGGATCATTACGGATATAGATATGTTCCTCATGAATGAACTATATAAAGATATAGTTCATGTACTAAAAGAGGAAACGCCGTGTATTTATAAAGGCTATGATTTCGATTGCATAGTTGAAGAATACGGCGGGCAGGAAGGCTTCATAAAAGCATTTGACGAGAACAACTGATTCAGAAAGGAGAAATAATTATGTCATATTGCAAAACAATAGCCGTTGCACTTTGGAGACCGGATTACGAGGAGCTTAAAGAAAGGCACACGGAAGTCTTAAGCCGTGCGACCTTAATCAAGAACGAAAAGACGCCAGATGAAACATATACAGTCATATACTGGCAGGATTATGAAGTTACATACCCGGACAACCCGATGGATGCCCTGCTGAAAGACATCGAAGAAATCCGGCATTCACTCGTTACGATCAGCGAGGACGGCGTGATCGACAGGCAGGCCGTGAGCAGTGACGATCGTGGATGCGATGAAGAATTTGATGAAATCCTCAGCTGGCGCGCGGATATATGCGTTTGGGATGAAGTAATTAAATAAGGAGAGAAAAAATGCTAGGTATGATCGACTACAAAAGACTTGAGGCAGAAAACCGCCTAAATGCCTTCAAGCATTACGTGAAGGCGTGGAAGAAGCAGGATCCGGATACCGTTGAAGTTAAAGGAGATGTTTACAGCTATAAAACGAAGAGGGGTGTGGTGAAACGGTTTAAGAGCTGCGGACATGCTCTGGCACCTGTCAGGGTAAATGGCTTTGGATTTATGCCTCTGGAATAATTGTAAGCAATGGCAAGGAATGTCATCTATCACAAAAATGGATGTAGTTCAACGAAAGGAGGAGAAGCATCATTGTGTAGTGTATGTGTGCCTTGATGCGGACACCTAAAAAACAAATATCGCAAGGGGCCGGCATAAAGCCGGTCTCTTGCGATATGAACTATAATGAGAAGAAAAGAAGTAAATCAACTTAAGAAAAATAGGAGGGAGCTAAAAAATGAGTAAAACATATAAAGCAGTGATAACAAACTTTGCCGATGACGGAAAAAACATGGGAAGTAAAACGCTTGCAGAAGACTTCCATACACTGGATGCCGCCATCGAAGCAGCCGAGGCTCAGAAACATAAAACAAGTGATATGGCTGTGGTCGAAATACGGGCATGCAGCGACCTAATCGAGGATCTTCTTGCATGGGACGACTTGGTAGTGGGTACGGGGCTTACCGTGTACCGCGATACTAAAGACATCGAAAAAGCACTAACCGAAATATATGAGAAGATGTTCGATAATGACGCCTTCGACGGAACAATGGTCCAGCTGCTGAAATGGATAAAAGAGGGCAGTTCAAAATCCTTATGCAATATGAAGGACGCTGTTGATTTTCTCTACGATGACGAAATCAACAAAATCCTGAACAACTTCAGTGAACTCATAGATATCAACTGCGAAGATGGAAAACTCATCCAAAAGGAGATTTCCATCGGCACAAACATGGTCTATATATACTCGGAATATCCGAGCATTGAGCGAATGGCTAAGAGACAATTGCGCGATATGCAAACAGAAGTCCCGATGGCGTTCATAGGTTATAGACAACAGGATCAGTTAAGCCTGGCACAGTCCGGAGAATATGTCATCATAGGACTGTACGGAAGCCAGCATTCAATCAGGAACCGGTCAGCGTGCGATTTCGATTGCGAAATCGACACATACGCCACGCAACTGTTCAAAGCATTCGAACAAATAAGGCAAACAATGCGCCAACATAAATTATTTTTCGATGTTATGAACACGATTAAAAGCGGAACGTACAAAATCAGGTTCAACCAGTCCCTAATGTCACCACCCAGCACTCCCAATGTAGAGAAAATGAAAGGATATGTTTTTGACATTTATTCTGAAAGACGGAAAAACTGGTCAGTGTATGTGTCACGTTTTCTGTGGAAAATTGCGTTTCGTTACAATAAAGACACGGACTGGTCATACCTCCACACATCCATGAGGATTATCCTTGTTGCAGAACAGGTCATCCTGGCCGCAATGTATCGCGATGATAAACAGTTCGTGAAAGCATTGAAAGACGCATATCCGTCATGGCTCAAAAGCGAAACACCGGAGCTGCCTTCCAGGTTATTCGGCGACAAATCAAGAAAAGACGTCATGTCTGGACGATATGCTGAAGAAACAAGCGGGTATTATGCGGACAAAGAGCGGAACAACTGGAAAGTGGTATGGTGCATTGAGAATGATGCCGTACCGGACCACAGGACCGATGACGCATGGATCAACAGCGGAAATGAGAACCTGGATATGGAAGAACTTCACCGCATCAACACAGAATATGCAAGAAGAGTCTTGGTTGAGAAGTTCAATAATGACATATATGCATTCCTCCATGCCAATACAAAAGCATTTAATTGTCGCATCCATGAAGAATTAGAGCAATACGTGACGCCCACCAATCAATAACAGACTCGGATGCATCGTTGGAATTCATGCAGACTACTTGATTTCGAGTTTGCAGCATGATAAACTATAATATAATTAGAATATAGAAACAGTGAAGCTGGGAGAAAATGTCTCCCAGCTTTTTTGTTTGAAAGGAGGGATAGAAAGACAATCCAAACAGAAACCAGTAACCAGTTAATCAACCAAACAACCAAAACAAAATTAAAAAGGAGAAAAGAAAATGAACAAAAAGGAATTTAGCGAAATCATCAAGAAAAATGTCAAAAACTACCTCCCCGAAGAGTATAAGGACGCAGATGTCCTGCTCAACGATGTGGTAAAAAATAACGATGTGACCCTGACCGGGCTGACTGTCAGAAAACCCGGGCAGGTCATTGCACCGACGATCTACCTCGACTCATACTACGATGAGGTGCATGACAATGGCCGCACCGTAGGAGATATTCTGAAAGAGATCGCCCAGATTCGGGTCGAACATGACAGACCGGACGTCCCGAACATAGCGGAGGACATTACGGACTACGAGAGCGTAAAACATGCGCTTCGCATTGCCCTCTATGACCCTGAAAAGAACCAGGAAAAGCTCGCGCAGAGCATATCCGACAGGACCGTGGGGCGGTTTAATGTAGGATATATCCTGGTCTTCCCGGTCGATGACCAGGTTGGCTCAATCAAGGTCACCAAGAGCCTGCTAAAAACATGGGGAGTGAGCGAGGAACAGCTCTATGCGGACGCCATCGCGAACGACCGTGAAAAGGAGGCCCTGTTCACATCTCTGTCCGAGATGATGGCAGGATTTATGGGCGGACCGGTACAGAACCTCTTCAAGATGGAACAGGATGAAGCCGTCCGTGAGGCGAAGCAGGCCACTGGAAGCGGCATCCCGCTGTTCATCCTCACCATAAGGGACGGATTCTACGCATCGTCCCTCATGGCGGACGAAGACCTTCTGAGGAAGATCTCGGAAATCCTTCAGGAGGATTATTTTATACTGCCGAGTTCGATCCATGAGGTCCTGATCGCCCCCCGTTCCGTATCAGACGCCGAATACCTCAAAGAGACGGTCAAGGTGGTAAACACTGAACAGGTGGCCGAGGTCGAACAGCTGTCGGACAATATTCATTTATATTGTTATAAGGAACATATCCTGACAGCAGCATGATTCACCCCGCTCTCTAATACTGGTACAATCCATTGCAAAGGCTTGAGCAAAAATCGCTCAAGCCTTTGTTGCATCTAAGACAAATAAAAAGGAGGATATATGAACAAAATTATAGCTGATTTACCCATCAACACGTTGGAGGAAATATTCTCCGCTGATGAAAGCTCCTTTCCAACGGAAATAAGAGAAATCCTTCAGTGGAAGGGAGTGGAAGAATACTTCCGTTCCTTGTCTGAGGAAGATGCGCTGACAAGGGCAATCTATGGCTGTGCTGATGAAAAGGGCCTTGTCAGATTCCCGGCAGCAACGGATGACGTGACACTGGAGCTTTTCGACAAGATAGGTGCACAGTCGAGTATCTATCATCAGGAAACCGTGGAAGAGCATATCCAGTTGGTCTTCCATTATGCATTCACGTTCGTTCCCGACAATACGAACTTCCTGTTAATGGCACTTTTGCACGACTGCGGCAAGAAATACACTGCCGGCACGAATAAGCGTGGAGAGCTCTGCTTCCACGGTCATGAGAAATTATCCGCCCTGGTCGCGAACAGCTACCTCAAGCAGATGGGCGTGTGCGACAAGGACAGGGAGCGGATCGTGACCAGAATCTTCTACCATATGCGACCAAAAGCATGGGAACGCATGGAAAAAGAGGTAAGGAAGAGAAGCCAGAGAAAATTCATCCGCAAGCATGGTGAAGCGCTGTTCTGGGAAATTTATGCATTCTCCCAGTGGGATCAGGGCGTTACAGAGGTTGACGACAAAGCACAGGCGCGGGAGTTGTTCCGGATGGGCAAAGAAGAAGCGCTAAGGCTTCGTGTGTAAAGGAGGCTCATGATGGAACCCGGAGACAGAGTAAAGATGATACGAAAAGAAGCCGGTCTCACCCAGGAGAAATTCGGCGAACGGCTCGGTGTCAGCAAAGTGGCAGTCTCGAAAATCGAAAGAAAGATAAACTCCCTGAGCGACCGAATGTGCCGGTCGATCTGCAGGGAGTTCAATGTCACTAAAGAATGGCTGCTGACCGGTATTGGGGAGATGTACACGCCTCGCAGCACGGAACTATTCGGGCTGCTGAGCGACGAATATGGGCTTGATTCGCTGGAAATAGCCATCCTGCGGGACTATGTTCAGTTGCCGTCTGAAACAAGGAAAATCGTCCGGGCAATCGTCCGGGCGTTTGTCAAAGAATGCCTGACAACTGCTGTAAAAGAAATAAAACAGCGTCGATGAAGCACTTGGAAACCTTGAGTAACAGACTTAGCGCAGAATGAGCACAATAGCACGGCACCTTTTACATAAGGATGTCCGTGCTATTGTTTGCAAATGCGTAAAAAAAAGAAAGGAAAAAATATGCAGGAGACAAAATTCGGAAAACTGAACGACGGTTTGATAATTGATATGTTTGCCGGCGGGGGTGGCGCATCCGTTGGAATCGAGATGGCATTGGGACGCTCTCCGGATATAGCGATCAATCACGACCCGGATGCCATACGAATGCACATGGTCAACCATCCCAAGACCCTTCACCTCACCGAAGACATTTTCGAAGTCGATCTTCAAAAATATGTCAAAGGGCGTCACGTTGCATTGATCTGGGCGTCGCCGGACTGCCGCCATTTCAGCAAAGCAAAAGGCGGAAAACCAAAATCCGAGAGCGTGCGGTGCCTGCCGTGGTCCATCTATAAACACGCAAAAGCAGTCACACCGGACGTGATTATCTGCGAGAACGTTGAGGAAATACAGAAGTGGGGCAGGCTCGACGATGACGGAATCCCGGTCAAGGAGGACATCGGGAAGGAATATCAGCGCTGGGTAACAGCAATCAAGACGCTCGGATATACCTTTGACTGCCGGGAACTTGTCGCCGCAGATTACGGAGCGCCTACGACGCGCAAGCGGTGGTATGCGGTTTTCAGACGAGATGGCATGCCGATTGTATGGCCGGAGCCGACACACAGTAAGGACGGAACTGACGGGCTCAAACCATGGGAGCCGGCTTATAAATATCTTAATCTTAAGGATCTTGGAAAATCCATCTTCGGACGGAAAAAGCCACTCGCTGAAAAGACCATGCAAAGGATCGCAAGGGGGCTTGACAAGTTCGTGTTCAATAACGCAGAACCCTTCATTGTGGTCGTCAACCATGGCGGAAAGAACTTCCGGGGACAGAGCATGAAGGAACCATTAGCGACCATCACACAGAAACACGGCTATGGGATTGTCCAGCCTGTATTATCACCATGCCGTAAGAAGTCAGGAAAAAAGCCCCTTGGACAAAGCATGGCAGGCCATGCACAGACCACTGATGCATCGAAGCAACAGGCGATTGTTGCAGCATTCCTGACCAAGTTCTACAAAACAGGCACAGGGCAGAAAATGACCGAGCCGATTCATACGATCACTACATCGCCCGGACATTTTGGTATGATATCCGTCCTGGCTGTCAATTGGCGGGAGCTACAGAAAGCGGGCATCGACGAAGAGACCGCAAGGAAATGTACATGGGTGTCTCAATTCATACTGGAATATTACGGATGCAGCACCGGGCAGAGCATACGCGAGCCGATGCATACAATTGTAACAAAAGACAGATTTGCCATGATCTCAATCATGGGCGATGAATACTGTATCATGGACATTTTTCTTCGTATGCTTACCCCGGAAGAACTCAAGCTGCTCCAAGGCTTTCCTAAGGACTATATAATCGCTTATGACAAAAAGTGGCGACCTTACCCGAAATCCAAACAGGTAGCAAGGATCGGCAACAGCGTTTGCCCCGTCATGGCAAAAGCGATCGTAGAAGCGAACTGTTCTCCGTTGAAAACAGGAGATAGGGAACCGAAATTGTACGTGGTCGAAGACGATAACGGACAGATGAAGTTCGCTTGAGATGTTTTTGTGTTCTGCGAAAAATTATGTTTGCATCTTGAACAGGATTGATATTTTCTATATAATCAGATTATATGAATACTGAAAAAGAAAGTCGGGTCAGAGTGCCCGGCTTTTATTTTTTGAAAGGAGGAAAAATGAAAGCAGGAGACCATGTAAAAACGCCGCGATTCCTGACCGTAAAGATTGAAAAGGTCTTTGAAACGGAGGAAGAAGCAAGGAAGGGTTCACAGAACCCACGCACTACAACCGCAAAGACGGTTACGACATTGTCGGGAAGAGCCTCGACGTATACCATATGCTCTTTGCAGCATACAAGGTGAGATAAGGAACCATGCACGGCAGCGGACATAGACCGCTGCCGTGTTCAAATCTGTGAAAGGAGAAGAGAAAAATGGAGAAAAAAATTGAAGACTTCGGAAACAAAATAGGAGGAGCACGGAAAGACACTTGGAAAGCGCGCGGACTCTCGCTTGACGATGTTGCTCAAATGACGAACAACGAGAAAGTCATGTATATCGTCAAAGACGAGATCTGGCGGAAACCGGATTACAGGGCGATGCGGGCAGAAGGCATGGAACTGGTCGTCATCTATTTCATCAAGTGTGTCCGGGACGCCGTGCCCACAAAGCCGGCATACCGCTATTACGACAAGCCCGAGGACACGGAGAAGAGGCAGTCCGAGTATATCGAATTCGTGACGGATGTCAGGGATGCGGTCATGGCTTGCAGGAAAGTCGGAGATATCGCAGGTGTATCCGACCTGTTCGAGAGAAAAGGGTACTCTGTCCTTCACGGCGGGTTCTTCACGGAGACCCGCAAAGCGCCGGACCTGCTCACGAGCAAGCTGCATGCGGCAGTCATGAGAGGCACGCCACGGATGCTGCCGTATCTGGAACGTGAACTGAAAAGGAAAATGTTCCTTTATACGGAAACGGAAAAGATCCTGGCAGCCTACGACTTCATAAAAATGGATCCCGCCAACTGCCATGTAGAAGAAAAACGCATGGCGGTGAAAATTAGTGGTGGCACACACTACTACTATTTCAGGACAGACAGTCTTGTGTCAAGGGAAACTGTCCTTGACGCGCCTGCGGGAACATTCATGGTCGCGGAAGGGTGCAGCCTGATTTCCGGGCCCTTCGACACAGAAGAGGCCGCCCGGGAATTTGTACTGGCATCCGCAAAGCTCACTCCCCCTAAAAAGAAACAGAGAAAAACGCCTCTGTCCCCGCCGGTACTGGGAACCCTCATCAGAAAAGGCCCCGAAGACTACCGTGGATGGCGGCACGCCACAGGAGATATGTATCTTGATACATTCGGATTCTACGGGGGTGAGTTCGGGAACTGGCTGAACGAGGAGGAGCGTCAGGCGAATCTGAATTATGGTTTTGACGCCTTCATGGACCTTTCCCGGATACTGGGCATCGACGAGACCAGCATTTCCCTTGGCGGTGAGCTGTCGATCGCGTTCGGCGCAAGGGGGAAGGGCAATGCTCTCGCCCATTTCGAGCCTCTGCGCAACGTCATCAACCTGACGAAGATGCGGGGTGCCGGCTCACTGGGGCATGAATTCATGCATGCCCTGGACTATTATGTCGGCAAATACGAACCGGTGAACGGGCGTGCCGGGATGGACGTATTTGCAAGTGAGGTACGGGGAAGCGAGACATGGAAGCTCATTTCCGTATTGATCTATGCAAAGAGCCCTCTCGACGGCGAGTACACGAAGTTCTACCGTGACGCACAGGAAATCGACAAGAACTATTCGAAATCCGGTCACGGATACTGGTCTTCAAATGTGGAACTGTTCGCCAGGGCAGGTGCTGCTTACCTGAAGGACAAGGGCCTTGACATAGGGATCAGGAACGACTACCTGACCGGACATGCGGATCAGGCTCCGTGCAGCGGGGAAGAAGGCTTCATCTTCACCTCGCCTCAAGGGGATGAGCGTGAGCACTTCAACAAAGCCTTTGACGCTTACTTCGAGAATCTGAAGTTGAAAGGATTACTGAAAAGGGCGGAAAAGATAGAAGCTGAAATAAGTTAAAGGAAGGAGATAAAAATGGAAGGTGAAAAAAAAGGAGAACCCGTGATTATGGGCATAACAATGGGGATTCGGGTGGTTAAGACCGATGAGCCGTTAAAGGGATATACGTGCTATTTAATGTACGCAGATTCCCCTGAAGGAACCAATGATACAGGGGATTGTGAAAATACTGAGCCACACAGCCTGTGCGTAGGGCTTCATTTCAATGATGTTGAGATGATGCGCAGATTCGGTCAAATGTTTATCGATTTTGCGGATAAAGAGGAGGTGCAATTATGAGAAAAGAATTCAAAGAAATTGACAAAATCCTCAAAGAAAACGGCTGGGTGCAGACTGTGACTCCAAACGAAGATGAAGACATAATGTCGGAGTATGTAAAAGCATATGAAGAAAACACCATAGGCATAGAAATTGCCCTGGAACCCGGCTCTCTATGGGTCGGTGAAAGGTATGGCGTCTACTGTGTCCAAATCTATCATTTCCAGTACAAGATGCCATACAGCAGAGACGACATCAAATGGATGCAGGAACTGATCTATAAGGCCGAGAACGAGCTGATAAAGATCGGTGTACCATTCCGTCCCACCTACGGCTTCGGTACTTGTCTGGAACACAACCTCGGAGTAAATCTCGAACTGCGCGAGAAATACCATCTCGACCAGTACGAGAAAGAAGATTTTGTGTAAAACAACAGCATCTGGAAAGGAGAAAAAATGAACTTGAAAACGTACGAAATCCTTCAGCTGAAAGATACAGCGGACAACCGTCCGCGAATGTTCCGCCCGATGCGAGTCCTTCTCGCACAGGGATTGGACACCCCCAAACTCGATCAGTACAAGTCCGTATATATCGGCAACGGTATCTTTACAGGACAGGAGACCCTGTACCTCGAAGATCTTTCTGATACCGATACAAATGAGGTACTGGAACTCATCTTCACGATGTTCAACGTGTATCATCCCATGGATTTCCAGGGGCACAGCCTTTCCGTGGGAGATGTTGTCGCTCTGAAAACAGATGACAGCGCAAGATATTTTTTCGTTGAGGATGTAGGGTTCAAAGAACTTCCTGCATTCGCAGAGAAGTAACCATTTATCATGGTAGACGAACGGCAGCGGGCATAACGACCGCTGCCATCATTTTAAAAAGAAAGGAGAATGTTCACATGGTACAGAAAAGGATACCATTCGCATCAAACACCGATGCGGAAACACCCGAGACACCCAATACCGATGACCGGACGTTGACGGAAAGAGTCATAGACGAACTCACGGCAAGGGGATTCGAGATGAGCATGGATTCAGACCACGATCCCTGCTTCCACGTTGACGAAGAAGAGTTCATGAGCCGCGTGGGGACACCGTACTACGCCGACCTGCTGAAGGAGTGCGGATATACTGCATCCTATCAGGTAAGGATAAAATGAATAAAAAAGCATCCTTCCTTCGCCGTTCACTTTCACTGTGAAAGAAGGATGCCAAAAGGAAGGAGAGATACTATGATACAGTTCTTTGAAACAGGCATGGGAAAGAAATTCTTCGAGAGCACCATGCCCGCACTTGTTAAATGTCTGAAATCCATTGCGGATTCACTGACAGGAATAGCAAATGCGCTCCGGGAGGCATCATCAAAACCCGACACGGAGACGACTGCGGCACTGAGGTCCATTGCTGAAAGTATGGAGAAATTGACGAAACATTTGGAACCTGAAACAGAAGAAAGGTTCATCGTCCTCCGCAACAGCGGTCATCTGCCGACACTTGTCTGTGATAAAGGCGCAAAGACGACATCGTTCAAGACCCAGTTAGAAGCGTGGGCATGCATGGAAAGGGACATCCTGACGACTTTTAATGCGTCCGGTTGGGTAAACGATACTATCGAATCCCTGCCCGAAATCCAAAAAAAGGGATATTTCCTGCAGTCGGACTGGTCGATGAAAATAGCCGTCCTTAGCAGAAAAACCCCGATAACATCAGACGAGGGAGCAGTCTACTGGTCTCTCATAAAAGTCACTATTTAACAAAATCCATGAGACAAAGAGACGGCGGGACTAAATTCCTGCCGCCTCTTCTGGATGCCCGGAAATGTGAAAATGTGTTGCATAACACATTATCATAAGTATATAATATAATTATATTAAATTAATATTTTATTGGAGGAAAACCATGATAAACACTACTATTGAAAAAAGAAAAACACCGGAATGCTACGCTGACGAATTCACAGACAGATACCCGGTAACAAAGACGCTCGGATTCAAGCTGGTCCCAGTCATGGGGACAGAGCAGAGGATCAAGGAACATAAGGTGCTTGAATCAGACGCGCAGCTGGCAGACAGCTACAAAAAGATGAAAGCCACAGGAGACGAGTTCCACAAGGCTTTTATTCAGACCGTTCTCGAAAATGCTGAGATGCCTCCCCATTATGAGGAATACTGTTCACTTTTAAAAGCAACGAGGGAAGAGAAGGCGATGCCCAGTTATCGGAGAGATCTCAACAAGGCGAATGCGGCTTTGAAAGCGGAAATCTCGGGACAGTTCAGGAAAGACCCGTGCTATGCGAAGCTTTTCAAGAAGGAATTCTTCTCCGAACTTTTACCTAAATTCGTTGAGGGAAGAGAAGACCTGTTCTTTGATGAATCCTTCAAAAAAAGAACGACAGACTTCTCGGATTACCACAAGACCCGGGAGAATTTCTACGCTCCCGATGGAAGCATTGTCCGCCGTATTGTAGACGACAATATCCCGAAGCACCTGACGAATATAGTTGCGTTCAGCACGCTGCTGGCGTCTGAGGCTGCGGACTGCGTGAACAGAATCGAAAAAGAGCTGTCAGGCATCCTTAACGGAGCTACACTTGCAGACTGGTTCCGGGAAGATACGCTCGTCTGGTCGCAGGAAGCGATCGAGACTTGCAATGCCCTCATCGGCGGAATTATGACTGCCGACCGGCACATCAAGGGTCTCAATAATTATGTGTCTGAGTACAATCAGACGCATACAGAGAAGCTGATGTTCTTCTCAAAGATGTACAAAATGGTCATGTCTGACCGTGTACGGCTGTCCTGGCTGCCGGATGCATTCACGACAGAGGAGGAAGTCATTAAAGCCATCTCGGAATTCCACCGCACAAAACTGGCAGCGGATAATTACGCGGTCAGGACGGTGATTCACAAGATGTTCGCGGACGCTGCTGTGTCCGGTTCTACAGACCGGATCTATTATAGTGGCAAGGAGCTGCACGAACTGTCCAACGAACTCTTCGGGCAGGCTTCTGTCATCAGGTATGCACTGGAACACTATTACGTGAACCATAAGGACCTGAAGTTCGAAGACAACTTCGCGAAAGCCTCAGAGCAGAAGCAAGAAAAAATGCTCGCGGTAAAGCGGAAGTTCACCGCACCGAAACAGATATCCCTGGCCCTGCTTGATGATGTGCTCCTGCATTACGCGGATGAATGCGACTCAAGCGAAGCTAAGAAAGTGGCGAAGCAGTATCAGGGCATCATGACACTCATCAATACCTGCATCGACAACGTGGAAGCATGCATGGCGAGCGCAGACGAATCGTACAGGACGGTCGAAGAAAAGTACGGGCACAGTTCCTTTAATGAACTGAAACCGACAGTCAAGAAGTATCTTGACTCCGTGCTGAACATCCACAGACAGCTCCGGTGCTTTTCTATCACGGACCCGTCACTGGAATTTGACACCGCGTTCTACGCGGCACATGATGAGGCATGCGAATGCCTTGGGACCTGCGTACCGCTGTACAACATGGTCAGGAACTATGCTACAAAGAAGCCGTTCAGCACGGCAAAGACGAACCTGACATTTGGGAAAGTCGGCACGTTCCTTGGCGGCTGGGTAGACAGCCACGGTGCGAAGTCCGACAATGGCACCGCGTCCGGCGGATACCTGTTCCGCAAGAAGAACGCGATCGGGGAATATGATTATTACCTCGGCGTGAGCGTTGACCCGAAATTATTCCGCACAGGAAGGGACGTAGAAGAGCAGGACAAAAGCGAATTTGAACGTCTGGAGTATTACCAGCTCAGCAACAAGTCCTTCTACGGTAAGGCGTATGACGGCTCGTACAAAGCGGACAGCCTTGCAGCCATGCAGGCCATAAGGGCATTCGTTGTCAGGGAGAAGGGCAGGTTCGATGAAGCGACCCATGGCATGCTCATGGAATACCTGTCATCGGCGATGGCAACACCGATGGTCGTAATTAAACGCCTGCGCAACAACGCGCCGGATGCATACAAGCGTCTTCTGGAAGACCCAGATTTCAGTGAAGCCAACCAGCTCCTGAGCCAAAAGCTCCTCTCACTGGTCTCCATACAGTCCCGTCTGGACGGAACAGGCGCTATCACGAAGAAGACTTATGAGGTCTATACGGACATCATGGCGGACATCGAGGAGCTGACAAGGACTAACCGCACGTTCCGGTATCATGCAATCAGTAAAAAGGAGATGGAACTTGCGCTCGCAAATGAGCTGAAACCGCTGTACCTGTTCAAGATCACCAACCAGGACCTGTCCTATGCGGAGACTTTTACAAAGGGATTAAGAAAGAGCAGGGGGCGTGACAGCCTGCATACAATGATCTTCAAGGCGTTGATGAGCGGGGAACAGGGTACGTACGATATCGGCACCGGCAAGGTCTTTTACAGGCCCGCCTCGATCCCCGAACGTGATACGCATCCTGCCAATGTCCCGATAAGGTCAAAGACAAAGAGGGACAAGACAAACACGTTCACCTACGCGATCCAGAAAGACAGGCGCTACATGAAGGACATGTTCAGCTTCCAGCTGAGCGTCATCTGCAATTACAGCGCTGCCGGAGATACCAACATTAATAAGGACATGCTGGAGTACCTGACAAGGCATCCGGACGTGAATATCATCGGCGTCAACAGGGGTGAATACAACCTCCTGTACGTTACCGTCATTGATCAGCAGGGCAACATCCTCCGGGATAAAGACGGAAAGCTCCTGTCATACCCGCTGAACACGATTGTCTCAAATTACAAGGATGCCGCCGGAAGAGTACACACCGTCGAAAAGTCGTACAGGGATGTCCTTGACGAACGTGAAAAACAGCGTCTGGAAGAACGCCAGAACTGGGAAGATGTCTCGAAGATCAAGGACATCAAGGCAGGATACCTCTCGCAGGTGGTTCATCACCTCACATCGCTCATGATGGAGTACAACGCTGTCCTTGTCCTTGAGGACCTGGAGAACCGCTTTGTTCAGAAGCGCACTGCTATTGAAAAGTCTATTTATGGACAGTTCGAGAAAGCCCTGATCACGAAGCTGAATTTCTTCTTTAGGAAGGACGTTGACCCGAACGAACCGGGCGGACTGTTCAATCCGTACCAGCTGACAGCTCCGCTCAAGGCAATGAAGGACATCCATGCACAGACTGGCTGTATCTTCTACGTCAGCCCCTGGATGGTCACACGGCTCGACCCGGCAACAGGCTTCACGGACATGCTGTATGTGAACACGGACGCGCCGGTAAAAACATACAAAACGTTCTTTGAGAAAATGCTTGGCATCCGTTACAATCCGGACAAGAAATGGTTCGAGTTCCATGTCGATTACAGGGCGTACGACGCGCTCATGCCCGACGATATCCGGACAGAGTGGACCATCTGTACGCATAGCGAGACACGCTGGGCGTATGACAAAAAAATGAACAACAACAAAGGTGGCTACAGGTTGGTGCAGGTCACGGATGAATTAGGCGAGCTGCTTAAGGCAGAAGGAATCAGCTACGAAGACGGACACGACCTCAAAGCAGATATCCTTAATAGGAACAGCCGGAAATTCTTCACGTCCCTGTACAAGCTCCTTAAGCTTGTCACACAGCTCCACTACAGAGCCAAGGATGATATCGATGTCCTGATCTCGCCGGTCGCAAAGGCCGATGGGACGTTTTTCAGAAGTGATGCTGGACTCAGCGCACCGAACAACGGTGACGCCAATGCCTCTTATAACATCGCAAGGAAGGCCCTGTTCGGGATTCGAAACCTGGACCCGGAATCTCCTTGGTTCCGTACACCGGGCAAGTACGACTGGATAAGGTTCATTCAGGACAATCGTATTGGCTGAAACAAAAATTCATTGATATGCGTGGGCGGCTCGGTTCTCCGAGCTGTCCGCGTATAGGAAAGGAGAATACAAGACCACACTATAATTCCTGCTGCCGCAGGTACTGGTTCTTCGCTTCACGGTTCAACAATAATGCCTACTCCGGTGGGTTGATATAATGTTTTTTATGTTTAATGCTTGCTTTATGTTGTCTATGTTGTCTAAGGCCACGATACAATTCCTACTGCGGTAGGTCGGGCACAGATTTACTTCCCTGATATTGTCTAAAATAACACAATAATTCCTGCTATTGTAGGTTCAAAAGCAGCAAAGGGAACTTCGTATATTACTAGAATTCTTACTTTTGCAGATAGGATGGCGGTCAACCTTCATAATAATTCCTACTATGGTAGGTTGTGAGTTTTATTATGTTGTCATACAGTAAAATAGGATTTCCACCCCCACTGTATTGATGAAATTAACAGATGAGTGGTTCGTGAAGAAGCACGACACCTAAGACAAACAAGAATCCCTACTATTGTAGGCAACGAGGTTACGGCAGCAGCCTACATAATTTCAAATATGCCACAGGTGCTCTTAGAACAGGCAAAAGATTCAACAATTCCTACTATATTGTAGGTCATGGCAACTCGTCTGCAAAAAAGTTGCCCAAAACCACACTGAAATCCCCACCATTACAGGTTGTTTGTACAGATTTCGGTAATCTTAGTGGATATGAGACATCACTATAATTCCTGCTACTGCAGGTTTATTTGGGGAGAGGAAGATTAATACCTACTGTTTATACGACAATCCCTACTATTGTAGGTTGTACGTGATGTCTGTTCTCCAGTGCCCCTCTAAAACCGCACCATAATTTCCACTATAGCAGGCACTGTTTATTCGCTTCACAATTCAACAATACTACCTACTCTTGTAGGTCATGTTCCATAATATAATTCCTACTGCGGTAGGTCGGACACGGATTTTACATCCCCGACGCTACCTAAAACCACAAAAATTCCTGCTTGTTGCAGGTATTTTGAAAAGGCAGACAAAAATTCCTACTGTTGTAGGTTAAAGGGACGAAAAAGTCAAAGACTCCCCCAACAATGCTTACTGCTGTAGGTACTTATTGATGTTGTCACATCTTGCAGACTACGTTTGAACCGCAATTCCTACTTTTGTAGGTATGGTGATGATGCGTTCTGTATTCTGTAATTCCTACTATTGTGGGTTACTGCGGAAGCCTCATGGATTCCGCCCAAATAAAAAGAAATAAATGGAAGGATTTCAAAATGAGACAATCGAACATACAGACATTCTCGCTCACTTGTCCGTCCTGCGGTGGGGCAATGGAACTATCCAGAGATAAAGACATGGCGTTCTGCCCTTACTGCGGGCACGAAATGCTCATAAACAGGGAAGACAGCGCCAGGAAAGAATACGAGAAGCGCATGGCTGAGGCACGCGCCAAAGAGGATATCAATGCGCTTCGTGAAAAAAAACAACTACAGCGCAGGATCAAGGGCGTTCTTATTGCTCTCTGCGTTGCAGCATTGCTCATCATGGTCAGTATTTTCATTCCGACATCTCCAATGCATAGGCGCATGTTCCCACGTACAGTCGATCCGTTTACCATCATAGACATTAAGTTCTCAGGCATGTCCGGAGAAGGAACGGCAGAACTGAGGGTCCTTGATGGCGGGGAAGGGTATGTGGATGCAGACAGGTATGAGGTCGTGCCAAAAACCGGACTGTCAAACGGTGATATTGTCACAGCCAAAGTCAGAGCCACCACAGGCTGGCGGTTCGAACCCGCCGAGAAGCAGTTCACGGTAAACGGGCTCACGGAATGGGTCCTGGATACAGAACAGCTGACCGGAGACAACCTGGCCGCTGTCCACAGCAATACAGAACGCCTGATCCAGGCGGACTGGGAAGCAATTATTTCATCTTCATTTGCCTTGGATATGACATATAAGCCGTACAAGCTCTATCTGTTCGTTGCGGATCAAGGCACTCAAAAAGAACGGAATATCCTTTACGATACATACGAGGTAAAAGTAACACGGAAAGACGGTACTGTTTTTACGAGCTATGAGGCATGCCGCTATACGAGCCTCAGGATCCCGGCTGATGGTGTCCTGGTCGCTAAGTATGGAAGCCTTCAAGGGTTCAACTTTGGATTTGACCATGGATTTTCATATTCTCAGTCATTTTCTGGATGGACGGATGCCGCTGAAATGGATGCCGACCTCCGCAACGTAAGGGATGAATACCATCTGACGGATTGAGTGTAACAGGCTGAAAGGAGTTCGCGACAAACATGACAAGATTTCGGATGATATTGGTAGATCAGGCGAACAATAAGAAAACCGTTTTTGATTATTCTACCGGAGAATACTTGGAATATTATGAACAAAGTGCGGCGCATAGTTCCCAACTATGGTTCATTGTCCAGCCGTTCGTGATATTCGCTCTGGAAACGTACAGCGAATCACTGATGCTGCGGCCATTCAGTTCCCGGCTCATGCTTGGGAGTGTGTCATTCCTGTTCGCCATGATACTTATTTCTCTCGCATGGGAAATATATCTTGCAAGTTGGAGAAGGCGTATACGCAGCATCTCCCGAATTATACAGGAACCGTCTGCCGAAGTTCAGAAAAAATGGGCAGAAGGATGCCGTCGCAGATGCCGTAACGCCTTCCTGCTGACAGGGGCAATGGCAGCCGTGACAACGTGCCTGTTACTGGCCTTCATTCTGACCGGAATAACGGCATTCCTGTCAATAGCCGCGTGCGCCTATTGCTTGCTGTACTTTGTCCTGGGCATCGCACAGCCGGGACTCACACTGTTCTGGGCATCGCACAGGCAGGACCCTCAATAAGGAGATAACTATAATTCCTACTATTGTAGGAGCAAGCCTTGACACGTATCATAATTCCTACTATCGTGGGTACAAGCAAAATGTATCATAATTATAAGACACAATTGAATTAAACGGTTACTTGGGCTATAATAAGAACAAATAGAATACAGAAACACTTAGAAGACTGGGAAGAATCCCGGTCTTTTTTTGTTAAAGGAGGGAACCAGACATGTAAAAACTGAACCAACACAAGTCAAACACAAAAGAAAAAACAAAGGAGAAAAGAAAATGAAATGTGATTTTTGCGATCAAGAAATAAGGACAAATTACATTACAATCAATCACAGAGATCGCTGTGATGTAATGTGCGAAGAATGCCTGCGAGAAAAAAGCAACATCGAAATCTGCAGGCAGATCTTCGGGCTTCCTGTATTCAACACAGAGAAGCAGGAACGAATCGACCGAGAGCTCCGTTGCGACATCTGCGGCGAAGTCCTGAATGATTATGACCTCGACTACGTCGAATATGACGGCGCGGTCTTCTGTGACGACTGCGTAAGCAAAATGAATCTTGGAGGGCTCTTCGAAACATTTGGAGAAGAACTCCGCGAAGCTTGATAGGGTTCCAAAAGCAAAAATAATTAACAAAGAGCAGCGGTGTGTCAGTAAATTTCACACCGCTGCTCTTTGTAAGAGAGGAGAAAAGATGAATAATTTAGCAGACCTTAATAATTATGCCGTGGGAAAGACATTCTATGCAACCCTCCTGCAGAATGGTGAAAAGAAACGATGCGTCAGGGAGGACGATGGATACGTTTTCGCATTTGCAAAACGCAGCAGAAAATACGGGCGCAGGTATGACGATGCGACATTCCTGCAGCAATTCCGGCTGCCTGCAACAATTCCCCAAACATACGAATGGCACAAACGCCTTAAAAGAGCTATCAGGTGCCTTGAGAGCTCCGGGCTTTGGCCGAACATAAAGGAGGTCTTTCAGAACTGCCTGTACATGACCTGGGAAGATCATGAAAAAATGCGGGAAATTTACTGGAGCCGCACAGAATGGAAGAACAAAGAGTACAAACAAAAAACTGACGAAGAAATGAATGCGCTCTGGGAACCCTTTGTAAAAATGTATCCTTTCGCTTTTTACACTGTCCAGGGTAATACATACATCCACGACGACTATATTTCAGATTGGGTGAAGTGCCAGTTAAAGGCAATGTATTTTGGGAAAGAGCAGAACGAATATGTGAAGGGCGAATTAAAAAAGGCCATCGCCGAAAAACGCTCCTGGTCGCAGAACCGCATACAGGTCTCATATGACGTTTCTGTCGAATACAATGCGGAGAAACAGCGCGCATATTATTCGGAAGAATACCGGCGGTGCGGAAATGGCCATTATTACCTGGCGCTTGACCACTCCACGGCAATGTTCTACGAAGATGATTAATTGAAAGGAGGAAGAGGAGTTATTATGTCAAACAAAGCCATTACATCTACTGATGAACTCTATGAACATGTTTTGAGCGAGTATATGAAAGGAGATACGGAACTGAATAGAATGTTCTTTGATTTTGAAGTCCAAATGAGCGTAAGCGACATATTGATTGCTTACGCAGAGCTTCAAAAAGACATAAATGGAGATGATGTTCTAAGGCTCGAAAACGGTAAACGTGCAAAGAAACTGATTCCGGATGCAGATCGCGAAAGATATGAAACGGTCTACTCTGGGAACTGTATGAAGTTCCTTTGCTCATATAACGGAAGTGAGGAGTTTGTCCGGTATTGCGACAGACAAAAGCTGTGGTTCATTCTATGAACATGAGCCGATAATCACAAAGAAAACTCCCGCGACCCATATGGCAGCGGGAGTTTTCCAAATAAAAGGAGAAAATGATGACAGATAAAAGCATTAACATTAAAGGAGGAGTTCATTATGTCGAAATATGTATTTGATGGAATTTACTATCGAAATTTTAAAAATGCCTCGAAACTGCTCGATAAATTGCCGGCTGGATACTATGAGGTACGATATACGAAGTCAAGCGGGTTCTTACTTGAGCAGCACGAGCCGTTTATTGTCACAGAAAAGCAGTATGGGACCCGCCCGAAAGATATAAGTCATGTTCTGAAAGCATTCAATACTGTTCAGAACAGGAACCTGGGTGTCCTGTTGACAGGCAAAAAAGGACTTGGAAAGACCCTTTTTGCAAAGATGCTGGCGGTCAAGGCTGTAGAAGAGGGATACCCGGTGATCATTGTCAATGAGTATTTCTACGGAATCTCGGAATTCATACAGAACATAGCACAAGATGTCGTTCTGCTGTTTGACGAGTTCGAAAAAACGCATGACACAACAAGCTCCCAGCAGGCTCTGCTTTCCCTGTTGGACGGAACTGCGGTCGGGAAAAAAATGTTTATCCTGACCTGCAACTATATCAACCGGATCGACAGCCTGATAGTCAACAGGCCCGGAAGATGCCACTATCAGCTGAGGTTCGAGTCCCCGTCGTTGTCGGAAATCACGGAATACCTCAATGAACAGCTGCCTGAGAACAGAAAGGACATTCTGCCGCAGGTCGCAACTTATGCGGATATGATCCACGCCTCATACGACGTGCTGCGCGCGTTCGTGTTTGAATTATCGCTCACGGATGAACCGTGGCTTTCTGCATTTTCAAGATTGAACACACCGGACATGGAAAAAATCCCCATGGAATTCCTGTTGAAAATGAAGGAAACGGATGTACTCTACAGGACAAGCGACTGTCTTTTGACCAAAAGGCAACGCCAGTTCATCACACTTTCGGCAACGGGCTGCCCCGGCATCAAGGTCGAGTTTATGTTACGGGACATTAAGACTGACAATGCACTTAAAAAAATGGAGGTGAAAAACACCGACATAAGAGTTTTCCTTCCTGACGGAGAGATCGCTACGGAAGAATACGCAGATCTGATTATCCTCCGAAATGGCGATAACAGACTGGAATACCGCGAAAGCCACGAGAACAACCTCGATTGCGAGGAAGAGCCAAGTCCGTTCACGAACATACCCGACGACTTGGAACAATCCCTGCCGTTCACATGAGCATCATCAATTAGGTGAATGTGCAGGTCGGCAAGGCCGGTGTGATTATACACCGGCCTGCATTATTTCGAAAGGAGGGAAACATTGATGAAACAAAATTTCACAGAACACCCTATTGACTTAAGTCCGGAGAACCGCCAGTACCGTTTCAAGAAAAAAGGCGGGAACCAGGGCACACTGACATGGCTTAAAGTGAAGTGCTGCGTATGTGGCGGAAAAGTCAACTCCTGGGACCGAAGGATCTGGACAGCGCTCATGTACCGCGCACCTCATTGCGAGAAATGCATCGCAAAGGAATACGGGGAGACTGTCGAAGACCTCCGCGATATCATGGAGGAAGAATTCGGCATGCAGCCTTGTGCCGGTATTTAGAGAAAGGACGGAGGCGAAATGAAAGAATACAATAAACTTACCCAGCGACTGCTCGCAGAAGGATATACCGCCGAACATCACCCTGCATGGGTGAGCGTACCTGTCCATTACGGTCTGAAAGATCCCCTGTCTAATTGGGAAGGGGGATTCGTCTATAACTGGAAGGAACTGCCGAACGCGACCTTCAAGACGCCCTGCGGCCTCTATGTAAAGCGCGAGAACCTGCTCGGGAACATGAGCTGGATGGGGGTGGATTGGAGCTACGAAAACGATCTGGCGACCATATACTGCCCGTTCCGGAAATACGGCTGCGAGCTTATCCACCCGATATTAAGGGAAAATATTCAAAAGGGCTTTCCTTACTGCAATGCGGCATTCACTAACGAAACATGGCAGGAGGAAAGGAGCGTGGAACACTTCAAACATATTGCCGAGCGATGGGAACATGAGCTCTTGGAAGAGTTCAAGGAATCCCGGAAGGGACGCTGGTGCCTGCTCCATATGCGATATGACCCCGATGAGGAGAAGTGGTCAATGCGGAAATACGATCCGCAGACATGTGGAAGCTGGTGCAAATACTGCCAGTACCTCGGTATACCGTTGGACACCAAAAAAGGGAATGTCTTTTATGACATACGCATAAGCCGAACGTATAACCATGAGAAGGGCACTCTTTTCGAAGGGACAGTCCATACGAACGTCATCCGTGGAAAGAAACGATTCAAGAAGCCCATGAGTATGACCATCTGCGAGAACTACGCAAAGTTATGCAGGCATGACCTTGAACACCTGGTAATGAGCAGCCTGCACGCGGAGATGTTCATGACTAAGGCGGCTGGCGGAGTATACGAGTGGAGCGTTGAGAATATAAGGGCAGCGCAGAAAGAGTCGCGTGACATTCATCAGGATCTTGCGGATATCCGTGCCGGCATTACGGTCGTCCATGAAAACGATCAAATTGCAGACACTAAGGCGCAGAAAAAAGCAAGGAAGCTCCTCAGGATCGAGAAGAGAAAAAGCACTCTGCGGAAAAATTTTATACAGGGGAAAGAACTATCGTATTCAGACATCCGGTTCATTGAGAAGTACGTCACGGATGATGAATCGGAAGAATGGAACCAGGCCCGTGAACGGACATTGGAGGAAAAAGCCAATGAGCCAGTCCAGATGTCACTGTTCGACCTGATGTTATAAAGATATTACAAAAAAGGAGGATAAGGAAAAATGGGAGCAATATATCCGGATAGGAAGTGTTGGTGCAGGGGGAAGAGCGTTGCAGACGGTTCTACAGTATATGGAAATTACGTCCAGATGCTGATAGACAGCGAAGTAAGGCCACACATATACCCCTTCCCTAAGAACCCGAATTCGGGCAATCACGCCTATACGCCCCAGCCCGTGGAATGCATCAAAGGGACGATACAGCGGGAAACCGGGCTCACGGATTCAAACGGCGAAAGGATCTACGAAGGGGATACTGTCGAGATACCTTCCGGACAGACCGGAGAGGTCGTGTACGAGCTCGGGACATGGGGTGTAGCGGTCCCAGATCTCATCGATTACGAGACCCTGGAGAATATTGTTGATGAGACGCGATACGGCAATGCGCCTCATTTCTTATACAACGATAACTTCATCAGCTTCTACGAACTGATCGATAATTTCTGCTCGGAAGATGCTGTGGACGCATGCTGTTCTGCGGTACATATCATCGAGGAAAACATTGACAGGAGGGAATGAAAACACTACAATAATATTACAATGAATATCGAAAAATAGGACTATAAAAGTCCGGAAACAGGCAGGGCAATAGCTTTGCCTGTTTTCTATTTTCATCATTTTACTAAATGAAAAAAGGAGGAAAAGAGAAATGAAGTACATTGTAGAAATGAAACCCGACCAGACCATACAAGGAGACACCTACCTGGTAAGGGAAAAAAAGACAGCCGTTACAAAGAGCGGCAAAGAGTATCTGAACATAATCCTGCAGGACCGGACCGGACAGCTGGAATGCCGGATATGGGAACCCGATTCCCCGCATATCCAGAAGTTCGAGGCGATGGATTATATCGCCGTGACCGGGAAAACAAGTATGTTCAACGGCAAGCTCCAGGCGACAATTACCGCTGCCTCGGTAATGGATCCGGGAAAACTCAACAAAGAGGACTATTACCCGGTGTCCAAGAACAATCGCAAGGCGATGTACGGAGAACTGCGGGAATTCATGAACAGCGTAGAGAACCCATACCTCAAAAAGCTTCTTCAGGCTTTTTTCGAGGACAAGGAACTCGTAAAGAAGTTCGTGAATCACTCGGCAGCCAAGTCCGTGCATCATGGGTTCATTGGCGGTCTGCTGGAGCATACGCTGGGAGTCACAAGGATTTGTGACTTCATAGCTAAAAGCTATCCGGCGGTGGACCGGGACCTGCTGATCACGGTTTCAGTCCTTCACGATATCGGGAAGCTCGAAGAGCTGTCAGAATTCCCGGTAAATGATTATACGGACTGCGGTCAGCTCCTCGGGCATATCATGATCGGAGTGGAGATGATCCATGACCGCGCGTCCCGCATCGAAGGATTCCCGGCAGAACTCGAAATGATGGTCAAGCACTGTATCATCGCCCACCACGGCGAATACGAGTACGGGTCGCCGAAGAAGCCGTCAATCATTGAGGCCATGGCGCTCAACCTGGCGGACAACATGGATGCTAAAATGGAGATGCTGACCGAAGTGCTGGCAGCGTCCCCGGAAGAAGAAATAAGTCTTGGATGGAATCGCTTCATTGATTCCTATTTTTTTAGAAGTAAATTAAAGTAAAGAAAAAAGGAGGAGAAAAATGCCTGCGATTGAAGAAAACATTAAAAGGTTTGAGGATCTTTTGGGGACGGTACAGCGCCCGGGTATGGACAAACTCCTGAATTATATCAGGAAAAATACTGACTTTTACAAGGCTCCCGCGTCAACACGTTTTCACCTTGCTTGTGAAGGCGGATTACTGCAGCACAGCCTGAATGTGTACGACTGCCTGATCGCCAAAAGAGAAAGTCCTGTCTGGAAAGATGTCTTGAAGGACATTACAGACGAAAGCCTTATCATCATGGCACTGCTTCATGACCTCTGCAAAGCGAACTTTTATACAGAGGGAACAAAAAACCAGAAAACATACGAGCCGGAGAAGGTAACATCAGCAGAGAGCTGGCAGGTCAAGCATGATGCCCAGGGCGATTATATCTGGGAAACAGTCAAATCATATCAGATCGAGGACCAGCTCCCGCTCGGGCACGGAGAAAAATCCGTCATGCTGATCCAGTGCTACATTCGGCTGACAATGCAGGAAGTAATGGCGATCCGCTGGCATATGGGGTTCTCCGAACCAAAAGAGAACTGGAATTCGCTCGGTGCTGCGATGGAAAAATACCCTGCTGTGCTTGCCATACACGAGGCGGATCTTGAGGCTTCTAAAATTTTAGAAGTCAATGAATAATTAATAAGGCAAATTATTTTAGCTGCCCATTGTTACTAAACAATGGGCAGCTTTCACCTGTTTTATAAAGGAGGATATCATGGCACTTACAAAAAAACAAAAATTGACATTAGAAAAACAGCGTGAATGGGTCAAGGAACAGCTGAGGCTGGGTATCCCATACGCCGCATACAATGTGTGCGTATCCGACGACCAGGACCGCGACTATGAAACCCAGGGTGATTATCGGGATGACCCTGATGACTTCTTCGAGTGGCTGCTGGATGATATAGATGAGATGGACTGGTACGACGAGGACAGCGTGCTTAGCATCACGTCCATCGAGGCCGACCACCGCCTGGCAGACGAGGTCAAAGAGGATAAAGAAGGGTTGCAGGAATTGGCTCCGGTCTCCATCTACCTGCCCGGCGCGAACCAGATCCTCCAAATCTCGGAAGGCACAGGGGATAACCTGTCTGATGAGGACTTGGATAATGGCTTCATCGACTATATCTACTATGCCCAAAGAGACCTGGATGACCTCTCTGAAGAATGCGACGGCGGGCAGATTGATAAAAAGGAGCGTGTGCGTGACCTGTATACGAGCTTTACCGAAGCAATCCCCGAAGTCCTTGAACTCGCGTTCGGAACGCCCGACCTGTCATATGTCCTGCTTGAGGCAGCGGATGAAACAGAAAATGGCCGGACGGTGATCAGGAACAACGCTGTGACATTCCTGAACGCCGAAGAAATGGCTATTGCCGATGCAGCAGATGAAGCCCTGGTCAACGAGCTCAAGAACAGAGGTTTTTCAGTCACGAAAGAGAACGAAATGACCATGACAAGAGCCGTTGAACTGCTCAATAGCGTCGTGGACCATGTAACTGTTGCAAATAACACAGCGGAATCCATCAGCGAGCTGATGTCGATGGGCTTCGGAACCGAAGACCTCGTGTACTTTGGCTTCACAAAAGAAGACATCGAGAGCTGGAGCAGCGAGCAGGGCGATTAACCGCTGCTTCGTTCAAATCAACGACCAACCGGCTGGACGGAATAAACCCGTCCGGTCGGATAGTCCACAGGGAACAAAAAGTGGGAGCGCGCTCCTTTTTTTGTGGGAAAAACCCATGAATGCTTCGCGAAAAGGTACTGAAACACAAAACTCCATCCAGCATCCTGTTAAAAAATAGGGCTTTTAATACATCAGGTAATATAATAATATTATATTAAA
>ODAI010071353.1_pt1 | contig 62703 bp, 44 predicted proteins | sample 1539321 | NCBI WGS metagenome assembly ODAI01 (sample SAMN02144231, study PRJEB22623) | gut metagenome | biome: sheep rumen | host: Ovis aries | place: New Zealand
GCCATCAGGCATGGAGTGCCAACATCTTCTCTACCGTTGGTGATATGTTCCCCAAGTCGACCATTGCCACCATCACCGGTATCGGTGCCATGGCCGGAGGTCTGGGCTCGATGCTCATCAACAAAATTTCGGGTAACCTCTTCACCTATGCTGAAGGACAGGGTGCTGCCTTCCAGTTCATGGGTTATGAGGGCAAGCCTGCCGCCTATATGATTGTCTTCTGCTTCTGTGCCGTGGCCTATCTCATCGGCTGGATTATCATGAAGACCCTCGTACCTAAGTACAAGCCTGTGGTGGTAGAGTAAACGTGAAAGAATTTACTGATTTCATATTAAAGACTTTTTTGTTAAAAAGGAGAGGAATCTTGATGATTTCTTTCCTTTTTTGCGTTTTTTTTATTGCATTTTTATCTTATTTCGTTAAAAAATGTAATAAACCATTATTTTTTAGTGCAAACAATTGGAAGATTGAAATAGTTTCTATACATTTGTGTTTGTAAACTGGACCGTTTGTAAATCTCTACTATTGAGATGGGTATAATTGGATGAAAGCTATCGTAAGTGTATAATTTGAAAACTATAAAGAAAAGAATGAACAAGAATGAAACAATGCCGCGGATGAAGACTGACGTGTTTGCTCCGCAGGAATCCATTTATCAAAATATGGGAGTTTGATGAATGCACTTATAGTGCCTTCAGGCAAATTTGTATTTTCCTCAAGGCAATGTCTGTGGCATCATCGTGCACATTCTCTATGTTTTTACATCACTTTTGAGCTGGTGGAGGGTGTAATGGCAGCATAGTTTCTAAATGAATAAATGATAGATTAAAAGTGAATAGTCATTAATAATAAATTGTTTTAGTTATGGAAAAACGTGTTTATTCAAAGCCCGTCATGGTGGCTGAAGTATTTACCCCGCAAGAGTATATTGCTGTGTGTGAAGACAGGGATAAGTGGGGGGCAACCTGTACGAATGACATGCATAAAAGAGGTTACATCTTTTTTGATGTTGCAGAAGACAACGTGTTTGCAGAAGAGGACCGAAAAATGTACGACCGCAGTGAGCATGGCGGTTGCGGCAGAACCCATTATTTCTATTCTGATACCCGACCAGGGTTTAATGCGTGGGTGCTCAGTGATGAGAGCTTAGGGGGACATCCTATCACTTATTATTGCGACCGAAGCAACAATAGCTATTATCTGAAGATGGAATTCGCCAACTTGTTAAAGCCTGCGTTGGTGAAGAAACCTGGTGAGGCATTAGATGGTAACTGGCTTGTGTGCTTTGATCTCGCTGACCTGCGGAATCCTTCTTAACAAATCAGCCATATTTCACAATGGCTGATCAATAATAAGTATTTTTTAGTTCAATTATACTAGATCTTTATTGCATAAAGATAAAGCAATGCCCTGACTGTGAAGTTCGGGCATTTTCTATGCTATTGCAATGGGTTGACCGTATTGCTGAAAGGTTATATCCATTCGTTAGACAGTTGGAAATTGTGCCTCCAAGCGCACCCATTTCTAATTGATGCCTGGAAGGGTTGCAACTAGTTAACAAATTACACTCTAATTGATGCCTAATTGCCTTGCAATTAATGCCTAATTGCAACGTAATTAGGGCCTAATTAGAGTGTAATTAATGCCTAATTGGAAATAACCTGAATCTGACCGAAAGTCTGCGGCCGGAAACCTAACGTCCGTTTGGGGTTATATGATGCCGTATCTCTTTAAGAGGGCCAGGCGCTCTTGTCCTATTTTTAGTGTTGAGACGGCGCTGAGCCGTTTGCTTCTCATCACGTTAGTCATATAGATATAGATACGGTGCACCCACCCTAATGGTAGCAAGAAAGGCATGCGTTTTACATATTTGAATTCGCCTTCCATGTATTTTAGGGATGGAAACAAACTTTGACGTAGTCCTGCCAGGGAATGATGTCGTCCCCCTTTTGTGGCCACTGCCCCTAGGGTGATATTACTGCTGTGCATTCTGTTAAGGCTGTTGTTTCCCATCAGCCCACCTGTGAGTATATCCTCAAGCAAAGGCATGGTGTCGATGGGTTCCCTCCACAACGAAGGTAATGACATGTTTTCAGTGCTGATGCCTAAATCCTTCTCTATGATTTGAAAAAAAGCGGCGGGCAATTTGCCCATTCCTGCTATTTCGCAGTTCTCTCTGATGAGTTTCCAATCGATATGCTTGGTGTAGCGCTCGGCAAACAGACCAATGTCGCACAATTGTCGGATGCCCACACCCCCATATAAGAAATGCTTATAGGCGTGTAGGATGAGGAACAGCAGATGGTCGGAGGGAGAAAGTGTTCGCACCTGCATGTCCTGCACGTTGATGGTCATGGTATGATGAAATACATCTGTGAAGATGCTGGCAAACAGACCGTATGCCTCTTGATCGGGTGTGAATAATTCGCGATGCAACTCGATATACAATGGCGAGTCGGAGCTATGGTAGGAAATCTCAGCATCTTCCACAAAATCCGGCTCTCCATGGTCTGCAGTCAGTCCATAGGCCACGATGGCATCATGAGCGGCTTTGAACTGGTTGCCGTCAACCAACAAGTCCTCATCTATCGACGGGCGAAGCATGGGTTGTGGATACAGTTCGCGGCAAACCAGTCCTTTCGTCACGATAGGGTCGAGGCCGCATTTCTGCATGGCGTGCAGCATGACAAGAAACTCATTGGTCTGTACTATCTGACGAGAGACTTCTTCTACGGCCTTTTCCTGATAGTGCGCTACCACCTGGCCGTCGATGTCACACAGTGATGGAGAATGACAAACTGCATTGAAGATGAGCGGCAGCACTTTATGTTCCTCGGCACGGTCGAGAAGGGCAGATAACTCGCTTTCGATCAGGGGCACAGCCAGCGGGGCTTTCTTGTCTCGAATAGCCTCCCTCAGTATTGCAAGCAGTTGCTCATCAGTTGTCAACATCGCTGCTGTCGTTTTCTTCCTCCATCAGGTAACCGTTATCCACCAACTGCTGGATGAAAGTTGCCAGTTGGGCTTCCATCTCCTTCTGTGGCTTGCGGGCAAAGAAGGCCATTGCCCCAGCAATGATATGAGGCTCTGTGCCTTTTGCCAGCATCGACCATGCTAGGGCTGAACCCTTGGTGAGCTGTTTTACATGAGGGCAGACGTCCCATGTGGCGCGTGTACCCACTAACATGTGCACACCACAGACATGCAATAGTTCTATGCCAGGTCTTACCTTATACTTCATGATTCTGTTCCTCCCATTGTTTCATGACATGGTAGATCAATTCCGAAGAGGCATGGTCGCCTCGGTTGGTAAGTTCCCACAGTGGCACCGCTTTCAACAAGTGGTTGGTCAGTTGGGCTACCCGGTGCAGTGTCTCGGTTGACTCAAACAACTGAAAGCACGAAAAATAAGTTTGCCCAGCTACCTCCTTAGGGGTAATTGGTTCAATCTTGTTCTCGCCATGTTTCAAGTAGATAATGCCAGCCAGTGGTGCACCGTCGGCTCCGTGCCATCGTTCTTTGCCGTTCCAAGGGGAGGGATGCACAAAGACAGAACCGTCATCACGCATCTCAATGATGGGCCTGTCACCACAGATGATGCCCATCTCGTCGGGGTGCAATTCGTGGAGATTCCTGAACTGTGTAGACTTCCCTATCCCAGGAGGGGCTGATATGAGCCAAGCACGGTCGTGCCAACGAAGGGCAACGGCGTGAAACACCATACAACGATGGGGCATCAGCATTTCTGATGTCCTCATACTTAAAAGACTGTATTCGGCATATGCGTTGCGTGTGGTGTTGCCTAATGCTTTCCAATCAGCATATTCCGACTCACCAACATATATGCAATTCTTGTTCGGTAACACAGTGTCCTTTGTCAGATATGCTTCCAGATAACGACAAGTGTCCTCAAACTCGAACGCAAAGTCTATGCCTATTCCACCTGCTAAATGGGCGTGGTATAGGTATGGATATTGATGAGACATTCAATCAGATGGAAGGGATGTGAGTCGCTTATTCTACATACCATCGACACCTTGGTGCGAGTTGATGATAGTAATAGCGCCCAAACCGCAATCTACTCCGTTCTCACCGCCGAATTCTTCAAGCACCATGGCCAATTCTCCATAGTCACCCATAAGATCCCATTTGGAATCCACGCTGTTGGGGTCATAGTAGACATCGTAGGTTGAGTCGTATTGCAGTTCTCCAAGTGCGCTTCGGATTTCAGCAATGCTCATGCCGCTATCCTTTTGAAGTAGTTCGTACCATTCATTGTTCGGGTCGTTGAGCACGTTCATTAATGCATTGTAACATCCAGGCTCGATATAGCTGTATACAACTCCCTGGCCAACTGTTGGTCCTTTACGTCTAGGCATAATTATTTACTTTTTAAAATGGTTATTTATTTTGAAATTTACACAATCATCATAATGTATCTCAAAGTCTTTCTCGCCCTTCATGAGCACGAGGGAGAGCACTAACTTGGATATCAGCTTCCGGCCGAAGATGCTGTCATAGGCATAGGCGCCGCCACTCTCCCGCCAATGCAGACTGTCTGCCCTGCATAGACTGTCGAGATGTTGATAGAAAGCGTCGGAGGGTGTCTCGTCAAACGAAGCATCTAAACGGCAGACATGCTTCCTCAGAAATGCATCGTGCAGATCCTCTTCGCTATAGTTCGTTACGTGAAATGCGGGTAAGCGAACACCTGCCAGCTGCTCAATCTTCTCGGGCGTATTGAACAACTGTTTGCGGGTTTGTTTGATGTTATAGGCATGATAGGCATGCAAGCAGGTGCCTGCTAATGCTAGCAGAAGAACTATCGCTACGGGCAGGAAGGCTATGCCAACCATCAGCCAACGGCTGCGAAGTTGTCTAGAATAAGCATAGAATGCCGGTAAGGCAACCATTACCGCCCAGATGCTTGTCGTTGTAAAATCCCACCATGGGGAGACATGCAACAATTCGGAAAATGGAGCCAGGTGGCACCACTTCACGAGCAGCATGAGCAAATAGCCGCCAAGTTGGATGACTAAAAGCAGAATAGCGTTTACCTTGTTTCGTTTCATTATACACATAATCTAGTGGCAGAGCATGTCATGCCTACCTGATCTAGAGTCTGTATCTAGCGGTTAAGTCTACTCCATCGTGTGAGTTTTCCATAATCGTTGGTAAGTACTCTATGTCTAAAACTCGTGCAAAAGTACTCCGTTTTTTTGAAATATATTGCTTTCTCCCTTGGAAATGCCAACTTTATTAGCTTTTTTTAACTTACAAGTGTCCGTCTTTGTTGTCTTGTTAAAAAAATTATACATTCTGCAGTTTGAATGAAGACAATCAGTTCAGGTAGTTTCACAAGTGCAATTAGTTTCAGACACAAAATACTTTGTTTTCATGCCTGAAACAGAGTGTTTTTGTAGCCTGAAACACTATTGAGATACAACTATGAGCGCCTTCCATCGATAAACCTTTGATAGTCATTTGGCTCCCATTTTCATCCTATTTCTGTAAAATAATGTAACAAACCATGGTTTTTATGCATAAATATATAGTAGATTGAAAAATTATTTTTTCTCTAGTTTTCTAAACGGAAACTGGACTTTTGTATGTCTCAGGACAAGAGATAAGTATAATTGGATGGAAACTAGACAAGTGTATAATTAAAAAACTATAAGCAAACGGAATGAAAAAAGAATCAATGCCGTGGATGAAGACTGACGTTTTCGCTCCGCAACAATCCCTCTACCATGACATGGGAGTCAGATGATGCACTTTTCGTGCCTTTCCGGCAGATCTGTCTTTCATCAGGACAATGTCCGTGACACCATCGTGCGCATCCACTAAAGTGTTTTCGCTGTATGTGAGCTGGCGGAGGGGGTAATTGCCGCATAGTTTTTAAAAGGAATGAATATAGATTGAAGATTATTAGTAACAATAAAATGTTTTTTATTATGGAAAAACGTGTTTATTCAAAACCAGTCATGCTGGTGGAGGTGTTTACACCTCAGGAATACATTACCAACTGCTTCCACTACGAAGTAGAACTCTATTGCAGTATCGCCAACAACAGCGGTGGCACGGGATACGACTCAGAAGGCTTGCCCCATCAGATTGCCTCTTGTGGCACTTCGTATGTTACAGTGGATATCGATAACGGACAAGTCACTTATTGGGGCCGTGAGAGTTACAATCCCGATCAGGCACACCAGGGCCGCCTCATTGAGGTGACCGACATCAATATCCCGAATATTTTGGACTTGCGCCAGGATTCTCGTTTCGAGGGCGGCACATGGCGCAGTGAGATTGATTAAAATGGCCAGCATCTGGTCTTCAATCACTATGGACCGGGATTAGTCAGAGTGTGGGAGCTTACCAAACCGGGTCATCCCAATCACTCCTAAATATGTGAAATTTATAGTTCAATATATACTGAGTTTTTTTGCATAAAGATAAAGAAATGCCCTGACTGAGAAGTTCGGACATTTTTTTTTGTTCACTTTTTGCGTCATTTTGTTATTTTTTTTAAGAAAAAAGTAGGAATATTAAAAAATAATTACTATCTTTGCACACAGAATATACAAAAAAGGTTTAGTATAATTGAACTTTCATTACCGCTAAAATGAACCGCTAATTACATTTGGAATGGCTGTTGGAAAACGGCTGTTCTAATTTCGTATGTGTATTCGTGCGGTGGATTCTTAAAAATTGTTATTTATTCTCTTTTGTGGTTGTAGATTTGTTAAAGAGTGTAATCAACTATGTTTTTCTTTTAGAAAAGCATGGCGGGGTGGAAAAGATTTTTTAAATTTGCATCTGAACCGATAGAGAGTCTTTATTTACCATTAGACCCATTCGGATGAAAGCTGCATGATGTATATAATTGAAAACTATAAAAAATTAGGATGGAAAAGAATGAAAAGAAACCGCGGATGAAGACTGATGTGTCCTTACCGCTATATCCTATTGTTCAAATGCCTCTGTTTGTCGAAAGCACTTCGCGTGTCATTTCGTCGTGCCTGTAACCTTGTGCTTTCTGGTGCAAGGCGTCCCCTGATTATACCATTTTGCTTAGCTTTAAAGAGAAGAAAATTAATAATAAAAATAGAAAAATTATGGAAAAGAAAGTTTATTCTAAACCGATCATGATGATCGAGACGTTCGTACCGCAGGAGTATTGTGCCCCTTGTGGCGATGGTGCTACTGAGGTGACCTATTACTTCATGTGTGATGGCGGATTTGGTAATACGCATTATAATGTATGGCTTGATGACAATCCTAGGGACGACCAATTGACTGGAAGATGGGGTAGGAGTCCTTTATCAGTAGATTGGACATGGGGCTATAGTGATCAAGGCTATAGAGATACTTGGCTTACATCTGGAAAATATTATCATTCCTGCAATAAAACACATACAGTAACTGTTCCAAAGGGTACAAGCGTTGAAGACATTTTCCCGTATGGCTTTTTACAAGTAAAAGGGGATAGAGACGGGGAGATAATTCCTGTTCGCCTATGGAGGGGAGATGGTAGTATTCATGCTACTAGGACACTGAATTCTTCAGAATTCACACCTCATAATCCCTCATAATGCCGGTATGGAATTTATGTCGGAAGGTGAAATGAATGTTTCCCTTCTTGTACAGTAGAGATGTAGAATCATTATTTATAGTTCAATTATACTAAATCTTTTTTTGTTAAAAGATGGAGAATGCCCTGACTGTGAAGCTCGGGCATTCTTTTTATTGGAGCCGCCTCTTGCAGGCGGGTCTCTCCCCTCGGGGGAGTCGGAGGTGGCTCGAAGTAAGTTGTCTTTCAAGCAGAAGGGCTATTCAAACAAATCACTTATCACTTCTCACTTGCTCTTCTTCCATTAATAGCTTCTCCTCGAATATATTTTTGATGGTGAAGTCAATGCAGTCGTCGTAGCGTATTTCCAGGTCTTTCGTTCCTTTCGTCAGTACAATGGCTAGCACCAACTTGGAATACTCGTTGCGGCCGTAGATGCTGTCGTAGGCATAAGCCCCATCACCTTTTCGCCAATGAAGACTGTCGGCAAGGCACAGGCTGTCGAGCTGCTGAAAGAAAGTTTCCGATGGCATGTCGGTGAACTCTGCGTTTACCCGGCAAGAGTGGCGCCGCAACAAGTCATCGGGGAAAAACGTCTCATCGTAGGCAGAGATACGAAAGTCTGGCAGTCGTGCCCCGGCAATATGCTCAATCTTCGCTGGTTCATCGAACAAATGCTTGCGCATCTGCCGTGCTTGGTAGGTTCTGTATGTGCTCAGGCCCATACTGGCAGCCAGCAGCAGGAGTACCGCGACTGCGGGCAGTATGGCTATACCTATCGCCAGTCGTCGCCACTGCCACCGTTTCTTCCAAGCAACGATGGCCGGCAGGGCGGCCAACAACAGCCAGATGACGGCCGAAAGTCCCTTCAGCCATATCTCCGGGTGCAACAACTCGCGCATGGAGGCAAGCGATACCCAACATAGTCTTGCGATGAGCGCATATCCTGCCAGCTGTACGAGCAACACAAGGAAACCCATGAAAAAGCTCTTCTTATTCTCTAAGTTCATATTATACTAAATGACATTTCTTACTTCTTTCTGCTGGCAAAGATAAGAAATATTTCTGATAAACATCTCATCCCGTATGGAAATTGAGAAAAAATATGGGTCCTTTTCAATGAAGTGGAGGCATTTTATCCATCGTGGAAGCCTGACTAATTCTCTAAAATATGTTAAACCAATGGAACCCTCCTTGATGGGGCAATGTGGGTATATTTTTCTCTTTTTATTACGTTTTTACTGATTTTCCTGCTGATGGAGATAAATGCCGATTTGTTAAATTATGTTTCTTTAAAATCGTTTATTCCAGTAAAAGGTTGTAAAATTGAAAAAGTTTCTTTAATTTTGCATCGAATAGGTGGTAGATGTTTACTCCCCGTGGGAGAATGGGCATTGTTACCACAAACGCATATTTTAAAAAGTATAATAGAACTAAAAAGATTTCATGGAAAAGAAAACTTATTCGAAACCAGTGATGGTTGTCGAGATATTTGTGCCGCAATCGTATTGTGCCACATGTTTTAGTTATACCGCAAGTCTGGCCTGCCGATATGGCCAGGGCGTTACGCCAACAGAAGACGGTTACGACCATGGTGAGCCATGTGCCAATTCAACGATAGAAGTGACCATCAACAACGGTGTCGTGACCATGGTAGGTCATGAGGGTGGCGATAAGACCGAGGTCCACCTCACAAGTGTCAACATTCCTGGTATCACGGATGTGCATCAAGTGGGCGACCGGCTGGAGAACTGCTATTGGGAGAGTACCTATGGCGGATTGCTCTATAAGCACAGAGGCAACGGAGTTGTCAATACGTGGAGCATGACAAAAGAGGGGCATCCCAACCACTCATAGACAAGCTCCTTGCAGGGCTGTCTATGTTTTCACGCATTAAAATGCAACAAATAGTATAATTGAACATAAATAAGGAGATTAATCATGGAAAGAAAAATGTATGAAAGCCCTGCCCTGCAGGTCGAGGAGTTTGCTGTGAACAGAGAGTTTGCTGCTCAGTGTGGTACGCAGGAAGTCTCGCGTATCACTACATGGCCTACAGATGTAACAATGAATTGCTTTATTGAAGGTGAAGAGATTTGTTTCTCTGATTTAGCGCATAGCGTAAATCCAAGTACAGGAGAGCATCAGGCTTGCCAACATGTTACTTGTGTAAGTTCCGATTGTACTGGTGGATATGGTCTGTTTGGATATTGGGGTGGCAATGCTGCAGCTGGTTGCCCAGCTGGAAACTATATTGCCTGGCAAGGAGCACCGACTGGATCAACTATTCCATCCTCTACTGTGCAGGGTGCCTTGGCAGACTGCATCAGGACTCTTTCTGGTGGTGCATACGCTGATGGCCAGGGGTGGCATGCTGCCCACATTGATAATAATACGGCTATTACTGAGGTCATCTATGGTTGGAGCAACAATCGTGGCTAAGAGATAGCTGGTGGGTTGAGGTACTGAGACCGGAAAAGCATCTATTGTTCTGCGATAGAGGATAGAAGGGATTCTTCTGCATGGAGAGTCCCTTTTTGTAGAATCTCTTTCAGGAAAAAGTAGACCAAGAGAGTCTAAATACCTTTTAGAGTTTTCTTTTACTTATTTATGACCATTTCCATTTCATGAGCGTGATACAACAGATACAGGTGGGGGGAGTGCGGTTCGTTGTCGACATGCCGCTTGCATACCAATGGAGCGAGAATGACGAGCGTTTTCTTGTCAGCAAAGAGATTCCTTTCGAACGTGAGGTACAGGTAAGGATTCGTTTCACTGAACAGCCCATAGAGCCTCATGGCAAGCCGCTAAGCGATGAGGAAGGCATCCGCGTGTGGCAGGACGATGATGCGGAGGTGCGTTCATTTCGTGCTTTCTTTTTGGAGGATCATCCGCTGTATGCTGTCAGCCACTGGAGAGACAATTGTGTTGACATTCAGTTCAAATCGCCGTGTCTGGCATGGGGGCATCCCAACAATTCGTTGTGGCCGTTGATGGCTTTGGAGGCTCAACTGTTGATGACCGGTGGCTTGATACTGCACAGTTGCTATACGCAATACCAAGGCGGGGCCATCTTGTTCACTGCTCCCAGTGGCACGGGCAAGACCACACAGGGAACACTCTGGCGGAGAATGTTCGGTTCGGAGATTGTAAATGGTGACCTGAGTCTGCTACGGCGTGTCGAGGGTAAGTGGCATGCCTGCGGCTACCCCATGAGCGGCAGTGCGCCAGAATGCGAGAATCGCAGTTATCCTATTCAAGCTATTGTGGTGGTACGCCAATCGCCCGGCAATCGTGTGGAGGAACTGAGCGTGTCGAGGAAACTAGGCTTGGTGTACAGTGAGTGTACTGTGAACACCTGGAGCAAAACTCGCACGTCGCTTGCCCTCGACTTGGTGACCAGTTTGGTGATGAGTGTACCTGTTGTTGTGCTGCATTGCAATTTGGAGGACGAGGCTGCCCTCGTGCTTCATAAATATCTTTATCACTCGTAAAAAGCCAATGGATTTGTTTGAAATAGCAGGCAGTGTGGAAGCTGCCATGGAAGAACGCGCCAGAAAGCAACGGCTGCCCATTGGTGGTACGATGGAACTGCTGCCACTCTGCAATATGAACTGCCGAATGTGCTACATCCGTCTATCTCGGAAGCAGATGGAGACGCAAGGTCGTATGCTTTCGTGCGACGAATGGCTGCACATAGCCGAGGAGATGCGTCACGCGGGCGTACTGTTTTTGATGCTGACGGGAGGCGAGCCGCTGATGTACCCAGACTTTGAGCGTTTGTTCATCGAACTGACCCAGATGGGGTTTATTATAACCATGAACACCAACGCTACGCTGATGGACAAGCACATGGCTGATTTGATTGCCTCAACGCCAATACGCCGTTTGAACATTACCCTCTATGGCGCAGACGACGAGACATATGGGAGATTGTGCAATAATCCCAAGGGGTTCACACAGGTCATGCGTGCGGTGAACTTGATAGAGGAAAGAGGACTTCGTTATGGTTTCAATGCTACTATTGTTCCCGAGAATTTCCACCAGATACAACAGTTGTTCGACATAGCGAATGCACATCACGTGAAAATGGACGCAGTTGACTATATGTTTCCGCCCATGCGTAAAGAAGGCATGGATGTAGAAAGCTTTGTCCGATTGTCGCCGGCAGAGTCGGTAGAAGCTCGCTTTCATGAGATATTGGCGCGTAACCCACGGGTAACTCCACGCATGATAGCCGTGAATTATTTGCGGAAGACGGGGCATTACGATGCCGAAGAGATGGCCCATCTAGAAGGACCGAACTGTAGTGCCGGCCGCAGTGGATTCTGGATCAATTGGAAAGGCGAGCTGATGGCTTGTGGCATGATTACCGAACCTAGAATCAGTCTGCTGGAGCATCCATTCAAAGAAAGCTGGGCTTTTGTCACAGAAGGTACCAAGAGAATAAAAAGATGCAAAAAGTGCGACGAATGTTCGTTCGCTGGTCTGTGTCCATCGTGCACGGCAGCTTGTCTGACAGAGACTGGCAGCACCGACGGCTGTCCGGAATATCTATGCCAGCGTACTCGCGAGTTGGTGAGGAGATGCAAGGAAATACTTGAGACGACGAAAGGAGAATACGACCTGTGACCGAACGACAAGAACAATTTATCTATCTGTTGCGGCTGGGCCTATGGGGAAAGAGCATGGAGCAGCGAACAGTCCGTCTCGACGACCAGGCGTGGCGGGACATGTGGCAGATGGCTATGCATCAGACCGTTCATGGTATCGTTTATGATGGCATGTGTCTCCTGCCGACAGACGAACAGCCCTCTCCGATGCTGCTTACTATGTGGGGCGACAATACGAAAGAGATAGCGCACGAAAACCGCAAACAGCAAGTACAACTGGTGCAACTACGTTACTTCTTCGAGACAGAGCACCACCATCGATTCTGCTTGGTGAAAGGCCAGACCGTGGCGCGTCATTACCGTCAGCCCCATCACCGCTATTGTGGTGACTTGGACTTGTGGTTTGGCAATGAAGAACGCATGGAGCAGGCCAACAGGCTGATTGAGTCGACGGGAATTGAGGTTCAGAGAGGCATCGGCGATGCACTCTACCCTTGGAGTGGCACTACCGTGGAACATCACAGCCGTCTGATAGACTTGCAGAATCCGATGAAGAAACGTTCGCTGATGGCATGGGAGCAGAAGGTCTTCGATGAAAGCCATGAAGAGCCATTGGCAGAGGCTAACTTGTTGTTGCAGATGACCCATATATTGAAGCATTTCATCAAGGGCGGCGGTCTGGGATTCCGGCACATTTGCGATTTGGCAGTCAGCATGCGCTCGTTGGAATATGACGAGGGCAAGCTGCAGGCATTGTGCCGGAAATATGGGATATACCGATGGGCAGACATGCTGACTTCGTTGGTTCATCAGATGCTGGAAGTGCCACTTGAAGAGCTGCCCTTCCCTTGTAAGGAAGACCCGCAGCCATTGTTTGACGAGATGTGGGCTTCTGGTAATTTCGATATGGCCGATACGCGTTTTGGTGAGCATCCAGAAGGCCGTTGGGGAAGCAAGTGGCATACTGCAAAGAAAGTGTGGAAAAAATCAAAGGTGTTTTACCGTGTGGCTCCGGGTGAGTGTATATGGAATTTTCTCCAGATGGTTTGTGGAAATGTGATGACCATGTTTAGAAAAAAGTGAAATACATACGATATGAAAAAAAATGATTTATACATCTACCGGGAAATTGCTGGTGAGAGTCTGCTGGTGCCTGTTGGAGCAGCAACAAAGGAACTGAATGGAATGATTCAGTTGCGTGGTGTAGCTGGATTTATCTGGGAGAATATTGATACGGCGGACAACCTCGACGAGATTGCCCACCGTTTGTGTGAAGAGTATGAGGTAGACGAAGATAAGGCAAAAGCCGACGTCTACAAATTTTGCAAAGATCTTTATCAGCGGGGACTTATAGAAGATGTGCCCGAGTTTGCTGAATAAAGAGCAGGAAAAGACGGGCGAGCCAGACTTTTCCTTTTCAAAGGGACGGTCAGTCGAGGAAGCCCTGATGCCGGAGGGCATCGAGCAGGGTGGCTGAGAGTGCCTCGTTGTCGGTGCGGGTATAGCGGCAATCGGTGAATACCTGCGCTAGAGTCTCTTTGTTGTTGATACGCACAAACTCTTGGTTCTCGGGGAGTTGCTCCTTGGCGGTGTAGTGGGCGTCGATGTCGGCCGGTGTGTAGTCGTGGTAGGTCTCCTCGTGCACGATGGCAGCCAGGGGCAGACGGTCGGTGAGCGGCGGCTGCTCGTCGGGCCATCCGAGGGGGATGGTGGCCACGGGCATGACGAGGCGTGGCAGCTGCAGCGTGTCGATGATGAACTGTGGCATGTAGACGGTGGTGCCCAGATAACAGAGTCCGAGACCGGCTTCCTCGGCCAGGTTACAGAAGGTCTGGCAGTAGAGCAGCGCATCGGTGGCGGCATTAATGAACGAGAGGAAATTGTCGTAGCCGGGGTGGGCCTGCCGGTTGTCGCACCATGTGGTGGTACGGCGGAAGTCGGCACAGAACGTCAGCACGACGGGAGCCTGGGTCACCATGGGCTGGTTGAAATGGGCGGGTGCCAGGCGCTGCTTCATCTCTTGCGAGCGGGTGACGACGACACTGTAGAGCTGCAGGTTGCCCATGGTCTGTGTGCGCATGGCGCTGGCTAACAGCTGGTTGAGCAGCTCGTTGGGAACTTCCCGGTTTTGGTATTTCCGGATGGTACGGCGTGTATGAATGGTTTTCATTTTTGGAATACTTTTTGGTTTGCAAAATTAGTAAACTTTTCCGTTTTGGGAAAGTTTTATGGAAAAAATATGCGTGAAGTATTTCATTTTGTCAAAGAAAGGTTGTAACTTTGTAGGCAAATTAAACAATCGTACAAATGGAATCGAAAAAAACATATTCTTACGATGAGGCTTATGCCGCGTCGCTTCAGTATTTTGGCGGTGATGAGCTGGCCGCCCGTGTGTGGGTGAACAAATATGCCATGAAAGATTCTTTCGGCAACATTTATGAGTGTTCGCCCGCCGATATGCACTGGCGTATAGCCAACGAGATTGCCCGTATTGAGCAGAAATATCCCAACCCGCTGCCAGCACAGGCGATCTTCGATCTGCTCGACCATTTCAGGTATGTGGTGCCTGCGGGCAGTCCGATGACGGGCATTGGCAACGACCATCAGGTGGCATCGCTGTCGAACTGCTTTGTGATAGGTCTCGACGGCAATGCCGACTCGTATGGCGCCATCATGCGCATCGACGAGGAGCAGGTGCAGCTGATGAAGCGCCGCGGCGGTGTGGGCCATGACCTGAGCCATATACGTCCGAAGGGATCGCCGGTGAACAACTCGGCACTGACCTCGACAGGCCTGGTGCCGTTCATGGAGCGTTATAGTAATAGTACGCGCGAGGTGGCGCAGGATGGCCGCCGTGGTGCGCTGATGCTGAGCGTGAGCATCAAGCATCCCGACTCGGAGGCGTTTATCGATGCCAAGATGACAGAGGGAAAGGTGACAGGTGCCAACGTGAGCGTGAAGATTGACGATGAGTTCATGCGTGCCGCCATAGAAGACCGGCCCTACATGCAGCAGTTCCCCATCGATGGCGAGAGCGGCGATGCAGAGGTGTTTGTGCAGAAGGAGATCTCGGCAAAGAAACTGTGGGAGAAGATTGTGCACAACGCTTGGAAGAGTGCTGAGCCCGGTGTGCTGTTCTGGGACACCATTCTGCGTGAGAGTATTCCCGACTGCTATGCCGACCTGGGCTTCCGTACGGTGAGCACCAATCCCTGCGGCGAGATTCCGCTCTGTCCCTACGACTCGTGTCGTCTGCTGAGCATCAACCTCTACTCGTATGTGGTGAACCCGTTTACGAAGGATGCTTACTTCGACTATGAACTGTTCCGCAAACATGTGGCCATGGCCCAGCGCCTGATGGATGACATTGTGGACCTGGAGCTTGAGAAGATCGACCAGATCATGGAGAAGGTGAAGGGCGACCCGCAGAGCCAGGAGGTGAAAGGCGCAGAGTATCATCTGTGGGAGAAAATCAAGAAGAAGAGCAGCATGGGCCGCCGCACGGGCGTGGGCATCACGGCCGAGGGCGACATGATAGCAGCCATGGGTCTGCGCTATGGAACGCAGGAGGCTACCGACTTCTCGGTGAATGTGCATCGCACGCTGGCACTGGCAGCCTACCGCTCGTCGGTGACGATGGCCAAGGAGCGCGGCGCCTTCGAGATATTCGATGCCAAGCGTGAGGAGCAGAATCCGTTTATCGTCAGGCTGAAGGATGCCGACGAGAAACTCTATGCCGACATGGTGAAGTACGGACGGCGCAACATTGCCTGTCTGACCATCGCTCCCACCGGCACCACGTCGCTCATGACGCAGACTACCAGTGGTATTGAGCCGGTGTTTATGCCTGTCTATAAGCGCCGTCGTAAGGTGAATCCCGGTGATGCCGACGTGCATGTGGACTTTGTGGATGAGGTAGGCGACTCGTTTGAGGAGTATATCGTTTACCATCCGAAATTCATCGAGTGGATGCGCGTCAACGGTCTGGATACCAAGAAGCGCTATACCCAGGAGGAAATTGACGAACTGGTGGCACAGTCACCTTATTATAAGGCTACGGCCAACGATGTCGACTGGCTGATGAAGGTGAAGATGCAGGGAGCTATCCAGAAATGGGTAGACCACTCTATCAGCGTGACCGTGAACCTGCCGAACGATGTGGATGAGGCACTTGTAAACCGTCTGTACGTGGAGGCATGGAAGTCGGGATGCAAAGGATGCACCATCTATCGCGACGGCAGCCGCTCGGGCGTGATGATCAGTGTGTCGAAGAAAGACAAGAAGAAGGAAAACAACGAGGGCAACGAGATGTCTACCTCTGTTGACAACCCGCCGTGCAAGCAGCCTGAGGTGACCGAGGTGCGCCCGCAGGTGCTGGAGTGCGATGTGGTGCGTTTCCAGAATAATAAGGAAAAATGGGTGGCCTTTGTGGGTCTGCTGCATGGTTATCCCTACGAGATATTCACCGGTTTGCAGGACGACGAGGAAGGCATCTTGCTGCCTAAGTCGGTGACGAAAGGTAAGATTATCAAGCAAGTGAATCCTGATGGTACTAAGCGCTACGACTTCCAGTTTGAGAACAAGCGTGGCTACAAGACAACCGTCGAGGGACTGAGTGAGAAATTCAATCCTGAGTACTGGAACTATGCCAAGCTGATTTCGGGTGTGCTGCGCTATCGCATGCCTATCGCCCACGTCATCAAGTTGGTGAGCTCGCTGCAGCTGAAGAGCGAGAGTATCAACACCTGGAAGAACGGTGTGGAGCGCGCCCTCAAGAAATATGTTACCGACGGCACTGAGGCCAAGGGACAGAAATGTCCGGTGTGCGGCCATGAGACGCTGGTCTACCAGGAGGGATGCCTCATCTGTAAGAACTGTGGCGCCAGCCGGTGTGGATGATGGAGATTGAGAATTAACTTCGTTGATTTTTGTCACGTCTCGGCCAATCAAGTAAACTTGTTGGTGCTCGATGCTCCAAAAATTGAGGATTGAAGATTGAAAGTAAGTAGTTCATATATCACATTGCGTAACCTGCGTTTTCATGCCACACATGGGGTGATGGCGCAGGAACGCATCACGGGGGGCGACTTCGTGGTGACGGTACGCGTGGGCTACGACATCACGGCGGCGATGGCGAGCGACGCTGTGGATGATACCCTGAACTATGCTGAGCTCTACGAGCTGGTCAAGCGCGAGATGATGCAACCCTCCAACCTGCTGGAGCATGTGGCCGGTAGGATAGGGGAGAGCATCTTCAGGGAGATGGCCGGAGTGACTTCGGTGGACATCGAACTCTGTAAGGTGAATCCGCCAATGGGAGCCGACTGCGACGGTGCGAGCGTGGAATTGCATCTGATAAACGAAAAAACTGAAGAAACGGTTTGAGTTTTGTGGATTATTCATTAATTTTGCAGGCAAAATCATCATGATGGGCAAAAGAATCATTTTCATAGTAGTCATTTGGATGGCGTTGGCAACCCTTGCGTTGGGTGCCAACAAGCGGTTTACGCTGGTGATAGATGCCGGTCACGGCGGCAAGGATGCCGGATGTGTGGGCGCTATCTCGAAAGAGAAAAACCTGACACTGAAAATGGCACTGGCCTTTGGAAAGTACGTAGAGCGCAATTGTCCGGATGTGAAGGTGATTTATACGCGCAAGACCGATGTGTTTCTGGAGTTGTGGCAGCGAGCCGAGATAGCCAACAAGAACAAGGCCGACCTTTTCCTCTCTATTCACATCAACGCCCTGCCCGGAAAGAAGATCGGTCATGGTGTGCAGACCTACACGCTGGGCCGCGGCCGGGTGTCGGGCAGTAACAAAGGAATCTCTGAGAACCTGGATGTGGCCAAGCGCGAGAATGCCGTCATCGTGATGGAGAAAGACTATCAGCAGCACTATGCCGGCTTTGACCCCAACTCGCCGGAGAGCAGCATCATGTTTGAGTTCATTCAGGACACCTACCGTGAGCGGAGTGTTGAGCTGGCCAAACTGATGCAGCGATATGTCTGTGCGGCTACGGGTCGGCAGAACGGCGGCGCCCATCAGGACAATCTGGCGGTGCTCCGCCTGACGTCGATGCCAGGATGCCTGTTGGAGTTGGGCTTCATCTCTACGCCCGACGAGGAGCGGTTTATGAACTCAGCAGAGGCCCCTGATAAGTATACACGAGGCATCTACAACGCGTTTGTCGCCTATAAGAAGAAGTATTTCGGGGGGGCTGCCGTCCCTTTCGAGGAAACGACCGAGCAGAAAGTAAACATTCCGTCGGTCGTCCCCGAGGAATACAAGGAAAAAGCGGAGCAAAAGACAGCTCAGAAAAAGGCGGAAAGCAGACCGGCAACAGTAAAAACGGAAAAGCCAGCGGAACAGTCCAAGGAAGAACCGGTAGTAAAAACGGAAACGGCAAAGGAGGAACCGTCAGCAGCGGAAAAAGCAAATCAACGGCAGGCGGAAAAGGGAAATGACGCTGCCGAGAGTGGCGTGCCCGTCTTCAAGGTGCAGATCCTGGCCAGCTCGCGCGTGCTGAAAGAAGGCAGTGCCCAGCTGAAGGGCCTGACTGGAGTGGACTCCTACCAGGAGGGCGGCATGTATAAGTATACGGTCGGTTCGTCGGCTAATTATAATGAGATTTATCAGTTGCGGAAAACCTTGTTGGAGAAATTCCCGGAGGCATTTATCATCGCTTTCAAGAACGGGGCCAAAATAGATGTCCGCGAGGGAATCAGAGAATACCGCGCCAATAAGAACAAGTAACCAAAAGGTAAGATTATGAAGGTTCCTAAAGAGATAAGAATAGCACTCGTAGCCATCGTGGCAATTGTCCTGTTGTATTTCGGAATGAATTTTCTGAAAGGCATGAGCCTGTTCTCCACCAACAACCGATACATCATTGCGTTTCAGGATGTGACGGGCCTTGCCGCCTCCAGTCCTATCTATTCAAATGGCTATCGGGTAGGTGTGGTCAAGAAGGTCAACTACGATTATAAGAATCCCGAGGCTGATGTGCAGGTGGAGGTAGACATCGACCCTCAGCTGCAATTGCCGAAAGGCAGCTCGGCAGAGATCGTGAGCGACATGCTGGGCAATGTGCAGGTGAACCTGCTCGTGAAGAGCGATGGTACGGGCATGCTGAAACCTGGTGATGTGATTCCCGGAAACACCAATAGCGGTGCCTTGGGACAACTGAAAGACATGATTCCTGCCATCGAGAAGATACTGCCGAAGCTCGACTCTATCATGGGCAGTCTGAACGGACTGCTGGCCGACCCGGCTATTGCCCAGTCGCTGCATCATGTGGAGGCAGTATCGGGTAACCTGATTACGACCTCCAACGAGTTGAACGCCTTGATGGCACGTCTGAACAAGCAGATGCCCGGCATCGTGTCGAAGATGGACGGTGTGCTCGACAATGCCACCCAACTCACTGGCAAACTGAATGGCCTGGACGTGGAAACAACCATGGCCCGGGTGAACTCTACACTGGAGAATGTGAAGCAGCTCACGGCACAACTGAACAGCAACCAGGGGTCGCTCGGGTTGCTGATGCGTGACCCGCAATTGTATAATAATTTGAATACAACCATGCGTGATGTCGATTCGCTTTTGGTCAACTTGAAAGCACATCCGAAGCGCTATGTGCATTTCTCGGTTTTCGGAAAGAAGGATAAATAAACGATTGAATAATTTATGGCTGATGAGGCCTAAATTATATTTTGTCTAAATTAAACATTGGTTGCAGTCTACTAGAGCAGAATGCCGTAAAATGCTTGTATACGCAAGTTTTAGGCATGTCTGCTCTACTTGAATGAAAAATCTACGACAAAAGGTGTGATGCGCGTAAAGTTCGAAATATCAGCAACTTCTAAATTTGCAAATACGGAAAATTATATTCTTTTATGCCGTATTTCATAAAGTCCCTTTCTATAGCACTTTACACGTAAATGTTTAAAAAATAATAAATATGACGATTTGCATTTTTCAGAAAAGTTTCCGAAATTTGCAAACGAATACAAAAACCTATGAGCTTTCCCGACAAAAGCTTATTAAATTAAAATAATTAAGGTAGATGAATAATAATCCTGGTGCACTCTGGGAGCAGAGCCTCTCGCTCATAAAAGGCAATGTGACAGAGCAGCAGTTCAACACATGGTTCAAGCCCATCGTCTTCGAGTCCTTCAACGAAGAGACGCTGACGTTGCTGGTGCAGGTTCCAAGCCCGTTTGTATACGAGTACTTGGAAGAGAACTTTGTTGACCTGCTTCGCAAGGTGCTTTCATATACCTTTGGAAATGGTGTCAGGCTGACTTATCGCATCGTGACCGACAAGTCTAACAACTTGACGCAGGACATTCAGGCCGAGCCCACGGCACAGATTGATCGTCAGCAGCCCAGGACCCGCGCCAATCAGTCGCCCACCGTGCTTGATGCTGCCAAACCCCAGCCCATCGACTCGCAGTTGAATCCGCATCTCACCTTCTCTAATTTTATCGAGGGTGACAGCAATAAGCTGCCTCGCAGCGTGGGGTTGTCGATAGCCGAGCATCCCAGCAAGACCTCTTTCAACCCGATGTTTATCTTCGGACCGTCGGGATGTGGAAAGACCCACCTCATCAATGCTATCGGCGTACGTACCAAGGAGTTGTATCCCGATAAGCGTGTGCTCTATGTCAGTGCGCGCCTGTTCCAGGTGCAGTATACGAGTGCGGTGTTGCATAATACCACCAACGACTTCATCAATTTCTATCAGACCATCGATGTGCTGATAGTCGATGATATTCAGGAGTGGATGACTGCTGAGAAGACTCAGCTGGCGTTCTTCCACATCTTCAATCACCTTTTCAAGAACGGTAAGCGCATTATTCTGGCAAGCGACCGTCCGCCGGTAGACCTGAAGGGAATGCCCGACCGCCTGCTCACCCGCTTTTCGTGCGGTTTGATTGCCGAGTTGGAGAAACCCAATGTGCAGTTGTGCGTTGATATCCTTGAGAGCAAGATCAAGCGTGATGGCTTGAAGATTCCCTCTGATGTGATTCGGTTCATTGCAGAGACCGCCAATGGCAGTGTGCGCGACTTGGAGGGTGTGGTGAACTCGCTGATGGCCTATTCGGTGGTCTACAACTGCAATATCGACATGCGGCTGGCCGAGCGCGTCATCAAGCGTGCCGTGAAGATTGACGACCATCCGCTGACCATCGACGATATTCTCGATACGGTGTGCAACCATTTCAAGGTCTCCTCTGCAGCCGTTGCCGGCCGCAGCCGTAAGCGCGAGTATGTGGAGCCCCGTCAGGTGTCGATGTATCTTGCACAGAAATACACCAAGATGCCTTCTTCGCGTATTGGCAAGCTCATTGGCGGCCGTGACCACTCTACCGTGATTCACAGTTGTAATCAGGTGGAGGAGCGCTTGAAAATCGACATGCGTTTCCACGACGAGGTGGCCAGCATCGAAAATTCCTTTAAGCTGAAGAAATAAGTGCAGCGCTTATTCATCATTCTCTGTTTATTCGTTTCCAGCATCTTCGCTGCCCAGCGTGCGGCGGCTGGTGATGGTCGTATCGCTCAGCTTTGTGAGGGTGACCTGTTGTTTTGTCTTTCGGCTGAAGGGAACAACATTACGCAAGTCACGCAAGGCCTTGACGGGGCGCGAATCGACCATGTGGGCATCGTCCACAAGCAAAATGACTCTGTCTATGTGCTCGAAGCCATTCACCATGGTGTGGTGCTGACACCTATCGACAGTTTCCTTCTTCGTCGCGACTCTCTCGTTTGGGCAGCCCGTCTGCGCGACACCACCCATGTGAGCCTGTCGGTGCAGCGCGCCATGAACTATCTCGGCCGCCCATACGATTTCCTCTTTATGCCCGACGACAACGAGTTGTATTGTAGCGAACTGGTTCAGAAGACCTATCTGCGTGCCGACGGCACATTCATCTTTCCACCTATCCCCATGTCTTTCCACGACTCGTCGGGCCAAGTGACCCAGTATTGGAAAGACTATTATGCGCGGCACGAAATGCAGGTGCCCGAAGGAGAGCCAGGCAGTAATCCGGGAAATCTCTCGCGCAGTCCACAGCTCATCATCCTCTTCCGGTTTTATGAGTCACGGTGAAGGAGGGAGAACTGATGATGGATGGAGGCAAACAAATAAAGTAGTCCAGGAAGCTCTTGTTTCCTGGACTACTTGTTTTAATGGAAAGGTAGGCCTGAAGTGTTGATGTCCCCACGGACAATCCATGTGGGGATATATTGTTAGAAAGGTAAGTGTATGCTTGCTCCGGCCATGAACCAAATGCCGGGTTGTGGTATGTGGCCGAAGTCGACGTATGTCTTGTCGAACAGGTTGTTGGCCTCTACATACAAATTGTATTTCTCTGCATTCCAGCTGAGCCGGGCGTCAACCACTCCGTAGGGCTTATAGTCCTGCACGTTGCCCTCGGCATTGGTATAGGTGCCTGTACGGTCTTGAAACCGGTAATGAATGCCCATGTCGAGGCAGTTCCAGATGTGCATCTGCAGGTTGCAGGTAAGCTTGTGTCGCAGGTATTCCAGCGCATACTGGCTCTGAATGCCATGTTCCTCAACTTTGTTCTGGTCGATGTAACAGTAGGCGATGTTGAGCTTGCGCAGCATGTTTTGCGACGGCAGCATCTCGCTGAGGTTGAAGTCAAGAGCCGTCTCAATGCCTGTGGCATTCACCTTGGTGAAGTTCACCGACTCCCATGGAGCGTCGGCGTCGCTGGTACGACGAATCCAGTCGATGAGGTTCTTGCAGTGGTTGTGGTAGATGCTCAAGGAGCCTTCCACGGTTCTGGAGGCGTACTTGATGCCGCCCTCGACGGCCTCCAGCTCCTCAGGTTTCAGGTGTTTGTCGGCCTTGTGTCCGCCTACCGAGTAGTAGAGCTCGGTGGCCGATGGCATGCGCAGCGAGGTGTTGTAGGAAGCATAGATTTTCCAGTAGTCGCCGATGCGGTAGCTGGCGTCGATGCCCGGGTATACCCGCATGTTCATCTCGTTCCAGGAGTTTTTCACAGCCACGATGCCTGCCGAGAGCGTGAACCGCTTGAGCAGGATGTTGTGTTCCAGTACAAAGCTGATATTTGTGCGGTTCAGACCGTGGTCGTAATCGCGGTCGGTGCCGTGAATATGATGGGGCTTCGACAATGGCTCGCCCAGGTTCCCGCTGACCAAATCCTCGTTGCGCAGTTCTGCACCGAGGGCCGTGCGCCCCAGAGCCCAGTCGAAATAGCTGTTCAGGTTGACACCGTAAACATCTGTCCGGTGGTAATTGAAGGGATAGATGTCCGGTGCGTCACGAAACAACTCAAAGCGGTCGGTGGTGTGGTTCCAATAGATAGATGGCCGCAGGTGGAAGCGCCCCTGTTTGTTTTCTGCCTGGATGGCGGTGTAGGTTTTCATCGTGTGCTCATACTGGTCGTCCCATTTGGCACCATAAAAGGTGTTCGAGCCGAATCCGCGGGTGCTGAGGCCGGCATGCCAGCTGACGTTGAACTGCCCGTCATCGTAACTGCCCTGATAGAAAGCTTTTCCACCGCTGTAGTCGGCATTCAGACCGCCGGCTTTGTTGCGGCTGTAGCCGTCGCTGCGTGTGAGGTTGGCGGACAGGCTGTGGCTGGTTTTCCCTTGAAGTGCCACCCGTGCTCCGGTGTTGAGATAGCCGTATGAACCACCGTCGAGATGAGCGTCCAGACCACTCTCAGTGTCCTTCTTGGTCACAATGTTGATGGCCCCTACCAGCGACGATGTACCATAGACGCGTCCGGCAGGACCTTCGAGCACCTCAATGCGCTCAATGTCAGAAATGTCGAGTGGGAAGTCGAAGGCATTATGCCCTGTTTGCGGGTCGCAGATGTTAATGCCGTTGAGCAGGATAGTGATTTGCTCATAGTTGCCGCCTCTGATACTGACGTCGGTTTGCGCTCCAATCGGTCCACGCTGGCGGACGTCTACGCCTACGGCATATTTCAGCAAATCGTTAATACTTTGTACCGGTGCCGCCTGAATGTCGGCCCGCTCCAGCACAGTGACCATTCTCGCTTGCTGACCTCTGGTCAGCGGCGCACGCGAGCCGGTCACGTTGACCTCCTCGAGTCTCACTTCGCGGCTTGTCTTGGTGGTGTCGGGCTTGATGGGCTCAATGCTGATGCCGTCGGCCTTGGCATAGGTCAAGGTGGCCACGCTCAGCGTCCCAATGAGCACTTCACGACCCAGACAAGCAAAGAGTGAGTAGCCTTTGCGTCCAAACTGCTTGAACGTCATTGGCGTGCGCTTGTTGAAAATCGTTTTTTGCATGTTGTCTTTTCAGTGTTTTTTCAGGTCTGTCCTTTTAAAACGGCTGCAAAGATAATCATTTTCTTTGATTCACACAAAAAAGAAGCGCCGTATTTCACAATACAGCGCCGAGACTTTAATTAAACTAAATTAACTTTATGAAAAACTACTCTCACGAGCAGAGGGGTTGTTTATGCTTAAAAATGAAATTAGAATTTTAAGCGGTTACAAAGATAATGAAATAATTGTGAAAATAACAATCTTTGTAATCGCCTTACCTGAAAATTGTGCAATTTTAACACTTCTTTTCAATAATAAATACGGAATCCCTTATTTTGTAAACGATTCTTTCATCATCTTCTTCCATTTAAAGTAGCCCATAACGGCAATCACAACATACAGCCCGTAGAGACTGGCCTTGAAGGGTATGTCCTTGTAGAAGTACAAGACGCATGTCACCACGTCGACCACAATCCAGATGAGCCATTGCTCCAAGTATTTTCGTGCCAGTGCCCAGATGCCCACGAAACTCAAAGCTGTGGTGAACGAGTCGGCTACAGGCACGCGTGAGTCGGTGCAATAGGCGAGGAACATATAGAGTGCAGCCCAAATCGCAAGGGTGGCAAAGCCCCAGATGACAGCTAACCGCTTGGGGAAATGAGTGATGGGCTTCTGGCTGGAAGAGGGAGTGTTCTGAGTGTTCTGGGTATTCTGAGTGTTCTGAGTGTTCTGAGTATTCCGATTATTCTGATTATTCTGATAATTCAGATTACTCTGATTATTCCGATAATCCTTCTCACTATTCTCGTTCTGGTGGCTTTGATGCGGCCTGATCCAATTGATAAACCCATAAACGGTCATGGCCAGATAGTAGAACTCCATGCCGCAGTCGGCATAGAGTCCTTTCTGGTAGTAGAGTACGATGCCCAGGCTCTGCATGGCAAACCCTACCGCCCACAGCCAGATGCTGGCCTTATATTCCAGCAGGATGTAGGCCAGTCCCAGCACGGTGGTGAGCATGTCGAGCCAATGGGCAGCGAGAAATTCTGTCATAACGTTCTGTCTTCTGTCTTTAAGTTGCTTTAGTTTTCGTCAAAATCTCAGCGTGAGACTGCCCATGACGGTAGTTCCGGCCATGGGGATGAAGCCAATCTGATAGTAGCGGTTGTCGGGCGTATGGCCGTAGCTCTCGGCGATGGCCGAATAGACCCAGCCGCTGGCGGCATAACGGCGGTTGAACACATTGCTGATGTTCAGGCCAACGATAGCTTCCTTGATGGCTTTCTTTGGTTTGAGGGTGTAGCTCAGGTTGATGTTCGAAGTGCTGTAGCAAGGCAGCGAGCGGTCGGCATTCTCGGTGTTGTCGAGGTACTGGCGACTGACGTAGTTGGTGTGCCATACAGCCTGCAGTCCTTTGTAGTGGAAATTCACAAAACCATTCAGAATCGCCGATGGCGAGAAGGCCAGTGTCGAGTTGTCGTAGTGCAGCTGGCGCAGCTCGTCGCCGTTGCCGTCGATATGATAGTTCTCGATAGCATACTGGCGAGCAGCCACATCGTCTTTATAATCCCAGTCGTCCCAGTCTTCCACAAACTCGTCGAAGTCCTTGATTTTGTTCTTGCTCAGGGCGGCATTACCCTCCAGCGTGAGCCAAGGCGTAACGTTCCATCCAGCCTGCAGTTCCACACCCATGCGGTAAGAGTCCTTCACGTTGGTGGTGAGCTTTTCGCCAATGTCGCTCAGCGCACCCGTCTGCACAAACTGGTCGACGTAGTCCATGTAGTAGAAGTTAGCCCCCACATGCCAGTTGTCGCCCGTAAACTGGTAGCCCAGCTCGTAGTCAATCAGCTGTTCAGCCTTGGGTGCCGGATAGTTGGCATTGTCGGTGAAGTTGTTGCGCTCGGGCTCGCGGTGGCTCATGGCCAGCGAACCGTAGAAGCGGTGGCCGTTCTGATTGAAGCTGAAACCAGCCTTGGGATTGAAGAAGTCGTACTTCTTGTCGATATCGAGCCAGTGCTTGAGGTAGAGCCCCGTCTCTTTGTTTTCAATAAACTTATCGTTGTAGCCGTCGGTCTTATAGCCCACGTGGCGGTACTGCATGTCGGCAAACACGCTCCATGCCGGCGTGATGGCATAGGCAGCCTTTACGTAGACGTTGCCGTCGAGCTTTTTCGCATCCGAGTCGTAATACTGGTAGTCGCCATTCTTCATGAGCAGACTTCTCAGCTTGTTGTCAGAGAGGTAGGTCACATATCCGAAGTGGTTGCCCTCGAAGTTCTGCAGGCTCAGTCCGCCGATGATGTCCCACTCGTCGTCTTTATAGTTGATGCTCCACACCAGTCCGTAAGCATCCTGTTTCAGTCCCTTCTTGCGCACCCAGTCGGTACGTTTCACGCCGTCGACAGCATCATAGTCAAACTCAGCGTTGGGCAGTCCCAGTTTCTTGATTTTGTTCTGGGGGCGGAACTCTTTATAGTAGCCGTAGCCATGCGTGTAGTGCAGCGATGCCGATGTGTTCCATCGGTCGCTGATGGTCCATGCGGCAGAGAGGATGTTGTGGTTCTGCCAGAAGTTGTCGGTGGTCTTCGGCCAGTACGAGCCGTCGCTCATCGTGTAACGCTCGGTCAGGTAGTTACCGTTGGCGTCACGTGCAAAGTTACCGTCGGCATCGTAGGTCAGCTGCTCGTAGAGCGAGTTGTAGCGGCCCAGTCCCACCTCGTAGAGGTCTTTATAAGTCTTGATGCCGGTATTGGCGCCATAGGTGCCGTCCATCAGCGAGAGATCGTCGTTGCCGGCAGTCACACCGTTCCACGCCTGTCCGGTCTTCTCGAAGTTACCGATGTTTTTGTAGCGCAGCTGGAAGTTGTCGCCCATCCACGTCAGTCCACCATAGTACGAGCCCGAGCGGCCGCTGGTGCCGTGGATAAACCCGTCGGTATTGGTCTCGTGATAGGCTCCGTCGAAGATGAGGTGGTTCCACAACAAACCCGTAGAGAATTTCGCACCCACATTAAATGTGTTGAACGAACCGTAGCTTGCCGACAGTTCCAGACCGGGTGTCTGCTGCGGAATCGCCGACGAGAGGGCCACCGTACCACCGAAGGCACCGTCGCCATTGGTCGACGAGCCCACACCGCGCTGAATCTGCACCGAGCCCAACAGCGAACCATACGAGTTCATGTTAGCCCAGAACACGCACTGGTCTTCAGGCGAGTTGAGGGGCACACCGTCGAGTGTCACGTTGATGCGCGAGTCGCCTGCACCACGGATGCGCATATAGGTGGTTCCTGTGCCCAGTCCGTTCTCGCTCCATGCCAGCACGCCCGGTGTCTGCGAGAAGAGGAACGGCAGTTCCTTACCCGTCTTTGAGAATTCGCCCAGCTCTGTCTTCTTGATGTTCGCCACAGCAAAGGGGGCGTTCTTTTGGGCGCGCACGCCCTTCACCACCACTTCCTGCAGCTGTTCCATGCGCAACGAGTCTTCTGTCGTCTGTGCATACACGTTTGCGTGTCCTGCTGCCACGAGCAGCATTGCAAACAGAATAGTTTTCTTCATTTTGCTATAATACCTTATTATAAATAAATAATAAAGGGGGAGAGGTTGTCAGAATCCCTACGCCGGCATTATCCGGATCAGGTATGAGGGTATAATCTCAGCCCGAACCATCGGGCACCCCTTAGCCTACATTTTGTAAGCCGGTGCAAAGTTACGATTAAGTGAGCAAAAAACCAAAAACTTTTTGAGTTTTTTCGAACGTGAGTAAGTTCGGCATAGCCAGAGTTACGAAAAAACGAGCGCAGAACAAAAGAAACTCCTTTATTTTTTTGCTGGATGGAGAATGTTATGTGGAGTTACGATGAGATGAGCAAAAAAATGACGTACTCATCACGAGCACGTCATTCTGTCAAGTCAAAAAAGTACTATTTATTAGAGAGAGGTTATCATTACTTTTCTCCTGAAGTAGTATTTTTGTTTTTCAGAGCTCCGTTGTATTCCGTCTCACGCTCAGGAATAATCCATGTCCACTGGTTAGCATCCTGCGGGCCAAGGGTGATGGCGTAGGCTTTCATCCAGCTGCCACCTTCGGCTCTTGACTTACGCTTCAGCGTGATACCCCAGCGCTTGCAGTCGTACCAGTCGAATCCCTCGCCCCAGAGGTCGAAACGGCGGTAGAGCTTAATCTCGTCGAGCAGGCTTTGTCCGGTCTTGGTCGACTTGGTGTACGACGGGTCACGCAGCTTGTTGGCATCGTAGATGAGCTGCTGTGCCTCGGCAATCTTGTTGAGATGATAGTCGGCCTCTGCCTCGATATAGTACATCTCGGCTGCACGGATGAGCGGGAACGGGCCTCCGTTGGCATACTGAATGAGGAACTTGAAATGTTGGTATGCGAACACATAACTGTCGGCATCCATCCTGGCTTTATAGTCTGCTTTAGCACGTTTGTACAGTGCCGATTTCGACGGTGCTGTTCCGTTATCGCTACAAGCACTGAGTTCTTCTGCTGAAGGAATGAGGAACAGATTGCGGCGCATGTCAGTCTCGGGAATCTGGTCGATGAGTTCTTTGCTGATGGCCAGCGGGTAGCGTCGGCACTGGCCGGTAGCAGCATTTGAAGCCTGATAAGCATGGAACGCATAGAAATAGATGGTCTGGTCGATGGCCTCGTAGACTCCCCATATCCACTCTTTGTTAGCAGTGTGGAAGCCGTCGTTGTATTCGTTGTTGCTCATGATAGAATACTTCGCCTTGGCGAGAGCCGCATACTTGGCGGCGTTAGTCCAGTCCTCGCGAGTCAGGGCGGCACGTGCGTAAACAGCATACGCCACATCGATGTTCGGCTTGTAATACTCGTCGCTGCCACGGTCCTGTCCGCTCTTCTGGTAGAGGCTGATGGCCTCGTCGAGATCGGCATAGATCTGCTCGTAGGTCTCTGCCAGCGTTGCCAGTCCCTGGTCGCCCACCGACTGGTCCACACGGAGCACGATACCATCGCAGTTACCTTTCTCGTCGCTCCAGCGGTGACAATAGATCTGCGACAACATGAAGAAGGCATAGGCTCTGAAGGTCAGCGCCTGGGCCTTGACGAAAGCCTTGTCTGCCTCGTCGCCTGTGGCATTGTCGATGTTACAGATGATGCTGTTGGCATTGGCTATCTGCTTGTAATAGTAGTACCAGGCGAAATAATTGTAGATAGATGTCTTGTTCAGATGAATGGTCTGGTTGATGGCATCAAGTCGAGTGGTATAGTTGCATTTCTGACAGTCCTGTCCGGGATAGTTGCCATAGAATGTCTTAATAGCGCCTTCGCCATTGAATCCCTGTGTGCTGCAATACTGCGTGGTCATAGCCCTGCACATACCATTGATGATGAGCGAGGCATTCTTAGCCGACTCCACCATGACCGATGTGCTTTCGTAGTTCTCTGGTGAAGTCTCCAGATAATCGCTGTCACAAGCTGTCAGGCCGAAAACAACAGCTGCAAGTAAAATAATATATTTTTTCATAATTGTATGCTTTATGTTGATGTTTGAATTAGAACTTCACATTCAGTCCGATAGAGAACACGCGTGGTGTGACGAGGTAGTTGCTCTGCGTACCTGCGTATGACATCTGGGGAACCATACCCTGTAGTGAGGTCTTCGTGAAGAGGTTCTCACACGATACGGAGAGTCCGACAGCGTCTAAGTCCAGCTTGTGCACCCAACTCTTGGGCAACTGATAGCTCAGCGTGATGTTTTTCAGGATGAGATAGCTGGCACTGGTGAGGAAACGCGACGAGGTGGCGTTGAGTGATGCGGTCACGTCGCTGTTGATGGCAGCACCATGGTTGAGTTGTGGAATGCCGTCGGGGTTGATGACATTTTCCTCAGTGCGCTGCTCATAGGTCCACGACTTCAGCACGTCTTTATGGAGTGCAGTGGGGTTGGCACTAGCCGACATGAGCGAAGCATAGTTGGTATCGATGACCTTGCCTCCCAGCGAATAAGTGAACAGTGTGTAGAGGCTCAACGATTTCCACGAAGCTGTCAGACCGAAACTGCCGTATGCCTTTGGCATGGCCGATCCGTGCCATTCCTTCTTGGCATAGGTGGTGGTGTAAGTGTAAGCCTGTCCGTCAATAACCTCCACAGCAGCCAGTTTCTTTGCACCCGTAATCGCAGAGCCATTCTCTGCATCACCATAGACATTACCCTCGGCGTCCTCGAAGTAATAATCCTCGTCGTTGAACTTATAGAGTGAGAGTCCGTTTCGCTGGTTGATACCTACCCATGTGTACATCCAGTAAGAGTAGCGGTCTCTGCCTTCTACAATCTTCTTTGTTCCGTCGATGATACCGTCTTTGTTCTCTTCTGGCATCTTGATGACCTTGTTCTTCAGCCATGTGATGCTGGCATTGAGGTTTACACGCCAGTCGCGATTCTTGAACACGTCTACGTCGGTCGAGAACTCGATACCTCTGTTAGAGATGGTACCAATGTTCTTGGTGATGACCGACTCTGCCGGGCTAGTCGATGTGGCACCTGCCGAGAGTGGCTGGTTCACGTCGAAGAGCAGGTCTTTGTTGCGCTTGTCGAAGTACTCCAGGCTGAAGTTCCAGCGCTTGAACAGACGGGCGTCGATACCGATGCCCCACGACTGTCCGGTCTCCCACTGCAGTTCCTCATTCGGCAGCTGGTAGATCCAGTAACCGCCCTTGTTGGCATTCTGTGTGGCATAGTAGAGCGACCAGTATGCATAGTAGCCCGAACCGGCATCGTTACCTACCTCACCATAGTCGGCACGCAGCTTCAGATAGTCCACCCAGTCGTACTTCTTCATGAACTCCTCATTAGAGATGACCCAGTTGGCACCAGCCGACCAGAAGTTACCCCAGCGAGAACTCTTGTGGAAGCGTGAAGAACCGTCGCGACGGAAGCTGACCTCAGCATTGTAGCGGTTGTCGTAGCCATAGCGCACACGACCCAGGTACGACTCTGTGCGGTAGTTGTTGCCATAGTCGTAGAGGTTGCTGATTTCAGTATAGTTACGCAGGGTCGTCTTCCCAGAGAATACCTCGTTGGTCTTATAACCGTACATGTAGTTATAGTTATAATAGTAGTTCTCGTGGCCAAGCAAAGCGTCAACAGAATGGATTCCAAATTCGCGGTTCCAGTGCAGTTGCTGCTGGAAGTTGTAGTTCTTGTATTGATACTCCTCGCGCTTGGCACGACCGTTTGATCCTTTTCCGTCACCGACTAACGAGTTGTCGAACGATCGCTCTACAGTAGACCGAAGGTTCAGATTGCCTTTCAACGAGAGAGTGATGTTGTATGGCAGGATGAAGTCCACGTATGCGATACCATTCATGGTGTTGCGCACGGTCTTGTCGATGTTGGCAAGATTCTCCCAAATAACGTGGCGGTCGGTATTCCATTTTCTGTTGATGATCTCATCGCCGTTACTGTCTTTATAAGAACCGCCGTCCCACTGCTTATTGCCATTACCATCGAGCAGGTATTCGCCTGTAGTGGCATCGTGCAGGTGAACGGGATAGATGGGAGCGATGTAACGGCAGAAATAGAACGGGTTGGCAATCGTGCTGGTTCCCGTACTATAGGATGTGTGGTGATTCTGATGGGTAACTGCAATGTTCAGACCTGTCTTAAACCACTTCTTCGGTTGAAGATTGGCAGATACACGTGCCGACAGGCGGTCGAAACCAGAACTCTCCATATATCCATTCTCGTCGAGATAACCTAATGAAACCAGGTAATCGGCCTTATCGTTGGCACCATTAACACTGATGTTGTACTCCTGACGATGGCCAGAGACGATGGCCTGGTCGAACCAGTTCAGGTCATCCTTATATCCGTTCAGGATGTCCGTACCGGATACAATCTTTCCGTTGCTATCGAGTATGCTCTCATAAGGCTTGTTGAAGATGTTGAGCAGCATGTGGTCGGCAAGCGACTTGGTGGCTGTTGCCTTGGCCTCTTCGTCGGAGACGCCACGAATCAGTTCATAGTTTCTCAGGTTCTGCCACTCCATCTCCACCGACTCGAAGGCGTTGATGGTGGCATACTCCTTGATACCTCGGTTGTAAGTACCTTGCTTGATGTCGAGGCTGACGTTCATCTTGCCGTGTTTTCCCTTCTTTGTGGTAATCAGAATCACACCGTTAGATGCACGGTTTCCGTAAAGAGCTGCCGAGGCGGCGTCTTTCAGCACGGACATCGACTCGATATCGGCAGGGTTCAGGTCGGAAATGTTGCCACCGAAGGGCACGCCGTCGAGGATGTACAACGGACTGGAATCACCGTTGACGGTTCCCACACCGCGAATGCGGATGCTGGGGTCCTCACCGGGCTGACCGTAAGTGCTGTTCACCTGCACACCCGTCACAGTTCCCTCCAAGGCAGAGGCAACGCTCGAGGTGGGGCGCATCTCAATAGCCTCGCTCTTCACTTCCTGGATAGAGCCAGTCAGCGTGGTTTTCTTCTGTGTGCCATAAGCCACCACAATCACCTCGTCGAGGTCGTTGGGATTGTCTTGCATACGTATGAGCATGTTGGGCTTGGCTACCTCCTCGTGGGGAACCATTCCGATGTACGTGAAACGCAGCACGGAATTGCGGTTGGGGACGGTAAGCGTAAAATTACCTCCCCCGTCGGTTACTGTACCGATTTTGTTGTCGCCTTTCAATTGTACGGTAGCACCCATAATGGGCTCGCCGTCGTCAAAAGCGACCACCTTACCGGTTACTTTCATCTGGGCCATTGCCATTCCAACAAATAGGAACAAACTGGCGAAAATAAAACATACCCTTTTCTTCATAATCTCTCTGTTTTAAAATTTATTGTTTAAGTTAGATGGATATTTCTTACAACCCAATATTAGTTAGTCCAGCATGCATAGCTCAGCAATGAGAGTTATGACGTATTTGTAGTTGATGTGCAAATATAGGTAATATTCTTAACAAATGCAAGCATAAAATTATAAAAAATTCATTTATTATACTTTTTTTAACTATTATTACTTGCAACTGTTTTCCGTGAATGGCTATCACATCATCAAAAGAAGGAGCATCGTTTTTACGGTTTGCGTAGTTTTTCGTACGAATTGTCGTTTTTCTTCATTAGTTTCATTACCTTTGCAAAGAAATTAGTTTGTTACAAGTAAAAAAATCATTCTGCCATGAATCAGAAAAAATACGGTCATTTTGACGACGCACGCCGCGAGTATGTGATTACCGATCCGCAGACTCCGTGGCCTTGGATCAACTATCTGGGCAACGAGGATTTCTTCTCGCTGATCTCTAATACGGCCGGCGGCTATTCGTTCTATAAAGACGCTAAGTTCCGCCGCATCACCCGCTATCGCTACAATAATGTGCCGATGGACAATGGCGGCAGATACTTTTATATAGTTGAGAACGGAGAGTTGAGAGCTGAGAACGGAGAGTTGAGAGCTGAGAGGTATGATATGCCTCAGGGCTTGAGTGAGGACTCAATAGAAGCTTCTCAAGCAGAAAAAGCAAATCATACCTCTCCGTTCTCCGTTCTCAGTTCTCAGCTCCCAGAAACCTCTCCGTTCTCCGTTCTCAGTTCTCAGCTCCCAGAAACCTCTCAGCTCATCTGGTCTCCCGGTTGGAAGCCATGCAAGACGCCGCTCGACTTCTATGAGTGCCGTCATGGCATGGGCTACACGCGCATCACGGGACGGAAGAACGATGTAGAGGCATCGGTGTTGTTCTTCGTTCCGCTCAAGACATGGGCCGAGGTGCAGAAGCTCACCCTGAAGAACTTGAGTGGTGAGGTGAAGCATCTGAAGCTGTTCTCGTTGGAGGAGTGGTGCTTGTGGAATGCCGCTACCGACATGGAGAACTTCCAGCGCAACTTCTCGACCGGCGAGGTGGAGATAGAGGGCTCTACCATCTACCATAAGACCGAATACCGGGAGCGCCGCAACCACTATGCCTTCTATCATGTGAACACCGAGATACAGGGCTACGATACCGACCGCGAGTCGTTTGTGGGCTTGTACAACGGCTTCGATGCCCCGCAAGCCGTCGTCGAAGGCCGTCCGCGCAATAGCCATGCCCACGGCTGGAGTCCCATCGCCTCGCATTATATAGAGGTGGAATTGCAACCGGGCGAGCAGAAAGACCTGATCTTCGTGCTGGGATATGTCGAGAACGAGCCCGACAAGAAGTTCTCGGCCCCGCAGGTCATCAATAAGGAAAAGGCCCATGCCACGATAGAGCGGCTGGACACCACCGAGAAGGTCGACGCAGCCTTTGCCGAGTTGCAAGACTATTGGAACCGCCTGTTGAGCATCTATAGCGTGCGGACGGGCAACGAGAAACTCGACCGGATGGTGAACATCTGGAACCAGTATCAATGTATGGTCACCTTCAACTTCTCGCGCTCGGCCTCTTTCTTCGAGAGTGGCATCGGACGAGGCATGGGATTCCGCGACTCCAACCAGGACTTGGTGGGCTTTGTCCATCAGATACCGAGCCGTGCGCGCCAGCGTATCATCGACATAGCCTCCACGCAATTCCCCGACGGTGGCTGCTACCATCAGTATCAGCCGCTCACCAAACGAGGCAACAACGACATCGGCGGCGGGTTCAACGACGATCCCTGCTGGCTGATCTTCGGTACGGTGGCCTATCTGAAGGAGACGGGCGACTTCTCGATACTCGACGAGATGGTGCCCTTCGACAACCAGCCGGGCACGGAGGTAACACTATTTGAGCACTTGCGGGTGTCGATGAACCATGTCATCGACCATCTCGGGCCCCATCGTCTGCCGCTCATCGGGCGTGCCGACTGGAACGATTGCCTGAACCTCAACTGCTTCTCGTGGGACCCGAACGAGAGTTTCCAGACGACCGAGAACAAGAGCGAGGGCTCGAAGGCTGAGTCGTTGATGATTGCCGGACTCTTTGTCGTCACGGGCAAGGAATACATCGCTCTTTGCAAGAAACTTGCCGAAAACACCTCGTCACCAGCGTTCTCCGACGAGGCCGCCCGCATGCAACAGGCGGTCGACGAGATGACAGAGGCCGTGAAGCGCCATGGCTGGGACGGCGAGTGGTATCTGCGGGCCTACGATTATTTCGGTCGTAAGATAGGGTCGAACGAATGTGAGGAAGGCAAGATATTCATCGAGAGCCAGGGCTGGTGCACCATGGCCGAGATAGGTGCCAAGGAGGGTATGGTGGCCAAGAGCCTCGACGCCTGCAAGAAATACCTGGAGTGCGAGCATGGCATGGTGCTCAACCATCCGGCATACTCGAAATACCTCTACGAGTACGGCGAGATTTCCAGCTATCCAGAGGGTTACAAGGAGAATGCCGGTATCTTCTGCCACAACAATCCGTGGGTGATCATCGGCGAGACGATGGCCGGCCGTGGCGACGATGCGTGGACGCATTACACGAAGATTCTGCCGTCGTATGTCGAGGAGAAATACCAGACGCTACACAAGGTGGAGCCCTACGTCAATTGCCAGATGGTGGCCGGCAAGGATGCCGCACGCCCCGGTGAGGGTAAGAACTCGTGGCTGACGGGCACGGCCGCCTGGATGTGGCTCACCGTCTCGCAATACATTCTTGGCATCAAACCCCAATACGACGGTTTGCTGATCGACCCCTGTCTGCCCACGACGGCCACGGGCTATACCGTCTGCCGCAAGTTCCGCCATGCCGAATACGAGATAGTGGTGAGAAATCCCCATGGGCGCCAGAAGGGCGTGAGCTCGGTTACCGTCGACGGCATGGCCATCAAGGGTAACCTCGTTCCCTATAGCGAGGGAAAGCATCATGTGGAGGCGGTAATGTGAAAGTAAATTTAATGGATAATGGATAATTGATAATGGACAATGGATAAATCAATTGACAATTGATAATTGATAATTGACAATCCAATTGATAATGGATAATTAACAATTTAGTGGAGAATTGTTCTGGCGGTGTAAAAGCCCCCTCCAGACTCCCAGAGGGGCCTTGGAGGGGGCTCTAAAGGCTTTGGGCTATCTGCGAGGAGCCTTTTTATAGATGATGTTATTATACTCGAAGCGCTCCACGCTATCTTTTTCTACCCAAATGTTGCTGAGCACAATCAGGAGTGAGTCGTTGCGGCACACCATCACCTGCTCCAGGTGTTCTTTCCATTGAGGGTCATTCTTCACTCGTTCGTTGATGGGGTCGCTCATCACTATCTCGTTCAGCTGGTTGCGAACCACAAACCGCCCGTTCTCCATGCTCGACGTGTAGTCGTCGGCAGGTCCCATGATGCGATAGTCGCCCAAGTCAACGGGCTGCTTCATCCAATACAAGTCGGATTCGGAATCGTCGACGACCCAATGCTGAAAGTTGAAGTCATACTCACTCATGTCCCACTCGCCATATTGTTGCACGAACTTGTCGTCTCCCATGCCGTTGTTCACATATCTGATGACATTGCAGGCCTCGCGATATTGCATGCAAAGCAGGCTATCGGTGACGATTCCCTCCGTGGCTATCTTCTTATGCAACTTGCCCGTCTTGGGGTCTGCCAGGTTCAGTTGGGTGATGAGTTGCTTCAGGCGTGCCTGCTGGCACTTCAGGCCGATGTCGCGGGCCGAGATGCCGGGAATGTAGGTGAAGAGCACGACGGCCGCTCCGAAGATCAAGGTCATCAGCTGGAAGCGGTTGGTGCGTCTCCACAATAGCATCAGCACGAAGAGCGTCATCAGCACCCCGGCCACCGTCAGGTAGAAACGGCTTTCGGTGAAGCCATACAAGCGGATGCGATAGAGCGAGCCCACCCAGAACATGATGAGTGGCGCAATGGCTATCCATGTGAAACGGCGGTAAAACCAATCGTAATACCTGCGGCTGAGCACGTGTTGGGCCAGACACCCCACGAGCGCCACCGTGATGAACGCCATCACCATCCATGCCACGCCGCCTTTGGGCAAGTCCCACTCCAGGGTGATCTTGATGAAGTAGAGGTAGAGAATGACCGTATAGATGATGACGGCAGGCGAGAGGATGAAGTTCAGCATCAGTTGCAACACCTTTGCCGGCTCATGCTCCTCGTCCTCGCCGTGGGCGATGAGCGAGCAGCATACCTGGGGCGCGATGGCCAGCCAGATGAATTGCCAGATATACTCGTAGATGCGCTCGTAATGCAGGTTGAAGATGTAGTCCACCGACCCGGCAATGGCAACGGCCGCCACCGTGAGTGCTCCCGAAATGAGGAAGCCGAAGAACAATTGCGTGGCCACATGCAGGGCATGCTCCCCGAACGTGCGGTTGTCCATGCGGCGTGTGCCGATGACGAGCAGGATGGCCGCCAGCACATAGGTGAAGTAGAAGCCGTAGGTCTGGAGGAACGGCCACAGGTTGACGGCCATCAGGGGCAGGAACAAAAAGCCCGATGCCACGTAGGCCCATCGGTTCACCTTGTGCAGGTAGAAGGTGAGCACCAAGAGCGGGACGAACAATAGCAGAATGCTGGGCGTCGAGTTGCCCATGCGCTGCCCTGTCGACTCATCGTATTGCATGAACGTGGTGTGCCAGGCGGCAATGCCGAAGAACACCAATCCTAAGATGGCCTCCACGGGAAACTCCCTCGGACTCCGCAACAAGTGTTGCAACATGGTCTTCAATTTCATCATGTTTTCTTGTCGTTTATGGTTCAACCGCCCAAATATCGTGTTTTATCTTTGAACGACCAAATGCTACACCTTTCTTTTATCGTAATTTAAACATTTGCAAGGTATTTTATTCCGACAAAAAGGCATAGCCGACTGACTTTTTGTCCGCTTCGCCTCATTGGGCACGGAGTTTGAGCGCAAAAAAGCAGAAAGAATCAACAAAAAAGAAGAAAGGAGCAAAACAATGAGCTTAGACAAATTTACGATCAAGGCGCAGGAGGCCGTCCAGGAGGCGGTGAATGCCGCGCAACGAGCCGGTCAGCAGAGCATAGAGCCCGTGCATCTGCTGAAGGGCGTCATGGAGAAAGGAAAAGACGTGACGACGTTCATCTTCCAGAAGCTGGGGGTGAATGGCGCACATATTGAGCAGCTGGTGGACAATGAGATTCAGCATCTGCCTCGCGTGCAAGGCGGCCAGCCCTATCTCTCGGGCGATGCCAACCAGGTGCTGGTGAAGGCCGAGGACATGGCCGGAAGGTTGGGCGACGAGTTTGTGAGCGTGGAGCCCGTTCTGCTGGCGTTGCTCAACGTCAACTCGACGGCCAGCCGCATCATGAAAGATGCCGGCATGAACGAGAAAGACATGCTGGCGGCCATCCGCGAGCTTCGTCAGGGCGATAGCGTGAAGTCGCAAAGCGGCGACGAGAACTACCAGGCGCTCGACAAGTATGCGAAGAACCTGGTGGCCGATGCCCGTGCCGGCAAGCTTGACCCCGTCATCGGCCGCGACGACGAGATACGCCGTCTGCTTCAGATCCTGAGCCGGCGAACCAAGAACAACCCTATCTTGATAGGTGAGCCGGGCACGGGTAAGACCGCCATCGTCGAGGGACTGGCCCAGCGTATCGTGCGGGGCGATGTGCCCGAGAACCTGAAGAACAAGCAGCTGTTCTCGCTCGACATGGGTGCGCTCGTGGCAGGTGCGAAGTATAAAGGTGAGTTTGAGGAGCGTCTGAAGGGTGTCATCAAGGAGGTGACCAAGAGCGAGGGGCGCATCATCCTCTTCATCGACGAGATTCACACGCTGGTGGGAGCCGGCGGTGGCGAGGGCGCCATGGACGCCGCCAACATCCTGAAGCCGGCCTTGGCGCGCGGCGAGCTGAGGGCGATTGGTGCCACCACGCTCAACGAGTATCAGAAGTATTTCGAGAAGGACAAGGCCCTGGAGCGGCGCTTCCAGACGGTGATGGTCGATGAGCCCGACGAGCTGAGTGCCATCTCCATCTTGCGTGGATTGAAAGAGCGCTACGAGAACCACCACAAGGTGCGTATCCAGGACGATGCCTGTATTGCCGCCGTGCAACTCTCCGAGCGCTACATCAGCGAGCGTTTCCTGCCCGACAAGGCCATCGACCTGATGGACGAGGCCGCCGCCAAGTTGCGAATGGAGCGCGATAGCGTGCCGGAGGAGCTTGACGAGATCAGGCGTAAGCTGGCCCAGCTGGAGATAGAGCGCGAGGCCATCAAGCGCGAGGGCGACGAGCCGAAGATTGCCCAGCTGGACAAGGAGATAGCCGAGTTGCGCGAGCAGGAGACCCAGTTCCGTGCCAAGTGGGAGAGCGAGCGCTCGCTGGTGAACAAGATTCAGCAGGACAAGCAGGAGATGGAGAACCTGAAGTTCGAGGCCGAGCGTGCCGAGCGTGAGGGCGACTACGGCAGGGTGGCCGAGATACGCTACTCGCGGCTGAAGGCCCTCGAGGATGACATCAAGCAGGTGCAGGCCCAGCTGGCCGACACCCAGACGGGCAACCGGCTGGTGCGCGAGGAGGTGACCGCCGACGATATCGCCGAGGTAGTGAGCCGCTGGACGGGCATCCCCGTGACGAAGATGATGCAAAGCGAGCGCGAGAAGTTGCTCCACCTGGAGGAGGAGTTGCACCGCCGCGTCATCGGTCAGGACGAGGCCATCGTCGCCGTGAGCGATGCCGTGCGCCGGAGCCGTGCCGGACTTCAAGACCCCAAGCGGCCTATCGCCTCGTTTATCTTCCTCGGTACGACGGGTGTGGGTAAGACCGAGCTGGCCAAAGCATTGGCCGAATACTTGTTCAACGACGAGCAGATGATGACGCGTATCGACATGAGTGAGTATCAGGAGAAATATAGCGTGAGCCGCTTGATTGGCGCACCTCCGGGCTATGTGGGCTACGACGAGGGCGGACAACTGACTGAGGCCGTCAGGCGGAAGCCGTATAGCGTGGTGCTCTTCGACGAGATAGAGAAAGCCCACCCCGATGTGTTCAACATCTTGTTGCAGGTGCTCGACGACGGGCGTCTGACCGACAACAAGGGGCGTACGGCCAACTTCAAGAACACCATCATCATCATGACCTCGAATGCCACGCGCGAGCAGCTACGTGCCACTATGCGGCCGGAGTTCCTCAACCGTATCGACGAGATCATCACCTTCCAGCCACTCACCCAGCAACAGATTGCCGATGTGGTGAGGTTGCAGATGAGCCGGGTGAGCAAGATGCTCGAGCCGCAAGGCATTCAGCTACGGGTGACCGACCAGGCCGTGAGCTATCTGGCCACCGTGGGCTACGAGCCCGAGTTTGGTGCCCGTCCGGTAAAGCGAGCCATCCAGACCTACGTGCTGAACGACCTCTCGCGCAAGATTCTGGCCGATGAGGTGGACCGCGAGAAACCCATCATCATCGATGAGTTTGGCGACGGACTGGTGTTTAGGAACTAAAAAGAAGACCCTACCCAACCTCCAAGACCCTACCCAACCTCCCCTATGAGGGGAGGGGTAGTTACTCCTCAAGCCGGAGAGCAAATTAGCGCACTCAAAGACCCTACCCAACCTCCCCTATGAGGGGATGGGTAGTTACTCCTCAAGCTGGAGAGCCAATTAGCACGCTCAAGCTTGAGGAGTTTTTTTTGTGCCTTGAACTTTGAAGTCTATATTTTGGAGTGAATGAGAAGCACCATTCATCTCCTCCAAGGGTATACAAATGCCCAGGGTAATCGAAAGCCAGGGTAATGAAGCCCCCTCGGGGGCAGTATGGGGGGCCGTACCCTCGGGGGCAGTATGGGGGGCCGTGGCCGTGTTCTTGGGCAGTATGGGGCCTACTTCATCACCATTCCTCCCATGGGCTGTAGTGTTACTTTTGCCTTGCCTTTCTTATCCACTTTCAGGGTTTTCAATACCGATGAGGGTACGATTTCGCCCTCTTTCCTGGCATTGTCCGTGTAGAAGCTGACGGTCTTTCCGGCCAGCATGGGCAGGTTGAGCGTGAGGGTCATCGCCTTGTCGGTGCCGTTGAGTCCGGCCACATACCATTGGTTGCCGTGGCGTCGGGCGAGGACGACATACTTGGTGGGATAGCCGTCGATGAAGCGTGTCTCATCCCAGGTGGTGGGCAGCTCGCGGATGAAGTCGAGCTCGAATGGCGGTAGCTCGTCGAGGTTGTTGGGTTGCATGGCGATGCATTGCACGAAGGTCTGGTTGGTGATGCCCGTGGCCAGCTCGAACACGTCGGTGGTGTAGCGCGGATGGCGGCTATGGTTGTCCTTGCTCATGTATCGGTTCATGATGACGCCGCCCCAGTCGAAGGCTCCCAGGGCGTTGCGCGAGAAGGGGTGCATGGTGAGCTCGAATCCCTCGGCCTTGGCGTGCCGCTCGGTGAAGTAGACGTTCTCGCTGGCCAGGGCTGCCTCGCTCGACACGTAGTTGGGGTACATGCGCTCCCATCCTCGCGGGATGGTGCATCCGTGGAATACCACCTGCAGGCCGTAGCGGTTGGCGTCGCTCAGGATGTCTTCGTAGAGTCGCATGGTCTCTTGCTTGTCGCTTCCGAAGAAGTCGACCTTGATGCCCACCACGCCGATGCTCTTGAGCCATTTCATCTCGCGCTCGCGGGCAATGGCCGTGTTCATGCAATCGCGCGGACCTTGCGGTGCGTCGTTGCTATAGCCGTTGGAGTTGTACCAGAGCATCAGCTTGACGCCCTTCGACTGGGCATATCGGCTCAGCTCGGCCATGCGCTCGCGGCCTATCTGCGTGTCCCAGAAGTTATCCACCAGGCAGAACTCCAGGCCCATGGCGGCGGCCAGGTCGATGAACTTCACCTGGTCGTCGTAGTTGATGCTCTTGTCTTGCCAGATGAGCCAGCTCCAGGTGTAGCGTCCGGGCTTGTAGGTCTGCGAGGGCTCGTAGAGCGGCTCCACCACGTCGTAGGCGATGGTGGTCTCGACGATGGGCTTGAGGGTCTCGCCCACGGTGATGGTGCGCCAGGGTGTCTCTCCGGGCAGGGAGATAGAGGCGAAGGCACTGCCCACGCCGTTGTTCTCGCCCTCCATGGGGAAGGCAATCTGATAGCCCTTGTCGGCCGAATAGTCGCTCAGGTGCGAGGCGCAATACTTGCTGCTCACGCCGGTCTCGCTGATGAGTATCCACATGTCGGCGGCTTTGCGGTCGGTCTTGTCGGCGGCCTTGCGGTCGGTCTTGTCGGCGGCCTTGCGGTCGGTTGTCTGGGCGCCGGTGGGCAGGCGGAAGAGGCATGGGAAGGTGTAGCCCTGTCCGTAGCGCGACTTCACGTTGAGGGGCTGGTCGGCCTTGTAGTCTTCCTCATAGCTGGGCTTGGTGCGCTCCCATCCGGTCATGGGGTTGATTTGGGGGCAGAGGAACGAGGCGGCCTTGGAGGGCAGCTTGAACGAGGTTTCCTCCTCGAGTATGTTCATGCACTTGGGATTGTCTTTCTCGGGTCGCGGAATGGTGTAGCGGAAGGCGATGTTGTTGTCCGACACGCAGAAGGTGACCGTCATGCAAAGCTTGTCGGCATTCTCGAACTCCACGTCCAGCCGGTTGGCCTCGTAGCTGATGTCGGAGGCTTTCACGCGGTCCATGCGGTAGTGCTTGCTCACGGGCTGCTCGTGGCAGTCGGTGAGGCGCAGGTTGCCGGCAAAGTCGCCGATGTTGGTGCAGAAGCCCAGTTGCGAGCGCTCCAGCACGGTGACACCCTGATAGACCACCTCGTACTCGGCGCGGCCCTCGTCGCAATAGACATTCACCTGCAACTGCTGGTCGGGCGAGCAGACCTTAGCCTGCTGAGCCATCAGAGCCGCGGGTACGATCGTTAATAAAAGGAGTAATAGACGCTTTTTCATATTTTTCAGGTGATGATGTTAAGTAGGGGGGGCGGATGCTCTCACCCGCCCCTTTGCTGGTTTGTTGATTTCTATAGCAGGTTGTCTTTCTCGATGTCCTTGAAGTATTTGTAGGTGCCCACCTTCAGCTCGTCGGTGGCCGCCTCGTCGCACACGATGATGCCGTGGCGGTGGGTCTGCAGGGCGCTGATGGTCCACTCTTGCGTGAGCGGTCCCTCCACGGCGGCCTTCATGGCGCGTGCCTTGTGGTGTCCGTTCACCAGGATCATCACCTCGCGGGCGTCCATCACGGTGGCCACGCCCACGGTGAGCGCCAGCTTGGGCACCTTGTTCACGTCGCCCTCGAAGAAGCGCGAGTTGGCGATGATGGTGTCGGTGGTGAGCGTCTTCACGCGGGTGCGCGAGGCAAGCGACGAGTAGGGCTCGTTGAAGGCGATGTGGCCGTCGGGGCCTATGCCGCCGATGAACAGGTCGATGCCGCCGGCCTCGGCGATCATCTCCTCGTAGTGCCGGCACTCAGCCTCCAGGTCGGGGGCGTTGCCGTTGAGGATGTGTATGTTCTCTTTGGGGCAGTCGATGTGGTCGAACAGGTTGCGGGCCATGAACGAATGGTAGCTCTCGGGATGGTCCTCGGGCAGGTTCACATACTCGTCCATGTTGAACGTCAGCACGTGCTTGAACGACACGCGGCCCTCCTTGTTGGCCTTCACCAGGCAGGCATACATGCCCTCGGGCGACGAGCCGGTGGGCAGGCCCAGCACGAAAGGCTTCTCGGCCGTGGGCTGGAAGGCGTTGATACGTTCGATGACATGCTCTGCCGCCCATTGCGACATCTTCTGATAGTCGGATTCAATAATAACTCTCATAACAGTAAAATATAAAGTTAAACGTCTGTTTTGTTATTTTGCCACAAAAATACGACAAAAAAATGAAAAAAGGCACAAATACCAATATTTTTTATTATTTTTGCAACAGCTATGAACGCAAACGCCTTGATTTTTCCTAAACGACAGAAAAGCCAATGAAGCAAATTTGTAAATACTTGGTCAACAACGAGCGCGACGCGCTCTGGGGACTCTACATCAGCACCGTAGGCTACGAGGAGATACTTCCCGGCGACCCTTATCCCACCAAGGGCCATGCCGACGGCTACTACTTCGACGTCACCAAGGGGCGCACGCTCAACGAGTATCAGCTGCTCTACCTCACCGAGGGCGAAGGCACCTTCCAGAGCGCCCACCAGCGCGAGACACGCATCAAGGAGGGCGACCTCTTCCTGCTCTTCCCCGGCGAGTGGCACTCCTACAGGCCCGACCCCAAGAAAGGATGGAAAAGCTACTGGATAGGATTCAAGGGCCACAACATCGACGACCGCATCAAATACGGCTTCCTCACCGCCGAGAAACCCATCTACCACGTGGGATTCTCCAGCGACATCGTCCGACTCTACGAAAGCGCCTACCAGACCGCCCTCGACGAGGCCGCCTACTTCCAGCAGATGCTCGCCGGCATCGTCAACCATCTGCTCGGACTCATGTACTCACTCGAGCGCAACCGCCAGCTCAACAAAAACCGATCGCACGTCGACATGATCAACAAAGCACGCCTGCGCATACGCGAGTCGCTCGAGAGCGACCTCACCATCCAGCAAGTGGCCGACGAGCTCGGCGTGAGCTACAGCAACTTCCGCAAACTCTTCAAAGAGTTCACCGGCATCTCCCCATCACTCTACCAGCAAGACCTCAAGCTCCAGCGAGCCAAGGAACTGCTCTCCACCACCGACATGAGCATCAAGGAAATAGCCTACCAGCTCAACTTCGAGTCGCCCGACTACTTCTCCTCCAAGTTCCGAGCCAAGGTGGGACGAAAGCCCAGCGAGTTCAGAAACGGAGTTTAGCCAAATCTTTCAGTACGAATATCAAATACTCATGCCCCACCAGCAACTTTTAAGCTAACTTTGCGCCAAAATACAAGCGGCAAACACGAACAAACCATCAAAACAAACAATAAAAAAACTATCAAGACAATGAAAAGTATACTCGAAGGCAGACCCGCCCTGAAACAGGAAGTAGAGAAAATAGCAGAAGTGGCCGGATACCTCTGGCAAAACGGCTGGGCAGAGCGCAACGGCGGCAACATCACCGTCAACGTCACCCACCTCGTAGACGACGAGATACGCCAGCTGCCAGCCATCAGCGACGTCAAGCCCATCGGCGTCACACTCCCAGCCCTGAAAGGCTGCTACTTCTATTGCAAAGGCACCGGCAAGCGCATGCGCGACCTCGCACGATGGCCCATGGACAACGGCTCCGTCATACGCATCCTCGACGACTGCGCCTCCTACGTCATCATCGCCGACAACCCCGTCATGCCCACCAGCGAGCTCCCCAGCCACCTCACCGTGCACGCCCACCTCATCGAGAGCGGCAGCAACTACAAAGCCACCGTACACACCCATCCCATCGAGCTCGTCGCCATGAGCCACAACCGCCAGTTCCTCGCCAAGGACGTCCTCACGCGCATCCTCTGGAGCATGATACCCGAGACAAAAGCCTTCTGTCCCCTCGGCCTCGGCATCGTACCCTACACCCTGCCCGGCTCCAACGAGCTCGCCGACGCCACCCTCAAAGAGCTTGAGGACTACGACGTGGTGATGTGGGAGAAGCACGGCGTCTTCGCCAAGGGCCTCGACGTGATGGACGCCTTCGACCAGATCGACGTCCTCTCCAAGAGCGCCAAGATCTACATCAACGCCCGCGCCATGGGCTTCGAGCCCGAAGGCATGAGCGACGAGCAGATGGCCGAGATGACACGCGCCTTCAACCTGCCACGCTAACCCCCGTTTACGAGCAGATAATACAAAGAAAGAGCAAAGCCCCCTACGAGCCTTGCTCTTTCTCTTTTTTGTGTGCGGCCTTAGCCATGTACTTTGCGGTTATTAGCCTTGTACTTTTGCGGCCTTTTGGAGTCCGCTAGGCAAGGCCCCCCACCATCTCCCCCGAGGGGGGGGGAGCCCCCTCCAACTCCCCCGAAGGGGGAGGGAGCCTGCCGGATTGAGCTCTTTGGGAGTTTAGGAGCTAGTTCAAGTGAAAAGTGAGAAGTTTAGGAGTTTAGGAGTTGGTGAGGGGCCACTCCCAAACTCCTAAACTCCCAAACTCCCCCAACAAGCGGAGAGGTGTAATATGCTTAGACAAAGAAGAGCGCCATCCATAATGGACGACGCTCTTCTTCATATTTCAATCTTCAAGAATCCTCAATCTTCAACGATCTTAATACTCTTCGCCGTAGCGCTCTTTCACGATGTCGTCGAGCGAGCGGCCGCGGGTGTTGGGCATGCCGAGAAGGCCTACCACGAGCGAGATGACGAGCAGGGCCACCATGCAATAGGCTGCCAGCGTGAAGCCCTCGCCGTTGTCGCCGTAGATGTAGGTGAAGACGAGGCCCCAGGCGGCCGAGAGACCGCGCACGATGAAGAACATGAGGCCCTGGGCGCCGGCGCGGAACTTGGCGGGGAAGAGCTCAGAGCCCCACAGGGCGTAGAACACTTGCACGGAGCTGCCGTTGTTGATGCCCCAGAGGATGGTGAACACCCAGATGCCGGCAATGGTGGTCACGCCGCCGCCGATGACTAGTAGCCAGGCGGTAAGGGCGGCTGCCAGTCCGAAGACGTAGAAGAAGCGGTGGGCCACCTTGTCGACGTAGAACGAGATGATGAAGGTGGTGATGACGACAAACACCCAGCTGATGCAGCTCAGCATGTTGGCCGACTCGTTGCTCAGTCCGCCAGCGGTCTCGTAGATGTGGGGCATGAAGAAGCCCATGACCGATGCCACGAGGTTCCACGACAGGTAGATGGTGGCCAGGAAGGCCACGGTGCGCACGGCCGTGCGGTTGGTGAAGAGCAGCTTGATGTTGTCGACGATGCTGCTGCTTTGGTTGCTCGCTTTCTGGGCGGTATACTCGGCGCTCTCTTCCAGCTGGCGCTGGAGGTTCCAGGCGATGAAGGCCACGATGAAGAGGGTGAGGAACACCACGCGCGACGAGAACACCTCGACGGTGGCCTGCGGGGCGTCGGCGCCTACGAAGGCATGGGCGAGCGACTCAACGGGAGCCCATAGCACGCCGCCCGGGGCGAGCAGCATGCCGAAGAAGAGGATGAACATGGGGCCCAGTCCCCACGACATTTGCGAGATGCAGATGTTGCGGCCGCGGTTGTTCACCTCGGACGACTCGCTGATGTAGGTCCACGAGGCGGGCACGCCGATGCCTACCGAGATGCCGGTGATGAGGAATCCCACCAGCAGCATGGGGAAGCTCACGGAGAGCATGACGATGAGCACGCCGAGCATGTAGACCAGCAGATTGTAGGTGAAGATGAACTTGCGCCCGAACTTGTCGGCCAGGAAACCGCCGATGATGGCTCCGATGGCGGCGCCCAGGGCGTTGGCGCTCAGGGCGTTGAGCCATCCCAGATGCATCTCCGAGAGGCCGAGGTAGTTTTGCCAGAGGGTGACACCGCTCGAGCCGGCCACGATGGCGCCGGCGTCGAGGTAATTGTTGAGAGACACGGCCAGCGTGCTCTTCAGACTTCCTTTACTCTTTGCCATAGCTTATCTGCAAACAATGTCTACTTTGATGTTGAATATCTTGGCCACCTTCAGGATGGTGTCGATGTGGTGACCCACGGCGGCTGCCATGTGGTGGGTAGGACCGGCCTCGCTCCAGCGGTTGCAGAACTCGCGTGCTCCGATGGAGAAGCGTGTGCGCATGTTGGTGTCGCCGAAGGTGAAGATGGGACCGTCTTCGTTGACGCCCTCGGCCACGACGAACTTGAAGACGCCGTTCTTGTCTTGCGTGATGCCCAGGTAGGTGACGGGGCCCGTGGGGGGATAGAACTGGGTGAGGTAGCCTCCGCCGGCTTTGCCGTGGAAGACGGGCACAATCTTCATGGTGGGCTTCTTGGCCTGAGAGATGTCGAAGTCGCCCGAGCCCGAGTGGCCGATGATGCAGATGTCCTCGTTGAAGTCGATGCTATACATCTCCGAGAGGGTGCCCGTGCCGCTGATGGTCTTCAGTATCGACATGGCCATGGCCACCTTCATGTCGCCCTCTACGGCGCATGCGGTGTGCTGCTTGATGAGCATCGAGAAGGCGGGGATGAGCATCGAGTCGAGCTTGCCGGCCACGCCCTGAGCGAAGCCTGCATAGTGTGAGGCGATCATGCCGAGCTTCTCATCCTTCACCCACTGCTCGAAGGCAACAACGTACTTGGCCATATCCCATACCTTCTCAATGGTACCGCCGCCTTCAATCTCGAAGGTGTCGAGGATATCCTGAGCCTTGGCGCGGATGGCCTCCTCATCGGTGATGTTGTCGGCGATGGCCCACATCTGCTCCCAGTCGAACTGCTTGGTATAGACAAACATACGGTGGTAGAGGTTGGTCTCGTCGATGTAGAGGTCCATCATGCCGGGATACGGACGACCGATCTGAGCGATATTGGTATCGCGGAAGCGACGGCGCACCTGGGCGGCACGGCACCAGTCCTCAATCTCACGCTGTACCTCGGGATCACCGCCTTCTACAACACCGGTGATCACAGCCGAGCGCTTGCCGGCACGGTTCAGGTCGGCCACCATCTCACCGATAGCTCCACAGGCATAGAGGTCGCCGAGCCAGATGGGTATGTCGGTGTGCTCGTAGTCGGGGGCGAGCTTCTTCTGCACGTTGACGATGACCACAGGCACATCGAGGTCGCGCACGGCCGGAAGCATGTTGTAGGAGGTGCAGTAGGTGAGCATCTGGAGGATAACGAGGTCTACGTCGGCGGCACGGAACTTGTCGCCGGCAGCCATCGACTGCTCCTTGGTGGTCACCATGCCACCGTCGATAATCTCGATGGTGTCGGGCAGGGTCTTCTTGAAGTCTGCATACTGCTGCTCGAAGTTAGGAACGAGCTGTGGGAACTGTGGCAGGTACGCCTGCAGGGCGATTGAGAATACACCTACCTTTGCTTTGGTTTCTACTAATGGTTTTGCCATAATCTTTTTTTTTTGAGGTGAGTGGTAAGAGGTGAGAGGTGAGAGAATACTCTGCTGCTCCTGTCATATTCTAACCACACAACCTTGATTAATAATTATTGTTTATCTTCAAAATGATTTCTTAATGATACAAGCATTCTTGTTGTCTCTGAGATGAAAAGTTCCTGTTCGTCAAACTGTTGTTGTGAGATATAGCCTAAGAGGTGAGCTGCTTCAAGCTGACACATCACCTCCATCAGTGATCCGTTAGCTATACTTAGAAAATGTATGCGCTCTTTGTTGGAGAAGCGTCCCATGCCTTCAGCTATATTAGAGGGAACGGAGATGACCGCACGTTGAATCTGGTCACATAGTGCAAATCTCTCTGCCTGAGGGAAAGAGGCTGAGAGCTTATAGACCTTAGTCACCAGCTCCATCGCCTTATGGTACACCAGAAGCTTTCGATAATAGAAATCGTTCATACCCCTGCCTTTATCACTATTCTCTCACCTCTCACCTCTTACCTCTTACCTCTCACCTCTTACCACTCACCTCTAAAATCCGCAGATATTTGTCGAAAGCTGCATCCCATGCCGCCTTGTCCTGAGGCTCGTACTTGACGAGTTCAAGACTATTGGCAATGATCTGACGCATCTCCCAGATGTCCTTCACCTGTCCCGCAGCCTTGGCCTGCAGCATGATATTGCCGATGGCAGTACCCTCCTGAGGTCCGGCAAGGACGGTAGCTCCCGTAGAGTTGGCCGTAAACTGATTCAGATATTTGTTCAGGCTACCCCCACCGATGATGTGGAGCACTTCCAACTTAAAGGGCGCAAACTCCTGCATCCACTGGAACACCTGCCGATAGCGCAGGGCCAGAGAGTCGAAGATACAACGGCATATCTCTGCCGGTGTCTCAGGCACAGGCTGGTTGGTCTTGCGACAGTACTGCTGGATAGCACCAATCATTGAAGCCGGGGCAGCAAACAACTGGTCGTCGGGATTGATGATAGAGCGGAACGCCTCCACCTGCATGGCCGAGCCCTGCAATTCGGGGTGGCTTACTTCGCTCAAAGGTATACTCTCACCTCTAACCTCTAACCTCTCACCTCTGGATATCCACTCCAGGCGACAGCGCTCATAGAGCCACATGCCGCAGATGTTCTTCAGGAAGCGCGTCGTGCCCTCGATACCTCCCTCATTGGTAAAGTTGCGCTCGTAACTCAGTTCGCTGATGATGGCGTCCTTCGTCTCGATACCCATGAGGCTCCAGGTTCCACTGCTGAGATAGGCAAACTTCTCATCCTTGGCAGGTACGGCAGCCACGGCGGAGCCCGTATCGTGACCAGCCACAGCAATCACCGGGACGGCACCCAGCCCCGTGAGTTTCTGTACCTCGTCAGTGAGCACACCGATACAAGTGCCTGGGTTCACCATCTTACCAAACTTTGAGCGCGTCAGTCCCAGCGAGGCCAGCAGTCGCTCGTCGAGCTGCTTCGTACGGGGGTCGAGCAACTGCGAGGTAGAGGCGATGGTGTATTCACACACCTCGTTGCCCGTCAGCATCCAGCTCAGGGCATCGGGCACGAAGAGTATCTTCTGTGCATTCCTGAAGGCAGAATTGCCCTCACGCTTCATGGCGTAGAGTTGGAAGATACTGTTGAAATTCAGGAACTGGATACCAGTCACGTCATAGACCTCCTTCTTCGAGATGACGTGCTTCAGGTAATCATCCATCGCATCGAACGTAATAGGATCGCGATAGGCACGCGGATTCCTTAATATAGCGCCGTCGTCGCCAATAAACACGAAGTCGACACCCCAAGTGTCGATACCGATGCTGGTGATTTCCAGTCCACGGCGAGCCACCTCCTTCAGTCCCTTGATAATCTCGAAATACAGGGCATAGATGTCCCAGTAGAAATGTCCGCCCTGCTCTATCAGGTTGTTGGGGAAACGGGTCACCTCCTCCAATTCGAACTTTGAGTCGTTGATCGTTCCGATAATGGTTCTGCCGCTGGTAGCACCCAGGTCTACGGCGAAGAAATATTTCTTGGATTCCATAATTTTAAGTAGTTATTGATGATTCTGCTGCAAAGTTAGACAATTTTTTCCTATTCGCACCAATAAAATATGATTTTTCCCCAAGAATTTTTGCTATCCGGGAAAATTATTCATGATTCATAATTCATAATTCATATTTATTTCCTACCTTTGCAACGCGATTTAGGAACTTAAAACAATTAAAACAAATAACATTATGTCTACTTTAACAATTGCAATCGTTATCGTTTTCTGTATCGGCTATTTCTGCATAGCCATCGAGAGCGTGACAAAAATCAACAAGGCTGCCATCGCCTTGCTCATGTTCGTTGCCACCTGGACCCTGTTCATGATGGATCCGGGCAGCTATGTCGCCGGTGCCACTGGCGACAACATCGCCTCGGCTGTCAGCGGGGTCATCGAGCACCATCTGGGTTCCACCGCCACTACCCTCTTCTTCCTCATGGGCGCCATGACCATCGTGGAGCTCGTGGACCAGAATGGCGGTTTCAACTTTGTACGCGACACGCTGCAGACCAAGTCTAAACGGGCATTGCTGTGGCGCATTGCCTGCATGACGTTCATCCTCTCGGCCATCCTCGACAACCTGACCACCTCGATCGTGATGATTATGATCCTACGCAAGCTGGTCAGCGACCACCAGGACCGCCTCATCTATGCCGCCCTCGTGGTGATTGCTGCCAATAGTGGCGGCGCATTCTCACCCATCGGCGACGTGACCACCATCATGCTGTGGAACAAGGGCGTCATCACCGCTGCCGGCGTCATCATGGAGATATTCATCCCCTCAGTTGTGTCGATGGTCATACCGGCTTACATCCTCTCACTGTCGCTGAAAGGCAATCTGACACCGGTACAGGAGACCGCCGTCATTGAGGAGAGCGACGGACTATCTGCCAAGCAGCGCAAGATCATCTTCTTCCTTGGCGTGGGAGGCCTCATCTTCGTACCCATCTTCAAGACCATCACCCACCTGCCGCCGTTCGTGGGCATCCTGCTGGTGCTCGGCGTACTGTGGACAGTTACCGAGATATTCTATACCAGCATCCACCAGGAGAGTGAGGACACCGCCGACAACCGTGGCACTCAGAAGCGCGTGTCGAAGATGCTGTCACGCATCGACATGGACACCATCCTCTTCTTCCTCGGTATCCTGATGGCTGTGGCCTGTCTGGAGACCATCGGCGTGCTGACGCTGCTGGGCCAGACGCTCGACACCGTCTTTGAGGGTAACCACTACCTCGTGACTGGTATCATCGGTGTGCTCTCATCCATCGTCGACAATGTGCCCCTCGTGGCAGGCTGCATGGGCATGTATCCCGTTCAGGCTGCCGGCGACATGGCTGTCGACGGCATCTTCTGGCAGTTGCTGGCCTACTGTGCCGGTGTGGGTGGCTCGATGCTCATCATCGGCTCCGCTGCCGGTGTTGTGGTGATGGGCCTGGAGAAGATCACCTTCGGCTGGTACATGAAGAAGGTAACATGGATTGCCTTCGTAGGCTACCTCGCCGGTATCATCTGCTACTGGCTGGAGAAGACGTTTATCTTCTAAAGTCCCTTGAGGTAGGCATCCACCTTCCGGGCCGTCTGAAGACCGCTGGCCATGGCGCGCACCACCAGTGAGGCACCATTGACAGCATCGCCACAGACAAAGACATTAGCGGGATACTTCGGATGCTCTGGCTTCAGGAATCCCATTGCGAGAAGGACAAGTTCGGTCTTGATGATTTCGGGCTTGCCCTTCTCTGTCATGATAGGCCTGCCTCCCTCCGGATTAGGTATCCAGTCGATTTCCTGCACTTTTACGCCTATCAGTTTGCCGTCTTTTCCCAAGAACTCAAGGGTATTGATATTCCAGCGGCGCGTACATCCTTCCTCGTGACTTGAGGTTGTCTTCAGCGTACGGGGGAAGTTGGGCCACGGGTTCTGAGGATCCACAGGGCCTTCCACGGGCTTGGGCATGATTTCTATCTGTGTTACGCTCTTACATCCCTGGCGATGGGCTGTTCCGATGCAGTCGGAGCCTGTGTCTCCACCACCGATGACGAGCACGTCCTTACCCTTGGCCGTTACTCGTTCCTCCTTTGAGAATTCCATGCCTGCCAGGACACGGTTCTGCTGGGACAAAAGATCGAGAGCCAAATGAACCCCCTTCAGCTCCCTGCCGGGGATATTCAGGTCGCGAGCCGTGGGAGTGCCGGTGGCGATGACGATAGCAGCATACTGCTCTTCAGACTGCGCAAGTAGTGCAGAACACTCGACGGCTTCCCCATAGCGGAACTCTATTCCCTCTGCCTCAAGCAGACTGATGCGACGGTCAATGACGGCCTTGTTGAGTTTGAAGTTCGGTATGCCGTAGCGAAGGAGGCCACCGGCAGCCTCATTCTTCTCAAAGACGGTAACCTGGTAGCCCATCTGGTTGAGTGCAGTAGCAGCAGCGAGACCAGCAGGACCGGAGCCTACGACAGCCACCTTCTTGCCATTTCGCTGAGGGATACACGGTTGGATAAATCCCTCCCTGAAGGCTCCCTCGACGATGGCACACTCGTCCTCACGGTTGGTGGTGGGTTCATGATTGAAGAGATTGAGCACACATGCCTTTTCACAGAGTGCCGGACAGATACGCCCCGTAAATTCCGGGAAAGGGTTTGTCGACGTGAGCAAACGATAGGCTTGTTCCCATTCTCCTTTATACAGTGCATCATTCCATTCAGGTGCCTTGTTGCCCAGCGGACAGGCCCAATGACAGAATGGCACACCACAGTCCATACAGCGCGAGGCCTGCTCGCGGCGCTGGTGCGAGTTGAGCGTCTGCTCCACCTCGCCAAAATCGTGTATACGGTCATGTATCGGACGATAACCGGCCTCCTGACGGCCGATATTTAAAAATGCTTTCGGATTTCCCATCTTTATCTATTGAACATTGAACATTAATAATCGCGCTGTATGTCAGCTATCTTCTCATGCAGCTTCTTCATCTGCTCTTCCTGCAGGACACGTTTGTACTCGATTGGTACCACCTGAATGAAATCCTCCACATAGCGGTTCCAGTCGTCGAGCATCGTTCTGGCCAGCTTCGAACCGGTATAGTAATAGTGCTGACGGATCAGTTCGTGGAGTTCCTTCCTACCGACACTGTCCTCTACCAAATTGATCTCCACCATGTCCATATTACAGAAGTAGTCGAAGTTATGCTGCTTATCCCATACATAAGCCACACCTCCCGACATACCTGCGGCGAAATTGCGGCCCGTTTCACCGAGCACCACCACACGGCCTCCTGTCATATACTCGCAACAGTGGTCGCCAGCTCCCTCGATAACAGCGATGGCTCCAGAGTTTCTCACACCGAATCGCTCACCTACCTTACCGTTGATGTAGAGCTCACCGCTCGTGGCACCATAGAGTCCGGTATTACCTGCGATGATATTGTCTTCTGCGGCAAAGTTGACCCGTGTGGGTGGCAGGATGGCGATACGGCCTCCGGAGAGCCCCTTGGCGAAGTAATCGTTCGTCTCACCTTCCAACTTGAAGTTCACACCATGCACGAGGAATGCTCCGAACGACTGTCCTGCCGAGCCTTTGAACTTCACATTGACGGTATCTTCGGGCAATCCTGCCAAACCATATTGCTTGGCGATGGCTCCGGAGAGCATGGCCCCCACGGCACGGTCTGTATTCTTGATGGCATAGTCCAGACTGACGGTGGACGGATACTGCATATCTCCGGCAACGGGGAGGGATACGGCAGACAACATCTGCTCGTCTATAACGGTACCCTGCATGCCAAGCGGCACACTCGGCTTACGGATATCCCCTGTGAAGCGGAGGCAGCCTTCTTCCTTGAAAAGCAGTCTGCTGAAGTCGAGCTGCCGGACAGCACTATCTTCACTCCGCTCCTCAATGAGATCAGTACGCCCGACGATATCGGCCAGCTTCTCAAATCCCATCTCTGCCAGATATTCTCTCACTTCCTGAGCCAGGAAAGTGAAATAGTTGACCAGATACTCATAGCGCCCGATGAAATGTTTGCGCAACTCAGGATTCTGTGTAGCTACACCCATCGGACAGGTATTCAAGTTGCATTTACGCATCATCACACACCCCAGGACAATCAGGGCTGCCGTGCCGAAGCCAAATTCCTCTGCACCCATCAGGGCCATCAGCACAATGTCGCGGCCGGTCTTGATCTGTCCGTCCACCTGAAGTCGGACACCACTCCGCAACCCGTTCCTGACGAGAGTCTGCTGCGTCTCACTCAGTCCTATCTCAGGCGATATGCCTGCAAATCGCATCGATGAAGCAGGCGATGCACCAGTACCGCCCTCCGCACCACTGATGATAATCAGGTCGGCCTTGGCCTTGGCAACCCCGGCAGCGATGGTTCCCACGCCGCTCTCTGCCACCAACTTGACGCTGATAGCGGCCTTCGGATTGACATTCTTCAGGTCGAAGATCAATTGTGCCAGGTCTTCTATCGAATAGATGTCATGGTGGGGAGGTGGAGAAATCAGCGAGATACCAGGAATGCTGTGACGCGTCTTGGCAATCACCTCGTCGACCTTGAATCCCGGCAACTGGCCGCCCTCTCCAGGCTTGGCTCCCTGCGCCACCTTGATCTGTATCTCCTCGGCATTCACCAGATACTCTGTGGTGACACCAAAGCGGCCGCTGGCCACCTGTTTCGTCTTACTTGAGAGAGAGATGCCGTCGATGGCGGAGTGAAAACGTTCTGAGTCTTCGCCACCCTCACCCGTATTACTGCGAGCACCGAGTTTATTCATGGCCAGGCAGATGGCTTCGTGCGCCTCTTTCGACAACGCTCCGAAAGACATGGCTCCAGCCACGAAATGCTTGGCGATGCTCTCCACAGGCTCCACTTTCGACACATCTATCGGATGCTTCTTGAAGCCGAGGAAATCACGGATGAAGATCGGATGCTCCTTCTGATCGACGAGCCGGCTGAACTCCTTGAACTTGTCATAGTTCCCGGTTCGCGTAGCCAACTGCAGCATTGCTATCGTCTCAGGATTCCAGGCATGACGGATTCCGTCCTTACGCCAGTGGAACTGACCTTGGTTCGGCAGGAAGTCGGCAGCAGAATCGGCATGAGCATAGGCCGCAGCATGGAATGCGACGGCATCACGGGCTATCTTGTCAAGTCCGATACCACCGATAGTGCTCACCTCCGTACCGAAATAGGTCTTCAGCAGACCCTCGCTCAGGCCGATGCTCTCGAAGATCTTTGCTCCACGATAGCTGCGGATGGTCGAGATACCCATCTTCGCCATGATCTTGAGCAGACCTTTCTTCACGGCCTTGATATAGTTGGCTTCTGCCGTGGCATAGTCCTCCTGTATCTGATGCCGTTTCACTAAATCGTCGAGAATGGCAAACGTCATGAAGGGGCACAAGGCAGATGCACCGTAGCCCAAGAGCAGTGCAGCATGCATCGTCTCACGGATTTCTCCCGACTCAACGATGAGTGCCGTCTGCACACGCTTGCCCACGCTGATCAGGTAGTGATGCACGGCAGAGACGGCCAACAGACTGGGAATGGCCACATGCGACGCATCGACGTCGCGGTCTGTCAGGATGATGTAGTTGTATCCCTCGTCAACCGACTTTTCTGCCTGGTGACAGAGGGCGTCGATGGCGTCTCTCAGACCGTCGCCCCCCTTCTTTCCATCAAAGAGTATCGGCAGTTTGATGGTGTTGAAGCCCTTATACCTGATATTACAGAGGATGTCCAGTTGCGTGTTGTTCAGTATCGGATGCGGCAAGCGCACCATCTTACAGTTCGTCTCGTCGGGATTCAAGATGCCAGTGCCGACACGTCCTATATACTCCGTCAGACTCATCACCAACTCCTCACGGATGGAGTCGATGGCCGGATTGGTCACCTGTGCAAACTGCTGACGGAAATAGTTGAAGAATATCTGCGGCTTCTCGGAGAGAACGGCCAGTGGTGTGTCGTTGCCCATCGAGGCTGTCGGTTCCTGTCCGTTGACGGCCATCGGAGCTATCGTCGACATGATATCCTCTGCACCATAGCCGAACATCTTCTCTTTCTGCAACAGATGCTCCACGGCATTCTCCACATGACGTCCCGACTTCAGTTTCTCCAGTTGGATGCGGTTGGTGGAGAGCCACTGCCGATATGGATGCTCTGCTGCCAACTGCTGCTTGATTTCGCCATTATAGTAGATCTTTCCTTCCTGGGTGTCTATCAGCAGAATCTTACCCGGCTGCAGACGGCCCTTCTCGGATATCTCCGTCGGCTCGAAATCCATCACACCTACCTCGGAGGCCACTACCATAGTGTCGTTTTTCGTAATGGTATAGCGTGCCGGGCGCAGACCATTCCTGTCGAGCATGCCACCAGCAAAGCGCCCGTCGGAGAACAACAGTGCTGCCGGGCCGTCCCAGGGTTCCATCAGGATGGAGTGGTATTCGTAGAAGGCCTTCAGGTCTTCCGAGATGGGGTTCTTGTCGTTGAAACTTTCAGGCACCAGTACACTCATGGCGTGAGGCAGCGACAATCCCGACATCATCAGGAACTCCAGCACATTGTCGAGTGAGGCAGAGTCCGACATCCCTGGCTGCACGATGGGGGCGATGTCAGAGGGGAGAGGTGAGTGGTGAGAGGTAAGAGCCGTCCTCTCCCCTCTTAAAAGCACACTCTCCCTGGCTTGCATCCAGCCACGGTTACCACGAATCGTGTTTATCTCACCGTTGTGCGCCAACAGACGGAAGGGCTGTGCCAACGACCACGTTGGGAATGTGTTTGTGCTGAAACGTGAGTGAACCAATGCCAGGCCACTCGTGAAATAGGGATTTGTCAGGTCGGGGTAATACTGTCGCACTTGCATTGACGAGAGCATTCCCTTATAGACTATATTTGTGTTGCTCAGCGAACAGATATAAAAGTCCTTATGGTCTATCCTCCGTTCTATCTTCTTTCTTATAATATATAAGGTTCGCGAGAAGGTGTCTACCTTGTCATCGCTGACACCCGTAACAAACACCTGCTTGATGTCCGGCTCCGTACTCAGGGCCGACTCTCCGAGGCACTCCGGATTCGTCGGCACCGTACGGAGATGCATCAGCTGCAGGCCTTCGCGCTCTATCTCCTCAATCATGACACTCAGAATGCGTTGCTGGGCGTCTTTCTCTTTCGGCAGGAACACCAGACCTGTGCCATATTTTCCTTTCTCCGGAACAGGGATGCCCTGCAGCAGTATAAACTCGTGGGGTATCTGCAGCATGATACCGGCACCATCGCCGTCCTTACCAATCTCCGCGCCACGGTGCCGCATGTTCTCCAGCACCCGTAACGCATTGTCTACCAGTTCGTGACTCTTATTGCCATGAATATTCACCACCATACCTACACCACAGGCGTCGTGTTCGTACTCATTCTGATAGAGTCCCTTCTTGGTTGTTGCCAGTTTACTTTTTGTCATATTATCCTTACTTTAAGTTTCATTTTGCGTGCAAAATTACAGCTTTTCATGACATTATGCTACCATTTCCAGCTTCTTTCTATCAACTCTGTTTTGCAAGATTATCATTAGACAGGAATTTGGTTGAAATAGATTCAAATTGTAAGTTTTATGGCATATTTTACTTTCAATTTATAAGTAAAAGCGAAAATAAATGAAGAAAAAGTCCAGCACGCTTACGGTATCTTGACAAAATGCCGTACCTTTGCACCGTGAATCAGACAGATAATCAGCAATAGCGATAAAAACAAAGCAATATGACAACAACAGTACGTTTTACCAAGATGCATGGGGCAGGCAACGACTACATCTATGTAGACAATACCTTATTTAATATACCCGACCCCGCCAAAGCTGCCATCCTATGGAGTGACCGCCACAAGGGCATCGGAAGCGACGGACTGGTACTGATCGGTTCATCCCCCGTACCCGAGGCCGACTTCTCCATGAGGATATTCAATGCCGACGGATCGGAGGCCATGATGTGCGGCAATGCTTCGCGTTGTATCGGGAAATACCTTTTTGAAAGAGGAATAACAACACAGACACAAATAAGATTACTCACCCTGTCGGGGGTCAGGACCCTCGAACTGCACGTGAACTCCCCTAAGCAGGTCAACAGCGTCACTGTCGACATGGGCGAGCCCCTGTTCGACGTTCCGCAGCAGTTCCTGCCCAACCGCGGCCTCAGCCAGGGCACTTTCGTATCGATGGGCAATCCCCACTACGTCATTTTCACCGACAATGTCAATCTGGTAGAACAAAAAGGCTCCACACTTGAAAAACATCCCGCTTTCCCACAACGGTGCAATATCGAGTTTGCACAGATATTACCCGACGGCGGCATCCGCACCCGGGTATGGGAACGGGGCAGCGGAATCACCATGGCTTGCGGCACGGGAGCCTGTGCAACAGCCGTTGCCGCCTGTCTGACGGGGCGCGCCTCACGGAAGAGCAGCATCATCATGGACGGGGGAACACTCGACATCGAATGGCGAGAAGCCGACGGCCATGTCTACATGACGGGGCCAGCCTCGTTCGCCTTCGACGGTGAGGCAACACTACCGGATTGAAAAGGAAAAGAGCAAACTTCAATAACCAACATAAATAACATAGAATATATGGCACTGGTAAACGACCACTTCCTCAAACTGCCGAACAACTATCTGTTCGCCGATATCGCCAAGAAGGTGAATGCCTTCAAGGCGACACATCCCAAGAGCGATGTCATCTCCCTGGGCATCGGCGATGTCACCCAGCCACTGGCTCCGGCCGTCATTGAGGCCATCCACAAAGCAGCCGACGAACTGGGCTCTGCTGAGACATTCAGAGGCTACGGCCCCGAACAAGGCTACGACTTCCTGCGGGAAGCTATCCTCAAGCACGACTTCCTGCCCCGGGGCATACATCTCGACATCAACGAGGTGTTCATCAACGACGGAGCCAAGTCGGACACGGGCAATATCCAGGAACTGATCCGTTGGGACAACTCCATCGGCGTGACAGACCCCATCTATCCCGTCTATATCGACTCCAACGTGATGATAGGACGCGCAGGTATCCAGAAGGACGGACGCTGGTCGAATGTCACCTACATGCCCTGCACGGCAGAGAACGGATTCATTCCCGAACTGCCCGATCATCGTGTAGACGTCATCTACCTCTGCTACCCCAACAACCCTACGGGAACAGTCATCTCGAAACAGGAACTGCGCAAGTGGGTGAACTACGCCATGAAGAACGATGCGCTCATCTTCTATGATGCCGCCTACGAGGCTTACATCCAGGACAGCGCCATCCCCCACTCCATCTACGAGATCAAGGGTGCCCGCAAGTGTGCCATCGAGTTCCACAGCTACTCCAAGACGGCCGGTTTTACCGGTGTGCGCTGTGGCTACACGATTGTACCGAAAGACCTGACCGCAGCCACCCTGACGGGAGAGCGCATCCCCCTGAACCCGCTGTGGAACAGAAGACAGTCCACTAAGTTCAACGGTACCAGCTATATCTCGCAGCGTGCTGCCGAGGCCATCTACACCCCGGAAGGCAAACAGCAAGTCAGGGAGACCATCGCCTATTACATGAAGAATGCCCACCACATGTTGTCAACGCTGCAGAGTTACGGCTTCGAATGCTACGGTGGCAAGAATGCGCCCTATATCTGGATGCGCACCCCCGAGACCTCCGGTTCGTGGCAGTTCTTCGAGGAGATGCTCTATGGGGCCCACGTGGTCTGCACCCCCGGCGTTGGCTTCGGCCCCTCTGGCGAGGGCTACGTGCGCTTCACCGCCTTCAGTTCACACGAAGCAACTGACGAAGCTCTGGAAAGAATCAGGAAATGGATCAAATAACAACACAAACACCAATATAATTAAGATTATGGCAAATTTAAGATTTCAGGTCGTAGGCGAGGCTTTCAAGAAGAAGCCCCTCGACGTCAAGGCACCCAGTGAGAGACCTTATGAGTATTTCGGCAAGAAGGTCTTCAACCGTGAGAAGATGTACAAGTACCTGCCGAAGGATATCTATGAGAAGATGATCGATGTCATCGACAATGGTGCTCGTCTGGACCGCAGCGTGGCCGACAGCGTAGCTGCCGGTATGAAGCAGTGGGCCACAGAGAACGGCGTGACCCACTATACCCACTGGTTCCAGCCCCTGACCGAAGGCACTGCAGAAAAGCACGACTCGTTCATCGAGCACGACGGTAAGGGAGGCATGGTCGAGGAGTTCACCGGCAAGCTGCTCGTACAGCAGGAACCCGACGCCTCATCGTTCCCCTCTGGCGGTATCCGCAGCACTTTCGAGGCACGCGGCTATTCGGCATGGGATCCCACCTCACCGGTGTTCATCATCGACGACACACTCTGCATCCCTACCGTCTTTATCAGTTATAGCGGCGAGGCCCTCGACTACAAGGCACCGCTGCTTCGTGCCCTGCATGCCGTCAACGTCGCTGCCACAGAGGTGTGCCACTATTTCGACCCAAGCGTCAGGAAGGTGACGAGTAACCTCGGCTGGGAACAGGAGTATTTCCTCGTCGACGAGGGACTCTACGCCGCTCGCCCCGACTTGTTGCTGACGGGACGCACACTGATGGGACACGACTCGGCCAAGAACCAGCAGATGGACGACCACTACTTCGGTTCCATCCCTGAGCGTGTCGCCGCCTTCATGCGTGAACTGGAGATTGTAGCCCTCGAACTCGGCATTCCCTGCAAGACCCGCCACAACGAGGTAGCTCCCAACCAGTTCGAGCTGGCCCCCATCTTCGAAGAGACCAACCTGGCCGTCGACCACAACATGCTGCTCATGTCGGTGATGAAGCGAGTGGCCCGCAAGCACGGTTTCCGCGTGCTACTCCACGAGAAGCCCTTTGCCGGTATCAACGGCAGCGGCAAGCACAACAACTGGAGCCTCTCCACCGACAACGGCATACTGCTCCACGCCCCAGGAAAGACCGCAGAGCAGAACCTGCGCTTCGCCACCTTCATCGTGGAGACGCTGATGGGCGTCTATCGCCACAACGGCCTGCTCAAGGCCTCCATCATGAGTGCCACCAATGCCCATCGCCTGGGAGCCAACGAAGCACCCCCTGCCATCATCAGCTCCTTCCTCGGTAAGCAGGTCAGCGAACTGCTCGACCACATCGAGAAGGCCGATGTCGACGACATCCTCGCCATGGCTGGCAAGCAGGGTATGAAGATGGATATCCCCGAGATTCCAGAACTCTTCATCGACAATACCGGCGGCCACCGGCCATCGCCCTTCGCCTTCACCGGCAACCGCTTCGAGTTCCGTGCCGTGGGCTCTGAGGCCAACTGTGCCTCTGCCATGA
>ODAI010316755.1_pt1 | contig 62695 bp, 52 predicted proteins | sample 1539321 | NCBI WGS metagenome assembly ODAI01 (sample SAMN02144231, study PRJEB22623) | gut metagenome | biome: sheep rumen | host: Ovis aries | place: New Zealand
ATCCTGGGGCTGGAGCAGGTCCCAAGGGTTTGGCTGTTCGCCAATCAAAGCGGGACGTGAGCTGGGTTCAGAACGTCGCGAGACAGTTCGGTCCCCATCTGGTGCGGGCGCAGGAAGCCTGTGTGGGTCTGCCCTCAGTACGAGAGGACCGGGGTGGACGGACCTCTGGCGTGCCAGTTATCCTGCCAAGGGTAGGCGCTGGGTACCCAAGTCCGGGAGGGATAACCGCTGAAAGCATCTAAGCGGGAAGCCCGCCACGAGATTAGGCTTCCCCGGGGGATCAGCCCCCCTGAAGCCCCCTGGGAGAACACCAGGTCGATAGGCCGCAGGTGCAGGCGCGGCGACGCGCACAGCCGAGCGGTACTAACAGGCCGTGAGCCCTGGCCATATCCTCGTTCCCGCCGAGACGGCGGAGCCTCACATGCTTCCTTCCCCCCTTTCCTTTTTTTTCGGTATTTTACATGCCGGTGGCCATGGTGGGGTGGATATACCCGTTCCCGTTCCGAACACGGAAGTCAAGCGCCCCTACGCCGATGATACTCCAGACCGGGGGAAAGTAGGCAGCCGCCGGCTTTTTTTTGTTTTAAACGACCCCCCTGCGGGGAAAGGCCGGGGGGAGGCAGATCAGAGCGGCGGCTGTGGCAGACGGACGCGCGTCTTGCGTCGAGATGATTATAAGGAATTCAAATTATCAAACAGATTTTCAAGCTTTGTAAGGTTCTTGATTCCTGGTTTGGCTTCAACTCCACTTGCCACATCGATTAGTTCTGGCTGGAATTTTCCGACAATTTGAGTGATATTTTCCGGGGTGATGCCGCCTGCAAGCCAGAGCTTTGTCTTTTGGCTTACTTTTTCTACGAGTAGTTCTTTGATTCTTTCTCCTGTTCCACCTACTTGATTTCCGACTTTTGCATCAATTAAGATTCTCGGTTCCCCTTCTTTGCGGATTTCATCGATTTTTGCCAAATCCTCTTCTGTCGAAATGTTAACTACAGCATAGTGAGGAATTTCCTTTTGCGAAAAAGATGAATAGCAGTTTGAGCCGTGGAGCTGTATGAAGTCGAGATGACCAGCTTTTACGGCCGCGAATGCTTCTTCTGCATCCCTACTGTCTGTTTCTACTATGACTCCGACTAAGCGGACTTTTTCCCTTAAGCCAACTGCCTTGAGTGAATTGGCGATTTTAGCTAATACGGTTGGACTTACTTTTCGTGGGGATTTTTCCCAGAATATGAATCCTAAAAAATCCGCACCTAATTCTGCTGCTTTGAGTGCGTCCTTTTCATTTGTGAGACCGCAGATTTTTACAAAAGGCCGTATTTTTCCTTCTTTCTTTTTTGCCTGTAATTTTTTGGCGTAGATATTCCATTCTTTTGCGTTAAGAGTTTCTTTTGATTCAATGAAGGCTGAGACTAGTCTTCCGGCTTCATCAGGATTTTTGGCTGCTGCTTCTCCTAAGAGCATTGCTGAAAAACCAAGGCTTCCTGCAAAATCAGCGGCGTTTGGAGTTCGAATTCCGCTTTCAAAGACAATGCGCATATCATTTCCTGCGATTTCTTTGATTTCTTGCATAAGAGCGGCTGGTGTAAGAAGGTCAATGCTGAAATCCCTAAGGTCACGGGCATTCACTCCGCAGACAATAAAATCTGTACTGACATTTTTGACGACTTCTGCGAGCTTTTTCAAATCTTCTTCAAGACGAAGCTCTATGAGGGCTGTGATTCTCAAATCCTGGCATTTTTTGGCCATTTCTACCATTGTTTTTGTATCGAGAATGCGGGCAATCAAAAGAACTGCGTCCGCACCGCATCGGTAGGCAATTTCAATTTCTTCAGGGGAAAGCAAAAAGTCTTTTCGTAAAATTGCTGGTGGAATTTTGCCGTGCAGAGAAGCGTATTCATCGACGGCAGCACAGGCTTTTTGCAGGTCAATAAGATTTCCCTTGAAGTAGTGTTCTTCAGTGAGCACGGAAATTGCACTGGTTCCGGCTTTTGCGTATGCTTTTGCGGTGACAGCTGTGTCTAGACCGGGTGCAATGTCTCCTTTGCTTGGCGATGCTCGTTTTATTTCAAGGATAACGCCTTTTTTTCCTTTTGGAATGAATGGAGATACAGGTCTCGTTCTTTTTTCTGGAATTGAAAAGCCCAGCGTTACGGATTTTTTTTCAATGTCTTTTTTTCTCTGTTCTACGATTTTGTCAAGAATATTCATGAGAAGAGTTTATCATAAGTTAGAAAAAGTTTCTATAGATAGAAACATTAAATTTCTTCGATGTGATAGATGTAGTCCAGTGTGGAAAGGGCAGCAATGATTTCTTTGTGAGTTTTGTATTTTTTTAGTTCTTCACTTGAAATTGTGATTGCTATTGAATAAACGCTCAATCCCGAATTCGCATAGGCCGGGTTCATTTCGATTGCATCGATTGTAAGACCTAATTTTCGGATTGTGGTGACGAAATTCTGCAAGTTGAGGCTATTTTTAAGTTCAAGATGGATTTCAAAGTGATTGGAACGATTTTTGAGATAGAATTCCAGAGCAGGAAGCTTTGAAAGACAAAGAAGCAATGTGAAAAATGTGATTGCCATGATTGTGTACAGGCCGGCTCCGACTGCAAGACCTAAAATACAGCTTCCCCAGAGAGCGACGGCTGTAGTAAGTCCCATGATTTGGTTTCTGGAAGTGAAAAAAAGCGTTCTGGTGGCGATTCTTGCAGCAGAGACGATTGCCAGAGCTGAAAGCAGGAAAAATTGGCCGCCGAAAATGCTGTTCATGTAGAGATCGATTAACATAACGACTGTTCCGGAGAGAGTGACTATCATGAATGTGCGGAAACCAGCCGAATGCCTTTTACTGGAGCGTTCCCATCCGATTAGGGCGGAAAGCAAGATAGAGAGAATTATGCGGAAAAAAATTGAGTAGCCGTTAAGTTGTGTTGACCAGCTTCCCAGCAAGGTGGCGATTGGGTCTGTAATCATGATTTCCTCCTTTTTCGGACGACTTCTTTCATATTCTGCTTTTGGACTTCACCCCAAAAGGCGGTGTTATTGTTTTCTGCGGCTTCGGTGAAGGCTTCCTCCGCTTCGTTTATGGTGTGGGCGGGAAGTTCTTTCTGTATTTTCTGGATTCGGTCAATTAAAAGCTCGACCTGTGATTTTTCTTTTCCATCGGCTGTTTTTTCGCTGACCTGGACTAAATCTTCCAATTTAGTTGAGTATGATTTTGAAAGATAGAGAGAGAGTTTTGCCGAGGCCGGCCCTATAAGCTCGTAGAGCACGCTGGAAGCGAGAATTATCGTTTCTAAGGCATTGCCGGTCTCTCCGCCCAGAGTTCGCGCTCCCAAAGCTGCAAGACCGATTGCGACTCCCGCCTGAGGAATAAGGGCAAGGCCGAGATAATTTCTGGTTTCCTTGGGCTTTTTTGCCGCTAGGCAGCCCAAAAAGGAGCCGGCATATTTTCCGATTATGCGGATGATAAAATAAAGGACACCGATTAAAAGCAGGGGAGAGGAGCCGATTGCGCCGCTGGTGTTGACCAAAGCCGGCAAATCAAAACTCATTCCTGAGCGCACGAAAAACATGAGCAAAAATGGCGGAGAAAAATAATTGAGCTGCTTAAAGAGTTTGTCGTCATCAGTCATGTTGATGTAGACCGTTCCCATAGACATGCAGCCTAGCAGGGGAGAAATCTCAAAAATCGTGCAGATTCCGCAGAAGGCAAATAGAAGGGCGACTGAGATGATAAGCCTGTTGTCGCTTGAGCGGGTTTTCGGCTTTACCATAAGGGCCAGAACTACGCCGAAAACTCCACCTAAAAAAAGAACCAGGGCATTTGTGAGAATTGGAGTGAATATTCTCCAAAGAGAAAATGATTCGCCTGTGGAAGAATGAAGGGCGATGGAAATGGCCACGCTGTATGCCATAAGTCCTACGATATTATCCAGAGCGACAACCTGTAAAAGTGTCTCTACAAAGTCTCCTTTAGCGCCTGTCTGCCTGATAGTCATCATTGTGGAAGCCGGTGCTGTTGTTGCGGCAAGGGCCGAAAGTACGATGGAAAATGAAAGCTTCAGGTGAAGGATAAAGAATGTGAGGATAAAGATCAAAAGAGAGGCGAGTATTGCTTCTGAGAGTGTGACTACGAGGACTTTCCCGCCGTTTTTTTTGAGCACATCAAGACGGAAAAATTGACCGGTACTGAATGCAATGAATGCAAGTGCAATGTCCGATAAAAAGCTTGTGCTGGTAATAATTGTTTTTGGAATAAGATTAAAACAATAGGGGCCGATGAGAATTCCCGCCACGATGTAAGCCGTCACATTAGGCAGACGCAATTTTTTCGTGATGCGGGTCATCAGAAAGCCTGACATGAGAATAATTGATATGGAAATGATAGCTGCCGAAACGGATGAATCCGACAAACCACCGTCATAGAGAAGATGAATCATCTTTTTAATTATAACACGGAAAAGATAAATATGGAAAAAGAAAAAAATCCCCGCCTAAGCGGGGAAATGTTTTACAATTTAGCGATTACAATCTTTTTGACTTCAAAGTTGTATTTGTGCTCGTTGATTGTAAATGAGAGCTCGTCGCCGACTTTGTGGTCGAGGATTGCGTTTCCAAATGGAGACATGTAAGAAATCACGCCGTTTTCCGGGTCTGATTCCCATGGTCCAAGGATTGTGTAAACCTCCTCTTTGCCAGATGTTTTGTCCAGCAAGGTGACTTTTGTTCCGAAAGAAACAAGTGAAGAAGTTGCTGTTGTGGGGTCGAATACGACGGCGCGGGCAAGCTCTTCCTGAAGTCGTTTGAGGTCGTTTCCAAGTTTGTGCTGGGCTTCTTTTGCAGCGATGTACTCGGCGTTCTCTTTCAAGTCGCCCTTTTCCTTTGCTTCCGCAACTTCTTTTGCGATTGCAGGGATATCCACATCCTGCATCTTTTCCACGAGATTGCGTTTTTCTTCGAGCTTCTTCGCTGTGACCAACATTCCCTTTGGAGATGCAGATTTTTCCTCGGTCGTGTGGAATTTGTAGTCAGGATATTTTTCAAGAATCTTGTTGCGAAGCTGGGTTTTGATTACACCGTCAAGTTCTGTGATATCATCAACAAGAGTGTACATGTGAGACATCTGCTCTTCATCGCATGAAAGCATGAAATCAGCGTATTTGTTATTGTCTTTGTCGAAGAGCATTTTGCTTGCGTTCTTGATAATTTTTTTGTTTTCGGTTGATTCAACATGATTGTCGATTTCGCGGAAACACTGAGAAATGATGTTTACGATTGCGATGAGCTGCTTCTGGAGTGGAACGGCGGCTGCCTTAAACCAATCTTCTGTGCTACATTCATCAAATAAGAAGAGAATTACATCTCTGTAAGTGCGGAAATCTTCGAAAGAATCTACAACAAGCTTCTGTACTTTCTCGCTGTGACCCGCATTGATGATTGCGGCAAGAACCTCTTTCTTGAGGATTGCAGGGAACATTTTGATGTATTCATCTTCCCAATTCGGGAGTAATTTAACTGCCTCAAGGAATTTTGCGCGTAAATCGCCTTTCTTTGAGCCTTTGAGAATAGTGTACATTTCTTTTGGAGAATCAAGCTCACCATAGAACTGTGCGAATGTGTATTTGCACTGGAAGGCAAGTTCAGGAATTTCCTGACCGATTTCTTTGACGACGAGATATGAAGCTATAACCTGCTCGTCTACTTCGTTGAATGACTTGAGGAAACCAGTGAAATAACTGAACATATCTGCAAGAAGCTCGCTTTCTTTGTCTGTTGAATCATCTTCCACGAATTTGTAAAGGATATCGATTCGGGCAAAGAACGCTTTTTGAGCCTTGAATTCATTAGAGTATTTTTCTTCTGGAGTGATTGCTCGCTCTCGGACTGTGTATTCGTTGATATTGTTTGGATTTACGCCGAATGTAGAGTCTTCTTCGAGAAGTTTTTTTGCGCCAGAATTCCAGCTTGTCCATTCGCTTGTGGTGAGAATTGATGGTACAAGCTCAGCTTTGATTTTTTTGAAGTCGCAACTGTTGTTGAAACTTGTAATGATAGTTTTGAGGGCCCAAGCCTTGTTTGATTTGATTTCTTTTGCCAAATCTTCCTTTGTTTTGAATTTTGAAGATTTAGAGCCAACTGTAGCCTTGATGACCCAAATGTGATCGCGGGAGAGAGGCTGGAGTGCATTGACTGCCATTTTGAGAGAGATTTCTTTTTTGCCGTTCTTTCCGAAGTTGATTGTGAGAGTGTCGTTCTCGACCTTGAGGATTACGCCAACACCCCATGTGCGGTGATAGACAAATGCCCGTGCGTCGAATGCGATGTGCTTTTCAAAGTCGCTGATTGCTTCAAATACATTGCGATAACTCTGAGTGAGGTCAGAAGAGCGGATGTATTCCTCGACATGGCTGTGATTTGCGTATTTCTGAGCATAGCAGTCGGCAATTTCACGGCGTGCCCATGGATCCTTTGGGTCAATTGAAAGATTGAGTTTGAGAATATCAATGGCTGTGTCCCATTTTTGGTTGTCTTTGTACCAGTTGTAAAGCTCCTGCATCATAAGGGCAGATTTGTCGGCGCTGATTGATTTTGCGATTTTGCGCTGAACCAAAAGGAAGAAATCAATTTCTTCTGGAATTGATGCCACGAGTTTTGACCAAATTTCATTGGCCGAATTGATATTTTTGTTGTTTACGAAACGGAGAAGGGCTTTTTTGTAGAATTCATTCGCTTTTTCTGCCTCACCGCCAGCTGCATAGTGGTCAGCGAGTTTTTTTGCTATTTCAGCTTCGGCAAAATCAACCTTGATGATTTTTTCATAGATTGACCACACTTCATCATTGCCTGCCTGCTCGTAGTTAGCGGCGAGCGTTCGGAGCGCGAATTTATTTGATTTGTCATCGGCGAGAATTGTCTCACACATGTAGACGACAATCGGTTCCTTGTGATTGTTCTGGAATATGTCAACGAGAGTTTCGAGGGATGAATTGTCGAGAGAGCCTTGCTTGAGTCCGAGCATACCTGAAATGTAGAGAGCTGTGATACTGTCTTTTGTGTGCGAAAGCTGTTCGTCACAGATGGTTTTGATTTCATCGATGCAGTTTTCATTTTTTGCCTTTTCGACGATTGTTGTGAGTTCAACTAAATCATTTTTCGTGTAGTTGCTGATTGTTGCGCGAGTCCAGGTGTCTTCTTTGAGTTTTGCCTGTACCAAATCTACGAGCTCTTTTGACATATTTTACTCCTTAGCCAATTATTTCGTATACATCCTATAGATATTTTCGTCATGCACCCGAATCTGAAGGAGACATTCATTTATTTTGTCCTTGCCTTCGTTTGACCGGGCGTAGTGGTCTATTAACCAAAAATACATATTTATAAGCTTGGGAACTAAAATCCGTGAATCATTCGAAGGATCCTTGATTTCGTTTTCCTTTGCAAAAATTTCTTGTCGGAGCCTGCCAGCCTCTTGTGGACGAAGCTCTCTCTTGACATTGAAGACCCCGTAAAGAACTCCGTAAACCGGAATCCATTCCTGCAGAACCGAACCGATATATCCCTTTTCTTTTACCTGGCGGATAAGCGCACAGATAAGCTCCGAGTCTAGAAAGTCAATATCAATGCGCTGGGCATCGATAAAAAAAGCCTCGCGAAACAAAACCTTTGCGTTTTTGTCTTCTCCGCAGAGTGCGAAACAGTCGGCCATTTCTGCCAGAATCGAAGCTGATTGTGGCGCAATGCGATATGCCTCTGTAAGTAAATTCAAGGCGGTTTCGTATTTGCCGAGTTTTTTATAGCAAAGTCCTTTTTTTTGGAAAAGATCTGCTCTCTGGCTTGCCGCTTCCTCTTCCTTTGCATTTTCGTATGCAGCGAGCGCTATCGTAAAAATACCGCGTTGCATTGCGTAAATGGTTTTTTGCTGGAAGTCGTTTCTTCGTTCGTAGTCAAACTTGAATGCCTTCCAGCGTGTTATAAGGGCTTCCCCCTGTTCGTAGGCCTCCATGAGGGGCAGCGACTGAATGAAATCGACCCAGTATGAGCAAGACCAATGGGCGAATTTTATTTCGGAATTTTCAAAATTGTAACCCAGTGCCCCTTCGAGAACCTCTCTTGCCTGAGCGGGATTTCCTTCTTCGAGGAATTTGTACGCTTTTGTTAATTCTTCGTCGCCGTTTATGCCCATAATGTACATGATTATTATTATAAAAATGGAGATTTTAGTCAATAAAAACTCAAAAAAATCTAAAAGTGGGGTAAAGTTTATAAAGCCTTTTGCATGTTATGTCAATATATTTTTAAGAAAATATTTTAAATTTTTTATCAATGTTTACAATGTTTGTTTCATCTGCTATTATAGTAAAATAATGAAAAAAACTTTGTTGGCTCCGTCTTTGCTTTCGGCGGACTTTTCAGATTTGGCTTCCGCAGTTAAGAAAATCGAAAACGACGGGGGAAGCATTGTCCACATTGATGTTATGGATGGTGCTTTTGTGCCACAGATTTCTTACGGTCAGCCGATTATCAAGTCTATCCGAAAACTTACCAGCTTGCCTTTTGATGTCCATCTGATGGTCGAAAAGCCTGAACTCATGGTGGATTCTTTCGCCGATAGTGGCGCTGATTGGATTACTTTTCATTACGAGTCAACTGTTCATATTGACAGGCTCATTCATCATATTCATGATTTGGGTAAAAAATGCGGCATTTCAATTGTGCCGTCAACTCCGGTTTCCCTCTTGAGCGAGATTCTTCCGCTCGTTGATTTGGTTCTCGTCATGAGCGTAAATCCTGGCTTCGGCGGTCAGTCTTTTATCCCATATTCAATGCAAAAAATCGCCGAGTTAAAAAAAATCCGGGAAGAAAGAGGTTTGTCTTTTAAAATCTCCGTAGACGGCGGCATCAACGAAAAAAATTGCAGTGAAGTGGCTGCTGCAGGGGCGGATATCCTTGTTTCTGGCTCGTCTTTCTTCAGCGGCAAGCTAAAGTGGGAGTCAGCGCTTGAGTAAAAAGTTCCTCTCTCTTGTTTTTCTTTCGCTTTTCTCATGTTTTTCGCTTTTTGCGCAGGGGGCTTCTAAAGACAAGCTTTCTGCCGTTGAGAGTGCGAATCTGAAACAAGGAGCGGATGCATACAAAAACGAGGATTGGGTATCAGCTATTTTCTTCTTAAGGAAAGTGGTTTCTGCTCCGGGAAGCGCTAACGATGAAAATTATTTCATGCTTATAAAGAGCGAAATTTATGCCGGTGAGTATCGTCAGGCTCAGGCTGATTGCGAAAAATTTCTTGAGCAGTTTGCTTTCAGTCCCTACGCTGAGTATGTGCAGTATCAAAAGGGAAGGCTTCTTCATTTGCTTGCGCGAAACGAGGATGCCATTCTTTCTTTGAGTGATTTCTGCCATCAGAACGGAGAGAGCGAATTGTATCCTCTGGCTCTTTTTTGGATTGCAGAGAGTTTTTATGATGAATATAATTTTGAGGCGGCCAGAGGTTTGTACGAGCGGGTCGTAACTGACTATTCTGCCTGTGAAAAAGCACCGCAAGCCCAATATAAACTTGATTTAATCGAACGGAGAGCTCGCGAGGAAAAATTGCTCTATCTCCTTAAGGTTATAGGTGAAGAAAATCTTTCTACCAGGGAAGAGTATGAGCGACAGCTTCGTGTTTATGCGCTTGAAGACGAAAAGGGCGTAAAAAAATCCCTCATTGATGCTCAGGCTCGAATTGCGGAACTTGAGGCTTTGCTTGAGAGTGACGGCTTTGACCTTCAGCATGAGGATGAGACAGGCATTGTCGTTGCAGAAGAGCCTTCTGGTGTCTCAGGGAAAAATGCTGGCAAGGCGGAAACTCCTGAATCTAGTCAGCTGGCAGGCTCTCCATCGGAAAAGACTGATTCGCAAGGAAAGCCCGATTCTCAGGTCGAAAAGGCTGCGCAGCCGATTACGATTATTCAGAGTGTGAGTGAGTCATCGATTCGCGTAAAACAAAATCCTAGTGGCAGCGGAACTTCCGCTGTAACACCGGCATCTGACGCATCAAAATCATCTGATTTACAGATGCTAAAAAGAAAGGCAAAGCAGCTGCAATATCTCTTGAATGAACAGTCTGCAGGAGAGGAAAAATGAAAAAAATAATCGCTATTCTTCTTTCTCTTTTATGTGTGTTGGCGGTATCAGCCGCGCAAGAAAAGGAAAAATCAGAAACCTCAGGAAAATTTCTTTTACATGATGATGTGCTCGCCGTAGATTACAGCCTTGAGTCTTATTACACTCTTTCCGGAAAAATGCTTCAGGTGGAGTTGTTTGGAAAAACGGGAACTTTTAATATTTATTGCACCGATTCAGACGGAAGAAGGGTTGCTCTGTGTTCTACCCACGATTTGTTTGATTCTACGGAATTTCTCGTAAAAGTCGACGGAATAGTCTTTCACATGGTGAGGTCAAATTCTGTAAAAAAAGAACTTCGTAGGCTCGATTCCGGGGCACAGCTTGTTTATACTTTTGCAGATGGATTCCGTTTTGTCATAGACTTTTCTCTGATAGCTAGTCGTTCCTCTCAGCCTGAGGACATCGTTCAGATTTCACTTTATTCAATAAACGAGAATTCTTTTATCCGTTCAGTAGATGTTAAGGGAATTTTTGACACGATTTGTGGAGAGCTTTCTTCAGTGCATTTTTCGACGGCGCATGGAACAAAAATCAGAAATGAAAATCGATTTTCAGCGTCAGAACTAGAGTCGGAACGGGCTGTGATTTCTTCTAATGGCTGCGTTTCATATCAATTTGTTCTTAACGGTCAGAATGTTTCTCCTTTGGAGTCCGTCACTTTTGCGAATATCAACGAATTGTATAAAATGGATTGGAATTCTGGCTATCGTAAGGGCAGGGGATTCTCAAATATCCGTGGCTATGATGACTCTGCCGTCATGCTTGACTGGGACGCCTTCTTCCTTGAGCCTGGTGAAAAAAAGGATTTGGTCTTTTACATAGCGGCTGCTGCTGATGAATCTCCGCGAGGTCTTGCTTATGTTGACGGAAGTTCTTTTGCAGAGCCAAAGATTAAGGAGATCCCTGCTGTTGAGGAAAAACCAAAACTAGCTGAAAAAAAGACCGATAAGCGTACTGATGTTGAATTTATCCTTCCGCCAATTCGGGATTATCAGTTGGATCCCGCCTATATCCAGGATCTTATCGACCGAATTGATGCCTTGCAGTCCTCTGAGAATGTCGATCATAAAAAAATTTCTCAGCTGAACGCTGAACTTGATGCAATTCTTGAAAAGTTGAGGCGACGATAAAAATGGCTCGCAGTGACTTGGAAAGGGCGCACTCGCTTTTGCAGCGCCGTAAGTTTTCTCAAGCGATTACTATTCTCGAATCCGGAAACAATCCTGAAATTTACCGTGAAAGTTTTGACTATTTTCTTACGGCTGGTATAGCTTGCCTTTATCTTGGGGATACAGGGAGCGCCGGAGCCTATTTTCAGCGTGCACGGCATATCAGAATGACAGATCCGACTCTCTTGAGCGCGCAGGCCGTTCTCTTTTTGCGGCGAGGGGATACAGATCGTGCGATAAGTTATTATGTTGATGTCCTTGATTATGATCCAGATAATAAAATTGCCCTGAGCGCGATGGAATTTATTCGTACTCACGGATCTTACGATGAGGTTTGCAGGGCTGTTGATACTGGAGAAATCGAAAAGTTTTATCCTCCGCTGGGAATGAATCCTGATACAGTCAAAAGAATTGCTATGTCTGCGCTCGCTGGTGTGGTCCTCGCGCTCTTTATCTTTAATTTTGGAAAATTGAGTGGCTTAGGCAGGGGTGTGCGTCTTCCTGTCAGTGGGCAGCGCGCAGATTTAAGCGATCTTTTTCTTTCTGTAGAGGAAATTGGAAACGCCAGAAAGACGGATTTATCTGGCGGTGTTTACAAATATATCCTTACGGATTCTCAGATAAAAAAATCTTACGATATGGCGATGACTCATTTTCAGGATTATAGGGAAAATGCCGCTCAAGTAGAAATAAATCGTCTTTTGAATTCAAATGCAAGCGACGCAATCAAAACAAAGGCGAAGATGATTTCTTCTTATTTTACTGAGCCGACTTTTGATTCTCTCGCCGACTATGGTGATAATATCGAATATGCTCAGGTCGCGAAGGATCCTGATTTGTATCTTGGTTGCACAGTTGCATGGTCTGGCAGAGTGTCCAATGCTGAGACAGAGGGGGGCTCTTATCGTTGCGATTTGCTTGTTGGGTACGAAAATATGGACAGAGTGGAGGGCTTCGTGCCTTTGTTTTTTGCCGAGGCTCCGTATCCTGCAATTGATGGCGAGCGGCCAGTAAAAGTCCTTGGAAGAATTCAGGTAGAAAACGGTAAAATCATGCTGAATGGAAGGGCTGTATACCAGCCTTTGCGGCGAAGTGGTGAGTAACTTCATTTTTTTTCAGAAAAAGTTTAAAAAAATCGGATTTTTTCTGAGCTGCATTACCGAAAATGCAAAAATTCCGCCTATATATAGGTGGGTGGGGTAAAAAATATATAAGGTGGATTTCTATGGCAGAAAAAACACAGAATCAGCCGCCAGCAGATATGGCGGAGAAATTAAAGGCTCTTGAAGCTGCCCGATTGCAAATCGAAAAGCAGTTCGGTGCCGGCTCTCTTATTAAACTGGGAGCACAGACTGACCTTACGGGCGTTGATGTAATTCCGTCAGGCTCAATCTTATTGGACGAGGCTCTTGGCGTGGGAGGTTATCCTCGTGGCCGAATTATCGAAATGTACGGCCCTGAAAGCTCTGGTAAAACGACTCTGGCTTTACATGCCGTTGCCGAGGCTCAGAAATTGGGAGGAATCGCGGCCTTTATCGACGCGGAGCACGCCCTGGATCCGGTTTATGCGAAAAATCTTGGCGTTGACATTGACAATCTCTGGGTCTCTCAGCCGGACAACGGTGAGCAGGCTCTTGAAATCACAGAAAATCTTGTCCGTTCAGGGGCTGTTGATATTATCGTAGTTGACTCCGTTGCTGCCCTCACTCCCCAAAAGGAAATCGAAGGCGACATGGGTGACGCTATGATGGGCTTACAGGCCCGCCTTATGAGCCAGGCTTTGCGAAAACTCACGGCAATCGTTGGAAAATCTAAGTGCATGATTATTTTCATCAACCAGATTCGTATGAAAATCGGAATCATGTTCGGAAATCCTGAGACAACGACTGGCGGTAACGCCCTTAAATTCTACTCTTCTGTCCGTCTTGAAATCCGCCGTATCGAGTCAATCGAAGGCAAGGGAGAGGAAGACGCTGTGGGAAACCGCGTGCGAGTCAAGGTCGTAAAGAACAAGGTGGCTCCTCCATTCCGCAAGGTCGAACTGGACATTTACTTCGGCAAGGGAATTTCTGCCACGGCCTCTCTTTTGGATTCTGCGGTCAAGCACGGAATCATCGACAAGCGCGGGGCGTGGTACACTCGCGGTGACGAGAAAGTCGGGCAGGGCAAAGAAAACGCCATTCGCTTCCTCGAAGAAAATCCCGACTACGCAAAACAGGTTGAGGCTCAGATCCGAAACGAAGTTTTCCCCGGTCAGATTTTGCGCACAAAAGAGGGAGTCGCGGTTTATCCTGAGCAGGAAAAAGCCGTGAATGATGCGAAAAAAGCTGCTGAGAAGGCGGCCAAAGAAGCGGAGAAAGAGGCTAAAAAAGCCGCCGCCGCTCCAAAAGCTGACGAGCCTGTTGTCCCCAGCGCTCAGGACGCACTCTTCTAATAATGCTTGCCGTCCTCGGTTTAGGCTCTAACCGTTCTTTGAATTCCCTTGATTCTCTCCATATCCTGGCTTCTGCCTGTCTGGAGCTTTCAGGGGAATTTTCTGATTTTCGATTTTCTTCGGTTTACCGCACAAAACCCATGTATGTGGAAAATCAACCGGATTTTTACAACATGGCACTTTCAGGGGAATACAAAAAATCTGCCCATGAGCTTCTTTCAAAAATCCATGAAATTGAAGCTCGTTATGGTCGGAATCGCAACGAAGAAATTCGTAACGGACAGCGCAGCCTTGACATCGACATTGAGTTGTTTGGAAATGAGGAAATTCACTTCTCATCTCCAGACGACCCCATGAAAAATCTTGAGGTTCCCCATCCCAGAATCGCCGAACGGGCTTTTGTTTTGATTCCTATGCTTGAGGTTTTACCTGAATCTGCCGAAATTCTAAAAAGAGATTTCTTTGAAGAATCCCTTGCAAAAATCGGAAAACAGGGCGCGGAAATTTGCCTTTCTTCTTCTGATTTTGCCAAAATCATAGCGGAAACGGAGCATTTTTATGGAAGAGCAGGCGAATGTAGAGTCACAGACAGCGGAAAATCAGGCAGATATTGAAAAGGAAGACGAGTCTGGAAAGACAAAAAGACGCTATTCAGTGGGGGAATTTGACGGTCCTTTGGATTTGCTCTGGACTTTAATCCGTGACAATAAAATCAACATTTACGATATTCCGATTGCAAAAATCACAGAGCAGTTCCTTGAATATCTCGATTATGCCGCTTCCCTTGATTTGGGCGATTTGTCAGAATTCTACTATTGGGCATCCCGCCTTATCTATATAAAATCCCGCATGATGCTCCCTGTTGAAGTTAAAATAGATGATGATTTGGATTTTGATGATCCGAGGGAAGAGCTGGTTGACCGCCTTATTGAGTATCAGAAATTTAAGAAACTTTCCGACCTTATCGAAGAAAAGCAGGATGAAAGCGAGTGGAATTTTGAGCGGAGCAAGGTTCAGCGGACTTTACCCTTTGAGGAAAATGACTTGTGGGAACGTGTTGACACATGGGACTTGCTTGAGCAGATGCAGAAAATCTTCAAGACTCTCATGAGCCAGTACACTGATCAGAAAATTCTCGATGTCTACGAAGAAATTTCTGTCAACGAAAAAATCACTCTTATGAACGAACTTCTTGAAGAGAAAAATGAGTGCATGTTTACAGATTTGCTTGTCCGGAAAGGAAATATCCTTGATGTGATTTGCGCATTCATGGCGATTTTGGAAGCCGTTAAATTCAAAATGGCGGCAATCTACCAGAACCGTATGTTCGGCGACATTAAAATCTGCCGTTACGACGCTGCTTAAATTCCTCGCAGGGCTAGAGAGGGCACGGAGAGATTGAATTATTGAAGAAAGTGTTTTGATTTACTATAATAATTTTTACCTATGGATATAAATCTTGAAAAAGAGGCGGGGCTTGTTGAGGCGGGTTTGTTTTTGGAAAGCGAACCTCTCACTGTGGATGCCCTTGCCGCAAACACACAATTATCTGCCGATGTAGTAACTGAAGCGCTTGAAATCCTTAAAGAAAAATATACGAATCCTTCTTCCGGCGTGGAGCTTTCTGTCATTACCGGTGGCTATGTTCTAACTCCCAAAAAAGAATATTGGGAAAGCCTAAAAGAAAAATACGGAAACAAAAATGAGGGAAAACTTTCCCGCTCGGCTCTTGAAGTTCTCTCGATTATCGCTTACAAGCAGCCGATTACCCGTGCCGAAATTGAGGCCTTGCGAGGCGTTTCGCCGGACAATATGATTCGCCTTTTGATTGAACGACAGCTCATTAAAGAAGTTGGCCGCCGCGACACCCCCGGCCGTCCTGTAGAATTCGGAACGACAAAAGAATTCCTTAAATTCTTCCGCTTGAATTCTATTGCTGATTTGCCTCAGCTGGACGAAAAAGAAGAAGAGAGGTTCGTACTTGCCCGATAATTCACACGAAAATCCGCAAAATCAAAAAGAAGAGACTCGATTGCAGGCATTTTTGGCTCACTGTGGAGTGGCAAGCCGCCGTGCCTCAGAAAAAATCATCCTTGATGGCCGCGTTACCGTAAACGGAAATGTGGTCACCGAACTTGGAACAAAAGTCACGCCAAAAGATACGGTGTGCGTCGACGGTAAAAAAGTCAGCCTTGAAGAGAAAAAACGCTATGTCCTTTTGTACAAGCCCTTAGGTTATGTCTGCACCCAGTCCGACGAGAAGGGCCGGCCGTGTGCGGTGGATATCCTCAAAGAAAGCTATAAAGAGCGGCTTTACAATGTTGGCCGCCTGGACATGTTCAGTCATGGAGCCATAATTTTCACGAATGACGGTGATTTTGCCGCCCGCCTGAGCCATCCCAGTGCAGAAATCGAAAAGGAATATATAGTAGAAAGTTCACTTCCTTTGCCACGCTACCTTGCCGAAGACTTCAAAAAGGGTGTGCGGGTAGAGGGCATTTTCTACAAGGCGAAAGATGCCGAAGAGCTGAATTCCCACAGAATGAGGGTTGTTTTAGTCGAAGGCAAAAACCGGGAAATTCGCCGGGTCTTTGAAAATGCCGGTGTCTCAATCCGAAATCTCTGCCGCGTGCGAATCGGCAACATAGAGCTGGAAGACTTAGAGCCCGGCCAGTTCCGCGAATTAAACGAAAGAGAAGTGCAAGGGCTTTTAAAACTCTGCAAAAACTAGATAAAAGGAGTGTTTTATGATTATCGCTATGGACGGTCCTGCGGGAACAGGAAAATCAACCATTGCTTCATTGATTGCGAAAAAATTGGGCATCACTTATTTAAACAGCGGAAGCTTTTACCGTGCCCTTACGATGGCCTTGAACGACACAGACATCGACATTGCTGATTCAGAAAAAGTCGTTGAATTCTGCAAAAAACAGTCGCTTGACTACGAAAATTCTCATTTGATTCTCAACGGAAAGGATGTTGAGTCTCACTTGCATGATGACGCCGTTTCTGCCCGTGTTGCGCAAGTTTCTTCTATCGTAGAAATCCGTCACTTGGTCAACGAGCGCATGAGGGAAATCACCAATCATCTTGACATCATCTGTGAAGGCCGGGATATGACCACGGTTGTTTTTCCGAACGCTGATTACAAATTCTATCTTGATGCGTCAATCGATGTTCAGGCTCAGCGGCGCTTTGATCAGGGCGTGAGCAACATGACCCTTGAGGAAGTAAAAGCCGCAATCATCAAGAGGGATGAGATTGACCGCAACAAAAAAGAAGGCGCTCTCCGCCGTGCAGAAGATGCTTTCTATATCGATACTTCTGCCTTGACTATTGACAAGGTTTGTGAGATAATATTAAGCAAAATTCAGAAATAAAGGTAGACTTATGGAACAGATGGAAGTGGGAAAGGATGAATCTCAGGCAAAGGGTGAAATCCAGACACAATTAGAGGAGTCTCTCAAAGGCCTCAACATTGAAGATGGTCAGATTGTAGATGGAACTGTAATTCAAGTGGCAGACGGTTATGTATTCATTGATATTGGATACAGAACTGAAGGTCGTATTCCAGTACAGGAATTCGGCAGCAAGTTGCCAAAAGACGGCGAAAAGGTAACTGTCGTTGTTCTCCGTAAAGACGGTCGCAACGGTCCGGAAATCTCTTACACAAAAGCACAGGCAAAACAGCTTTGGAAAGATTTCCGCAAATACTTTGACGAAAAATTGCCAATCGAAGGCACAATCGAAAAAGAAGTCAAAGGCGGATTTGATGTCAACCTCGGTGGCGACATCCACGCATTCTTGCCAATCAGCCAGTCTGACAGTCAGAAAGTTGAGAATCCTTCTAAGCTCATCGGAACTGTTTCAAAATTCTATATCGAGCGTTTGTACTCAGACAACAAACAGAATGTTGTAGTCAACCGCCGCAAATATCTTGAAGAAATCATCAATGCTGAGCGCGATAAATTCTTCGCAGAAAAACAGATTGGTGACACTGTAAAGGGAACCGTAAAATCATTCACAAGCTTCGGTGCCTTCATCGACTTGGGCGGATTCGACGGTCTTCTCCATATCAACGATATGTCTTGGGGGCATGTCACACGGCCGAAAGATTTCGTCAAAAAAGGTCAGGAAGTCGAACTCAAAGTTATCCGCCTTGAGCCAAACGAAAAACGAATCAATCTCTCTCTCAAGCACTTCACTGAAGATCCTTGGGTACACTTCGAGGATAAATATCATGTTGATGACATCGTAGAAGGAACTGTTACAAAACTCACTGACTTCGGCGCATTCATCGAACTTGAAGAGGGAATCGAAGGTCTTGCTCACATTTCTGAATTCAGCTGGACTAAAAAAGTCAACAAGGCTTCTGACATGGTAAAAATCGGCGACAAAATCAAATGTATGATTTTGGGCTACGATATTCCTGCTGGCCGTGTTTCTCTCGGTCTCAAACAGGTTACTGCTAATCCTTGGGATTCTATCTCAGAAAAATATCCAGAGGGAACAAAACTTTCTGGAAAAGTTGTCAAGCTTACTAATGCAGGCGCATTCATTCAGCTTGAGGACGGAATTGATGGATTCCTTCATGCAGAAGACATTTCTTGGACAAAGAAAGTTAAACATGCCGGAAGCGAACTCAAAGTCGATCAGGAAGTTGAAGTTGTCGTTCTTGAGTCAGATGCTGAAAATCACCGCATCCGTGTTGGAATCAAGCAGCTTACAGACAATCCTTGGAAAAAATTCGCAGAGGATTACAAACCGGGCTCAACTCTTGAAGGTGAAATCACTTCAATCACTGATTTCGGTATCTTTGTAAAAGCTCCGGATGGAATCGAAGGTCTTGTAAATAAGGCAAACTTGAGCGATGATCGTGAGGTTCCTTATGAAGAGGCTGTTAAAAAATACAATGTCGGTGACAAACTCAATGTATTTGTTGTAGACATCAATGTCGAAAAAGAGAAAGTTGCTTTCTCTGTAAAAGAGTACAAAAAAGCTCAGGCACGCAAAGAGATTTCTCAGTATATGACATCTTCTGAGAATGATGATGACGGAGCATATACTCTCGGCGACATGATTAAATCTCAGAAAAATAACTAATTTTGTTTTGTTGGTGCATCGATGGGTGATTTAAATTCTCTTTCACTTGAACAACTTAAAACACTCATCGAAATCAACGGACGAATTAATTCTAATTACTCTGACATAAACGCATTGTTGGTTTATATTCTTGAATCGGCAATGCGTTTAGTTCATTGTGAGTCATCTTCTCTTCTTCTCTTGCATAACGAAGATGATACTCTTCGTTTTGTGGTTGCATTGGGGCCAAAAGGCGCCGAAGCTCAGAATATCCCGGTTGCAAAAAATTCCATCGCTGGTTGGGTTGCCGAGCATAATAAATCCCTTATTTTAAACAATGTTGCTTCTGACCCACGCTTTTCTACTACTGTACAGAACAAAACCGGATATGTAAGCCGAAATATGATTGCGATTCCCATGCGAATTAAAGGAAAATGTATCGGAGTTATTGAGCTAATAAACAAGGCTGAGGCGCTTCCTTTTAATGATGATGATTTGGCTGTGCTTGAAAGTCTCGCTGACCAGGCGGGAATTGCTTATATAAATGCCGATTCATACCGCAGTGCTAAAGATAGGATATCTGTGCTTACCTCAAAAATCGAGAATGGGTCTGAGTATCATCCTTTTGTAGCGCGGAGTTCTGTGGTTCTTGATTTGCTTCGCGTAATCGATGAAGTTGCCAAAACAAATACTACTATTTTGATTACTGGCGAAAGTGGCGTTGGCAAAGAATTGTTTGCTGAGCAGTTGCACACGAAGAGTACTCGTCGAGACAAGCCCTTTGTTCGTGTGAATTGCGCTGCTCTTTCACCAAGCCTTCTTGAGAGCGAGCTTTTTGGTCATGTAAAGGGGGCTTTTACTGATGCTGTGAGCGATAGAATCGGTCGTTTTGAAGCCAGTGATGGCGGAACAATCTTCCTTGATGAAATAGGTGAGCTTTCCCTTGATTTGCAGGCAAAACTTTTGCGTGTCTTGCAAGAGCATAAATTCGAGCGGGTCGGCTCAAACAAGACTATTTCAGTGGATGTTCGCGTTGTAGCGGCTACCAACCGTAATCTTGAGCAAATGGTCAGTGACGGTCTTTTCCGAAGTGATTTATATTATCGATTGAATGTAGTTCCTCTTAATATTCCTCCTCTCAGGGAGAGAAAGGACGATATTGAGAGCCTTGCTTCTTTCTTCCTGGATAAATTCAGTCGTGAGACAAAAAAGAATTTCACCGGATTTTCCCAAACCGCAATGAAGGCCTTGTATGACTATTACTGGCCTGGAAATGTCCGTGAATTGGAAAATTCAATCGAAAGGGCTTGCGTTCTTGGGCGACCACCCATGATTCAGGCTGAGGATTTGCGAATTAATTCGGTTCCTTCCTCTCCTAAGACAAATTCTTCAAGTTCTGAATTTGATACGATTGCCAGTGAGATAGCAGACAGCGATGATAGGACTCTTAAAACAGCGCTCAATCGTTTTAAGGCGGCCTATCTTAAAAAAATCCTTGGTGAGACTTCATGGAATCAAACTGAGGCTGGAAAGGTTTTGGGTATTCAACGAACTTATGTCTCGCGCCTGCTTAACGAGTTGAATATACGGTAAAAATTCATTAAAATATTTGAATCAAAAAATGATTATTGTGCTAAAAGGCATTCTATAGGAGTAAAAAATGGCTAATACATCAGAAAACGAGACGCTTGCAACTTCTTTGAGCGCAAAATTAGAAAAATCAAAGGGACTTGTGCTTACGGTTGGTGCGATTGTCCTTGTTCTTGTGGCTGCGGTTCTGGTTTTTGCGACTGTTCGTGCGAAATCAATTTCAAATGGAATCGAGCGTGTTGATTCTATTTCTTATGCTTTAACAAATGAATCTGAAGAACTTTCTGATTCTGATATTGCTGCTCGCCAGAACAAAGCTCTTGAAGAACTTGTTTCACTGGGAGATAAAAGCGGCATCGTCGGTTTGCGGGCAAATATGCTCATAGCAGAAATTAAATTCGCTCAGAAAAACTATGAAGAAGCTCGTTCTGCATGGCTCAAAGCTGCAAATCTTAACAAAAAGGCTTATACAGCTTCAGTTTGTTTTTTTAATGCGGCTCTCTGTAGTGAAGAATTGAATGACAGTGAAAATGCTATTGCCTATTACAAGCTTGCTTCTGAGGACGAAAATTTCCTCTTGATTGATCATGCTCTTTTTTCTCTTGGTCGCGTGAATGAGACTGCTCAGAAATACGAAGAGGCGAAAGAAACTTATCAGAAGTTATATGACTTGCACTCAACATCAAATTGGGGCTTGCTTGCAAAATCTCGCCTTATCGCTTTAAAAGCTGCTGGAAACATTCAGTAATTTTCTGAAACTTTTTCGATATTTAATTATTATATTTATATCTATGAATAATGCCGGTGTTAAAATCAAAAGAATTTCCCCACTTGTCTTTTGCTTTTTGGCCGGCATTTTTGTTTTTTCTTGTGGACTTGAAGAAGTTATCGTTGTTTCTGATCCGACGACGACTTATAATGATCCTCTTTATTCAAGCTCCGACCCTTTGACATGGTATTTCAGTTTCAAAACTGTCAAAGATAGCGGCGACTCTTTTTTGGGTACTGATGTATATTATAAAATCTACAATAATTACAATGACTTGAACAGCCAGAGAGCCGCGATTCTTGCCGTGAATTCATCCTCGAACGGTTCTGCTTCTGCGAGACAAATGATTGAGGCTTACTCTTATCAACCTTTGGGAAAGGCAGCTGGTTCTGATGTAGTTTTTTATCCTTCTTCAAGCGGCGAGAGGGTTGTTATTCGCTTAAAGACATATCAAAACGGCTCTACAGACCCTGACAGCGCATGGTATTCATTTAATGCAGGTGTGGGAACTTTAACTTCTAATAATGATAGTCCGCGTAGAACCAATGGAAAAACATTTGATTTTTTCAATTACAATGATACAGATGACCCACTGCAACTGAATGTTGAGCCTTCAAGCGGAGACACTGATTATTGTTATTCGGAGTCAGGTTTTTCTGAATCCAACTGCTATTATGTACAGATGTTTGCCGTCGGTGTTGCGACAGATCCTAATACAGTTGCACGTTCTTACAGTCTTGTTCTCAATTTAGGCTCTGTCCCCATTCGCAAAGGTGAATAAGTCTATTGCAAAATTCATGTTTTTTTGCTATATTATTTTCCACGGGATTGTAGCTCAGCTGGATTAGAGCATCTGCCTTCTAAGCAGAGGGTCGCCTGTTCGAGTCAGGCCAGTCTCAGAGCCGGTTCTTTTGAGCCGGTTTTTTTTATGTAAGGAGAACACAATGCGATTTTTTAAAAATCATTTCATAACTGCACTCATCCTTCTTTCTGTTGCCTTATTTTTTTCTTGCGCATCAGCTGGAAACATGGATTCTCGCGACTTAAAAAAGCGAATTTCTTCAGGTGAAGAAATCCCTGCTTCGGGTGATAAACTTCCGCCGCCGCCTGTCCGGGCAGGTGAGGCTCCAAAATATGAATTCAGCGGTGAAAAGCTTCAGATTGAAGCGGAGAATATGTATTATGATGGTTTCCAGCTTGTTGGTGACGCTGTTGCATCAAAATCTTACGCCCTTAAACTCTTGAATGACTCTTCATGGGCAATCGCCGAGGTTAATTTCCCGGCAGGAAGTTACGAGGCTGTGGCAAATGTTCTTGCTCCTTCTGCTAATCATACGCGCTTCAATCTTTATGTAAACCGGGATTCATATCTTCTGTATGGTTCAGAGCCGCCGATTGGAAAGTACGAGTTGACGACGCGCTCTCCCGCAAGTTTTACCCTTGATGTTCCGACCACTGTTACTGTAAAAATCCAAAAGAATGACATTAAAAATGCCGCTAACAATGGGCATGACGGCATGACAATCGATTACATCTCATTTAAGAAAATAAAGTAAATGAATAAAAAGTATTTCTTTCGTTCACTTCTTTTTTTCTTTGTTTTTGATATCTTGATTCAATTTCCGATTTTCTCACAAACAGAAGCAGACTCAAAACTTCCGCTTAAAGAAGTGTGGGGCTATGTTATGATTGGTGAGGAAAAATCTTTCTCAAATGATTACCCCGTCACGGATATTGGATATTTTGTCAGTGCAATCAATAATTACAGTGATTTTCCTGAAGTCCCAAACAGATACGAAAAATTTCCTGATTACAAAGGTCGGGTTCATTTAGTTTCAAGCGTAGACTCAACGGCACAGACACATCTTCTCCTTGATCCAAAACTTCCTTTGCGTAATAAAATCATCAAACAACTCGTTGCACAGGCAAAGGATTATGACGGAGTACAGATTGACTGGGAGCTTGTGCTAAAAAATGATGATGAGAATTTTTGGAATTTCCTAAAGCAATTAAAGAAAAAACTCAAAGGAAAAATGCTCACGGTGGCGATTCCTGCCCGTTTAAAAACTCTTGAAAAAGATGCGTATGATTATTTTACTCTGTCAAAAATTGTGGATAAGATAATCGTAATGGCTTACGACGAGCATTGGTCAACCAGTGCTCCAGGTCCAATAGCATCTGTTGCATGGTGCAAGCGAATTGCTGATTATGCTAAAACCGTGATTCCTGAAGAAAAACTCGTGATGGGCTGTCATTTTTACGCCAGGGCATGGAACAATGAGGATGTGGGACGAAAAGCCTACCGCATGTATAAAATCGATGGTTTGATTAAAGACAATAAGGTTTCCATATTTAATAAATCAGCCGATGGTGACTTGAGTTTTTATTTTGAGAAGAAAACGCGCGTTACCGTTTTTTATGACACGATAGATTCCGCCATTGCCCGCTGCAAAATGTATGCTGATAGTGGAATAGAGCGATTGTCTTTCTGGAGAATCGGACAGGAAATTCCCGAATTCTGGGATAAAATCGAAATTGCAGATTAAAAACTGCGAGAATTTTTCAGCGACTTTGGCGGTGGAAAATTCTCGTAAGGATTTTGACAAAAGTTGTTTTGTCAAAATCCAGGAACTTTCGGTGCGGAGAATTTCTTTTTCATCTGCTGAAGCAAATCAATGGCCATGTCCGCGCTGACTTCTTTTTGTGGCTCGTGGTACTGAACCAGATGAGACGGAATCTCGTCCAAAAAGCGGCTGGGCTGGCTTTCGACAACGCTGTTCTGACGGCGGCGGCTTCGGCAGCTTGAAATAAAAAGTTTGTCCCTTGCCCTCGTGATTGCAACATAAAAAAGCCTTCGCTCTTCCTCTACAGCAGCGTCTCCTCCCTCGTCAACGGCACGCCCGTGGGGAATGAGACCTTCTTCACATCCCGCAATGAAAACCACCGGGAATTCCAAGCCTTTTGAGGCGTGAATGGTCATCAGGTTCACTTTTCCAAGATTCTCGTCATCGTCCATGTCGTCCCGGCTTAAAAGGGTGATTCGGTTGAGGTAGTTGTAAAGGGTTGGCTCGCCGGACTCCGGATTGTTTTCCCAGCGTTCGATTGAGCCAATCAGGCTTTCGATGTTGAGCATTTTGAAGCGGGCTGCTTTTTCTGACTTTGGATTTTCGCCAATCAGATAGTCCATGTAGCGGATATTTTCCACCATAGTTCGCACTTTTTTTGAAAGTCCGTGACCGCCCAGCATTGATTTGTTCGATTCGATTATGTCAACGAAGGCCTTGAGGTTCTGCTTGGTGCCTTCCGAAAAATCCTCGTCGTCGAAGTCAGAATACTTGCCGGGGGAGTTTGCCGGGTCAAGCCCGGCAATGACAGGGTGTGCTCCGTTACTGGCAATGTGCGAGCTGTTACTGGCAGTGTACGAGCGGCCTGACATGAATAAATCCGCCTCGTTGTCGCCCACTTCCAAAAGGGCGTTGATGGCTTCCCAGAGGGAGCAGGAGAGGTTCTTTGCGATTTCGTTTAGTTTTTCGATGGTCGCCCGGCCGATTCCCCTTCGGGGCGTGTTTATGATTCTAAGCAGGTTCACGTCATCGTCGTGGTTTGAAATGACACGGAGATAGCTTATTATGTCCTTGATTTCCTTGCGCTGGAAAAATGAAGTGCCGCCACTCATCGTGTAGGGAATGTTCTCGGCCAAAAAAGCTTCTTCTATTGCCCTGGACTGGGTGTTTGCCCGCATGAGAACGCAGAAATCGTCGTATTTGCGTTTTTCGGTAATTGAAGTGGCCTGAATTGACTCCACGATAAAAGCCGCTTCTGCCGTCTCGTTGTCGGGCATGTAGATTTCAATGGGCTTTCCGTCGCCGTTTCCGCTCCAGAGTTCCTTGTCCTTGCGGTTGGTGTTGTGCTTTATGACTCCGTTTGCCGCCGCAAGGATTGTGCCTGTTGAGCGGTAATTTTGCTCAAGGCGGATTTCCTTTACGTCCTTAAAATCTTTTTCAAAATTTATGATGTTCTGGTAGTCAGCTCCCCGCCATGAATAGATGGATTGGTCATCGTCACCGACTACCGCAACATTGTTCTCGGCCAGAAGACGCATGAATTCGTACTGCTGGTGGCTGGTGTCCTGAAATTCGTCCACCATGATGTACTTGTAGCGTTCCTTGTATTTTGCCAGGACTTCGGGGAATTCACGGAAAATCTTAATGGGAAGGGTGATGAGGTCGTCAAAATCCACCGCATTGTAGAGTTTTAGACCCTCCTGATAGCCCTCGTAAAGCTCCTTGTACATTTCGTTTTCGATTGTCCAGTGCTTGCGCCCGGTCTTTATGTCGGAGATTAAAATTCCCACCTGATAGACATCCAGAGCATCTGGAGAATATGCGAGTTCCCGGCCGGTCTCTTTTATGAGTGAAGCCCGGTCAGTCTCGTCGTAAATCGAAAAATTTTCCCGGTAGCCCAAAAGCCCGATTTCCTGCCGCAAAATCCTCACTCCGAAAGCGTGGAAAGTGGAGACGGTGAGAAGGGGCAGTTTTTTGCCAGTGAGTTCCTTGATTCGCTCGCTCATTTCCTTTGCGGCCTTGTTGGTGAAGGTGAGGGCAAGAATCGCGCTCTGGGGAACGCCTGCGTCCAGCATGTGGGCGATTCGGAATGTGATTACGCGGGTTTTTCCGCTTCCGGCTCCTGCAATTATGAGAATGGCGCCGTTAATGGTCATGACGGCTTCGTACTGCTCAGGGTTGAGTTCGTTCTTTAAGTCTGATAAATCGGTCATTGGAAGTAGAATTATAAATGACTGATGAGAAATGAGCAATCAGGAGAAAGGCTTGAAAATGTCTGCGGTTATGGGGCGACATTGCCGCTGATAATTGCGCCATTTTTCAGGGTAAATCTGAAGTACCCGTCGCTATTTATTTGAACAGGAATCTCGCTTAGTGAGGTGACGATGATTGTCTTGTCAAGATAGACCATTTGTATGCTTGGTTCAGAGGTGTCTGGGGGGACGATAGATGAGTAAATGTATTCCGTAAGGTAGAGCGTTCCGCCTTGGTTTGCTGACCCCCGCCATTTTCCTTTTGAGATTGATACGTCATTTGTCATAAGCTCAAAAAATCCGTCGTTATCAATTATTAAATTTCCGGTTGTGTCTAGTCCTCCAATTCCTACTAAATTGGAAGGCTCGCTTGGGTTAGGACAATAAGCAGAGGTCACTGAAATCGGAATATTTTCTACATCGTTATTGATTTCTTTCATTTTGACAGTTACCGTATTTTCGCCTGCTTCTACGGTAAACGATGAGCTTGTTCCTGTGTAATACCAACTTCCGTCAGGCAAAAAACAGTTTGCCTCAAGGTAAACATTTGAGCCGACTGGAACAGAGTCAAATGTTGCTCTACAGTTGGGGCTATCAGAATCTAGTTCAAAAGAAATGACTTGCGACGCAGAATAATCTCCCCGGAGAATGACAGGAATATATACAAGAGGGCTGTCTGGATTCTGTATTATTGCATCACGGGCATTTGAATAAAGAGATGGAGAAATTTCAAAGGAGACCGTCCCCCCCCCGTCTCCAGGTCAGAGCAGGAATCTAATGTGAAACTAAATGGAAGTAATGCCACGAAATAAAAAAGACTTTTTATAAATGAATGTTTCATATATAACCTCATAATATAGTATAATGTAGAATCTGAGTAATTCAAGTTTTTTTTCTTGCCCATGAAATCTTTTCTTCTTATAATTGCCTTATGTTTCATCATACACGGTTCTTCCTTGCTATTCTTTTCATTCATTTGCTGATTTTACCTGCCTTTTCTCTCGGTGGGGCGCTTGCCGATTCTTCTTCACCTCTTCATGTGATTCAAACCCAGTATTTTGATATCATTTTCCCCGAAGAGTCCCGACCTGCCGCAGATAAAATTGCCGCCGTCTGTGATGATTATTATCTTCAAATCACTTCGCTTCTTGAGACTGATGCCTACCAGCGTTTTCCAGTGACGATTACCAGTTCCGTGGAAATGCTTAATGCCTATTACACGGCAGTTCCCTACAATAGAATCGTTCTTTATGATACAACTCCGGATGAGAGTCTGGACATGTACGAGGACACGATTCAGTCGGTTTTTTACCATGAGCTGACTCACGCGGTTACTTACAACATGAAAGGTCCTGTGCTCAGAAAGCTTTCTTTTTTCGCAGATGCGCTGACTCCAGCCTGGCTTTCGGTGACGACCTTCTGGGCAGAGGGAGCCACGGTTTCTTTTGAGAGCAAGGGAAGGGGAGGCCGCCTGAACGATCCTTTTTCCACGCAGATAGTGAATCAGTCGGTCATTGAGGGGCATTTTCCCTCTTGGCGGGATGTCACTGGAGCGAGGGACACTTATCCCGGCGGCACTGACGGCTACATGTTCGGCTCGATGTTCGCCGCATACTTGCAGGAAACTTACGGAATGATCAAGTACGCTGAATTCTGGAAGACGGCGAATTCCCGGTTTACTTTCAGCTTCATCGCAGGCGTTTTTGAAAGAACTTACGGAAAATCGATTTCTGATGTTTGGGATGAATTTGAAAAAACGCTCACTGTTGATTCTGCCGAAAAATCCGCCGAACTTCTCTCTCACAAAAAATCACTGGTTTCTTCCTTTGATATTCGGCTGGACTCTGAGACCGGAGAGAAAAAAATCGCTTACTATGACCGCCTCTCATCTTCCCTTCGCCTGCTTACCATAAACAAGGACGGCAAAAAAAAGAACAAAAAACTGCTGGCGATTACGGGAATTACAAGCCTGCGCTTTTCTTCCGATGGTGAGCGACTTTTGATGAGCCGTTACATCGACAAGAGAAATTACAAAAAAGTCTCTGCTACTTATGAATTCAAATCAAAAAAATATACTGAATCAAAGCCTCTTCCCAAAAATGCGGCTGTTTTTGACGATTCTGAGCTTATATTTTCAAAGATTGAAATTCCTGGCAATCTTTTTGCCACAATCGTAAAGGATGGCCTTTCATGGCATATAAAGATTTTTGATTCTGAAAAAACTCTTGCTGATTATGATTTTTCTTCTTTGAAATCTGCGGACTCTGAGCGGAATTTGATTTTACATAATCTTCATTTTGTCAGTGAGGATTCTGACTCGCTCGCGCTTTCTTTTTCTTGGGCAGAGTTGGGAATGGGCGGTAAAATGCTTTCTCGGCCGGGATTTTTTAAAATCAATCGTGAAGACGGATCGGCGACGGCTTATCTGCATAAAGAGAATTCCTTTGCCGGCGTGATTGATTCTTTTCCAATTTTTGATGATGAGGGAATTTCTCTTTACTCGGTTTTTGCTGAATATGAAAAAAATCCACTTTATAGACTTGAGATGAATCAGGAAGATTTTGAGACTGTTCAAATCCTTGCAAAAAAAATTGAAAAATCATTTACAGAGGAAACTGCATCTGAGAAAAAACAAGTTGAAATCTCATATAATCCTTTCCGTTATTACCCAAGAGGAATTTTGATTCCGGGGCTTTCTTTTGTCCCTGTTTTTAATCATGATTTAGAAACCGACTCAACTGCTCTTTTGGGCGCGACTTTTGTTTCCACTAATCCCTGGGGGGATAAAAGGCTTTCCTTAAGTGCAGGCTATGATACAAGTTATGAATGGGGTGGATTTAAGCTTTCCTTTTCTGGTGGTGACGACAGTTTTCAATATGCTCTGGACGGAAGTTGTCTTTTTGACAAAGACGGTTTTATGCAGACCGCAGAAACTCTGCAACTTACGCAAATTCTCTGGCGCGGGAAGGTTAGTGCCTTTTCTGCGGGCACACAAGGTGCTTTTCTCTACGGCAGGCAGCTTATTTCAGAGGATAAAGAGGACGAAAAACTAAAGGATAACTGGGATGAGTCAGATGGAAAGAGTGCGGATGCCCTTGCATTTGTTCAGTTCTCGAATATTCATAAAATCGCACCTGGAGTGTACAGTCGTGCGGGATTTTTGCTCCAGCCCTTCGTGCATGGCTCTTACCGTACTTCCGAATTCCTTCAAAAATTCTCAATTGAGGATAAATATTTGAACGCAGGCGTAAAGACCCAGCTCTGCTTTCCTGTTTTTTTTCCTTTTATTTTTACGGCGAGCCTTTTCCCATCGTCAAAATATGCCGCCAACGGAAGCGTGAAAGTGATTTTGTTTGACCTTGAGATTCACAAGGGAATACCAGCCGTCTCGCTTTTTGCCCAGCGCCTTGTTTTGAGTACCACATATTCAGGAAAAATTGCCTACAGATACCGTGACTACGATGAATTATGGAACATTCGTTATACAGACGAGATTTTTAAGGACGCAAAAAAAGAAGACTATTCCGATGAAATCCGCCTGAGCGCAGACTTGTACCTTTCTCCCAACACGGGCTTTTTGGCTAGCGGCGACATTCAGTTCAGCCTGGGCTATGCCATGATTTTCCGCCCCAACCCCAAATCAAGCGAGAAAAAAATCGCCTACGGAATCACCTTTAGCATGGCTTATTGATTAGCAAAGAGCGATTAGAAATTATCCGCGTTTATCTGCGTCAATCCGCGTCTAAAATTTTCCCCTCGCTCCATTTGAAGAAGCGCGGGGCTTTGTAGTCAATCCACCAGGCGCCCGCAAAAAAGCCGTTGTCGTTCATGACCGGGGTGACGAAAATCACTTTGGCGGGGTTTTGGGTGTCGTATTCGAAGACATTTGACTCCCAAATCTTCTTTCCAGCTATGCTTTTTGTGACTTCAAAGCCGCCCTGCTTGTCGATGGGAGTGTAGACTGAAAAACGGTATTTTCCGGGCTTTAAATTCAAGTGCATGGCCATTCCGCCGTCAAGGTAGAGCTGATTTTTATAGTAATTTACCACATTGGGAATAGTCGCCCATTCGTAAGTCGCCTTTACCTTAGATTTGCTCACATCATTGCCGTTTTCGTCCTCGATTCGGAGGAAACAACGCACATAGTTGAAGTCGGTCTTGTTTTCAGGACGATAAATTATGAGTTCCCAGGGATTGTGCTTCACGCTCTCCAGGCCTGAATCAGCGGAAACCGAAAAAAGAGAGAGAAGAGCAAAAATCGTGAGAAAAATTTTCTTCATCATCTAATTATCGGCAAAAATAAAAACCTACTAAAATTCTAGGTAAAACCACTTCTCAATCTGGGCGAAAATCTCTATAATTCTCTCTATGAACAAATTCCGAAATGATTTTCCGCTTTTTAAGGCGATTGATGAAAAAAATTCTGTAGACAACTCAGGCCTCGTTTACCTTGACACGGCGGCTACGGCTCAGCGGCCTTATATCGTTTTGAACGCCATGACTCACTTTTACGCCACGCAGAACGCAAATCCCCTTCGCGGGCTTTATTCTTTGAGCGAGAGGGCGACAAAGGCTTATGAAGATGCGCGGGAAACTGTTGCGCGATTTATCAATGCCCCGTCTGCAAAAGAAATCATTTTCACCCGGAACACTTCGGAAGGTCTTAATTTAATCGCCAACACTTACGGCATGGCTAATGTGAATGCGGGGGATGAAATCGTCATCTCAATCATGGAGCATCACTCAAACATTCTTCCCTGGCAGTTTATCCGTGACACAAAGGGAGCGGTCTTAAAATTCATGTATGTTGACAAGGAGACCGGCGAAATTCCCGAAAGCGAGTACGCAAAAATCACTCCAAAGACAAAAATCGTCTCGCTGACTCATGTTTCAAATGTCCTCGGAACCACCAACCCAATCAAAAAAATCGCAGAGATTGCCCACAAAAACGGCGCGATTATGGTTGTGGACGGAGCCCAGTCAACCCCCCATATCAAAGTGGATGTGCAAGACTTGGGCGCGGACTTTTTCGCCATGAGCGGGCACAAGCTTTGCGGCCCCATGGGAATCGGCGCGGTTTGGGGAAGGCTTGAGCTTTTAGAGGCAATGCCGCCCTTCCTCCGCGGCGGCGAGATGATTGAGTATGTCACCGAAGAAAGTGCCACTTGGGCGGAAGTTCCCCACAAATTCGAAGCGGGAACCGTGAGCGCGGGAGACGCTGTGGGAATGGCAGCCGCAATCCGCTATATTCAGTCTGTGGGCTTGGATACTATCACTGAGCACGACAATGCTCTTGCAGTCCGCCTTATCGAGGGAATGAAAAAAATCCCCCATGTGAACATCATCGGAAACAAAGACGGCAGGAAGCGGTGCGGAATCGTCACCTTTACGGTGGACGGAGTTCATCCCCACGACATAGCCACTCTTTTAAGCGAGGAGAACATTGCAATCAGGGCAGGCCATCACTGTGCCCAGCCTTTGGGAGCCTATCTTGGAGTTCCGGCCACGGCAAGGGCAAGCCTTTATTTCTACAATACGGAAGAAGAAATCGACGCCCTCTTGGAGAATGTGGCAAAATTGCGCTCATGGAGCGGATTTAAGGATTAGCAAATAATTGCTGTTAATCTCTGCTAATCTGTGGATAAAAAATCCGCTTTTCATTAAAATAGGCTCATTATGATTAAAAGAAACACTGGTTTTGCAAATTTGACCGCAGGCTATCTCTTCCCTGAGATTGCCCGCCGCCGCCGCGAATATGCTGCTTCTCACCCGGAAGCAAAGATTATTTCTCTCGGAATCGGAAATACCACCGAGCCTCTCTCAAAACACATTGCCACTGCCATGAGCGATTATGCCCTTGCTCTTGCCACACCTGCCGGCTATTCTGGCTACGGAGACGAGCAGGGTAACACTGCCTTGCGCGAGAAAATCGCTCAAGTCTTCTATAAAGGTATGGCTGACGCCAGCGAGGTTTTCATCTCTGACGGAGCAAAATGCGACATCGCCAGAATCCAGACCCTTTTTGGCCGTGATGTAAAAGTCGCAGTTCAGGATCCGGCTTATCCAGTCTATGTTGACGGCTCTGTAGTTGTGGGGGCTGCCGGCGAGAACAATGGAAGCGGCTACAAGGGAATCACATATCTTCCTTGCACCGAAAAAAATGACTTCTTCCCTGATTTGTCAAAAATCGAAAAGAACACCCTCATTTATTTCTGCTCGCCAAACAATCCGACAGGCGTTTGCGCCACAAAAGAGCAGCTTAAAAAACTGGTCGATTTTGCCAATGCTAACGGCTGCATAATCATCTTTGACGCCGCTTACTGCGAATTTATCCGCGACAAGAATCTTCCGAAGACGATTTATGAAATCGAAGGTGCAAAAACCTGCGCCATCGAAGTGAACTCATTCTCAAAGCCTGCAGGCTTCACTGGAGTCCGCTTGGGCTGGAGCATCGTTCCCAACGAGCTTAAATTCGAGGACGGAAGTAGCGTAAACAAGGACTGGAACCGGGTCATGACCACTCTCTTCAACGGAGCGTCAAACATCGCCCAGGCCGGTGGCTTAGCCGCTTTGGACGAGCAGGGCTTAAAGGACATGAAGGCTCAGGTCGATTACTATCTTGCCAACGGTCACAAAATCAAGGAAACCCTGGACGGCGAGAACTTCAAAAAGATGGGAGTTGAGGCTTACTTTACGGGAAACGGTCCTTATGTCTGGGCAAAATTCCCTGGCAAAAAGAGCTGGGATGTCTTTGACGCCATTCTCGACAAGTGCCACATCGTCACCACGCCGGGAAGCGGCTTTGGCCCAAGTGGCGAAAGCTTCATCCGCTTCAGCTCTTTCGGTCACAAGGCTGACATCGAAGAAGCCTGTGCTCGTCTGAGCAAATTTTCTATGTAAAAAAAAACCGTCGCTTTTGCGGCGTTTTTTTTGTGTTTACAGGTCTTTTTTGTAACCGATGAATAATTTCGCTGACTCAGGTTTTTTGTCGCTGATTTTCGTTAAATTAATCTGTCCGTAAATTTTTAATTTTCCGTCCATTGCGTCAATTTCTGTAAATGGGCTGATTTTTACATTAAGAACATCGTTCAAGTCTTTGTCGAAGTAATCTTTCACATATTTTCCTTCGTAACCCATCGTAAAGTCAAATCCGACTGAAAAATTTCTCTTTGATGTGTGGAGTTTGTCGCAAATAAAGCGATAATTTAATCCGAAACTCTCGTTGATAAAGAGCATTTTCTCAAGACTTGCGGATGGAACATTGTAGCCTGTTATGTGTATTCGCGCTCCGTTGAGATTGAAGCGAAGTTCCGCAAGGGCGAATACATCTTCCAACTTGAGTTTATCAGAACCGTCTTTTTTTTCTTTTACGGGATAGTCATCGAAACCGCCTAATATGTAGAGCGCAATTGGCGAATGTCTGTTTCCAAGCAGCATGTCGATTCCGCCGTGGAGGTAAAGAGTCTCAATGAGCAGGTATACATCCTCTCCGTCACTGTTCTTTCGCGTGACTGGGGCGCAGCATCCTGCGAGTAAGTCCATCGTCAGGTAGCGGAATGCGGTCGCAAAGCGCCAGTCAAAGTTTATCTGATATTCTCTGTCGTCTTTTTCATCGTTTCTGCTGATTACAAGTCCCGTGCTTATTGGAATACTTTTAAATGTAAGTGAAGCGCTTCCACCGTATCCGTAGACTTGATAAGCTGACACTCCGTTTTGTCCGAGATAATTTTCAGTAAGTGAGCTTGCATAGTTTTGTGCGCCCAGCCTTCTTTGCACGAATTGCTGTGTGCCGATATTCTCGAAATTTCCCTTGAAAAAACTAAGGCTTTTTGTCGTTCCGTAGCTGCTCGTGGTATAAGTCGCCGAAATTTCATTCACTCTGAAAACTGACAAAGTTTCGTTCGTTGAGCCGTTTTCGTACAAGTCTTCTGTTTGAAGGGATGCTTCTCCTCTCAGCAAAAGCTTGTTGTTGAGGGAGAATTGCCCTGCTATAAAGGCATCGAATCTTAGAGAGGGCTTAAATTCGCTTGTTTCGGTATTTGCGAATTTTGCGACCGCTCCCGTTTCGCCCGAAAAATAAGGCGTAGCGAAGAGGGGCGTGCTTGCGACAAGCAATATTAATGATAGTATCTTTTTCATAAATCCTCTTCCTTAGTTTCTTTGAATATAGGTCGCTTTTGGGCGGGCTGTGATGATAACGCGTCGGTTCATGGCGCGTCCTTCCGGCGTGTCGTTTGATGCGATTGGCTGAGTGCCTCCGTATCCCTTGTAGCTCAGAAGAGAGCGGCTGATTCCGTTACGGATAAGTTCGTTGACAATGGTTTCAGCGCGGGCAACGGAGAGGTTCATTTGGCCGACAGGTTTGTTAACATCTGCTGTGTGACCTTCAATAAGAATCGTGTATGCGTCGTCTTTGTTGAAATCTTTGAGGGCTTCGGCGAGTTTTGCGAGTTTAGGCAATTCTGAATCAAGAAGTTTAGGGCTGTCAGCGACGAATTTCAAATCATAAAGAATCTGCCACTCTGGACCGCGGGGGAGGATAATCGGAGCCTCTTCATCTGAGCCGAAATATTTTTTAATATCCAGGAATGGCGCGTAGTATTCGCTTTCTTCCTGCTCAGCCTCTATCGGGTAGGTTAAATTCTCTTTATCCAAAAGAATGACGACCTTGCCTTCCTGAAGAAGTTTCAGATTTTCTGGTACCGAAAGAATTTTCAGTGCGTCTTCCCTTGAGATTACGGGATCAGTCCGGAGATGACCATAGACCTTCCTTGCCTTTATGTGGAGGGGGTCGCTTCCGATTCTTGACTGATATGCGCTTTCATCGTCTCTCCAGTCATAGTGAATCATTCCGTTCTTGAATTCTGAAGCCGGGTCTCCCATGTTGCGCTCGTAAATCAGGTTCATCTGCTCGTCCCAAATCTGAGGGAAAAAGCAGGGGTAAACTTCATCGCTCATGAATTCACCGTGAACATCAAGCTCTCCCCTTGCGTCAATGATAATGCCTGAGTAAACGCGGGAAGCAATGTTCTCAATAGGTTTCGCATTTTTGTAGGGAAAATGGTGCTTAATCATAAGAGATGAAATTTCCCTCAGATTGATTGTGTGGGTCGTAAGAAGCGTGAGGGTACCGTCAGTGAAAATTCCCGGTGTTTTTTTGCCTTCGTCGATGATTTTCGTGAGTTGTTCAAGTGTGATGTCGTTCGCGAGAACTAAATCGCCCAGCTGCTGGCTTGAGTTGACATAAAGGGAGAGAAGCGGATCCTTGATGAGGTCGGGGAGTTTTGTCTCCACAAAATTCAGGGCTGCTCGTTTTCCTGAAGGCATGCTGATTCCTGCCTTTTCGGTGTCGAGGCGCACATCAGAGATGAAACTTGATTTAGACCAGTCGATTCTGCTTTCAGAAGAGATGAGTGGTCTGCTTTCTGCGGCAAAAATTCCAGCCGACATGCCTGCATATAAAATCAATGAAGATAATATTCTACTTCTCACGACTTTTTCCTTTTTATAGAGTTCTTCATTTTGATTTTCGGCAGATTTTTATTTGTTTGTTAAGATTTCTTTTAAAGCTTCTTCGGCGGATTTTTTCATTCCCATGGGAAGGCGGATAGAATAATTGGTTTTTGGGGGAGTCGTGTTCAAAAGTAAGGCGGGGTTGAGTTTTTTGAGAGTTTCTGCTTCAAGCCTGAGCTCTCCCGCCAGCCTGCTTAAAGAGACTTTGTTGTTTACTTCCAGATAGTCAAAATCCGCATATCTTGGGGAAGCGGTGACTTCAGGCAGCGGAATTTTATATTCGTCACCGTTTTCGGCTATTTCTGCAAGCGCGAGCAGTTTCGGAATGTAATTAATGGTCTCGTCCCTTAGAAGTCCATGCTCGGCTATGTACCAAAAGGATTTTTCGGGCACATTTTTTAGAATTCTTCTCATTGCGCCGGCCCCGCAGTTATAGGCGGCGATGGCAATCAGCCAGTCGTTAAACATGCGGTAATTGTCTTGAAGTTTTGAGAGGGCGGCATTTGTGGATTTCCATGGGTCTAATCGCTCGTCAAACCATTCGTTTTTTTGGAGAAAGGGGGACATGGAATTTTCCATGAATTGCCATAGTCCTATGGCTCCGCTCCTGGATTTTGCCGTTGCCTTGTATTCGCTTTCGACCAGGGGCAGGTATTCGAGAGCGGCCGGCATTCCCCTTTTTTTTAGCTCCTCTCTTATATAGAGACGGTAGTATTCGCCATCGTCAAGGATTTTATAGAGGTTCTGTTTACCGAAATTTGTCATGTATCGGGCTATGTAGTCATGTATGACTGTTTGCGCATAGCTGCTTTCGGATACGGCAATTCCGCCAGCGCTTTTTATGATTTTTCTTTTTTTTTGTTCAAGGTAGGCTTTTTGCCGCTCATAATCTTCTTCATCAAAGAGTTTTAATATTTGGTTGAGAGGGGAATCATCTATATAATATTCATCTGCTGGGGGCAACTCTTCGAGTTCGATTTTTTCGAAAAGAGACAAATCGTCTTCATTGCTGGAACCTTCCTGGCAGTGCAGGGAAAGTAGCGAAAAAATGAAAAGGACGAGAAAAAATTGCCGTGCAATCCTATAACTTTTCGCCAAAATAGATTCCTGCCCATTCCCAGCGACCGTGGATTTCGGGATCTGCAGGGAAGTCTACTTTTCGGAAATACAAGTACCAGACATTGACATAAGAAGTCCAGCCCCATGTGCGCAGGTATGCTTCTGTTGGCGTAGAACTTTCATCGAGTGTGTCTAGATAGCGGATTCTGTTTCCCAGCATGAAGTTGTGCATGGAAAAGTTTTCGAGAGCGTTCGGGTCAGATTCACTGGACTTCCAGCTCATGGCGAAGAAATTTACTTTTGAGCGGTAGCGGTCGAGTGCCCGCCAGTTGTAGCTTGTTATGCCTTTCTTAACGGCGTTTTCAAGTTCGTCGAGGGTCTCGAATGTCCAGTCTTTTGATGATTTTGAAAAATCTACCGTTTGCCGGGCTTTTGTGTATGCGTTCGGGAGACCTGCAATCTGAATCGTCGAACTGTCGGGCTGTTCCAGAAAAAGTTCGTATGATTTGAGAGCCGCGTCCCAGTCACCGACTTTTTCGTATTCAAGGGCAATGCGCATGTACATTTCGGTGATGCTTACCTGCTGGGGAAAGTCGTGAATGACTCGGTTGAAATAATTGATTCTGTTGGCGGATCTCTTGCTGATTTGGATAAGGTGCTGGAGGCATGAAAAATGCACTGATTTTCCGTTTACGAGCAAATCCGGAAAATTCGTAATAATCCGTTCGTAATAATATTCAGCAATGGGCTCTTCATTAAGTTTTAGATAATGGGAGGCGACCATGAAAAGCCAGTAGGCGTTGTAACTGTCTCCGGGGTGAGTTTCAACCCAGTCGGTGAGAAAGAGCACCATGTCATCGGATTTGCCCTGAGAGTAATAAAAACTTGCAATTCGGTTGATGACCGCATATCGGCTCTGAGGTGAGATTGAAGTGTCGTCAAGCATACTCATGTACTCTTCAAGTGTCTCCGTGGATGAATCTTGTGAGCTGATTTTTGCACATGAAGTGAAAAAAATCGCGCATAGTGCGCAGAGTATTGTTGCTGTCCGGAAAAAAAGAAGTTTATTCATAAACTTAAAAAAGGATAGCATAAAATTCGTCTTAGTGAAAGATGATAATTCTTGTCTGAATAGTCAAAATTTGATTTCTCTAATTTCTCTAGTATTTTATCGAATTCTGTAGTATCCTATTCTGATTTAGTATCTTCTAAATTTTACGGTATGCTTGGGGGTAGCTGTCTTTTATGAAAAAAATTACTGTTCCTGTGCTCAATGCCCTGCTGGCGGCGGGTGTTATCTTGATTATTGTGGGGTTGCTGCTTATTTCGCGCCTTTCCGCTGGCTGGGGCTCTGAAATTCCTGCTTTTTCCATAGCGATTATGGTTTTCGGAGCGGCAGTTTTTTATGTCGCGATGACATTGATCCACTGGGCTGTTTTTTTCTTTACGGGGCTTTTTGTCTTCTGTATGGGCTTGTGCATGACTTTTATCTTTACAAATGTGCTTCCATTTACGACGGAGCATTTATGGCCTATTTGTGTCATTTTGTGCGGAATATGCCTTATCCTGACCTGCGTTTTTAAGCACAGAAAAATCCGTGGAGTCTACCTTTTTCCCAGTCTGCTTATAGAAGTTCTCGGAATCGCCTTCCTCTTGTTCTCTCTTGATGTCATAAAGATTTCTCTTTCACTTTTTGTGGCCAAGTGGGGGCCTCTTATGCTCATTCTTGCGGGTGCTGCCCTTGTCGGTGTGTTTTTCTGGCAAAGGAATTTCAATGAATTTTTCCCCTACGATAAAGACGAGCTTTCTGATTTGACAGATGAAGATGAAAAAGGATTCTACGGAGATTAACTGAATTGCGGCTTTCGTGGCGGAAAGTCTCTGCCTTTGCTTGTATTTTTTTCTTTTCTCTTTCTAGTCTTTGCGCTAAGAAGAAAGCGGCGGAAGCCCAGCCTGAATATGTCGCAAATCCTTCTGATGCCGTAAAACTTTCCCTTCCCGAAAAACGAAATACTTCATATTTCCGTAATATTGAAAAATCAGTCCTTGATAATGTCGAGAAGGGAACTCCCGAATCCCTTAGTTCTGCTATTACCTATTTGAAACGACGGCATGAGAGTATGAGCGAGAGTGAGCAGGTTCTTCACTATATTGCCGTCTCAATCATGCAGGTCTGCTGGAAATCCCAGAATCTTACCGAGGAGACCAGCGGACAGTTCATAAAAAATAATTACACTGGGGCGATTACATCTTCACGAAACGGCTTTTATGATTCTTTTCCGTCACCTGATGATTTTTTCAGCTATATGCTGCCTTCTCTGGTTCTTGCGGCTTCAGAAACAAGGAGTGATTACTACGAGGATTCCTTTGCCTCCCTTACAAAAGCCCTTGAGTTGCGCCCTGACTCTCTTCCTGCGAATTATCTAATGGGATTGCTCCTGCGTCGTATGTCAGATTTTAAGGGGGCGAACAAATATTTTGCTCGTGCTTATGAGATTGACAAGAATTGTTTTGAATGCGCATACGCTTATGCGGATAGTTTTGTGAAATTGACTGACTATGATTCTGCTTTTTCCCTTGCCGAAGACTTACTATCCTTGTATCCCCAAAAAAAAGAATTGCTGGCTTTGTGCGCAGAGTCTTCTTTTTCGGCTGGAAATTTTGACAGCGCCGAGGTTTATGTAGGACGCTTGCTTCAAATCGAGCCTGAGAATTCCTATTATCTTTTGTTCCGGGCGAGGATTCTCGTTAAGAGGGGAGAGTACATCAGGGCGGCTTCTCTGCTTGATGCCTATGCCCGTAAAGATTCAGATTCCCGCGATTATCTGGTACTTCGTTTTACGGTTCAGAAAAACTGGAATAAAAATCTTTCGGCCGCACGGTCAACAATTGAAAAAGCCCTTGTCCTTTACCCTGATGATGAGGAAATTATTCTTGAGGCGGCTGAACTTGCTTCTGAGACGGGGGAGAAAATTGCCGAAAAAAGCGGCGAGGAGCTTGCTGATCAAATTCTCGAAAAAAGACCTGGTGATTCTAGAGCTCTTCAGATAAAAATTGCCTCTATGGTTCAGAACAAAAAGTGGGCGGCTGCCTATAAAGCGAGCTCAGAGCTTCTTAAAATGGAAAATCTTCCCCGCTCAGCTCTGTTTACTCATATACAAATTTGTCTTTCTGCCGGTCGAAAGGATGAGGCTTGGCGTTATGCATCTGACTTGTATGCAGGAGATAGCACTAATGAGGAAGTTCTCCAGTCTTATATTGATGTGCTTGTCTCAACTGGACGGACGAAAGAGGCTTCCCGTCTTATCGCTCAGTTGCTTCCGAACGCAAGTGCAAAATTGAAAAGTTTCCTCTATTATGAAAGGAGTTTTATCTCTGGGGGGGAGAGTGCGATTCTTGCTGACTTGCGCTCAAGCCTTACTGCAAACCCCCGCAATAAAGATTCGCTTTTTCGCCTTTACCGCATTTACTACAATAAAAAAGAATACCGTAAAGCCCAGTATTATCTCAAACAGGTCGTTGCGCTTTCCTCAAAAGATGAGTATCTTCTCGGACTAAATAAAGAACTGGAAGATATCCTAAAGCGAAATTAAGTAGTTGATTTTGACTTAATTTAATGATATTCTCTTAGCACTAATTTTTTAAATTTATATAAGGAAGTCAAAAATGTCTTTTTTACCATTACTTCAGGCCCAGTCACAGCAGGGCGAGCAGACTATGTTAACCGTTATCATGCTTGCTCTTTTCATCGCAATTTTCTATTTTTTTATTTTTCGCCCGCAGAATAAAAAACAGAAAGAAACTCAGAAAATGATTGATGCTCTTAAAAAAGGCGACAAAGTCGTAACTATCGGTGGCATCCACGGAATCGTTTCTGCAACAAAAGAAAAGACCGTTATCGTAAAAGTCGATGAGGGTGTAAAACTCGAATTTAACCGTGCCGCAATTGCAGGGGTCATTACTGATCAGACACAGTCTTCAAAATCAGATAAAAAAGCTGATGAGTCAAAAGAAGCAAAAAAGGAAGAAGCTTCTGCTGATTCAGAAAAAGCTGAGTAAATAATAGTACCGGAGTAAAAAATGAACAAACGAAGTCGTTTTATCATTATTCTGGTAGTTCTTGCTGTTTGTTTTGCATTCCTTTGGCCTTCAATCAGTTGGTATGCACGAACACCAAAAGACCAGCAGAGCCTTGCGCTCGGTTCTCTTGAAAAAATCAAGGACTACACAGTCGTAAAAGCAAAAGAAGAGTCAGACAAACTGATTGCCATCGCTAGGGAAAATCCTGATACGATTCTTGATTCTTCTTATGATTACCTTGTAAAAGCTTCAAAAAAGAACTACAAAGAAATCAAAAAAGCCTATAAGACCGCAGGAATGGAAGCCCCAGAAACTCCAGCTGTCATGACAGTCGGAGCCATTTTGGATTCTTTTGCAGGTTCAAATGCAAGCGATAATCTTCGTTCTGTAATTGAAGAGAAATATCGCGAAGAAATCCTTGACGCAAAAAAACGCTACAATTCATCTGTAAAACTTGGTTTGGATTTGAGCGGTGGTATGAACATTATTGTTCGCGCGAATCTTGATGAGGCTCTCGCTGCTAAAAAGGCAGAGGGAAATGAAATCGTTGATGAGGCTCAGTGGAAAAAAGATGCAATGGCTCAAACCATTGAAACCCTTACAGGAAGTATTGATAAATTCGGACTTACTTCTCCTGTTGTTCGCCAGCAGGGTGAAGACCGTATTTACATTGAGATTCCGGGTGCTGCAGACCGTGAGAGCGTCAACACAATCATCATGGGTAAGGGAATTTTGAATTTCCGTCTCGTTGACCGAAATGCGACAAATGCTTTCAATGCCTATTACGCACAGAATCCTGCAAATACTTTCAATTCTGATGGAAAACTTATTGACCCGTCGATTATCCCTGCTGACACAGAAGTCATGGGATATTATGTAAAAGATGATTACGGTCTTGATGAGAGAACAGGTTTCATCGCTGTTAAAAAAGAAATCGCACTTGAAGGCGAGCATATTAAATCTGCTGATGTAACTGCTGATCAGACAACGAATCAGCCGGAAGTTGTTTTCGGACTTGATACTGAAGGAGCCGTCATTTTCGGTGAATTCACAAGTTCTCACATTGGAGAGCAGCTTGCCATCGTAAGCGATAATAAAGTTAAATCAGCACCAACGATTCAGAGTGCAATTAACAATGGACAGGTTCGCATTTCTGGCGGATTCAGTATTGAAGAAGCTCAGAATCTTCAGAAAGTCTTGCAGACCGCTTCGCTTTCAGTTCCTCTTGAAGTTGAAAGTCAGCAGGTTGTCGGCGCGTCACTTGGAGAAGCGGCTATTAAACAGGGTATTAATGCCTTGCTTTGGGGCTTGGTTGCGGTTCTTGTGTTCATGATTTTCTACTATCTTGGCGCAGGTTTCAATGCCGTAGTCGCGCAAGTCCTTAACATGTACATCATGTTCGCGATTTTGAGTGCATTCAACTATACGCTTACACTTTCTTCTATCGCTGGTATGATTCTTACAGTCGGTATGTCTGTCGATGCGAATGTAATTATTTTCGAACGAATCAAAGAAGAACTCAAAAACGGAAAGAGTCGTGCCGCTGCAATTTCGGCAGGTTTTGACAATGCTTTTTGGGCAATCATGGACTCAAATATCACAACTTTCATTGCCGCAATGTTCCTTTCACAGCTTGGAACTGGCTCAATTCAGGGCTTTGCCGTTTCGTTGGCAATCGGTGTCATTTCATCGGTATTTACAGCTCTCGTAGTTTCTCGACTTATGTTTGACTTCAATACTGAGGTTATGCATAAAAAAGAAATGAGCATCGGCTGGGGAGTAAAATAATGAAAAAACTTATTCAATTTAGTAAATTTTTCCCTGTCGCTGTCATTTTGAGCGCAGTAATCATTATTTCGGGAATTATTTCCGTTACAACTCGCGGAATTAACTTTGGTCTTGATTTCAAGCCAGGTATGATTGAAGAAATCAAGATTTCAAATACAGTTCTTGAAGTCACCTACAATGGAACAGCAACGGTCTCTCTTGATGTTACTGAGAATGGTGTTGATGTGGTTGTAAGCGGTATTGGCGAAGAGAACCGCACAGAGTCAATTTCTTTTGACAGTGTTTCGACAGTTTCAGAACTTGCCGCAAAAATCAATTCTGTAAACGGCGTATCTGCTCATATTAAAAAAGAACAGGCTTTACCGTCAGGTGGTGTTTATGTCACTTCTGGCGCATCTAAAAACCTCGGCGAGAATCCGCTTCGCTTGTTTGTTGCGGACGAGTCATCAACAGTTACGGCAGACGATATTCGTGCAGCTCTCAAAGACTTCTCAAGTGTCGATGTAAAAGAAGTTGGCTCAGATACAGAGCGCGCTTTCCAGATTCGTATGGGTGTTACCGGCGAAGAAAGCAAAACAATGCAGGGAGACGCAAACAAGGCTCTTACTGATACATTTGGTGCTGATAAAATCGCAATTTCAAAATCTGATTTCATCGGCGCTCAGTATTCACAATCTTTGATCCGCGATTCAATCCTCCTCGTTCTCGCAACATTGGTCTTGATTTTCATCTACTCTGCAATCCGATTCCACTGGGATTTCGCTCTTGCGGCAGTTATCGCTATCATTCACGACGCATTGATTATGGTCTCTTTCATCTCATTCATTCAGATGGAATTCAGCACCACGACTTTGGCGGCAATCCTCACGATTATCGGTTACTCAATCAACGCTACTGTCGTTATTCTTGACCGTGTCCGAAGCGACATCAAGGTCGTTGAGGCAAAGACTTTCAAAGAAATTTTGAACTCAGCCCTTACTTCAACATTGAGCCGTTCTGTCATCACCACACTCACAACATTGTTCGCAGTTTTGGCATTGTTCTTCTTCACAACGGGAACGATCCACGACTTCTCTCTGGCCCTTACTGTCGGTTTGATTTCAGGTTGTTATTCTTCTATCTTCATTGCAGGCGCATTCATTCTTTCTGTCCGCAAGAACCAGAAGTTCATGACAATCGCCTCTAAGTCAAACATCAGCCAGTTCAAGCCTGCTGAAGACGAAACTGACGACGCTGAGTAAAATTAAGACGCGGATATAACAGATAAACGCGGATAATTATTTGTCCACAGATTAACACAGATTTTCACAGATTTTTATATAATTATAATCTGTGTTGCTCTGTGCATATCTGTGGATTATTTTTTAGGTGCTTTATGGAAATTATTCGTGCGAAAATTTTGGGATTTTGTGCCGGTGTGCGCCGGGCGGTGAATGCGGCGGACAAGGCTCTTTCTGAGAATGGAGCAGGGCAGGTTTACACCCTAGGTCCTTTGATTCATAATCCCGTCGCCCTTGAAAAACTTGCTGAGCGGAATCTTAAAATCCTTTCCGAAAAAGAAATTCCTTCTCTCAAAAATGAAGACACGGTGATTATCCGCGCTCACGGCGTTCCACCGGAGACAGAAAATGCCTTGCGGGAAAAGGGCGTGAATCTTATCAATGCCACCTGCCCCTTAGTTACCCAAAGCCAGAAGAGGGCTGCAGAATATGCAGAGCAGGGCTATATTATTTTCTTTGCCGGGGATAAAAATCACGGTGAAGTAATTGGAATTGAAGGTTATGCAAGAGAAGCGGCGAAAAATGCCGGCATAAATCTTCATTTTATCCTCGTAAAAGATTTGGCCGAGCTTGATTCTTCTATAAATCAGCTTTCTCAGAATGGCGAAATCTCCGCTGACTCAAAAATCGTTCTTCTTTCCCAGACCACATTCAGCATCAAGGTCTTTGATTTGCTTCAAAATGAACTTACAAATCGCTTCCCTTGTGCGAAGGTAATCAGCTCTATTTGCCCGGCGACCCACGAGCGGCAGAACGCGCTTAAGGAACTTTGCGAAAAAGTCGAGGGCATCCTTGTTATAGGCGGAAAGACCAGCGCCAACACGAACCGCCTTTTTGTCAGTGCGGAAAAATCATGCAAAAAAGCCGCCCTTATCGAGACTCCCGAAGAAATCCCGGAAGAATTTTTCTCGCTTAAAAGCGTTGGGATTACGGCGGGTGCCAGCACACCTGACGATACGATTGAGGCTGTGGAAAATCTGCTGAAAAAATATTCTTAGTTGTAAAATTCAGCAGACTGTTATATACTAATAAGACTATGACAAGATGTTTTGCTATGTGCAAGCCTGGCGTATTAAACCGCAGGCTTGTGGGTCAGGTAATTACTCGCCTTGAAAATAAAGGCCTGAAGTTGGTTGGTTTAAAACTCATGAACATTTCTCCGGAGCTTGCGGCCAAGCATTATGCCGAGCATGCCGGAAAGTCTTTTTATAATGACCTTGTTTCTTATATTACCAGCGCGCCTGTTGTTGCCATGGTCTGGCAGCTTGACAACGAAGATTGCGTTTCCCTGGTGCGAAAGGTTGTAGGGGCTACAAAACCCAGCGAGGCTCTTCCCGGCACAATCCGCGGAGACTTCTGCTCGCACACAAATCATAACATAATTCATGCGTCGGACAGCGATGAAAGCGCCCAACGCGAAATAAATCTATTTTTTAAACCGGAAGAGCTTATCGATTGGAAAGACGAGGCTGCTTGCTGGTTCTAAAATAAGATTATCGGCTTTGGGTCGGTAATTACAGTTTATCGAGGTTAAGAATGAAACCAAAGAATGTAGGTGTAATTGGTGCTGGTGCATGGGGCTCAGGTTTGGCTCAGGCAATTGCCCGTGGTGGTCACAAAGTTCAGATTTGGGCCCGCGAGCAGGATGTGGTTGACGGTATCAATAAAGAACACGAAAATAAACGCTATTTGCCGGGATACCCGCTTTCAGAGAATCTCACGGCTTCCATCGACATTGAAGAAGTCGCAAACGGCAAGGAATATCTCATTTTGGCATCTCCATCTCTCTTTATTGCCTCAACGGCAAAACAGATTGCCAATGTTCCTTCTATTAAAAACGGCGAGACTGTAATCGGAGTCCTTACAAAAGGCTTTGTTTCTTCCGAAAAGGGCCCCCGCCTTATCCTTGAGACTTTGGAAGATGTCCTTCCTGATTGCTACAAAGGCTCTCTCGTTTACATTTCAGGCCCCTCTCACGCAGAGGAAGTCGCCATGGGCAAGCTCACAGGCCTTATCGCAGCCAGTGAGCATGCCCTTAATTCAATTAAATTCCGTGAATTGCTTCGAGTTCCAGGCCTCATGGTCTATTCTTCCCTTGATGTGGTGGGCGTTCAGATTTGTGCCGCCGCAAAGAATGTCATCGCCGTTATGTACGGTTCTCTCGATGCAGTGAGCGAGCATTCAGACATTTTCGGCGACAATTCCGAGAGTCTTTTGCTTGCCGCAGGTCTTAACGAAATCCAGCAGATTGGTTTTGCCATGGGAGCGACTCACGCCGAGACTTTCACTTCAATCGCAGGTGTGGGTGACTTGGATGTTACCTGCCGTTCAAAATACGGCCGAAACCGACGCTTTGGTCAGGATATCATCAAAACTGACATCCTCTCAAAATTCAAAAATCTTGATGACTTGATTGCCCGAATCGGTGAAATCGGTTATCTGTCAGAAGGTGCGGTGGCCTGTAAATTCGTCCATCAAATCGCCGAAGCCCACAATTTAAAGCTTCCGATTTGTGACAGCCTTTACCGAATCCTTAACAAAGAGATTGAGCCAATGGCCTTGCTTCAGGAGCTTATGATGCAGGGCAAAATGGACTCAGAAGACTGAGATTCAAAAAAGCCCGGAATAACAGAGGATAAAAATGCTTGAGAAAATCACAAATACTTTCAGTGACATTACCCGCACTTTAAGCGGCAAGTCAAAAATCACTGAAAAAAATATCGAAGAGACCGTTGAGCAGATTAAGATGGCTTTGCTCGAAGCCGATGTCAATCTTCGTGTCGTGCGCCGTTTCGTAAACGCCACAATCGAAGAGGCAAAGGGCGAGAAGGTTCTTCGTGCCGTAAATCCGGGCCAGCAGTTCACGAAAATCATCTACGACCGAATCGTCAAACTTTTAGGCGACACAAAAGTCGATTTGCAGCTTAAAGGCCCTGACACTCAGTCTGTTATTCTTTTGCTTGGTTTGCAGGGTGCTGGTAAAACCACGGCGGCTCACAAATTGGCTGCCCGCCTTACCAAAAACGGGCGTAAACCTCTTCTCGTTGCCTGTGACCTGGTTCGTCCTGCTGCAATCGAGCAGTTGAAGCAGCTTGGTGAAAAAATTGGCGTTCCTGTTTACCTTGAAGAAGGTGCAAAGGATGCCGTAAAAGTCGCCAAAAACGGTATTTCTTATGCAAAAAAGAACGGAATCGACACCATAATCATCGATACGGCAGGCCGCTTGCAGATTGACGAAAGCATGATGAAAGAGCTGGTTGATGTCAAAAAAGCCGTTGACCCGGTGGAGACAATCCTTGTCGCCGACTCAATGACTGGTCAGAATGCGGTTGACATCGCAAAATCTTTTGACGAGCAGCTCGGTCTTTCCGGCGTTATCCTCACCAAATTCGACTCTGATGCCCGTGGTGGTGCGGCTCTTTCTCTCAAATCAATCACCGGTAAGCCAATTCTCTTTATCGGTACCGGCGAAAAAACCGAGGACTTTGAGCCATTCCATCCGGAGCGAATCGCAAGCCGAATCCTGGGTATGGGCGATATTGTTTCTTTGGTCGAAAAGGCTCAGGAAACCGTTGACATTGAGGAAGCAAAAAAACTTGAGCAGAAGATGGCTCGCAATGAGTTCACTTTGGACGACATGCTGGCTCAGTTTGAGAGCGTCGGCAAAATGGGAAATCTTTCTTCCCTCATGGAGATGATTCCGGGCCTTGCCGGTCAGCTTGACCCAAGCAAGCTGGATATGTCAGGAATCGCCCATCAGAAGGCAATCATTCAGTCAATGACAAAAAAAGAGCGGGCTAATCACCTGATTATCGGGCCTGGCCGCCGCAAGAGAATTGCTCAGGGCAGCGGAACCAGCGTCGCTGAAGTCAATAAGCTTTTGAAGCAGTTCGAGAAAACAAAGCTCACCATGAAAAAACTTACCCGTAACAAGGGTATGCAGTCAAAACTCATGCAGCAGTTCGGTGGCATGTCGGGCGGCGGAATGGGTGGCTTAGGCGGCCTCGGCGATTTGAGCAAGCTTGGAGATTTGAGCAAATTGGCCGGTAAATTCGGCAAATTTTGACGCACTAGGGGGTGTAGGGGCGTAAGTTGCGCAGCGAAGCGAAGCGAAGCAATGAAGCGCTTTTGCGCGGAACCCCGAAAGACCCGACCCGCGCTTGCGCGGGAAGTGCCCTTATTTAATAGTTATGCAGCTTACAATCCGTCCGTCTGTGGAGTAGCCCCTGGACGGATTTGTTTCGTCTAGGAAGGATGTGATTCCGCTGTAGTAAGAGTAATAATAAGTTCCCGGATGAAGGGGAATATTGATTTCGTATTTTCCTGGAACTGTTTCTTTCATTTCGTAAACCCAGCTGTCCCAGTTCGTGAAAGTACCGCCAAGACGGATTTTCTGACCGCTTTCTGCATGGCAGACAAAATGAGTCATTCCGTTGTCGAGTTTTTCGGTTATTTCAAACTCCACCGGCGGCAAGTCGATGTATGAGAGTGAGTAATTTTCAATTTCGTTATAGGTGACATTGGGGTTTCGCGGGTCAACCGTCCAAAGTCCGTCAATAACGAGACGGTAGCTGATTCGCGGGATTTTTTTTGGTATTTCAAGAATGTAAAAATAATATGATGAAGTGATGTCTCCCTCGTACCCGTAGTTCTTTTTGATTTTAAAATAATGAATCTTTCGGAATTCCTCAAAATCAAAGGCAATTCCGATTGAATTTGATGTAATAGGTGCCGTAAAGACGACATAATTGTTGCTGATGTAAGGCTCGCGAATTCCTGATATTTCTGTGAGCGCCAGGTCGTATTCGTAAGTGTCTTTTTGAGGAGCGGCATCTTTTGCTGAAATCGGTGCGAAAGAAGTTGCAAAGAGAAGCATTGAGCCAATCAACATAAAAATCTTTTTCATACTTCTTGTATCGGTTTTTTTAGAGGAAAAATTAAATACTATTATAAGTGTTTTTTTATTATAAAGCGCAGTATTCAAAATGCCGAAATTAGAGTATACTAAGTAGGGTGGGATTTAAATGCCAGGATTAAATCAGCTTAAAAAATTCAGCGATGATATGCGCGAATTGGGCGACGAAGTAAAGATTCGTGCTCAAAGAGGCGAGAAAACGCCACAACTTCCTTTGCCAGAGGGGATTTCCGAGGCAGATGATTCAAATGACTTTCTCATTGGTATGCCTGATGGTAGCGCTACGGATAAAAAACCAGACGATGCCCTTGATCTTCTCGACGATAATCTTGGTTCTGATATCGATGTTTCTGGCTTGGACTCAATCCTTGACCCTCAATTCTCCGCTGATGATGCCGATTTAGCGGATTTCCTTGATGATAATCCTGATTCTGATGCAACAGATGCGGCCGTTGCTGAGATTCTTGCCGCTGATGAGCCGAGCCCTGCTGAAGAGGCTGGAAAGGCTGAAGAGACTGGAAAGGCTGAAGAGACTCCTCTTGAGGATATGGATTTGGATTCTCTCTTGCAGCCGTCAAGTAATCCTGACGATTCTCTTGAAGAGGGAGATGCTCTGGAGACAGCGGATTCTCTTGGACAGGGAGATTCATCGGAGACAGCGGATTCTCTTGAAGAGGGAGATTCACCGGAGACAGCAGATTCTCTTGACAGCCTTGATTCTTCTGATACATCTTTTGATATTCCGGACAATCTTCCTGCAGGAGATGATTTTACAAGCGAAGAAATTAACCTTAACGAAGATTTGCCACCTTCTGTTCTCGAAAACGATGGCATACCTCCTGTCAAACCCGATGATTTTTCAACCGAAGATACGCCTAATTTAAGCGGCGATCTGGATTTAGGTGGTTTTGATATTGATTCTCTGATTGATGGAGATGATAGCGGCTCTGATTTGGGAGCAGAAAGCACGGTTGATGATAATTCTCCTACTGATACTGTTTCTGACTTTGATACTGGTTTAACTGCTGATGTCGCTGCAAGTCCTGAAGGCGACTTTACATCGGAAGCAAGTGAAGACTCAGATTCTGGTCTTGGTGGCGAGAATCCTTTCGCCGGTATGGGTGATTTGCCTGACATGGACATGGATTTTGACTCTTTTTCTGGATCCGCATCCGATGCTCCTTCTCCAGACGAATCTATTCCCGATGCGTCTGACGAGGTTCCTGATAGTCCTTCTGAATCAGCTGGCGGAGAGGATTTCTCTGTCGAGTCTTTTGATACATCTGATATGGATGGCGTTGATTTCGGGCCGAGTCCGTCTGCTTCTGGGGATGAATTCCCTGCGACTGACGATGGGCTTGGAAATGACGATGATTTCATCCTTGATTCAAGTTTTGAGATTCCGGGCTTTTCTGATACAGAAACGGCTGACATGGGAAAGAAAAAACCGGTTCTTGATACCGTTGATTTCTCAAAAGGAAAAGAAGGCCGTCCGAAAAATTCTCTTACAGAAGAAGAATATGTCCAATTCAAGAAAAATCTCTCAAATTATCCGCTGAATCTCCGTATTGCTCTTGAGGATTTCATCGCACGGGATGAATTCACTGATGATGCGGTATTTGAAATCATCGAAAAGGTTCTCAAAAAAGCTTCTGCACGACAGCTTGCGACTCAACTCGAAAAAATTCTTGATATTTCTATTAATATTCCTAGGGATTTTGAACGCCGTTCTTTTGCAGAATATGAGGCTTACAAGCAATCTTTCCAATATCAGCTCAAAAACCGTATTATTCCGGCGGCTGTCGTTGGAATCGTAATTGCCTTTGTCTGTGTCGGACTCTTCAGAGCTGGCGTACATTTTATCTATAACCCTGTCATGGCAAACATTCACTACAAGCAGGGTTACACGCTTCTTGAGGCAAATGAATTCCCTCAGTCAGAAAAAGAATTCGTTACGGCTGTTACCTATAAACCTGTCAGAAAATGGTTCTTTAAGTATGCTGATGGATATCGAAGCAAAAAACAGTTTGATCGTGCTGCCCAAATGTACAAAAATACTCTCGCCATGTTCAATCATGACAAGCAGGCAGGTCTTGATTACGCAGAAATGGAATTATATGAGAGGGCTAATTATGAGCGGGCAGAGGAAATTGTGCGCCGAGAAGTCCTTGACTATCATATAAATGATGCGGACGGTATCCTTATGCTCGGCGATGTTTTCCTAGAGTGGGCGGAAGTCGAGCCAGAAAAATATGAACTTGCAAAACAAGAGTACCTCGATTTGATTCAGCGTTACGGAAGTAACAATGTCTACCTTTCACGAATGTTGCGTTATAACATTCGCACTGATAAACTTCGTGATGTCCTTACTTATAAGAATATGTTCTATGTGAGCAAGCAGGATCGGCAGAATCTTAAGAATCTCGGCGCATCTGACTGGACGGAGCTTAGCGGTTATCTTCTTGATAAACTCTACGGTACTCTGAGCAAAAATGATGAATATCTTCGCTCTTCTATAGAAGATGTTCTTGCTATGCTCAATCTTGCAATTAAGGCAGATCCTTCTAATCCAATTGCCCGCTATAACCTCGCCAGATATTTCATTCAGAACGGAAACACTGAGCAGGCTAAAGTGGAGCTTGAACGAAGCATTGATTTGTTTTCAGGAGTTCCTGTCCGAACTAAAAAGAATGTTTATCGGGAAATAAATGCTACTCGTGTTTTGGGCGAATTATATTCTGGAAATCGGGAATATCTCAAGGCTCAGACTGTTTATACGCGGGGAATCAACCTTTACAATGAGGAACATGAAAATTCAAATCTTGAGGGAGATGAAAACACCGGAAAACTCTTTGCCGATATGGGAGATTTGGATTACTTTATTTCTGGAGAGATGGATGATGCCCTCTATAATTACGAAAAAGCCATCGAGATTAAAAACGATACTCCCTCTATCAATTATAGGGTTGGCTCTATTTATTATAATCGGAAAAATTATGATAACGCCCTCGTTTCTTTCATAAAAGTTGCTGAAAAAGAGCCGAAAGATCCGAATGTTTTGCTTTCATTGGGAAATGTTCTTTCACTCCGCGGAGACAATTTTGCTGCTGAAAGCTATTATGCTGATTTACTTTCGGTGCTTGATCAAGAACGACCGAAAATCCTGACTCCGCAAGAAAACGGAGATGATTACGAAATCGTTGACTTATATTTGAAGGCAAATAACAATCTTGGGGTTACTCTTTACAGACTTGCCCAGCAGACAGGTAACAGCAACATGAATGCCGAGGCGATGGTGCGTCTTTCAGATTCAATTAGGGCTTGGGATTCTTTAACGCGCAATCCTAACACTATGATTCGCCTGGAAGGAAGCAATCTTGCTGCCCAGAATTCAAAGTACATAACGCATCCTTACCCGGAGTTTGAGCCTGCCATTTATACGGATATTCCCCGTCTTTTAGCAGGAGAAAAAGGTCTCGAATAATGAAGTATTTCTGCTATCAAATAGGAATCGAATTAAAGAATCAGCTTGTTTCTCTTAGAAAAGAGTTTTTCCGTAAGACAATTCATATCTGTACGGCATTCGTACCTATTTTTTTATCTTTTGCTCATAATACGACGATTGTATGTCTTTGCGTTGCGGGCATCCTTTACATCATTGCGGAATCCCTTCGAACCAACGGCCATGAAATTCCCCTTATTTCTGATATTACTGCTGCCGCTGCCCGAAAGCGGGATGAAAATAAATTCGTTCTCGGTCCTGTTACACTGGTGGCGGGTATTATTTCTTCTGCGATTCTTTGGACTGAGTCTTCGGCTACTGTCGGAATTCTTGCTCTTGCTTTCGGTGACGGATTGGCCAGCCTTGCAGGTAAGACATTCGGAAAAATCCGCGTTCCCTACACAAATGGAAAGACTGTCGAAGGTAGCCTTACTTGTTTTGCGGCGATTTTCTGTTCGACTTTTTTTGTTACAGAAAATTGTATGATTTCACTGCTGGTTGCTACTGCTGGCGCTCTTATTGAGGTTCTTCCCCTTAAAGATTTTGATAATCTGCTTATTCCTATTTTGTTAGGTGGAATCGTTTCATATTTCGCTTAGCTCCACATGTACATTTTGTGCAGGCATAGTAAATATCTGTAACTGCCTGCCAGAAGCGCAAGTGTTCCCGAAATCAAAAAGAAGAAACTGTCGCAGCTTACCAGCATACTGTATCCCAGAAGCGTAATAAAAGCTGAGAGTGCGAGAATTTTGTGTTCAGAACTGTTCTTTTTTATGCCCTGAATGAAAAATGAGATGACCGTAGTCGCCAAAAGTAAAAATCTCATGATATTAATGAGGGACATGAAGCCTTCTGTAACGAGGCCTGTTGACGATATTCTTGCCGTGTTCATTGGAATTACAGCCGCAAATACGACGGATACTGTTGTCATGATTATATAATTTCGTTCTATATCTTGTCTTTGAACTGTTTCACTGAGAAGGGCCGCGCAGAGAAAACTAAGTGGTGCGAGTGTCCGTCCAAAAAGAACGACATTTCCCATAAATATAAGAATATTGGAAAAAGATTGCCAGAGTCCGAGGCAGATTGTCACGAAACGGGCTGTTTCCGCAAGGCAGGCGAATAAGAATCCCGTGAAAAAAATTATTTCACTAGTTTGTGTGTTTTCAAAATATCGGATGAGAAGAAAAAAACAAAATGGAACATAGAGAATAATGACTGCAAATGAAATCATGAGGGCTATAAAGCTCTGCTTAGCGAAGGGAATGTGAGAGAGGAAAGCAGGAATCCGAAAATCTGGTGGCGTGAGAATAGTGCCGAATTTTAAGGCAAAAAGGAAGGTAATGAGATTTAATGCAACGATTGCCAGACTTGCGAAAAGAAAAGTTTTTATAAATTGATTTCTTGTTTTTAATGTCATGTGAAAATCTTAAACGGAAGACAAAAATATGTAAAGACTTTATCTCAAAAGCCGAAAATAATAAAGAAGTCTGATTTGCTGACTTGTTGGCAATTGACTTTGGGAGGACTTATGAAAAAGCTTCTGTTATCCGGAATGATACTTCTTTTTGCTGGACTTAATGTCTTCGCCGGTGATGCTGCTGCTTTTGTTGACTTGGGAATTTCAAAAGACGGTACGACATACGCATTTGCCGAATATGGAAAGATGGACAAGACATTTCAGGGCTATGCTGAAATTTATACTGTAGATATTGCAAAAAATGATTTCGTGGATGGTGCTGTTTTCAAGACAAATCCTTCTGCAAATACGACTTCAAAAAGCGGAAAAGAAATCTATGATGAACTTCTGAAAAAAGCTTCATGGTCATTAAAAAAATATGATTTCAAACCTGCTCCAGTCGATAATTTGCTATATGTTCGTGATGATAAAAAGGCTGGAGAAAGCGAGATTGTCTTCAAGGATTTTGAAGGCTCAACTGTAGAACAAAGCGTTTTTTATCATATTCAGCTTGTGAAGACTGTTGAGGGAAGCGGCGATAATCTTCGTTCTTCTTTTTTTATCACCCTTGAGAAAAAAGACGGAGACGGAAATGTCATCAGTCGTAATATCGTCGGCTCTCCTGACATTAAACGAAAAAAAGTGACGGATTACCGCATTGACAGAATCTTCTCCGATAAGACCGGGCGAAATCTTGTCTTTGTTGTTGAAAAGACTCTTTCTGATGTGAACGGCTCTTCTATCCGTTATATGGTAGAGACAATTCGCCTGTAACTTTGTATATTTTTTGTGAATCCGATTGTGCCTTTGCATAGTCGGATTTTTTTTTATTTTTTTTCTCTAAAAGTTGCCGAAAAGTGATTTTTTTTACGAATACACTTATAGATTTTGAAATAAATCTGGAGGTATTCAATGAAAAAAGTTTTTAAAAATGATTATGCCAAAAGTCTCCTGATTTCTGGCATCTTGTGTTTTATCGTACTCATGATAGTCTCTCCAATTTCCTGTAGGCTTACTGAGGAAGGAATTGAAATCATTCCGGCTGATACGAATGCTCCTTCAATTCTTTCATTTTCCGTAACAGGTGAGCGTCTGCTGAATCTTTCCTGTTCTGAGAAAATTGTCCTTGACCAGTTAACTGTCCGTGAGTTTCAAGGGGAATCTTCCGATGAGGGGGATTTGTTTTTGCTTGAGGAAGAGCCTTATGCTTATGCGGATTGTATTACCTACAGTGAGAATATGATGGACGCAGAGATTTATCTTTCTGAAAGCACTCGTGTTGGAAAGGAATATGTCCTTTCAGGTATTGTTTATGACAGGTCAGGCAACAGCCTGGAATTTTCACAGCAATTTTCAGGTTTCAATGCAAATCCGGCCAGACTTGTGCTCAGTGAAGTGCGCTATAATTCTAGTAAGCCTAAAAAAACAGAGTTCGTTGAGTTCTATGTCTTAAAATCTGGAAATCTGTCAGGACTGGAATTTGTGAGTGCGGCGAATCCAAAAAGAAAATATGTTTTCCCTGCGATTGAGGTGAAGAGGGGTGAATATATTGCCCTTCATGGACAAGTATATGATGGCATGGAATATAATGCGATTGATGAGTTAGAAAATGACCTTACTTTATCAACGGCTACAGAAAGCTGTGATACAGGTAGAGAACTGTGGAGAAAATTTACGGACAAATTTGTTTCCAAAACAGATGTGATTCTTTTAAGAGATTCTTGTAAAAACAAAATTATGGATGCTCTTTTATGGACTTCTGTTGAAGGAAGCGAATGGTCAAAAAATTTAAAAGAGCTTGCTGAAGAAGTTCAGATCGCTGGATTTTGGGAAAATGCCCTTAGTCCAGAAAATGCGTTTCGTACTGAGACCATAAAATCTTCTGCCGTGAAATCACTTGCGCGACAGAATATTCTGCTTCTGGCGGAAAAATATCCTGAGAGTGAGGAAATCCCCGATGTTATTCCTGCCAATGCTTGTGATTGGGCTGTTGCCTCGTCAGCGACACCTGGATATAAAAACAAGTAGGCTCTTTGTAAGGCTAAGCAATCTGTCTAGTAATTTGTCGGAAAGTGTGTTATTATTTCAGAATGTCTGAATTATTAGCACCTGCCGGCAATATCGAAGCATTGGATGCGGCAATCGGCGAGGGAGCCGACGCAGTTTATCTTGGTCTAAAAAGTTTTAATGCGCGACTCCGCTCTTCAAATTTTGCATGGAATCAGTTTGAGGCAGCCGTTTCCTCTCTTCACCGCCAGAACAAAAAAATCTATGTAACGGTAAATACGGTCAGCGAGGAGCGTGACCTTGAGCGATTGTACCGTTTCCTTTCTTATCTCAACAAAATCGGCCCGGACGGCCTCATCGTTCAGGATTTCGGCGTCATCCGTATGTGCCAGGAGTTTTTCCCTAAGCTGGAGCTTCACGGCTCTACGCAGATGAATGTGGAGAGCGCCGCTGGCGTTAACTTGCTGAGTAAGGCTGGCTTAAAACGAGTCGTAGTTGCAAGGGAACTTGGCCTGGAAGAAATCAAATACATCAAGTCTCACACAAATGCCGAGATTGAGATTTTCGTACACGGAGCCCTTTGCGTAAGTGAGTCGGGCTTGTGTCTTTTCTCAAGTTTCTTGGGGGGAAAGAGCGCGAACCGGGGCATGTGTACTCAGGCTTGCCGCCGTTTTTATACAGTTGATTCTGAGTCAGAGGGCGAGCAGCAGGGCTATTATTTTTCTCCGTGTGATTTGCAGCTTATCGAGCAAATTCCTGACTTAATGCAGCTTGGCGTTGAGTCATTTAAAATCGAAGGCCGAATGAAGAGCGCGGAATATGTCGGTTCGGTTGTTGCCGCTTACCGCTATCTCATGGATAATTGGGAAAAGGACAAAAAAGGTGCGCTGGCAACGGCAAAACGCCTTCTCTCAACAGATTTTGCCAGGGCAAAAACATCTTATTGGTATAATTTCAAGACAAACGAAGAGGGCGTTCAAAAGGCAGGAAGCCTTATCTTAAATCCAAAACAGGCAGGTGGCACGGGAATTTATCTGGGTACAATCGACACTTTTGGCGAAATCCCTGACGAAGAAAAAGAAAAGTCATATAACGCCTATCAGGAGGCCCTTCGTACAAATCCTGAGGCAAAGCAGTCTGATTTTTATGTCGCAATGGCGCATTTAAAGGGTGGAAACTACGATCCCGATCCGGGCGACTCAATCCGCTTGCACCGTCAGGACGATACGGGCCGAGTCAGCCACAAAGTCCGCACTGTCTCCGTCGATTCAGAAGGTCGTCGTTTTATCGATATTCCTCTCGGATTTAAGCGGGGTGACTCGGTTTATCTCTTGCAGACAAAATCGATGTCCAAGCGTTATCCGCGAGTTCTTCCCAATGACATCGGCAAATACCGCCAGCAGCCGGGTGCCGAAGTCCTTCCTGTGCTGGACTTAACGCCTGTCGAAAAGAATGAGCTTTCATATTTCCCAGAAGGGCTTTACATTCAGGTTTCTACTATATCTGATTTGCACACAGCCATTTCAAAAAATCCTGTCCGCATGATTGTTGAGTACAATTCCGAGACCAGAGTTGATTTGATTGAAAAAAAAGTAAAACTTCCTCTTTCAAAAAAGCAGATTATCATTTCACTGGATCCTTATTGTCCGGCTTCCCGCGAGGAGCAAATTCTCTCTGATTTAACGGAACTTGTTGCCGAGGGGTACAAAACTTTCGTCGTAAATAATATCGCTCATATCTCCATGCTTCGTGGAAAGGGGGCTAATCTCATTGCAGGTCCATATTTGTACACATTCAACCGATGGGCTGCTTCATGGTTTGAGAATCAGAATATCGGGGCTTTTATCACTCCGCTTGAAAATTCTTGGGATAATCTCAAAATGACATGGGAAGAAAGTGTGCGCAGCAGAGTTCTGGTAACCGCCTATGCGTATCCTGCCTTGTTCCGAATGCGTTTTAAACTTCCTGAAAACTATGATTTCCTCTATTTTAAGGATAAAGAAGAGACGCTCTTTAAGGTGAATTCTACCGTTGACGGTTCCGTCGTTATGCCGGAAGCTCCCTTCTCAGTCGTTGATAAGGTTGAGCTGTTGAATTCAAACGGATTCAAGAGAATCTTGCTTGATTTCTCACGCACCCATGTTACCCGTCAAGAACTCAAAATGGTAACGAATTCAATGATAAAAAAGCAGCCTGTTCCAGAAAGTTCCCGCTTTAATTGGAAGGACGGCTTCTACAGTCCCGAAAAAATCGAAATTTACCGTGCCATGAACGAAAAAGCCGAGGCCGAAAAAGCGGCTAGTCTTTATCGTTCACAGAACGGCAAAAATCGAAAAAAGCGTCGCAGATAATATTAAGGCTTATCTGATTTAAAAGACCGTCTCACCCCCGTCGGCGAATTCACCGCTCGTATCGGAAAATTCTGACTCGGCTCGGATTCCCTCTGCGGCACTTTTAGCGTTTGTTCTTGCCTCACTGTCGGAGTCAGATTTTTCTTCTGTTTTGGGGTGTTGAAAATCAATATGTTCTGCAAGGATGTAAATCTTTGAGGCACTTTTGCCTTCTTGATTTTTCCAACGGTCTTGTTTCAGCCGTCCGACAACGCGCAAGCCCCGGCCTTTTTTTGCCATCTGTGCCATTCTCGTACAGAAATTGTCTCCCCAAGCCTCTACATCAAAAAAGGCTACTTCTTTTTGTGTTTCGCCATTTGCGTTTCGGTAGAAGTGGTTTGTGGCAATGGGGACGATACAAACTCTTGTTCCCCTTGCTGTTTCCCTTACGGTTGTGTCACGAACAACATTACCTTCAATTACGACTTGATTCATTTGATTCATAAGATTCTCCAAAAAATAAAATGATTATAAAAACGCGGCCGTCGTTTTTATAAGTGAACAAGTTCTCTTCCTCGTTCACTTATATATTTGAGAAAAAAAGAAAATTTTGGTAATGCAGAAATATAATTTTTTGTTATATTTGAAAGATAAAAAATAATCCCCACGATTTGAAGTGGGGACTAAGATAATTTACATCGGAATGTTTTTGACTAATTTGACCATATACAACTGAATGTACATAAGAAGCGCGTCTCTTTCCCGTATTTTTTGTAATCCAGGGGCTGTCATAAGGCTTTCTGCGAGACTGTGAATTCGCTCGGTTGTAAAACTCTCGACCTTCATTGTGCGGAGAGTTTTTCGGATATAATCTCGTATGAGAGAATTGACATCCTCGGTGAGGTTGTTGTGTGTTTCCTTTCCGAGCCGTTGATTCCAAATTTTCTCGTAAGAATCAAGCTCACGGTTAAGGGTTGAACTTGTAGGGACAAAAGATTGCTCTGCGTTTCTTGCGGCTTCTCGGAATGCGACTTTCTTTGAGACAGTTGCATTTTGTGAGAGCATGGCCGTCGTTTCGTCTTCCTTTCGTTTTGCTTCTTCTTCCTCTCGGTATTTCTCTGCTTTTGTTTTTTGAGTTTTATTGCGCTTGCTTTTTGGAGGTCTGAAGAGCATTTTTGCAATCCATGAGACTACGGGCATTGAATACCAGAAAGGAAGCATTATTTTTGCGTCATTCAGCAATTCCTGACGGCTCATAAGGAGAATGTCGCTATATGGAAGCAAGTGACCGTTTACAAAGAGACTTATCTTGCTTGTGTCGTCACCGCCCGAAGCGTCATAGCTCAAGAGTGGCAGGAATGAAGAGTGGAGTAGCGCGCTTAAAATTGGAGATTGAATTCGTATTTCTTTTTCGAGACGAGACTCAAATGCCTTTTGGTCTTTCATTTCGGGCAAGAAGTCAAACTGTCGCAGCACTTCCGACCAGTGATTTTTGATGGCCTCAAGGACAGAAACTCTGGCATCGGTACAAAGTCGCAGAATTAGCTGTAAAACCTTGCTTTTAAATATGAAGTAGCGTGTGTCATCATAGGTTTTGAATACAAGAAGCTCAGGCAATTCCTGAACCGGGGCGTCTTGGGTTTTTTTATGGAGATATTCTTTGAGTTCCTCTTCGCTGTATTGTCCAAGAAGAGGCAGCCCTTTGTTGTCAGTGAATTTAATAATTTCGTCAAAAGTAAAATAGTAGGGCGGTTTCAACAGAAGAGATTCGAGTGCTTTGATTGCGCCTTCTTTTTTAGCACTTTCTGCGGCTTCGTTCTTGAAGTAATTTGCCCCTACCTCAGTTATGTAGACGGCCTGCAAGCAAGACAAATCTTCCTGAGTGTAATCCTTGATTTTTTCATAATCTTGCTTTATGAAGAAGCATAGCTGATTCCAAAGATAGAAACTTTCTGTTGTTTGGCTCAATGTTTCAAGGGAATGGTCAGGTCTGTCTACAAATGCGTTGAAGAAATTTTTTACAATCATCTCTCGACCTGGATTTGAGACCGTGAGTTTTTTAAGAAAGTAATCGTGATGCTCTTCTTTTTTGAGCATATTCTGAATCTTTCCGACTGCATCTTCTATGAATGTGACGACGGAAACAGTTGACGGAAGGAGAATTGACGGAGCATTATTTGGCAACATGAGTCCGTACAGAGTTTTTTCGTTTAAATCCTGATGCTTGAGCAGGCGGCCAATGAGATCTGCCGCATTTTCTCTCGTTATGATTTCTTTTGGAGTTCCCTTTGGTAAATCAGCCTCAGATGGAAAAGGAAGACTAGGAGTGACGGCGATATCCTTGTAGCGTTCAGTGAATCGCTCAATGTAAAAAGGAACGACTACAATTCCCTGCTTATCAGGAGTTGTGTTTACAATCATGATAAGTTTTGAGTCGATGAGTTTGTCAAGTTCTGTCTGCAGTGCTGGAACCGGGTCTTCAAGATAGCAGGCGAGGCTTGGTTGTTCCTCCAGGTGATGTTCTGAATAGCGTTTCAAATATTCGCAAAAATCTGTGTAATCAACGATAGCGTTCTTCTGTCGTGATGCAAAAAATTTTAATAAAACAATGATACTTGTTGTGGTTGCCATGTCTTTATTTTATCAGCAATTTGTCATAAAATAAAGTAGTAAATTAAAAAGCGAAAGTCAAAACGGAGTTAAAAAATGCTTTCTTCACGAATGTCAAATCTTCATCCTTATGTTCCCGGCGAGCAGCCCAAGGACAGAATCTACATAAAACTCAACGCCAACGAAAATCCTTACCCGCCTTCCCCAAAAGTAATCAAGGCCGTGCGGGCGGCGGCAAAGGCTCATCCAGAAAAAATGGCCCTTTATCCTGACCCTGACTCAAACGAGCTTAAAGAAGCCATCGCTGACATGCTCAACAAATCTGGCGGCGTCCTCTGCCGGGCAAACCTTGAGAAAGGCAAAAAAAATGGCAGCGGGGCAATCGTAAGTCCCAGCGAATTTGACAAAATTCCTTTCGTCGTCACTCCCGACATGATTTACGCGGGAAACGGCAGCGACGAGGTTTTGAGCTTTGTCTTTTACGCTTTCTTCGACTCAGACCGCAAACTGGTTATGCCTGAGCATACTTATTCCTTCTATCCGGTTTACGGCGGATTTTATGACATTCCCTTGGAAAAAATTCCCTTGAAGGCAGACTGGACTCTGGACACAGAAAAAATGCTTGAAGCGGCTAATAAAGAAAATTCTGGAATCATCTTTGCCAACCCCAACGCGCCCACTTCCTTGGGATTGACGCGGGACCAAGTCCGTAAAATGCTTGAAAAAGCCCCAAAAGACCGGGTTTTTGTCGTGGACGAAGCTTATGTTGATTTCGGTGGCGAGAGCTGCATTCCTCTTCTCGCTGAATTCCAGAATCTTGTGATTGTGCGGACGACCTCAAAGAGCCTTTGCGGGGCGGGGCAGCGATTAGGCTATCTCGTGGCCAACAAAGAACTTGTTGAGGCCGTCACAACGGTAAAAAATTCCCTCAATCACTTCCCGATTGACTTCCTGGCACAGACTGCAGGAATCGCTGCTTGCCGTGACGCGGGATATTACGCAAAATGTGCCCAGTCCGTTGCATTTGAGCGTGACGAATTCATCGACTTTTTGCGGGAGAAGGGCTGGTTCGTCCTTGACAGCCAGACCAACTTCATCTTCTGCAAAAAAGACGGGGTGAACGGTCAGGAAGCCTACAGAAGAATCAAAAAAGAGGGTATTTTGGTTCGCCGCTTTGACACCCCAGGCATTGAAGAATATCTTCGCATCACGGTGGGCACCCACGAGCAAATGCAGGCTTTGCGCGATGTAATGGAAGAAATTTAAGGGAGGATAATTATGAAATTTTTGGTTCTTTCTGACATTCATGGTGATTTGGACAATCTTGACAAGCTGGATTCCCGCTTTAATGAGGCCGACGCGGTTCTTTTTGGCGGTGACTTCGCGAAATTCGAGCACGAGGAGACAGGAAAGCCAGTTCTTGAAAAACTCCTCAAAAAGCACGATTCAATTTTCTCTGTAATCGGAAACTGTGACAATCCTGATTTTCTTTCGGAGATTGAAAGCGCGGACATTTCCGTTGAAGGGAGCCTTGCCTTCCACGAAGGAATCGCAATCTGCGGAAGCGGCGGCGGAACTAAATTCACGGGAACCACTCCTTTTGAGCGGGATGAGGACGAAATTCTCTCTGATTACAATGTTGTTGAGTCTTCAAGCGCAGAATGTGCAGATGAGAATGGGCACTGGTCAAATCTTGTCTTAATCATGCATAATCCGCCAAAAGACACTGAATGTGACAAAATTCCCGGCGATGTCCATGTGGGAAGCGAAAAACTCCGTGCCTACATTGAAAAACGCGCTCCATTTCTGGTTGTTACGGGGCACATTCACGAAAGCTCTGGTCTCTCAAAAATCGGAGAGTCAACGGTAATCAATCCTGGAAGCCTTGCCGAAGGAAAATACGGCTGGGTCGAGGCTCAAAAAGACGCAAATGGAAAGTGGTCGGTAACGAAAGCTGAGTTGCTGAGCTTGTAGGTGAAAAAACAGGCGGAAGCGTGGTTCTGACAAAAGTTCGCTTGAACTTGTTCACCGCGAACTTTTTGGCAGGTTCACGCTGGGAGCCTGTTTTTTTGCTATCAGGTGTTTTACAACTCTGCTTATTTTACCGTTCGCGCGAATCTGAAGCC
>ODAI010772941.1_pt1 | contig 62554 bp, 53 predicted proteins | sample 1539321 | NCBI WGS metagenome assembly ODAI01 (sample SAMN02144231, study PRJEB22623) | gut metagenome | biome: sheep rumen | host: Ovis aries | place: New Zealand
CACACGCCACCTCACGTTTCTCAACCACACAGATGCCACATCCGACGGCAAGCATTTGGAGGAGCATCAGTTGTTGAAGACCGCTTATATCGCCACCCCCATCAATCTGATTTTTGCCGCTCCCCGTTTCAACAACCACCGTCCTTACATGATGGCCGGCATCGATCCGATGATCAACCTGTCGGGCAAGGACAATGATTTCATCAAGTTGAAGCGCTATGACTTCTTCCTCGAATTGGGTGTAGGTTGTGACTTTTACCTTCCCTTCTTCAAACTCCGTCCGGAACTGAAATTCATGTACAGCCTCACCAACAGCCTGGATACCGACCATGTGAAACACATGAAGAACAAGAATATGATCATGTACGCCAACTCGGTGAGCGAGTCACGCACCAAAATGATTGTGCTGACTTTCTATTTTGAGTAAACGAGTTGGGCAACATACCGATGATATACGTAAAAAGGGGAGACGCTGATGTCTCCCCTTTTTACGTATGACAGTTTGTTTTGCTATTTCTTTTTCAGGTCAACGGTCAATTTACCTATCCACACCCCGTGCTTTCCGTTCTGGTCGACAGGCACATCCTTACCATCAAGGTTTTTCACGTATTCCAACTCCTCCAAATAGGTGTGCGAGTGGCCTCCGAGCACCAAGTCGATATTGCGAGAGCCTGCGATAGCCGCCAAGTCGTCGGTGACATCCATCTTCCACCCCAAGTGGGAGATGCAAATCACCAGGTCGCATTTTTTCTTCTCCTTGAGGAAAGTAGCCACCTCAAGAGCCTTGGCCACAGGGTCGAGGTATCTCACCCCCTCACAAGTTTGCTTGGATACCAGTCCGTCAAGTTGTGGAGCGAGTCCGAACACTCCGATCTTCACCCCTTTGCGCTTGATGATGACATATGGTTTCACCAACCCCTCGACGGGAGTTCCCGTGAAGTCGTAGTTGGCACATACGATGGGGAAGGTGGCCATTTTGAAGATCCTGGCCATATTCTCAAGTCCGAAATCGAACTCATGGTTGCCGATAGTGGCAGCATCGATGCCCATCCGGTTCATCAGTCCCACCTCGACATCGCCTTTGAACATGGTGTAATAGGGCGACCCCTGGCTGAAGTCGCCACTGTCGAAATAGAGCAGGTCGGGGTCTTCCCTGCGCTGGTCTTTCAACAACTCCAGCCTGCGGATGAATCCTCCCCTTCCCGCCACGTTCTTATCGGCAAGGTTCTCATTGAGCGGCATGATGCAACTGTGCGTGTCGTTGGTGTGCAGTATCACCAATTTCTTATCCTGTGCCTGTGCGGCCACCACCAGGGCGACCCACATCAATGTGATGATAATATTTCGTCTCATAGTCCTATTCCTCCACGATTATTCTTCCGTCTGCAGCACCCTCCACCAATTGTCCGGCAGCGGTGCGCTCCTTGATGTATTTCATGATCAACTCGCGCGTGAGCGCATCGTCAGTGGTAATCAGTCGCAGGTCGGTGCAGCTCTTGAACGCCGTCATCCGATCGTTACCACCCGACAGGTAGTCGATAGTGGCAACCCTGAAACTGGCCTTCGGGTCAATCTCCTTGCCACCGATAGTGGCACGGACGAGTTTGTTGTCCTTGGTGATTACGAGGCGCACCTCACGGCTCACACCCTCGCCTCCCCGGTAGGCAATCTGCCCCATCAGTTCGAGCACCTTCTCTCCAGAGAGCGTGAGGAAGCACACCTTGTTCTCAAAAGGAGCCACATCGAACACATCACCGATGGTGATGTCGCCCTGAGCCAGCGAGGCCCTGATTCCTCCGATGTTATACACGCCGAAGTCAGGCTTCTCGCCATAGAGTTTTCCCGACCACACGAGTATGTCGGACAGCAGGTTGCTCAAAGGGCTCTCCGGCCGTCCAGCAACCAGCGGCGTTGGCGTCCTGCCCAGGACTGGCGACATCAGTTCGTCGACCTTTCCCTTGTAAGGGCTCATGAACGTTGTCACCTCCTCTGGCAAGGGTCTGTCATAGGTCTTGTCGACCAGCAATCTTGTTCGCGACACACCGCTCACCGTATAGTGCGTGGTACACGAGGAAAGGGCCAGTATGGCCGCTATTCCCCAATAAAGTTTTTCCTTTCGCATAGATTCCAAGTTTTCTGCGAAGATACACATTTTTTCATAGAACAGCCCTATTAGAGGAAGGAAAAAGCGTCATAGAAGAAAAAAAATATTCCATAAGTATCTGTATATCAAAAAAAAGTATTACCTTTGCACCGCTTTTCCGCGTAATCGCTGACAGGAAGAAGAGTAGCCTAGTTATGTTGCGCAGGGAATGACAACTAATTTTTAACAGTTAAGCAAAATGGATTTAATTAAAGTTGCTGAAGAAGCATTTGCAACTGGCAAGCAGCACCCCAACTTCAAGGCTGGTGACACTGTGACCGTTGCTTACAAGATTATCGAGGGTTCAAAGGAGCGTATCCAGTTGTACCGCGGTGTGGTTATCAAGATTTGCGGTCACGGTGAAAAGAAGCGTTTCACTGTTCGCAAGATGTCAGGAACAGTAGGTGTGGAGCGTATCTTCCCGCTGGAGAGCCCGAACATCGACAGCATCGAGGTGAACAAGATTGGTAAGGTGCGCCGCGCTAAGTTGTATTACCTGCGCAAACTGACTGGTAAGAAGGCTCGCATCGCTGAGAAGAGAACACCGGTTGCTACTGCAAAGTAAGCAAGACTCTCGAAGTAAAGAGAATAAAAAGAGGTTCAGCCATTGGCAAGAACCTCTTTTTGTTTTATGCTGCTTCGCAGGTGTTGATGCCTGCTTGAGTTTAAGCCAGTACGGATTCTACTTGCGCTTTATCCTGATGTTACCCCTGGCATCCACCATCGCGCTGCTGGCGGGCACATCCATGTCGCTCAGCATTTTCATCTGTCGCGCGGCTCCTTTGTTCTTATCCCACCGCGGGCCGATGCCCCTGCGCTGCACAAGCGAGTGAATCCTGCCGTTGAGGAACTGTCCCTTTTCGTTGATCTTGATCTCCACGATGGGTGCCTGACCGGATATTCCCTTCAGGCTGATGCCATAGGGCGTGCAGAAATTGCCCAGACTGTAGGCGATGAAACGTCCCTTGTAGACTTCTACGCAGCGCACCACATGGGGCCCGTGGCCGTATACCACGTCGGCACCAAGGTCTATGCAATAGTGGGCAAACTCGCGGAGCGACCCGCGGTTCTCCTTGAAAAACTCCTCTTTGCCATAGGGCAGTCGGCTTTGCGTGCGCCCTTCGGCACCGCCATGAAAGGATACCACGATGATGTCGGCCTGGTTGCGCAGTGCGCTGACCACTCTCTTCACCGTAGCCTGGTCTGTATGCCGCAGCGTGTATGGGTTGTGGCCGAAGGCGCAGATGCCTATTCGCAGCCCTTTCCGCTTGATGACGGCCGCCTCGAAGTGTCCTTTCACTCCAGCATACTTGATGCCTTGGCTGCGAAGAGCCTGCTCGGTGGATTCGATGCCTTCTTCTCCGAAGTCGTTTGCATGGTTGTTGGCCATGCTGAGGAAGTCGAACCCGGCATCGCGCAGCAGTGGTGCGAAACTGGTGGGCGTGCGGAAGGCATAGTTGTTGAGCGTGTCTTTCTTGGTGCTTTTGCCGCCGTCGCACAGCGGACCTTCAAGATTGCCCATGGCAAGGTCGGCCCGTTTCAATACGCTCTTGGCATCGCGGAACAAGAAGGCACCGTCTTTATAGGGCAGCAGGGTGTCGGGGTAGGTGGTTCCCATCATGATGTCGCCCACCATGGCCAAGGTCAGCGTGTCGCTTTCAGCCGCCGAATCAGGACGGGCATATACATGAGAAAAGCAGGCTGTGGTGCAGCCTGCTGTCAGTATCATTAGTATTTGCTTGAGTTTCATAGTCTATTTCACTCGCCGTGCACCAATGTACCGGCGTGCATAATAGCCGTCGGTGGAGTTGCTCACCTTCACGCCTTCCTTCGTACTGGCATGGATGAAGGTGAAAGTGTTCGTAGAGGGATCCACGTCCACCACGATGCCCACGTGGCCTACGCCGCGCCCGCTGCTGGGACTGGTGAAGAATACCAGGTCGCCGCGCTGCATTTCGCTGTTCTTGATAGGTGTGTTCTTGGCGTATTGGTCGCGTGAAGAGCAGCCTATCTGCTTGTTCATCTGTCCGAAAACATAACTGGTGAAGCCGGAGCAGTCGAAGGCATACGGACCTTTGCTGCCGCTGCGATAGCGCGCACCGATATGCGAGAAGGCCTCGTCCATCAGATCGTTCACGGCCACGGCATCATACGAATTGAGTTCTGCTTCGCCTCCGTTATAGAGGAAATCGAAATTGTCGATTTCTATATATCGTTCTTCTGTCTTCTGAACCTTGCGCACATGTGTCTTCTTTCGTTTGGCATCCGTGGTGGATAGCGACGAAAGAAACAACAATAGTGCACAAAGAATTATTTTTTTATTCATTTTCTGCAAGGTTAGATTCTTTAAAAACCAAGGGTTCGAGATACACACTCAAACCGTTTGTAATACAAAGAGCAGGCAAAAAAGCACATCTCTTCGTGATTACATTGCAAAGATACGAAAAAAAAGGCAGGCAGAAAAACCGGTTTACATCTTTTTGGATATGCAGAAAAGCCGTTTTTCTTGTCCTAAACTTCCTCTTATCGGTTAAGAAACAGCCGTTTACGCGGAATGCCTACAAGGAATGGTTTAACTGTTTGCGTTCACGTTTTTTAATATAATCAGCACAAACGGTTGCCGATGTCGGTCTGATTTGTGGTGGTTTTCAGAGAAATGCCGCGGTCAGTCTCAAGCAAGACGCAGGGAATGTAGGCCCTGGGCGCGGCTTGTCTCAAAGAAAAAGGTGAAGATTATTTCTTCACCATTTCCGTTTTGATTGTGTCAATGTTGCCCGTCACCGGATTATAGATCAGACTGGTGAACAGTTTCTTGCCAAACAACTCATTGTCGAGCGGCAGTGTCTTGCCGAACTGGGCGGCGTAGAACTCCTTCGTTGCCAATTCGCGGTCGCTCTTAAAGAGAGTGACTTTGATCTTTCCGGGCAGGTTGGCATAGATGTTTGCGTCGTCGCTTCTTTTCTTGGCATCCTCCACGGTGGCGGTGTTGCTCACCGTTTTGTGCAGGTCCTCTACTTTAATATAATAAGGTTCGCCCGCGAGGTCGTCGGTGTCGGTCAGTCCGAACTTGGCCGAAAACCTGAAGAGCAGTTCCTCGTCGGTGGCTTTTTCCGGCACAATGGTGATGATGGTCTCCACCGTGTCCTTCACCGCTGTTCCCTCGAAGAGTTGCAGCAATGCCGTTTCCTGGGTGTTCAGGTTGTTCAGCATGATGCGCAGTTGCTCGCCGTCTTTGGGCATAAAGTCAGCCTGTCCCTTGTTCAGTTGGCTTTTGCTGTCGCGGATGTCGTAGATTTCCTGTGCGGTGAGTTCGGCCATCTTGGCCATACTGCCAGCCGACAGGATGTCTTGTGTGAGATAGTCGCGCGCATTGAGCGGTGCGGGCTTGAGTGCCGGCACGAAGACGGCTGTCGGCTCCGGTGCATTTACTTCTGCATTCACGCCCAAGATGATTCCCTGCTCGTCCACTTTCAGGCTCGCAATGGAGTGCTTGGCATCGATGGCAGGATTGAACACCTTAGCCGTGTCGGGGATTCCCCTGCTGCCCATCTTGATGTTCAAGATGCGATAGGCGGTTCCTGACTCGGTGGCCACGTCTTTTTTCTTGAGGAATCTCTCAGCATACATGCACAGGTCGCCCGGTTCCTGGGTCGTCTTTTCTATCATGATGCTGAATTCGATGGCTGTCTTCGGCAGATAATACGACGATCCCTCGCTGACATCCTGTGCCATGGCGTTGAAGGAAAGTAAGGTGGAAAAGACAAGTGTCAGTATGCTCTTGTCGCGATGACTCTTCATAAATGATATTGTTTGCATTTTCTTGATGACTGAATAAATCGTTTCTTAATCGTTGATTCGCTGGAATGCCTTGGGCAGATATTTGATGATGTCGCTCGCCACCATGCTCTCCATGCCCAGTTCCTTGGCCGCCAAGTCGCCGGCCAGTCCGTGCAGATACATGCCCATGATGCATGCGTCGCCGTGTTGATAGCCTCTGGCCAGCAGACCCGTGATGATGCCTGAGAGCACATCGCCGCTTCCGGCCGTTGCCATGCCCGCATTGCCTGTGCTGTTGAACACCACATGTCCGTTGGGCATGCACAATGCCGAATAGTGGCCTTTCAGGATGATGTATGCGTTGAGGTGTTCTGCCAGGTCGCGTGCTCTGGAGAGCCGCTCGAAACTGTCGGCGCAACTGGCACCGTTCAGTCGGTCGAACTCCTTGGGGTGGGGGGTCATGATGATGTTCTTGGGCAGTTGCTGCAGCCATGCCCTGTGGTTCGAGAGGATGTTCAGTGCGTCGGCATCCAGCACAATCGGGCACTGCGAGCGCCTCACCTGTGAGATCAGTGCAATGGCGGTGTTTTCCTGCTGGCGCAGTCCCGGTCCCATGCATACGGCATCGATATCCTCGGCATCGATGGTTTCTGAGAAATACTTCTCGTCGTGGTCGATGCTCATCACGGCTTCCGGCACACTAATCTGCAGAATGTCGTTGTTTCGGCGGGGTGTATGCACAATTACCTTGCCTACACCCGAGCGCAGACAGGCCTTCGTGGCAAGCACCGCGGCTCCCGCCATGCCGTAACTGCCGGCAATGATGAGCGCCGTTCCCATGTTGCCCTTGTGCACGAAATCGTTCCTGTGACGCAACTTGCTGCGTATGTCACTCTCGTCGGTAACGGTGTAGAGGGCTTCTATCTTGCGGATGCCTTCCTCGCTGAGCCTGATGTCGAGCACTTTCAGTTTGCCGATGAACTGCTGGTTCTCCGGGAACAGGAACGACAGTTTCTTCTGCTGCAGTGTGAGCGTTGTGTCGGCCTTGATGATGTTGGCCCGCACGTTGTAGGTGTTATCCTCGGTCATCAGTCCCGACGGGATGTCAATGCTGATGATATACGATGGCGACTGGTTGATATATTTCACCAGCGAGGCGAATCCGCCCGACAACGGCTTGTTGAGCCCGGAGCCGAACAGTCCGTCAATGATAAGCATGTTCTTCTCTAATACCGGCGGATCGAACTCATCGCGCACCTCAAAGAAATCCTTGATTTTGCGGCTGTCCAGGATGCGCTGCTGGTTTTTGGCGCAGTCTTCCGACAGTTTGCCGTTGATGTTGAACAGATAGACACTCACTTTGAAATTCTGCTCGGCCAGCATGCGTGCCACGGCCAGCGCATCGCCGCCATTGTTTCCCGGTCCTGCGAATACCACAACGGGTGTGGTGTTCGTCCACGAATCGGTAATGGCGCGTGTCAGCGCTTTCGCTGCACGTTCCATCAGGTCGATAGAGCGGATGGGTTCATGCTCCATCGTGTAATGGTCGAGTTCATGTATCTGAGCACTTGTGAATATCTTCATCCGTGCAAAAATACAAAAATAATATAAAAAGTGGGCAATCTCGTTCTATATTTTTGCTAATTTTGATGTAATTTCTTGATTTGTGTGCTTATTTGGCAGAATTTGCCTAAATTTGCAGCGCAATTTTGCAATGATTGGATTATGAAGAACTGCATGTTTTGGTTGTGGGTATGGATAGCATTGATGTGCTGTCCGGCGGTGTCAGCCCAGGATTCCCCAACGGGCCGGCCACGAATTGGTTTGGTGCTGGGGGGCGGTGGTGCCAAGGGTGCTGCCGAGGTGGGTGTGCTGAAAGTCATCGAAGAGGCGGGCATTCCCATCGACTATATCGCCGGAACCAGCATCGGCTCCATTGTTGGCGGCCTCTATTCCGTGGGATGGCGTGCTGCGGCACTCGATTCCATGTTCCGTTCCCAGGAGTGGCTGTCGCTGTTGGGCGACCGTGACAAGGAGCAAGGTGATAAGATTCTTTCTCAGAAAGACGGTGTTACCTATGTATTCGGTTTTCCCGTATCGCGCCGTGGCAGCAAGAATGCCGACGTGTTGGTGGGCGCGCTCAATGGCGACCATGTGGTGTCGCTGCTTCAGAAGATGACGCGCTGCAAGGATTCCATCAGTTTTGATGCCCTCCCCATTCCTTTCCGCTGTGTGGCTACCGATGTGAACGAACTCAAAGAAGTGGTCATCGGCAGTGGCAACCTGCCGCAAGCCATGCGTGCCAGCATGGCCATACCGGGAGCCTTCAAGCCCGTGAGGAGCGGGAAACGCCTGCTGGTTGACGGCGGCGTGGTCAACAATCTGCCGGTTGACGTGGTGAAGCAGATGGGTGCCGACATCGTGATAGCCATCGACCTGTCGCAAGAGGAGCAGAAAACCAGGGATTTCTCCCTGAAAGAGACGATAGGCATTGGCGGATGGCTCGACTGGGTGTTTTCGCGTCCCGACATCGACAAATATCAGCAGAACCGCAAGGATGCCGACATCTGCATCAATCCCCGTCTGGGCGAATATGGCGTGACCAGTTTCAGCAAAGACGCCGTGAGCGAAATGATCAGCATGGGCGAGCAGGCTGCGCGGCAGCACTGGCAGGAACTCCTTGCCCTGAAAGCGCGCATCAGACAGTAGACGCAGGCGAAAACGTGGGAAAAAGCACGCGCCATCTCATTTTTCTCCGTCGCCAATGCCGCAATCCCAAAAAATATTACTACTTTTGTAGCAAATTTTCAGAAATACAGAATCATGGATATTATACAAATCAAAGACAGAAAGTTCAAACCATTCATCCCCGAGGCGGTCATCAAGGAGAAGATCAAGGAAGTGGCCGACCGCATCAACCGCGACATGGAGGGCAAGAATCCGCTCTTTATATCAGTGCTGAACGGAGCCTTTGTGTTCACGGCCGACCTCATGAGGATGATCACCATTCCGTGTGAAGTGTCGTTTGTCAAGTTGGCATCCTATCAAGGCACCACGTCGACAGGCACCATCAAGGAAGTAATGGGCATCAACGAAGATCTCACCGGCCGCCACATCGTCATCGTTGAGGACATCATTGACACCGGCCTTACCATGAAGCGCATGGTGGAATCTCTCGGCACGCGCAATCCGGCATCCGTTCACGTCTGCACGCTTCTGCTGAAGCCCGATAAACTCAAGGTGGATTTGAGCGTGGAATATGCTGTGATGGAAATACCCAACGACTTCATCGTGGGGTACGGGCTCGACTACGACCAGCAGGGACGCAACCTGCCCGACATCTATTCGGTAGTAGAATAAGCGTAGCGCAGGCATCGCCCTGCCTTTTAGAGTTAGAATCATAATGATATAAGAGATGAAGAATATTGTAATTTTCGGTGCGCCCGGTTCAGGAAAGGGCACACAAAGCGATTTGATGATCAAGAAGTACGGGCTGGAACATATTTCCACTGGCGACGTGCTTCGCGCTGAAATCAAGAAGGGCAGCGACCTGGGCAAGACGGCGGCATCGTTCATCGACAAGGGACAACTCATTCCCGACGAGTTGATGGTCAGCATCCTGGCTGGTGTCTACGACGCTTTCGGCAAAGAGCATGCGGGTGTCATCTTCGACGGATTCCCCCGCACCATTCCGCAGGCAGAGGCCTTGAAGAAGATGCTCAGCGAGCGTGGCCATCAGGTGGCAGCCATGATAGAGTTGGACGTTCCAGAGGAAGAACTGATGGACCGTCTGATCAAGCGTGGCAAAGAGAGTGGTCGTTCCGACGACAATGCGGAGACCATCAAGAAACGTCTCGACGTGTATCATCGCCAGACGCAGCCGCTCATTGAGTGGTACATCAAAGAAGGCATTCATCACCACATCAACGGACTGGGTGCGCTCGACCGCATCTTCGCTGATATATGTGAGGTTATAGACCAATTGTAATGGCAGAAAGTAATTTTGTTGACTATGTAAGAATCTATTGCCGCTCGGGAAAGGGCGGCAAGGGTAGCATGCACCTTAGGCATGTGAAGTATAATCCCAACGGCGGACCCGACGGTGGCGACGGCGGCGACGGCGGAAGCATCATCCTGCGCGGCAACCACAACTTCTGGACGCTGCTCCATCTGAAATACCAGCGCCATGTGTTCGCCGAGCACGGCGGCAACGGCGGCAAGGACAAATGTCACGGCACCAACGGCAAACACCAGTATATCGACGTGCCGTGCGGCACGGTGGTCTACAATGCAGAGACGGGAAAATACATCTGCGACGTGACCTACGACGGTCAGGAGGTGGTGCTGCTCAAGGGCGGCCGCGGCGGATTGGGCAACTTCCAGTTCCGCAGTGCCACCAACCAGGCACCCCGCTTTGCACAACCGGGAGAACCCATGCAGGAAATGACCATCATTCTGGAACTTAAACTGCTGGCCGATGTCGGTCTGGTGGGATTCCCCAATGCCGGAAAGTCAACGCTGCTTTCCGCACTTTCCTCTGCGCGCCCCAAGATAGCCAACTATCCCTTCACCACGCTCGAACCCAGTCTGGGCATCGTGAGTTATCACGACCGCCAGTCGTTTGTCATGGCCGACATCCCCGGTATTATCGAGGGAGCCAGCGAAGGCAAGGGGCTCGGACTGCGCTTCCTGCGCCACATTGAGCGCAACTCGCTGCTGCTGTTCATGGTGCCCGGCGACACCGATGACATTGTGCACGAGTATGAGGTGCTGCTCAACGAACTGAGGAACTTCAATCCCGACATGCTCGACAAGCATCGCGTGCTGGCCGTCACCAAGAGCGACCTGCTCGACGACGAACTCATCGACATGCTTAGCGAGCAGGTGCACAGCGACCTGGCCGAGAGAAATCTCGACGACCTGCCCGTGGTGTTCATCTCGGCAGTGGCCAACAAGAACCTCGCGCTGCTCAAGGACGTGCTGTGGAAGGAACTCAACAGCGAGAGCAACAAACTGCAGAGCATCACCGCCGAAGACCGCATCGTGCACCGCGACAAAGACATGGCCGTGTTCAATGCTGAGTTGGAGGCAGAGGGCGAGACCGACATCGTCTTCGTCGACGACGAGGAGGTGGAGGAACTCGAAGACTACGAAATAGAAGACCTGGATGAAGAATAACCCCGTGCTTCACGAATATGCGCTCGACGGCCGCGTCATGGCCTTCAGCACCACGCGCCATGGAGGTTGCAGCACGGGCAACTATGCCAGTTTCAACATCAACCCCTATTGTGGCGATGATGAAACTTGCATAGCCCTTAACCGGGAGCGGCTCTGCCAGGCGCTCCAGATACCATCCGACAGGCTCTTCCTGCCGCATCAGGTGCATCAAACCGATGTGCTGGCCATCACGAAAACCACTCTGGAACAGTCTTCGCCCATGCTCTTGCAGGCCATGCTCGAAGACAAAGATGCCATCACCACCAACCTGCCGGGCTGCTGCATCGGTGTGTCCACGGCCGACTGCATCCCCATCCTGCTCTACGATACCGACAACCACGCTGCTGCGGCCATCCATGCGGGATGGCGAGGCACCGTGAAACGCATCGTCGGTGAGACCATCGAGCACATGAAAACCTATTACCACACCGAACCGCGCTATCTGAAAGCCGTGATAGGTCCCGGCATCTCGCTCGACAGTTTCGAGGTGGGCGACGAGGTGTACGATGCCTTCGCCAAGGCAGGATTTCCCATGGAGCAGATGGCCAGACGCTTTCCGCCCATGCGTCCCGACGGTGGCGCGACTGAGAAATGGCATATCGACCTGCCAATGTGCAACCGTCTGCAACTTATCTCTGCCGGTGTGCCGCCGTCGCAGATTCTCTCTTCCGACATCTGCACCTATCAGCAGAGCGGCGATTTCTTCTCTGCCCGTCACCTCGGCATCCATTCTGGTCGCATCTTCACCGGCATCCTGCTCCGAGAGAAGAGATAATACATTCGGTAGCCATTGATATTCAGATGCCTACATGATTATTTCGAGCATCGGAAGTGCCGATATGCAAAGGCGAAAACGGCACTTTTGACCTTGTAAAGGAACGCTATGCTTCAGCAAATTAAATTGATTTACCGCGCAAATTAAATTGATTTACTTTTCAAATTAAGTTGATTTGCTCAGTAAATCAATATAATTTACTTTTCCAAAGCACCGCTTTCTCGGTTCCATTCCAACGGTTTTGATGCTCCGTTTCCATGCTTTCAGAACACCGATGCTATCCTGCAACTCGGCAGGAGCAGTTCTGTCTGATTGTTCCCGATGTTTCCGTACCAACTTTTTTTAACGAAACAGTCCAAACAGACTTTTTCCCACGATGATTTTATCGACGAAACATAAATATTCATAATATTATTTAACACAGCAGCGATTTGTTGCATTTTTCTTGTTATTTCGGTGATAATTCATTATATTTGCAAATACGAGTTATATGAATGTCTTTAATACCTAAACTAACACCTAAACAATGAACCAACAAAGAAGAACTATACTCAGTGTAATGCTTGTATTAGCAGGGATAATGCAATGCTATGTTGCCCGAGCGCAGGATGGTTCCAATGTCATCCGATGGACGGGAAACGATTATCATGACGTGGCCACGGCTGCGGGTACCGAAGTGTTCCTCTACAACGTTGGCACCGGACGCTTCCTGATTCACGGTGGCGACTGGGGCGTGCAAGGACGATTGTTCTATGAGGATACTGGAAAACTGATGCAGATTCAACTGTTGAACGGCAATGTGGTTTTCAATACGGGTATCAATACCAATACAAAGGGAACCCGATTGATTTGCAACGTGCCTTCAACAGAAGCAGAAACAGCCAACGATGACTGGGACGACACCACAGGAGGGTCGGCAACCAAGACCTTCACCATTATCATGGACGGACGCAACAACAACGATGCCAACAGTTATACGGGCTGGCATTTTGAACCTGTTGACACTGGCGACGGAACCATCACCTATTACATGTATCAGAACATAGGTAATTCCGGTGGTGGCAATAAGAAAAGATACTACATGGGAGCCGTTTACGGCACCAACGGACCGCTCATTGAAGGGTTGGAGAAAGGTCACGACGGCGACCCCGTGGGAAATCTCGTCGCTCTTTCGAGCAGTTTCGACAAAGCCGTCTGGACCTCTTACTATCCTACCGGAAATGTTGTGGACCCGTTTACCGGTCTCTCGATGTCTTCACAAGTGCCCATTTTCAATGCCGACACGAAGATAGAACTCAGAAAACTCTATCAGTGGCGCATTGTTACCAAGGAGCAGGTGCTTGCATCGCTGCGCCAAGGTGATGTGGACGACGGACTGAGCACCAACCTTACCTATCTGATTACCGACCGAGGCTTTGAGCGTAACGACTGGAACTTCTTCGATGACTGGAAGGCCAATGTGTTCAGCAACAACCCTGCGGCAAGTGCCAATGCCAGTGGCGGCCGTTACAAGTACACATGGGGCTATTACGAACGCAATGGAACAAGCAACGGCAACCTGCACTTTGCCAACAGTGCCACCCAAAGTTCGCGTTGTGTGAGCGGCGAAACGTGGTATCGTCCGCTCTTGCTGAAGTCGCAATACGGTGACAAGGCGAATGCCAAGTACGGATTCATGGAATTTGAGGGCATTGGCACCGCATCAACGCAACTGAGTGTCACAGCCCCTGCCACTGGCTATTATAAGATAAGTGCTTACGGCTTTTATTCGGGCAGCCATCCCGGCTATATGTTTGCCACGGTGAAAAGCCCCACGCAGTTGGCTTCCACTGACTTTTCCGGCGACGGCGTGCAGAGCAGCGACCGCACTTTTGCCTGTGCCAAACTACTTGAAGTGACAAAATCGCCGATGCTCAATGCCGATAAGGGATTGGAGGGCAGTGTGGTGAAACAGAGCGACGACACATACGCTTTGCAGGGCGTGATGGGTGCCGGCTATGACTTCGTGTTCAACAAGACACCCTATTACCGCGAAGTGGAGATTTATGTGCAGGAAGGACAAACCATTTGCATGGGTGTGGCCAAGACCGATGCCACGCGAAGCGCGGCAGACTACACACTTAATGGCAATTACTATCACGATACCGACTGGGTGGGAGCCGACCAGTTTATGCTAACCTATCTGGGCGATGAGGAGCCGGTGCTGTTCGACGAGGACAAGGAGGTGACATTCACCGACGACAGTTATCTTGGAAGACACAACTATGAACATGCACGCGCCGTGCGCCTGCATCGCACGTTCCAGAAAAACATGTGGAATTCGTTTGTGTTCCCGTTAGACCTCACGGCCGTGCAGGTGAGATCTGGTTTCGGCGATGCCACCCAGGTGGCTGAACTGGTGGGTATCGGCACAGAGTCAGGCGATGCCAATGTCATCGATTTCATGTCGGTGCAACTCCCAGCAGAGGGCAAGGCCATCACCAAAGGCAAGTTCTATCTGATAAAACCCGTGAACGACCCCACCAAACCGGTGAGCGGCATAGAGTATTACTCGCTTGGGTCGCAGAAGTTAAACACAGAAGATTTGATAACAGACGTTGTGGAAGACCAGTACGATCCGATTGCGGGTACGGAAAATGCCGAAGGACATAACAGCATCATGGTGAAGGGAACTTTCTTCAGTTCGATTGGCTATGACAGGGATTCAGGAAACAAGAACCCCGACACGTCGGGACCCTACGTGCCTGCCGGTTCTTACGTGATGTCTAACGACCGCGTCTACCATACGCAGAGCGACCTGAAGACCAAAGGTTTCCGCGCCTGGATTGTTGATGTGGAAGATTCGCCGGCCAAGACCTATAACTATCGGATTGCCTTCAACGGCGTGGTTGACGAAAACGGCAGCACGGAGATAGAGCAAGTGGTTAATGAAAAGATGGGGCAGCGGCAAGCCGGTGGCGGTGTCTATGACCTGAGCGGCAGAAAAGTTGCCGACGCAATAACCTCTCATGACAGTTTGCCCAAGGGTCTGTATATTGTGAACGGAAAGAAATTTGTGGTGAAGTAAAAAGGAGGAACAGAGCAATGGTAAAGAAGACTTATGTGAAGCCTGTTACAGAGCGGTTCCACTTTGAGGCCAACCGCCTGATGAAAGAGGTGAGTTATACGGTGAATTATCCCACTACAGGGTTCCGCCGCCCCATCATAGAAGCCGACCCGGAAGAGGTGTTTTCAAAGAAGAAAAACATTTGGTCTGTCTGGGAAGACGACGAGTTGAACGGATGGGAAGATGAAAAAGAAGATTAGAAAACGGCTGTTTTGAGGCTCCAAACCATGGCTTTTCACGGCCCATGATGAAACACAGGTTCCGGTGCATGGAACCTGTGTTTTTAGTGTTTGGGAAGAACATAAACCGTGAAATCAGTAGCAATAAACGCCAGCCAAAAACAATAAATGGGATAACAAGAGAGAGGGCTGGTTGGTTGATTTACAATAATTAATAATGTGAGTGCGAAAAAAATAGGTGAAAATGTGCGAGACATTCGCGGAAGTTTTGTAATTTTGCAGTCCAATAGTAAAATGTACATTTTAAATATGGCTGGAACTAAAAGAATAAAGACTGCCCTTGTGTCGGTATTCCACAAGGACGGTTTAGATGAATTACTCGCAAAACTGAATGCCGAGGGAGTGAAATTCCTGTCTACCGGCGGTACGCAGAAGTTTATTGAGTCGCTTGGCTATGAGTGCCAGGCTGTGGAGGATGTGACCACCTATCCGTCGATTCTCGGCGGCAGGGTGAAGACACTGCATCCCAAGGTGTTCGGCGGCATCCTTGCCCGTCGCGACAACGAGGGCGACCAGGCTCAGATGGCGAAATATGCAATTCCCGAAATCGACCTGGTGATTGTTGATCTGTATCCTTTCGAGCAGACGGTGGCCGATGCTTCGAGCAGCGAGCAGGATATCATTGAGAAAATAGACATCGGCGGCATTTCGCTGATTCGTGCCGGTGCCAAGAACTTCAACGACGTGGTGATCGTTCCCAGCAAGGCCGAATATGGCGTGCTGCTTGACATCCTGAATGCTCAGGGAGCCGAGACCACGCGTGAGCAGCGCCGCATGCTGGCCGCAAGGGCGTTTGGCGTGAGCAGCCACTATGATACAGCCATCCACGGATGGTTTGTGAAGTGAGCCGGATGGAAACGAGTGTGAGAAACGAAGACGAACAAATAAGTAAAGAAACAACAAGGAAACAATATGGGATTTTTTTCATTTATCCAAGAGATTGCAATGGACCTTGGAACCGCCAATACCATTATCATCAGTGACGACAAGATTGTGGTGGACGAGCCATCGGTGGTGGCCCTCGACCGTCGCACCGACAAGATGATTGCCGTGGGCGGCAAGGCAAAGATGATGTATGAGAAGGAGCATCCGGGCATCCGCACGATTCGCCCGCTGCGCGATGGAGTGATTGCCGACTTCACGGCCTGCGAGCAGATGATGCGCGGACTGATTAAGATGGTGCACAGCAGCAGCCGTCTGTTCTCGCCGTCGCTCCGCATGGTGATTGGTGTGCCTTCGGGCAGCACCGAGGTGGAGTTGCGTGCCGTGCGCGACAGTGCCGAGCATGCCGACGGCCGCGATGTCTATCTGATTTTCGAGCCGATGGCTGCCGCTATCGGTATCGGCCTCGACGTGGAGGCTCCCGAGGGCAACATGATTGTTGACATCGGCGGCGGTACCACGGAGATTGCCGTGATTTCGCTGGGCGGTATTGTGGCCAATACCAGTATCAAGGTGGCCGGCGACGATCTGACATCCGACATCCAGGAATATATGAGCCGTCAGCACAATGTGCGCGTGAGCGAGCGCATGGCAGAGCGCATCAAGATCAATGTGGGTTCGGCACTCACCGACCTGGGCGAGGAAGGACCTGAAGACTACGTGGTGCGCGGACCAAACCGCATCACCGCCCTGCCTATGGAGGTGCCTGTCTGCTATCAGGAGATTGCCCATTGTCTGGACAAGACCATTGCCCGCATTGAGACAGCCGTGCTCAACGCCTTGGAGAGCACACCGCCAGAACTGTATGCCGACATCGTTACCCATGGCATCTACCTTACGGGTGGCGGCGCATTGCTGCGCGGACTCGACAAACGTCTTACCGACAAGATCAACATTCCGTTTATCGTTGCCGAAGACCCGCTGCACTGTGTGGCCAAGGGTGCCGGCATCGCCCTGAAGAATGTTGACCGTTTCTCGTTCCTGATGCGATAGGGTAGGAAAGGTGCATGCGTAACCTGCTGGCTTTCTTAGTAAAGTATAATCACTGGTTCCTCTTCGTCTTGCTGGAGGTAATCAGCATGGTGCTGTTGTTTCGTTACAACAGTTATCAGAGCAGTGTGTATTTCTCGTCGGCCAATGTGGTGACGGGGAAGATGTACGAGTGGAACTCTGAGGTGGAGAATTTCTTCAGCCTCACGAAGATCAACGGACAACTCACGCAGCGCAACCTCTATCTGGAACGCCAGGTGAACGAACTGGCGGCAAAGGTGACCGAACTGACGCACGACTCCTCTTACCTCTTCCACGACCAGTTGCGGCTGCTTGACGACTACAAACTGGTGCCTGCCAAGGTGATAGCCAACTCCATCGACCGCAAGGATAACCTGATAACGATTGACAAAGGCAGCGAAGACGGCATCCGCACCGACATGGGCGTGGCATGCGGCAACGGGCTGGTGGGCGTGGTATACATGGTGTCGCCTCACTACAGTGTGGTGATTCCCGTGTTGAACTCCCGTTCCAACGTGAGCGTGAAGATTCAGAAACGCGGCTATTTCGGCTATCTGCACTGGTCGGGCGGGCGCAGCGACCTGGCTTACGTGGATGATGTGCCTCGCCATGCGCATTTCCGCATCGGCGACAAAATCATCACTAGCGGCTTCTCGTCGATATTCCCCGAGGGAATCATGGTGGGCAAGGTGCTGCATGTGTTCAATTCCTCCGACGGTTTGTCATATCGCGTTCAGGTGAAGTTGTCAACCGACTTCAGCAACCTGCGTGATGTGTGCGTCATCGACAACAGCAAGATGCAGGAGAAAGTGCAGATTATGCGTGCTGCCCAAGACTCTATCAAGCCGCGCGAGCACTAAGAGAGATGAAAGAAAGAGAATGATATCGAATAAGCGAAAGGCATGAATGCAGGTCTATTTCGACGGTTAGGGGCTTTTGCCCTGTTGTTCGTGGTTCAGATGCTGGTGTTGAACAACATCCATCTGTTCGGCTGCGCCACGCCGTTGCTCTATGTGATGTTCGTGCTCTCGTTCAACCGCAACTATCCCAAGTGGGCCATCCTGTTGTGGTGCTTCGCCCTCGGACTGTGCGTGGATATTTCATCCAACACGCCCGGTGTGGCCGCCGGGTCTATGACGCTGATAGGAGTGTTGCAGCCCTATATCCTTATTCCCTTTATTCCACGCGACAGCGCAGACGATTTTCAGCCCACCATGCGCACACTGGGCGTGCTGAAGTTTGCCTACTACACCATCATCTGCGTGTTCATCTATTGCCTGTGTTTCTTCTCGCTTGAGGTATTCCACTTCTTTAACTGGCAGCAATGGCTGCTGAACATTGGCGGCAGTTGGGTGCTGACCGTACTGCTTATTCTTGTAATCGAGAATGTGATAAGGAATGAAAGGCGAGAACAACAATCTTGAAAACAGGAAGTATGTTATCGGCGGGGGGGCTGTCGTGATCATAGTCGTCTATCTGATTCGTTTGTTCACGCTGCAGATTCTCAGCGATGACTACAAGAAGAACGCCGACAGTAACGCCTTTCTCAAGAAAGTGGAGTTCCCCGCGCGTGGCGTGATTCGCGACCGCAACAACGAACTGCTTGTCTACAACCAGCATGCCTACGACATCATGGTGGTGATGAACGAGGCGAGCGGGCGGCTCGACACCATGGAGTTCTGCAATGCAATCGGCATGACGAAGGAGGAGTTCATCAAGCGCATGGACGACATCAAGGACCGCTCCAAGAACCCCGGCTACTCGCGGTTCACGCAGCAGTTGTTCATGAGCCAGTTATCGGAGTCTGACTTCAGCATCTTCCAGGAGAAGATGTACCGTTTCCCTGGTTTCTATGTGCAGCGCCGCAGTCTGCGGCAGTATGTATACCCCTATGCCGCCCACGTGCTGGGCGACGTGGCAGAGGTGTCGCCGTCGGATATTGAAGACGACGAGTATTATCAGCCCGGCGACTATATCGGCAAATTGGGCGTGGAGCGTTCCTATGAGAAGGAACTGCGCGGAGAGAAAGGCGTGCAGATCATGCTGCGCGATGCCCATGGGCGCGTGCAGGGCAGTTATCAAAACGGAGCACTCGACCGGAAACCCGTAGCCGGCAAGGACCTCACGCTGAGCATCGACGTGAAACTGCAGGCGCTGGGTGAGCGGCTGCTACAAGGTAAGATAGGTAGCATCGTGGCGATAGAGCCGTCAACGGGCGAGGTGCTTTGCATGGTGTCGTCGCCCACGTATGACCCGCGGCTGATGATTGGCCGACAGCGCGGAAAGATGCACCGAATGTTGCAGAAAGACCAGTGGAAGCCACTGCTCAACCGCTCCATCATGGGACAGTATCCGCCGGGTTCCACGTTCAAGACCTCGCAAGGACTTACCTATCTCACAGAAGGCATCATCAGTCCCACGCAAACGGCCTTCCCCTGCCATCGCGGGTTCTATCACCGCGGTCTGCATGTGGGATGCCACGGCCATGCGTCTCCCATCTCACTCGTGCCGGCCATCAGCACTTCGTGCAACGGCTATTTCTGTTGGGGACTTTACTATATGATGTCGAACAGGAAGAAGTACAAGACCGTGCAGGAGGCCATGAACATCTGGCGCGACTATATGGTGAGCATGGGATTCGGATATAAACTGGGCGTTGACCTCCCTGGTGAGAAGCGCGGACTGATACCCAACGCCGACTTCTATGACAACGCCTATAAGGGCTCGTGGAACGGACTGACCATCATCAGTATCTCCATCGGGCAGGGTGAGGTGAACCTTACGCCGCTGCAGATTGCCAACCTTGGTGCAACCATTGCCAACCGCGGCTATTACTATACGCCTCACGTGGTGAGGAAGGTGCAGGGAGAACCATTGAAGAAAGAGTTTACGGAGCGCCACTACACGAAGGCCAACCGCAGGGCCTACGACTATGTGGTGCAGGGTATGCGAGCCTCGGTGCTCGGCGGTACGTGTAAGCATCTGAACCGTGGCGACATTGTGATCTGCGGAAAGACCGGAACGGCGCAGAACCGCGGGCAAGACCACTCCGTATTCATGGGCTTTGCTCCCATGGACAACCCCAAGATTGCCATCGCAGTGTATGTGGAGAACGGTGGTTTCGGTGCCGACTACGGTGTGCCTATCGGCGGGTTGATGATAGAGCAGTATATTCACGGGAAATTGTCGGCTGCTTCAGAGAAGCGGGCTTTCGATTTCCAGCATAGGAGAATTGCTTATGGTAAGGCAAACAGATAAACAGCCCAACAATGTGTTGCGTTCACTCGACTGGTGGACCATCATCATCTATGTGGCCCTCCTGGCTTTCGGGTGGGTGAGCGTCTGTGGTGCCAGTTATACCTATGGCGATACCGATATCTTCAGTCTCGACACGCGTTCAGGCATGCAGATTGTGTGGATAGGCACGTCCATCGTGCTGGGCTTTATCCTGCTGATGCTCGACGACCGTTTCTACGACTATTTCTCTTATTTCCTATACGGAGCACTGGTGCTGCTGCTGATAGGAACCATCTTCAATCCCCACGAAATCAAGGGTTCGCGCTCCTGGCTGGTGCTTGGCCCAGTGCGGTTGCAGCCGGCAGAGTTTGCCAAGTTTGCCACGGCTCTGGCCATCTCGAAACTGATGAGCACCTATGGCTTTTCCATACACAACTGGAAGCATTTTGCAGCAGCCTGCGGTGTGATATTCCTGCCCATGCTGTGCATCGTCATGCAGAAAGAGACGGGTTCCGCACTTGTCTACTTGTCGTTCTTCCTGATGTTCTATCGTGAAGGCATGCCGGGAGGCATCCTGTTCACGGCCGTAGCCATGGTGATTTATTTCGTGGTGGGCATACGTTTCGAAGAGGTGATGCTGTGGGAAACGCCCACGTCCATCGGCAAGTTTGTGGTGTTGCTGCTCATCCAGATATTCTCGGCCTCGATGGTGTATATCTATTGCCGTGACAAGAGAGCCACTTTCCGTATCATACTTGTGTCGGTGGTTGTCACGGTGGGAGCCCTTCTCCTGTCGAAATATGTCTATTCCTTCGATGTGGTATGGGTGCAGATAGCCATCACGGCCATCTTGATTGGCTATCTTGTCTACGAAGGGCTCAGTTCGAGAATACGCAATTTCTATTTCATTGCCCTGTTTGCGCTGGGATCGGTGGTGTTTTTCAACCTTGCTGACTATGTGCTGAACGATGTGATGCAGTCGCACCAGCGCGTGAGAATCAATGTGCTCTTAGGACTGGAGGAAGACTTGAAGGGAGCCGGATATAATGTCCACCAGAGTGAAATTGCTATAGGTTCGGGCGGACTGGAAGGAAAGGGATTCCTGAACGGAACGCAGACAAAACTGAAATATGTGCCTGAGCAGGATACCGACTTCATCTTTTGTACGGTGGGCGAGGAAGAAGGATTCTTGGGGTGTGCCGTGGTGCTCTTCTTGTTCCTGGCCTTGATTCTCAGGCTCATAAAGATGGCCGAGCGGCAACCGTTCAAGTTTGGCCGTGTCTATGGCTATTGTGTGCTGAGCATATTCCTGTTCCACGTGTTCATCAATGTGGGCATGGTGCTCGGTCTCACGCCGGTCATCGGCATTCCGTTGCCGTTCTTTAGTTATGGAGGCTCTTCGTTGTGGGGCTTCACCTTCCTGCTGTTTATTTTCTTGCGCATCGATGCGGGCAGGAACCTCATCAGAAGTTGATGGCTACTCGAAAATCTTGATTCCCACATCCGAAATGCCAGGCAGCATTTCGCGCTTCATGGCGTGCTGAATGCTGATCTGAAGTGAGTCGCCCCGTCTGAGGTCGATGTCTTTTAGCGGGAAATCATACTGATAGTAGTTCACTCCATGGCCTGTACGATAGCCTTTCGCATCTGAAAACTGGCATTTGATGGTGTCGGTTTTTGATCTTTTACCCGGAAAGATGTCTTGTTTCACTACGAGCGTGATGCTGGTGAAAGGGTAGGTGTTGTTGATTCTCAAGCCCACCGACTGCCGATAGCGGCCCGGTTCTCTCAATGGCGGCACGCTATACGAGAGCGTGTCGTTCTTTTCCCAGCCCGTAATGATGGTATGGCGGTATGAGTGGTAAACGACGTTGTTGTCGCATGAAAACATAGCAACTGCTCCGGCTGAAGCAGTTACTATAATAAATAAGGTGTAGATAATCTGTCTGGCGCTCATTCTCCTCTTTGCTGGTTGCGTGGAGGTCTGCCTTCTCTGCGTGGCTGATTGTCGCGCTGACGTGCCTCCTGTTGTGGTCTTGACGACTTGTTCTTGGGCTTTCTCTTCTTTTTGTTCTTGTCAAAGCGCGTGATGCTTTCGCCAGCCAGCAAGTCGATAGCGTGATTCTGCTGTTTCTGGTTGTTGTCGTCGGTGAGCGACAAGGGCTTTTCGCCATTCTTGTTCATCTCGATGATTTGTATGGCGCGTCGCGCAGTAATCGTCTCCAGATTGGCAGCCACGTTCTTGTCGGTGGAATAGGTTACCATGCCGGCGAGAATGTCAGTCTTGAAAATGTAGTAGTCGGCATCCTGAGTCTGCAGTACCACTTCCTTGCTCGGCATCTTCCGGCTGGCTTCAATGTAGTCGTCAACCTCGTAATTCAGGCAACATTTCAGTTTGGCACACATGCCCGCGAGTTTCTGGGGATTCAGGGAGATGTCCTGGAAGCGTGCCGCATTGGTGCTCACACTGACAAAATTCTTCATCCAGGTGGCGCAGCACAGTTCTCTTCCGCAGGGACCGGTTCCTCCAATGCGTCCTGCCTCCTGTCGTGCACCAATCTGTTTCATCTCAATTCTCACATGGAAGGTGGCGGCAAGGTCTTTGATGAGTTGGCGGAAGTCTACGCGCTCATCGGCGATATAATAGAAAATGGCCTTGTTTCCGTCGCCCTGATACTCCACGTCGCCGATTTTCATGTCCAAGCCCAGGTTCTTGGCAATCTGACGGCTTTGTATCATCGTGGCATGTTCGCGGCTTTTTGCCTCATAATACTTGTCCATGTCCGCCTGCTTGGCAATGCGGTAGATTCGCTTGATGTCATCGGCACTCTTCAGGTTGGCCTTCTTCAGTTGCAGTTTCACCAGTCTTCCCGTGAGACTAACTACTCCGATGTCGTGGCCGGGACTTGCTTCAACGGCAACCACGTCTCCTTTTTTCAGGTCGAGATTGTTCACGTTGTGGTAATAGCCTTTGCGGGTGTTCTTGAATTGCACTTCTACAAGGTCTGTACTCTCTGCGTTTCCGGGCACATCGGCCAGCCAGTCGTAGGTGTTGAGTTGGCGGTCTTGTCTGCCACAGCCGTTCTTGCAGAGTCCTCTGCCGCAGCCATTACTTGCTTTATATTTCAGATTCTTATAGTCCATTTGTTAAATATGGTTTTCTCTTTTACTTGTTGATGTCTTTCTTTATTTTTGTATCAAGAGTACAATCACTTTGAGCACCAGGTTGAAGAACACAATCTTCGGATTGGCATTCTGCCCGATGTCGCGGATGGCCCTTGAGTAGAGTTCCGATAGTTCAATGACATTTGCCTCGTTGATGAAACGGGAGAAGTTCTTGGCGAAATCTTCCTCTTCTTGTGTCATGTACACAAGTTCCGGATTATGGAAATTATACATGAAGTTCTCTCGTGTGAGCCGGAGGAAGTAGGTGAGCATACGCTTTTGTCTTTCCCGTCCGTATCCAGACACTTCTTCGCTCCATTTCTTCAGTTCCTTGATGTCGCGCTTATAAGCCAGTCGCATCATGATGATGAACTTTTCGAGGAACAGATGGTTTTCATTCTCCGTGTCAAGTTCCTCGAGAGCCTTCAGCCAAGAGCCGTTGGCAACGCGAGCCAGTCTGTGGGCATCGTTGCCGTTGATGCCCCGCCTGCTGACAAGAGCCTGCTCAATGTCTTCGGTGGCAATTCTCTTGAAGTCGATGCGCTGCGTGCGGCTGCGGATGGTCTCGAGCAACTTCTCCGGTTCTTCGCTCACCATGATAAACAATGCCTGCTGGGGAGGCTCCTCTATCAGTTTGAGCAGTTTGTTGGCACATTCTCCGTTCATTCTCTCGGGCAGCCAGATGATGCATATCTTGTAGCCGCCCTGACTGGATTTGAGCGACATCTTGCGCACCAGTTCATCGCTTTCGCCTGCGTAGATGATGGCCTGCTGATTGGCGGCTTTCATCTCTGAAAGCCACTGGTCAATGCTGAAATAGGCTCCTTGCATAAGCATGGCATTCCACTCTTTGGCATAGTCGTCGCTCACCATCTTGTGGTCACTGCTCGTGCCAGGAGGTTTGATAACCGGGTAAGTGAAGTGCAGGTCGGGATGCTGCCATTTGCGAAGCATCACGCATTGCTGGCACGATTCGCATGGCTCGTCGGCACCTTGGTGGTTCTTGCAGAGCAGATATGAAGCAAAGGCCAGTGCCGTTGCCATCTTTCCGCAACCAACGGGGCCGCAGAACAACATTGCATGGGGCAGACGGTTCTCATTCACCATCTGCCTCAGCCTTTCCTTGGCTTCTTGCTGTCCGATTACATCGCTGAACTTCATTGAATGCTTTTTTGCTGCCGCTTTATGGCAGGCACTATACCGATGCAAAATTACAAAAAAAACTGGAAACAAGAGAATTTTAGTGATTCATTCTTGTTTTTACCCTGTGATTTCCACAATAAATAATAGGGAAACGTGTTATATAATCGTATTTTATTCAGAAATTAATCGAAACAATATGCAACAAAATCAAACAGGTTCAAAAGCCTATCTTATCTCAATTGTGATGGTCGCCGTGCTCGGTGGCCTGCTCTTCGGCTACGACACAGCCGTTATCTCAGGTGCTGAAAAGGGTCTGCAGGCCTTTTTCATGGAAGCAAAAGATTTCTCCTATACGAATGGATGGCATGGGTTTACGTCGGCTTCGGCACTGATTGGCTGTATCATCGGTTCGGCCATCTCTGGTATTCTTGCCACGCGGCTGGGACGCAAGAAGTCGCTCATCATTTCCGGCTTGCTTTTCTTCATTTCCGCCCTTGGAAGTATGGAACCCGAATTCATGTTCTTCGACCATGGCAATCCCACTTATTCGCTGCTGATCATGTTCAACATCTACCGCGTTATTGGTGGTGTCGGTGTGGGATTGGCTTCGGCCATCTGCCCGATGTACATTGGTGAGGTGGCCCCGTCGAATATCCGAGGCATGCTCGTATCATGGAACCAGTTTGCCATTATTTTTGGACAGTTGGTTGTCTATTTCGTCAACTTCTTCATTCTTGGGGAACACATACAGCCTTTGGTGGAAGAGATGGGCAAGGGAATTGCCGCCATCACTCCCGCTGCGCAGTGGACCGTTACAACGGGTTGGCGCTATATGTTCGGTTCCGAGGCAGTGCCGGCAGGATTGTTCGCCCTGCTTATCTGCTTCGTTCCTGAGACTCCTCGTTATCTTGTCAGCATCGGCCACGACCAAAAGGCGTTGGGCATCCTTTCAAAGATCAACGGGTCGGCCAAGGCTTCGCAGATACTTCAGGACATCAAGGACACGATGACGGTGAAGACCGAGAAACTGATGACATATGGATTTATGTGTATCTTCATCGGTATCATGCTCAGCGTGTTCCAGCAGGCAGTCGGCATCAATGCCGTTCTCTATTACGCACCGCGCATTTTCGGTGACATGGGTATGGAGAACCCGATGGTGGTGACCGTGTTTATGGGAGTCATCAACATCCTCTTCACTCTCGTTGCCATCTTTACCGTTGAGAAACTCGGGCGCAAGCCGCTGCTGATATGGGGCTCTTTAGGTATGGCTGTGGGAGCCTTCGGCGTGGCTGTCACCTTCGGACATGCTGGCATGGAGATGGTTACCGCCATCAGCATCATGGTCTATTCCGCCTCGTTCATGTTCTCTTGGGGTCCCATTACGTGGGTGCTCATTGCGGAGATCTTCCCCAACACCATCCGCGGTGCCGCCGTTGCCATTGCCGTGGCGTTCCAGTGGATTTTCAATTTCATTGTCAGTTCCACCTTTGTGCCGATGTTCAACATGCATCTTACAGAGGGTGACGATTTCGGCCACTGGTTTACATACGGTCTCTATGGAGTAATCTGTGTGATTGCTGCCGTCTTTGTTTGGAAACTTGTTCCCGAGACCAAAGGCAAGACGCTCGAAGACATGACGAAACTTTGGAAGAAAGCGTAGTCTGTCATCAGCAAGTTATACAAAAGAGGCATCCCCAAAACTGGAATGAGTTTTGGGGATGCCTCTTTTTTATGTCTATCTTTCTGAAATGCTTCCATCCTGAAAGCAGTTCCTTGCAGCGGAATTGCTATGCCTTCAAAACTTCCACGTTCATCTTCTCCAGTTTCTTCACGGCATCGTCAGAGATATTGTCGTTGGTAATCAGATGCTGCACCATTGAGATAGGACCAAGCGTAGCAAAGGCGCTGTTGCCCATCTTCGACGTGTCTGCCACCAGGAACACCTGATCGGCCGACTCTATCATGGTCTTCTTAACCACCAAGTCGCTCAGACTGGGATAGGTGAGATTCATGTCGGCAGAGATTCCTGCCGTGGCGAGGAACAGTTTGTTTGCATGCAGATGGGAAATCGACTGTGCCGCCATGTCACCTGTCAGCGATAGAGTAGGAGCCTTGAATTCTCCGCCCGTCACAATCAGGTTGATACCAGGGTTTTCGCCCAACATCAGTGCGATGTTCAGCGCGTTGGTTATCACCGTAAGGCGGTTGTACTTCAACAGCAGTTTCGCAATCTCCGTGGTGGTGGAACCCGAATCGAGAATAATCACATCGTCCTCATTAATGTAAGAGGCGGCCTTCTGTGCGATGGCTACTTTCTCCTCGTGGCTCTGCTCTTGGTTTACCAGTTTTCCCGTTTTGGCGAAAGTACCCACGTCTTTAAGGAATGCCCCGCCGTGCTCTCTTTGAATGTAACCCAGTTTCTCCAGAAACTCTAAATCTTGTCTGATGGTTACCTCCGTCACACTGAAAATTCTACTTAACTCCTGCACCTTGGCATGTCCGTCTTCGCGGATCAGTTCAAGTATTTTGATGCGTCTTTGATTTAATGCCATATAACCTGTTATGTTTTCGATAGGATTTACTTTGTTTGCAAAGATAAGCATTTATTGCCAAATAAAAAAGAATAACCAAGAAAAAACGAAATAAAAAAATAATTTTGGTCTTCGTTTGATGTCACCTAATGATAATCGTCGATGCTTCTTTTCCTTATGTCTGCTATTAGTCAGCGAAAGGTGGAAAGTATGGTTGACATGGTTTCGTGATGGAAGGCTAATGATACGGATAAATTGGAATTTAGCGGACCTGTGAGTATTGGCATTCCAAATTACTTTGTCAACTTCATGTTAAGCAAATCACACAATTCCTGCGGCTTCATGTTGAGACCATCTGCTGGCAAGGACTCCTGAACCCCAGCAATGCTTTCATTCATCTTTCGAATGGTGCGTTCCGCATTGCTTGCATCACTCATCTTCTGAAACTCTACTTCTTTCTTATATTTTATCCCTATCTGTTTAGATGACACCACATTGATCAGAAAGAATTCTTCCACATCTGCAAAACAAACCTCCCATTTCCTCATTCCACTATCCACCAATACAGATTTGTCTGTGATGATATAATAGGCTTTGTGACTGATTTTTTCTCTCAGTATGAGGAACAGCATGAAAAGTCCACTTCCGCCAAAGAATAAGATGACGGTCCATGCAATAAATGAATGTTCTCCATGCAGAAGCATGATAATTCCTATTGAAACAAACACAAAACATACAGCCAACAAGGCTATGTTTTTCATAATTGAATGATATATTCTAATCTCTTCCATATATCCCGATTTATAATTCAATTACATGCGGTTGAACCTCGGAATCGTGAGTGGCCACCGACTCGATGCAGTCGGTTGACAGGCTTTGCTCGCGAATCCATTGGAGAGACTTGCGCTGCAACTGCTTATCAAGTGTGATACCCGAGGTAATCATGTTGCGCCATGACTTCGTGGCATATCCGCCATCGGCAAAGAGCAGTACATATTTGCCTTCGGCGTTCCGAATCTTCAGCGCACAAAGTCCCTCGCTATGACCAGGAATGTTGACCATCACCAGACTGCCGTCGCCCAAGACATCATACGACTTGCCCACAGGGCCTTCAGTGCTGTTCCAATCAAAGGTTTTCAGGTCAACACCTTCCCACCAACGTTTCTGAAAGCGTATCTTTATCTGTAGATTCTTACGAGTGGTGCCAATCATCTCTGCCTCCGACACCAATATGTGTTTGGCATCCTTCACAAGACGTAAGCCATTAGCATGGTCACAGTCAAGATGCGATAATAGCACGTAGTCAACGTCCGAGGGCTTCAATCCCAACTTCGCCAACTGTTCGTCAATGGCTTCACCTTCGGCAATGCGTCCCTGATTGATCTGATAGAGAAACCATGAGCCCAGCGACTTGATCTGAGCCTGCTTGTCATAGACACCATCAGGCGACATCTCACGGTGCCAACCCGTATCAAAGAGAATCAGTCCCTTCGGATGCTCAATCAAGAAACTGAACACCGGCAGCCATATCCAATTGCTCTTAGGGGTTGTAATGCCCGAAGCCTTGATAATGCTACAATCATCACCGCCAAACGGCAGGTAGGGTGAAACACGCACCTCTCCCGTTCTCAATACATGTATCTTTATATTGTCCATAAATACCTATATATATGTACATGTTGCAAAAGTAGGAAAAAAACACAAGTTATGTGAATCTTTAGGGATAAATAAAGTTAATGCTTGTCCTAATATGGGGTGTCGCGAACAGACGGTTTTATCTTAAAAGTGTTAGCGTGGTTTGATGTTTTCAGGGCAATAAACGGTTTGTTTTTTTCAATTTCGGCCATCATACAGAATCGTCCGTTTTCCTTTGTCTATCGCGTCTTTGTCATAAAATGCATAAAAAAAGAATCCGCAAGAAACAAATTTGGTTTCTTGCGGATTCTCTGGTGATCCGTTTGGGGCTCGAACCCAAGACCCCAACATTAAAAGTGTTGTGCTCTACCTGCTGAGCTAACGGATCAGTGATTATTCATGCGCCACTTTATCATGGTGTTTGAAAATCGGCTGCAAAGTTACAATGTTTTTTTGAGATTGCCAAATTTTTTGAGGCGTTTTTCCCAATCTTTTTTTATTCCGGGCGATTTTTTGTCCGTTTTCCGTGCCTGTTCAGGCTTATTCCTGTGGAGAATCCTGCGTTTCCCCCGTGGCGGCAGTGTCCATATTCGGTGCCTCTTCTGGTTCTTCACCTGCAAGGGCGTGAGGGTTTGCGCACTCCTCAATAGGAGCGTTTTCATCATTGTTGCCGGCCACGAAGCCTTCATCGATGGGCAAGTCCTCGTTTTCGCGCGTCACATACCGTTGGTAGTAAGCAATGAGGATGGTGGTGAGCGGGAGGGCGAGAATCAGTCCGATGAATCCCAGCAAGGCACCCCACACCGACAGCGAGAGCAGCAGGATGGCGGGGTTCAGTCCCATGGCCTTTCCCATAATCTTAGGCGTGATGACCATATCGATGATTACTTGCACGATGATGAATATGGCCACTGCCATTGCCAGTATCACCCAGAAGTTCTGTCCTGTGTCTGCCGCCTTGAGCAGGGCGAGGAATGCGGTGGGTATCAGTGCAAAGGTGTGCAGATAGGGCACGAGGTCCATGATGCCGATGAGGATGCCCAGGCCGATGGCCATGGGGAAGTCGATGATGGTAAATCCGATGCAGAAGAGGATACCCATGCAGAGTGCCACCAGTCCCTGTCCTCGGATATAGGCGTTGAGGGCTTTCTCCACGTCGCTCATCAGTTCTTGCCAGAAGGGGCGCGTCTTCTTGGGGAATATCTTGATCCAGTTGTTTGTCAGGTATTCGTAGTCGAGCAGGATGAAGAACATGTACATCAGCGTGATGAGCGATGCCACGATGCTGATGATGACGCTGGCCGTCTGTCCCAGCACGTTGAACACCTGCGGCATGGCCGACCGTATGGCTTCGGTCACGTCCTTCCGTTTGAAGAAGTCTTCAATGCCTTCGCGGTTGTCGCGTATCCAGTCTTTTATCATGGCCGACAGGTCGTTGGTGTTCGTTTGCTGCTGCAAGTAAAGTGTTACCAGTTGCCCCAGTTTGGAAAACTGCTCAATCATGGGCGGTATGATGAGATATACCACTCCGGCTACGATGGTGATGACGAAGAGCAATGTCAGGATGATGCTCAGCGCACGCGATTTTACGTGCATCCTATATTGGATGAACTTCACGATGGGGTAGACCAGATATGCCAGCAGCCAGGCCACGAAGAATGGCAAGAGCACGCTGCTGAGATAGTTGACGGCAAACAGCACGGTGACCACGATGAGGCCCACACCGGCCCATCTGATGAATTTATCGAATGTGATTTCCTTTTGCATAATATCTGATAATTACTCTTCTCCTTTATTAAAATGACTACTTGTCCTGCGCGTCGGCGGCCAGTGCCTTCTGGTAGCATTCCCGGCAGAGCGGCTCGTATTCCTGCGTCTCGCCCAAGAGCACCCGCTTGTCGTTCTTCACCAGTCGGTGGCTCACGTAGGCCAGCGAACCGCACTTCACGCAGATGGCATGCACCTTGGTTACTTCGTCGGCAATGGCGCAAAGCCCCGGGATGGGACCGAAGGGAACGCCCTGGAAATCCATGTCGAGACCGGCCACAATCACGCGCACGCCCCTATAGGCCAGTTCGTTGCATACTCTTACCAGTCCCTCGTCAAGGAATTGCGCCTCGTCGATGCCTATCACATCGTTCTCTCCAGCCAGCAGCAGAATCGACGACGATGAGTCGATGGGTGTGCTCGGAATAGAGTTCTGGTCGTGGCTCACCACGTCGTTGTCGCTATATCGGGTGTCTATCGACGGCTTGAATATTTCCACTTTCTGCCGAGCAAACTTGGCACGCTTCAGCCTCCTGATCAGTTCTTCCGTTTTTCCGGAGAACATGGAGCCGCACACCACTTCTATTCTCCCAGGGCGGTGTGATTCCCCGATTAAATTCTCTGTCATATGGCTACAAAGTTACGAATCTGTTTTAAAAATTGCAAAGAAAAGGACGTTTTTTTTACTTTCGGAGAACAAATATTCAATATTTACGTTATCTTTGCATCCAACTATGGGAATATTATATGTAGTACCAACGCCTGTTGGCAACATGGAGGACATGACGCTGCGGGCCATCCGCGTCTTGAAGGAGGCCGACCTGATATTGGCCGAAGACACCCGCACGTCGGGAATCCTGCTCAAGCATTTCGAGATCAAGAACCAGTTGATGTCCCACCACAAGTTCAATGAGCACGGAACGTCGGCAGGTATCGTGGAGCGGCTGAAGGCAGGTGCTACCATTGCCCTTATCAGCGATGCGGGAACGCCAGGCATCAGCGACCCAGGGTTCTATCTGGTGCGCGAGGCCGTGGCTGCCGGCGTTGAGGTGCAGTGTCTCCCTGGTGCAACGGCATTCGTGCCGGCGCTGGTTTCCAGCGGACTGCCCGACGACCGTTTCTGTTTCGAGGGCTTCCTCCCGCAGAAGAAAGGGCGGCAGACCCGTCTGGAGAGTCTGAAGGATGAGACGCGCACCATGATTTTCTATGAGTCGCCCTATCGCGTGCTCAAGACGCTGCAGCAGTTTGCCGAGTGCTACGGCGAAGACCGTCAGGTGAGTTGTTGCCGCGAAATCAGCAAGGTGCACGAGGAGAGTGTTCGCGGCACGCTGGCCGAGGTCATCGCCCATTTCAAGACTACAGAGCCAAGAGGTGAGTTCGTCATCGTGCTCGCCGGCAAGAATATAAAAGATAACAGACAAAAAACAGAGTGATATGAAGAAACTATTGTTTGTTGCGATTTGTGCCGCAGGCATGATCGCATGTACCAATGAGAAGCCCGCACCGGTGATGCCGGACGGCGGACAGAATGACTCTCTGCAGAAAATCATCGAGCAGAAAGACAACGAGATTAACGACATCATGGGAACGCTCAACGAGATTCAGGAGGGTTTCCGCGAAATCAGCGAGGCCGAGGGGCGCGTGAGCATTGCTAAAGGCGGTGAGCGGGCCGACAAAGCACAGCAGATTCGTGAGAACATCCAGTTCATCTCTCAGCGCATGGCGCAGAACCGCGAACTGATCAAGAAACTGCAGCAGCAGATGCGCGAAAGCACCGTGAAGGGCGATGAATTCAAGAAGACCATCGAGAACATGATGGCTCAGTTGGATGCCAAGGACAAGGAACTGCAGCAGTTGCGTGCCGACCTCGATGCCAAGGACATCCATATCTCAGAACTCGACGAGACCATCGCCAATCTGAACACCGACGTGAAATCCTTGCAGCACGAAGGCGAGCAGAAAACACAGACCATCAACACGCAGGACAAGCAGTTGAACACAGCATGGTTTGTCTTCGGCACCAAGAAAGAACTCAAGGAGCAGGGCATCCTTGACGACGGCAAGGTGCTCCGCGGCAACTTCAACAAGAACTACTTTACGAAGATTGACATCCGCGTAGACAAGGAAATCAAACTTTATTCCAAGTCGGCCAGCCTGCTCACTCCGCATCCGTCGAGCAGTTACACGCTCACACCCGATGCCAACAAGCAGTATGTGCTGAGAATCACCAACCCGCAGATTTTCTGGAGCACCAGCAAGTATCTTGTCATCCTGGTTAAGTAATTCCGCATCCGCAGCCGTCGCATGCTCCTGCCATAGAGGCGGGAGGAGTGAATCAACATGTGCGGCATGCGAAACTTGAATAAACGACAAATGAAAGCGGCACTTTCGAGTAAGGAAAGTGCCGCTTTCTTTTCTCCTGCATGGCGGAATGGAAAAGTAAATTAAATTAATTTGCTCGGTAAATCATATTGATTTACTTTTCAAATTAAATTAATTTGCGCGGTAAATCATATTAATTTGCTGAAATATGTCTTTGCGATGCTTGATGCAGAGTGCCACTTTTGTGCCGCAAGAACATAGGTTTTGAGGTGCGAAACCACAGTTCTTGGGCAGTGAAACCTATGTTTTTGAAGCATGAAACCATAGGTTTTGCGCGGCTGAATGTGCCCAGCGGTAACGAATCCTTACATTTTTGTGTTTCCAACGCCCATTTTTTCAAAAATCCATTTCTATTTTGAGAAAAATCGCCGACATAGTTTTGTCACAATTTATCCAATTATTCAACCCTCTTTTGGAGCCGAAAAACCACATCGGAACAACTCCCCCAATCACTTATTCCACTACGCCACCCCATGAAATCTTCAATGAAAGATCGTCAAAGAAGTCTTTCGCAAAAAACTACGGATAAGTTTCCTTATTAAAAGAATAATGTGTAATTTTGCAAATGTATTAGATAACGACAATTTATTCGGATTTATTAAAAGCCATTAAAGCAGATTGTGAAACCATGAAAATAAGAACAAGGTTCATTATCCTAACTACTCTGTCAACTATCGCGTTGGCATCAAATGTTTCAGCACAAACATACACCTACCAATATGACAGCAGGGGGAATGTCGTGAAGCGTACAAGAAATACAATCAGGTCCCAGAAATTCATAAAGAGAAATGAACCAATCTCTAAGAAATATCTGACAAATGAATTTGTTGTGTTATCAAACTTGACAAATGGGGCATTAACCATCCACAGAAAAGATGGATCTGAACAAGAATTCTCCTGTCAGATTTACAATGAAGGAGGCCAGCGGCTTTTTGAATCAAAAAGCACAGGGCGACCAATTACTATAGACATCGCAGATTGGCACTCAGGAATTTACTTAATCCAACTTCACGACGGAAAAGAAAAACAAACCACCATAAAAATAATGAAGCGATGAAAAGACATATAACGTCTGTGATTCTACTGCTATATTGTATAATACAAGTTAATGGTCAGATGCTGCCCAATAATGCCGTCGTAAGTAAAATTGATGACGAATTTGCTGTTTTACCCAACGGCCAGGTGTCATACAGCATACCATTGCCCGTGATAACAGGAACTGGAGGTATGACGCCCAAATTGTCAGTCACTTACAACAGTTCTACAAAATACGGACTGTTAGGTTACGGTTTCGACCTGGCTGGCTTGTCTATCATCAGCAGGGGAACCCCGAACCTACAAGACGATGGCCGAACAGGAACTGCATCATTAAATGACAGTATATTTTTACTTGACGGTAACCGACTCGTCTTGTCGAATAAAGTGAACGAAACCACAAGAGAGTACCATACCCTGAACGAAACCTACGCAAAGATAACTGCTTATGGCAGCGAGTGCAATCCTTCCCGATTCAAGGTACAGACAAAAGACGGACTTACATTTGAATATACCTCCAGTAGCCTAACAGTTGGCACAAATTCAACAGCCCCCTCTATGTTTTGGCTTGTATCCAGGGTAACAGACTCTGTGGGCAATAGTTTTTCTGTTTCATATTCATCCAACTCTGCAAACAATGAATTTTACCCAACGCGAATAGACTACACATACAATTCATCGGCTAATCTTGTTCCATACGCGTCGGTAAGGTTCACATATATCGAAGACACCAATGCTGTTACCACCTATGTATGCGGCAAACCAGTCAAGTACGCCCATTTAATAAAAACCATCGACAACTATTATGGCAATACGTTAGCACGTAGGTATACGATGAATTATTACTCCTATTTGGGCAGATCCTTGCTAACAGGAATAAGTGAATCCACAGCAGATGGAACGGCTAAACGTCCCACGACATTCACATGGAACAGGCCGTACAAATTTGACATCTCCGAAGATGACATGCAAGACGAAACTGGAGACAATGCCATCAACAAATCAATACTCATAACGGGCGATTACAATGGAGACGGGCGAACAGATGTCATCACCATGCCATATACAAGTTCGTATAATTTGACATCGGCATCTTTTTCTGCACAAACAGAGAATCTTGACAGCATACCCACAAATATACAGGACTTGTCAACTCAGGAAAGAGTTCACATAGTAACACCTGACACTGCAAAAGTAATGGACTTACTGAGTGGAAGTAATACGAGGCAGTATAATGTGCTTACCAGCGGACAAACATTAGTAAGAACAGAGATTATTACAGAAAATGACAATGATGTGGTGATACAAGCCGTAAGCGGCAATTTCTATGGAAATGGTGTCGACGACCTTGCTGTTCTTGTAAGGAAATCCAATGGCCAATACATCACTTACGTATATAAGTCCACTCCTACATCCACCAATATGACCTTCGGCAACAAGGAAGTGGCATTCCTTAGTCGGAAAAGATATTCCATACATACTGTAGAAGTGAATGGTGACGGAGCCGCCGACTTGTTTGTCAAATACGAGAACTCTAAAGATTATGCATTTGTATTGTCATCATCAACATCTTTGTATGCCTTAAGGCTCTATACCACCGTTACAGGAACGGTGAGCGAGAAGTGGGACAGAGTTGAATATGTTGACTTTGACGGAGATGGACTGACTGAAATCATGAATCTCACGAGCAATGGATATAGGTTACTGACATCAGATGGACAAGGGCATTTCACCGAGGGCATCTTGAAGACGAATCTTAACAAAATGAACTTCATAAACTTTGGTGATTTCAATGGAGACGGCAAGACAGACATGCTTGTAACTGGAACTTCCGACACCCCAGGTTCCCAAGCATGGACACAGTGGAATATAGAATTGTCAAAAGGTGATGGATATTTTGAAATCAAACACGTCTACCGTAAATTTGATCCCTTAGAGATGCAAATCTTTGTGATGGATATAAATGGCGACGGACTTGACGATTTGTTTGCAATAAAGAAAACAACTAATGCCTCCTACATCCCAACCGCATATATAAACAAAGCATCAGCCGACTTCGAGGCTCAATCAGGCAGTCAGGTTCTGCCTCCCATGGACAAATGCAATTATTATGTTGGCGACTTCAATGGCGACGGCAAGGCAGATTTCCTATGCACAGCCAACTGGAGCAGCACCAACTGGATGGGATACAAAATGTATCGCATGCCCACTGAGTATGGGAATCTGCTGGAAAGCATTACCGATGGCTGGGACAACACGACAGAAATTACTTACAAATATCTTTCTGACCGTAACGTTCACTATCGTGGAACGGTATGCAGATATCCTCTTACGTCTTTCTCTTCGCCATGGCCTGTAGTATATGGTGTTGCCACGCCAAATGGTATCGGAGGACAAAACACCAAAACATATTTTTATGACAATGCCTTGATACACAGACGAGGCAGAGGAGTGTTGGGATTCGAGAGACTGACCATACGTGACAACACGACAGGAACAAAAGAGATTGTTGAGACAGATATAGACGACAATCAATATCTTACTGCCACGAAACACTCCGAGACCTATCTCGGTCTACGGAAAACAGCAGAAAAGGACTCATATCAAAGTCTGAAAACCTTCTCACATCCATCAGGAAACTGCACTTATAGTTACCAAACTTTACAAACAGAAGAATACACGTTTGATTATCAAAGTGAAACGGAAACCTCCTATACAAAAACACATACATCCTTCGATGACTTTGGCAATGTCACATATATAAGTACTGTAAATGGCGATGGACTTACCACTATTACAAACAGCACCTATACCAATGATGAAGACCACTGGTATTTAGGAAGACTAACAGAATCTTCCGTTTCGAAAGGAAACGAAGACGGACAGGTTTATCACACTTCGAAATTTGAATACAATCAAGACACAGGCATACTTTCTGCTGAATATATTGAACCTTATAAACCATATGGTGCTACCAAGAAGACCTATACGCATGATCAATTTGGCAACATCACCCAAAGTACCCTTCAATCTCTTTCTGGCGGAGAAGAGCGCATCCAGCAGTCGACATATGATGAAAAAGGCAGGTTCATCACCACGACGACCAATACGCTGGGATTTACTACATCCTATACAGTAGACGAGATCTTAGGAGTTCCTTTGACATCAACAGAACCAGACGGTATCACCACAACCAATTCCTACAACAGTTTTGGCGAATTGTTACAGTCTTCCACTCCCATTGACACTACGCTATATTCGACGGGATGGAGCAGGAACATGACCGACGCACCACAGCACGCTCTTTTTTATCAGTACACTAAGAGCACGGGCAATCCATACGTATTTGAGTTCTTCGATTGTCTTGGACGCTCTTTGCGAAAAGTCACCGGGGGATTGTACGGGCAGAAGATATACATAGACACCGAATATAATGAAAAAGGACAGGTGTGGCGCACATCCGAGCCTTATTTCCCAGGCGATGCCGTCTACTGGAATGTGAATGAATATGATGACATGGGACGTATTATCTGCCAGACCTCACCTGACGGGAATTCTTACACCATGAGTTACAATGGTCTGACTACTACAACCACTGACCCATTAGGTCATTCCACCATAAAGAAAACCAATCAGAGTGGTCATCTTATAAACAGTACCGATGCAGACGGCAACACCATCATCTACACTTACGATGCAGATGGCAACTGTACAACGGTCTGTGCTCCCCAGACAACACTCACGATGGCTTATGATGTCTTCGGGAACAAGACATCTCAGACCGATGCCGACACCGGCACCACGACATACACATACGATGCTTTCGGACAACTCACGTCGTCCACCCTGCCGGGCAATGTGGTGGTGGAATACGAATACGACTGCGGCGGTCGCGTAACAAAGGAGACTCGCCCCGACATCACCATCACCACCACCTACGATACCAAGGTGCCCGGAAAGGTAACCAAGGTGGAGGCCACAAACGGCCACAAGATAGAATACACCTACGACAACTACGGACGGCAGGTAATCCGGAAGGAAACCATCGACGGCAACACTTATACCGTAGCCACCCCCTACAATGCCATGGGCAAGGTGAGCACAGTGGCATACCCAAACGGATTAGCCGTGGAGAACATCTACAGCGAGAACGGAATACTGACCGGTGTGAAATGGCTGGGACCCGGAACCATGCTGTGGCAGATAGATTCGCTGACCGCCCGCGGACAGGTGAAGCAGCAGCATCTCGGCAACGGTTTATATATAAATAAGGTGTACAACGCACAGAAGGGCTACGTGGAGAGCATCACCACGCCGGGAAAACTGAGTTGGGCATACGGCTTCAATGCCGTGGGCAACCTGACAAGCCGAACCGACATCCTGCGCAATCTCACGGAGTCCTTTGCCTACGACACACTCGACCGCCTCACCACGGTGAAGAAAAACGGGATGACAACGCAGGAGATGACCTATGATGCAGCCGGCAACATTCTCTCAAAATCAGATGTAGGTGGCAGTTTCACCTATGCATCCAGTGGCAACCGCCTGCAATCGTTCTCCGCCTCTTCATACCAGCCCGTGGTATGGGACGACATTTCGTACAACTCATACAACAAAATCACCCACATCGCAAAGGGAGGCCGTGCGCTCGACATCACTTACGGCGCGCACGGCCAGCGCATTAAGGCCGTTCAGAGTGTCGGCGGTGTGGCCGAGACCCGGCTGTACGTGGATAATCTCTTTGAGGAGAAACAGAAAAGCGGCATCACCACGAAGATTTTCTATATCTTCGCAGGCGGTCAGACTGTGGCCATCATGGAGAGGACGGGCAGCAGCAGCACAATCCGTTACCTGCATCACGACCACCTCGGCTCGGTCATCGCCATATCCGATGCATCTGGCAATATCGTGCAGGAACTGAGTTACGATGCCTGGGGCCGTCGCCGGAATCCCGACACATGGAACTATTTCGATGAGATTGCCGATGCCGATGCGCTCAATCCCTACGGATTTACGGGGCATGAGCACATCGACCTGTTCGAGTTGGTGAACATGGACGGTCGGATGTACGACCCCGTTATCGGCCGATTCCTCTCGCCCGACCCGATTATTCAGGCTCCCGACTTCACCCAAAGCCTCAACCGCTACGCCTATTGTCTGAACAATCCCCTGTCGCTCATCGACCCCACAGGATATAGTTGGTTCAGTAAGAACTGGAAGTCAATCACTGCATCTATAGTCGGTATAGCCGTTTCTGCAGTAACACTTGGGTCTGGTATTACCATAGGAGCTGCGATCATAGCCGGTGCAGCAGGAGGTGCTGCAGGTGCTTTGACGGGTGCCCTGCTTAACGGAGCGAACATCGGGCAGATTGCCAAGGCCACGTTCACGGGAGCGTTCTGGGGAGCCGTGGGCGGTTTCTTCAATTACAGTGCAGGCGAAGGTCTGTTCTTTGAGCGCATGTTCAAGCATGCCTTTGCCGATGCCTGGAAGGAGGGCATCCAGGGCGGCAATGCCCTGCACGGCATGATTGGCGGCGCAGCGAATATACTGGGCAACAGTGCCATCAGTAAACATGCAGATTTCCTTCATCCTGCCGGGTGCGTGGCTGCCAGTGCAATACTTGGCGGCACAGTGTCGGAAATCGGCGGCGGAAAGTTCGCTAACGGTGCCATAACAGGTGCTTTCTCCATGATGTTTAATGATATGATGCACCATTTTAGTGATGCGAAACTTAAGAAAATATATGATGCATATATATCTGGGTCGACAAAAACAATAAATGGTATAAAATCTTGGATGTCCGCAAAAGAATTATGCTTGAATATTGGTGGCGAATTGACAGAAGTTGCTAAAGGTATAGAAAACTCTTGTGCATTAAGGCTAAGTATAGCCCTTAATGATGCTGGATTTGCCATCAGCTCCAATGCACCTGGTGCAAAATTAGGTGGTGATGGTAGATATTATATAATCAGTGCTAAAAATATGCAAACATATCTGTCTAACTATAAGATCATTACAGTTGGACAGGGAAATCGTGTTAAAAATGGCCTAGTATACCAATATCCAAATGATTCTTGGAGATTGCAGGGAATAACAGGACATGTAGATGTGGTATATAGAAGAAGATGGGCATCAATTTATTTAAGAGACGTAATTGGTGCTCCATATAATAACTTTAGAACGGAAGTATTTCACTAATTAAGAAATTCAGAAATCATATAAGAATACTATAAATTTGTAAATAATGAAGAACTATTTGAAAGAATTGAATCCGTCAAGAGGTAACATTTTGAGAATTCGCCTAATTACTGCCTTTTTCTTATTCTGTTCTCCTATTTATATAACAGGCTGCAAAACAGATAGAATAGAGGTGAAATCGGTAATAGTTAAATCCCCTCTTATGTATGATCAGCCTGGGAGTATAAGGAAAATGTATTATGGCATCAGGGATGGCAAGGAAACTAACATTGCCATATATGCTGGTTTCCATAATGAAACTCTTTATGATATTCAAATTTCCCGGAATTCAAATATGACAAAAACTCCATCTCTATCAGGATTGTCCGAAGACATAGATGCAGATGAACAATTGTTATTGTTCAATCAAATTCTTTCTCACCTCTCACAATCTTATACCTTTGATAACGTAAAACAGATTATAATCTTTACGAGAGACCTACGAAGAATGTCTGTTGAGATACTTGAAAAATATAATTCACACAGAGATTATATACAAGCAATTAAGGAGAGTTCCTTTTTTTTAAAACTTTTTGACATATTGAAGTCATATGGAATAAATATAAAAGAAATTGAAGTTAATGATATTTATTGGTTAGCAGTTGAGGATAAGAATCAAATGGAAAGTACTAAGGACAATAAATGGAATGATATAAATCTTGATGCGACAATATATCTTAAAATAGAATAAGCAAGTTACTATATGAGCACAGCCCTTCTTCTTGGACATACCAGTCCCCATGAATTTATGAATAACAATATTCACAGAACAGGTATCTTTTATCAAAATACTCCTGGAGGCACAAACCATATAGACCTTTGGAATAAGGGAAAATCTGGTTCTGGAATATATATGTCAGAAGAAGTTTGGTTTTGGTATATAAAATAGTTTATAATTATGAGAAAATTATTTTTAATTATCTGCATGATAGTATTTGCCAACTGCGCTAATAATATACTAGCGGGCAACGGTGATAAAGCATGGATCTCGGAGCGGTTTGCACTCCAGATCATTCACAAGAAAAACCTGCAAAGCAAGTATATCTTCCCTATAGTAGGTTTTGAAACACATAATGGGTGCTTATATATTCTTACTTATGGTGGAGAGATGCAACCTGTCGCGACAAAGACGACTAAAGAGGGGATGCTTTTATCTAACTTCCAATATACAATCAACTTGTCTTCTTGGCCAAAATGTCAAATTGAAAAGTACAGCAAATCCAAAGTATATTATCAATATGTCGGGGATAAGATTGAAGTAGAAATAAAGACAGGGAAATATACTGAACATTTATCTTTTACAAGTAATGTGTATGGAAGCAGATTTCGGAATTTGCTTGAATTTAAAGGATGGCTATTGGATTTTTTGTTACCAACAATTAAAAGATAACAGAATCACTGGGACATTTCTTCTGATTATTTTTCAAATTAAAAGAAATGCGAATGAAGCAATAAAATGAACAGTTTCTATGTTTGTAAACGCTAACGATAGAGTAAGACAAATGAGACACCGCTCTCGGGGGCTGCGAGCCCCCTTTGAGTCAAAGAACAAGTTAATAAGTTTCTATGAAAAAGATATTTTATATTGTTATTATTATTGTGTTGTCTATGGGTTGCGCTGCGGGACCGAGCAAACATGATCTCGATAAACTTCGTGATAGTTTAGACAACATGGTCCTTTGGGGGACTTTGCGTAATGATACGGCAATGCTCGAAAGGGCATTGAAACTTTCAGACTTCTTACTTAATATTGATACTACGAACATCGGTAAGAGGCATTGTTATCGTCATCGTTCCATAATATTCTCTTCTTTGGGGCACATGGATGAGGCTATGGCTAACGCTGAACATGCAGTTTGGACGCTTCAGGCAAACAATCCATTACGGCTTATCTTTCAGTCGGCAAAATACTTAAGGGAGCATAATGAAGACTCGGCTGCTTATTACATCGAAAAGACAATTGCTGTTTGTGACAGTTCATTGAATGAGGAGTACAACGAAGATATGGCTATTAATAAGATTAAAGCTATTTATCTGCGCGATGGAGAGAAGAATGCAAAGATCTATTTATTAGAACTATTAAGGACACATCCAAGCCCATTGTTAAAATCGTTAGACGAAGAATGGAATGAATGGGTACGCATGAATAAAGAGGAATTAGGGTTGCTAAACATTGAGGTCAAATAATCAAAGATTACGGGGTCGGTTCCCTTTCAATCACAGGGACGGTTCTGAAGTGAACCCAGTTAATGACATTTATAAACTTAAAACAATAAGAAAATGAAGAAGTATTTGTTTTTAATCTGTATTGTGCTGCATGCCTATACGGTGGCTGCACAGACGGTGGTGAAGGATTCAGTGACGGGTAGTCCGGTGGCCCAGGCCAGTGTGCTCAATGAGAAGGGATTGGCATTGGGACAAACGGATATGGAAGGACACTTGCCTGACCTGAAGGGGGCGCGAAGCATCAGCATCAGCCATATCGGCTATGCCGCGAAGAATATGAGTGTGGCCGAGCTGGGAGAGGGACTGCTGTTATCGCCGGTGGCCTATCCCGTCAGAGAAGTGGTTAAGGAGATGGACAAGCCCCATTGCCTCAGGCTGAAATGCTACATCAGAAGATACACGCTGAATGATTGCCTGGTGATGAAAAAGGATACCGTGGATGCTCCGCCAATCATTTCGTTTACAGATGGTATCTGCAATCTCTATCTGTTCGATGAAGAATCTATCAATCTCACCAAGGCCCGCTCCCTGGTGACGAGAAACGTATTGAACCAAACACAGGTGAAAGAGCAGAAGGAGTATCTCTTCTCTACTGGTATGACCTCTTATCTGGAGAAGGCAAAGCAGTATATAAAGAAGGGCAAGATGGAAGTGAGGGGCGACACCTGCCGCCAGGAATTGTATCGGGTGAAAAAGGACGAGAAATTCAGAAGGGCTGTCGTAGTAAGGGATACCGTGAACAAAACGATTCACGTGGATGTGGATCGCCTGGCACCGAAAGGCTCGCTGACGGTCAACCTCGGAATTCTCAAAACGCAAAGGCTGGTTGATGCTGAGTCGTTCGTGTATCGCCTGTCGGGCTATGAAAAGGTGGGACAAAGCGAATTGCTGGCCTATCGCTCGGTGATTCACGAGAAGGACCGGAGTCTGGGAATCCTGCCTAATATGACGATTAACTACTGGAAATTCGTGGAATTCTATCCCTTCGAAGCTGAGTTCCTGACACACAAGGAGTACAGAGAGGATAAGAAGTCGGTGAAAGACAGCGAAATGACCTTTGAGGACATTGACCGTATCAAGAAAGCCATCAACGTGCCCGCTCTGTCACCAGAGATAGAGCAGAAACTCTCAGAAACTATGCAATGGTTTGAAAAGCAAAAGAAAAACGAGAATTAAAAGATCACAGGGACGGTTCTTTGACTCATTTTTATAAAGAATATTTGGTGGTAACAAGAATAAAGAGTATCTTTGCGCTATATAACGTAAACAATCATTCTATGCCCCGACAAAAGCGAGAGAAAAGCGGCACTGGCATCTATCACGTGATGCGTGTTGAACAGGATTCCAATTTCCGATCTTCGTGAATTGGTGAATACCCCAGTTGACGGTCAAACAGGAATCTTGGATATAGATACTGATACCCATCCATCTGTGAGTGACAATGACATCAAGTCGTTTCTTTTCGAAAGATATGGAATGACCAACCCTCTCGACATTCAGGCACTCCCAAAGGAGCAGCGGAATGAACTATTGCAAGCATTGAAGGAATTTGGTGGTGGGGTACGGCAACTCTCCAGAATTACAGGTGTCTCTTAAAGAACCGTCCCCGTGATCTTACTTCCTGAAAGGACGCAACGTCACACCGGCCACTACGCCGGCCTTCTGCGTGTAGGGGTTGGCATCAAACTCCATGAACACAGGTATCTCAAACTTGCCCGCATGATAACTCTTCGTGGCACGCAACGACACAGACACCACGGCAGGACCGTCGGCATAGAGATAGTCGTTTATGTTGTCATATAGCGGTGTAGGCGTATTGATATCCAAGTCCACCGAGCGCTGGCCGTAGCCCGTCAGCGGAAACATTGCACACAAGCAGGCCACCAGCCCGCACTTCATTTCTTTTTTGAATTCTGATACTTTCATTTGGTCTTATTCTTTTAATGATACATAATTGCCACCCACTACGTTGAATTAATGAATTTCAACTGCAAATATACTACTATTCCAGAAGCGAACAAGCAAATGACTATGAAAGCATTATACCAAGATTATATAATTACGAAAACTTCCTGACAATCAATGCTTTACAAAATACAACATGATAATTAAAGACTCCACTATCCCAACAGATTGGTAAGATTAACCATTAACGATGTGGCAGAATCTTCACCAAACAGTTTCTTATTGATACGGGACTTGATGTTCGTGATGAGTTGAGGACTGCCGTTCAGCAGAACGCTCTTTATCTGCAGCAATCTTCTGGTAACGCTGAAAATTATACATAGATGCCATCTGATGGACTATCTCCATACGTTGATCATTAGATTGTGCATCCACTGCATCACTATATAACTTCACGTATTTGATAATGGAATCTGCATTTCTTTTTTGTTGGTATAATGCCAAAAGCCCATGACACTCCTCAAGATGGCAGTTTGAATCTTCTGATAGTTTTCTAAAACATATTTCTGCAGAATCAAGCATTCCTGATTTCAAATAATACATCCCTTCATAATAATGATATCCTATATACGGTGTCTTTAATTGCCCTGCCGCGTCATATAGACCTGATTTGGCTTTATACAGGTTAATGCGTGTTCGTGCCTCTTTCAATCTTCCCCATTTTAGCAAGTTATCTACATACACAGAACTGCCTATGGATTAAATTTGCTGATAAGGAAAAACGATTGTATGTAAGGTTCATGCTTCCTGCACTCGTGAAAGCACAGGAACAAACGACGGAAACCAAGGTTCATCTCACCGCCGCGCCTTGAAAAACTGCTGCATCAGTTCCCGGCATTCCGTCTCCATTACGCCGCCTGTAACGGTGGCTTTGGGATGCAGAGCATGGGGCGCATAGCGGTGATAGCCCCGTTTCTCGTCGTCGCAGCCATACACGATGCGCTTGATTTGTGCCCATCCGATGGCTCCGGCGCACATGGTGCACGGCTCAACGGTGACATAGAGCGTGCAGTCGGGCAGGTATTTGCCGCCCAGGGCGTTGGCGGCCGACGTGATGGCCTGCATCTCGGCATGGGCGGTTACGTCGGTGAGCGTCTCGGTGAGGTTGTGGCCGCGCGAAATAATCCTGTCGTTGCACACCACAACGGCTCCGATAGGTACCTCGCCGGCATCGAGTGCCTGGTGTGCCTCGTCTAATGCGCGCTGCATATAGAACTCGTCTTTCTTCTGCTGTTCTTCAATCTTTGTCATAACGGATGCAAAAATACGAATTTTTATTTGGTATTTTGCGTCGTAATCGCTAAATTTGCATAAAAAATAAGGTCTACTCACTATGGCAGCACACAATGAACTTGGGAAATGGGGCGAACAGCAGGCTGTTGACTATCTGGAAAAGAAAGGCTACAGAATACTGGCTCGCGACTGGAGAGACGGGCATCGCGACCTCGACCTCGTGGCTATGGACGGCAACACGCTGGTGATTGTAGAGGTGAAAACGCGGCGCAACAATCTCTTCGGAGAGCCTGAAGAGGCTGTCGACTGGCGCAAAATCCGCTCGCTCAGCATTGCCGCAAGCCGGTTTGTGAAGCAGTATCGCATAGACTGCGACATCCGTTTCGACATTGTTTCCGTGACGGGCGACGATACAGGCCGCTTTGAGGTGAACCACATTGTGGATGCCTTCCTGCCAGCCAGGATGTAACCATGAAAAAGAGATGAACATTACAACGGAGTATTTCAAGGAGGTGGACTCCACCAACAATTATCTGGCCAGCCGCCGTCCGGTGGGCGAGGACGAGATGATTGTGGCGTGGACTGACTACCAGAAGGCGGGTCGCGGCTGCGGCACCAACAGTTGGGAGAGCGAGCGGGGCAAGAACCTCACGTTTAGCGTGCTTTTCCGTCCCTGCGGAGTGCCTGCCAAGGATCAGTTCATCCTTTCCATGGTCAACGCCCTCGCACTGAAAACCGCTTTGAGCCAGTATATCGGCGAGGTGAGCATCAAGTGGCCGAATGACATCTACTGGAACGACCGTAAACTCTGCGGCACGCTCATTGAGCCCACCTTGCAGGGCAGCCATATCAAGGACTGCATCATTGGAACGGGCATCAACGTGAACCAGCGCGAGTTTCTCAGCGATGCGCCCAACCCTGTTTCAATGGCGCAGATACTGGGACATGACACCGACCGCGAGGCAGTGCTCAACGATACCGTTCACTGCTTGGTTGGATATCTTGAGCAGGTGGCTGGTGGGCATTGGGATCAGTTGCGCAATGAATATCGCGATTCGCTCTATCGCAGGGGTGGGGTTCATGGTTTCCGCCATCCCGACGGCAGGGTGGAGCCGTTTCGCTACGTGGATGTGTCCAACGACGGCCATCTGCTGTTGCAGCGGCTCCACAACCGCGAACTGCTGGCTTTCGCGTTTAAGGAAATCGGTTTCGTGATTTGATGCCTTGAGCATCACCGTAGAATGAAAGATAATCGTTAAATTTCAAAATAACATGGCAAGATTTAAGAGAATACTGTTGAAACTCAGCGGCGAGAGTCTCGCTGCTGGCGGCAAGACGGGCATTGACCCGCAGCGCCTGTCTGATTATGCACAGCAAATCAAGGAAGTGCACGAGATGGGTGTGCAGATTGGCATTGTGATTGGCGGCGGTAACATCTTCCGCGGACTGAGCGGCGCACAGAAAGGTTTCGACCGCGTGAAAGGCGATCAGATGGGCATGATGGCCACCGTGATTAACTCGCTGGCACTGAGCAGCGCGCTTGATGCGGCCGGGGTGAAAAACAAAGTGCTTACGGCTATCCGCATGGAGCCCGTGGGCGAATTCTACAGCAAGTGGAAAGCCATTGACGCGATGAACGATGGATATGTGTGCATCTTCTCGGCTGGCACCGGCTCTCCTTATTTCACCACCGATACGGGTTCTTCGCTGCGTGGTGTGGAAATCGAGGCCGACGTGATGCTGAAGGGAACGCGCGTGGACGGCATCTATACCGCTGATCCGGAAAAAGACCCTACGGCCACCAAGTTCAGCGACATCACCTATGCAGAGGTGCTGGAGCGCAACCTCAAGGTGATGGACCTCTCGGCCGTTGTGATGTGCAACGACAACCATCTGCCCATCTATGTGTTTAACATGGATGTAGTGGGCAATCTGAAGAAAGTGATGGACGGCGAGGATATAGGCACCTTGGTGCACAGTTGACCGACAGCGTTTAAAAAAGAAAGGGAGATTGGCCAACCGATCTCCCTTTTTCTTTATTTCAAGGATTGTACAATGTCAGATCCTTAGACAGCCACACGCGCATCTTGCCCTTTCCCCTGTGGCACCAGGCATAATAGGGAATCAGGTTCAGTTTTACGTCGGATGGCTGCAGACGACCGTCGGCACCGAAGTCCAGTTTCTGGGCATTGGTGGTGAGCATGGTCACACGGCAGCCCTCAATCTCTTTATCGCTTTCTGTGAACGAAGGGTGCTGGTTGAGCACGGTTGACATAATGTCGAAGTTGTTGTCGCACCATTCAGCACAGTACACCAGCGGTCCGCGCTGCACAGCCGCCATACCGCGGTCGGCGGTCACCTGATTGTCGGCGGTTACCACGCGTGCCTCCATGTCGAAGTGAATGCTCACCACGTCGCCCTTCTTCCATCGGCGAGTGATATTCACGTATCCGTCGGTACCGGGCTGCGGCTTTCCGCCGTCGAAACGAATCGGCTGACCATTGAGCAGGATAGAGTAGTCGGCATTCTTTCCGTCGGTAAACCGATAGAGTGAGCCGGGCGTTACCTCGTTGCGCGCCCATCCGGGAATGCGAATCTTCAATGTGAACACGCCGGCCTTGCTTTCGTTCACCTTGATGGCAATGTCGCCGTTCCACGGATAGTTGGTTGTCTGCTCTAGCACAACTTTCTTGCCGTTTACGTCCAGCGTTCCCTGGTTGGCAAGAAACAGGTTTACAAACACCTTGTCGTCTTTCACGGCATATACGTAGCCGGGAAGTGACGGAATGAAGCGGCACAGGTTCGACGGGCAGCAGGCGCATCCAAACCAAGGCTGGCGCTCGTGCTGTCCGAGGCTGGCCAGTGGGTTGGGGTAGAAGAACCGTCCTCCGTCGATGCTCATGCCCGAGATGAGTCCGTTGTAGAGTGCTCGCTCCACCACGTCGTAATATTTCGACTCGCCGTGGAGCAGGAACAGGCGGTGGTTCACATAAACATTGCCGATGGCGGCGCAAGTCTCACAATAGGCTGTCATGTTGGGCAGTTCGTAGTTTGCGCCGAAAGCCTCTCCGTTGCTTGTCGAGCCGATGCCGCCAGTGATATACATTTTCTTTTCTACGATGTTCTGCCAGATGCGGTCGATGGCATGAATATAGGCTGAGTCGCCGGTGAGTGCTGCCACATCCGCCATGCCTGCATACATATAGGTGGCGCGCACGGCATGGCCAGCGGCCTCGTCTTGTGTGGTCACGGGTTTGTGTGACTGGCTGTAAATGTTCTTGATGTGCGTCTTTCCGCGGTAGTCGAGCAGGAACTTGGCTTCGTCCAGATATTTCCTGTCGCCCGTAATCAGGTAGAGGCGTGCCAGTGCCATCTCGGCAATCTGATGGCCAGGCACCACGCAGGCCTGGTTCGCTCCGCTGCCCACCTCGCGACATACACAGTCGGCATAGCGGCGGGCAATGTCGAGAAACTTCGTGCTGCCCGTGGCCTGATAGTGAGCGCAGGCCGCATCCACCATGTGGCCCAGATTATAGAGTTCATGGCTCAGTTCCTCCTCTTTCACCCATCGGCGGTCGCCCGACCATCCGTGCGGTTTCTGCGGATTAATGGTACGGGCGGTGTAGAGATAGCCGTCGGGCTCCTGTGCGGCCGCCACGATGTCGAGCACCGAGTCGATATAGTTTTTCAGCGTCTTGTTTTCGGCCAGACTAAGCACATAACTTGCACCCTCGATGGTTTTATAGACATCGGTATCGTCGAACGAGAAGCCCATGAACTTGCTCACGTCCCATTTGTCGGTCTTGAGTCCCTCATGTCCGGGATGCTGCAGTGTGTAGGCGGCTTTCACGAAATTGTCGTAGCGGTGCTCGCTTTCACACTTGCTGAACGCCAGCGGAATGGTCACCGTGCGGGCAGCCTCCATGCGTTGTCCCCAGAACGTGCCGGGCTTCACCTTCACCTGCGTGAAGTTCACTTGCGAAATGGGATAACCGTTTCTCATTGCTTGTGCCTTCTGAGCGAAGGCTGCCTGCTTGCAACATACCACTGCCGCGAGGCAAATCATCATCCATTTTTTCATGCTATCATTTTTTGTTGTATCTTGCTAAGTCATTCTCAGAAAACCATATCCCCCGTGTCTTGCTTTTGGGGGATGTGAACCATCTGCGGAAATGAAAACCCGCTTCCGCCGGTGGCGTAGAAACATATCGATTTGCAAAGATAGTGGAAAAATCTGATATCCATACATATTTCATGAAAAAAGAAGCGTTTTCCATTCATCATCTGATTCTCATTGCTCTTCCTGTCCATAAAAAAACTTCGCAAATACTGTTTGCGAAGTCTTTTATGGTTTGTCTTGGCATTTCGTCCAGACTGTCGTGTGTATTCGGACAATCCATCCTGATAGTTATAGAAATCCAGATAATCGCGAACCATTATCATATAGGTGGTTCGTCGGGATGCTATTTCATCAGTTCAGCCAGTTTCTGGGCCAGTTTCTCGCCGCGGGCATCGTCGTTCTCGGCGAGGATGGTACCCTTGGCATCCACCAGATACATAGTTGGAACAGCCTTCACCTTAAACTGATCGGCCACCTCGTTGCTCAGGAAGTTGGGCCACTTAAGTTGTTCTTCCTCTAAAGCCTTCTTCCATTGTCCGGCATTGCGATCGATGGAGATACTTACCACTTCGAAACCCTTGTCCTTGTAAAGTTCATACTGCTTCTTGACATTGGGAATTTCCTTGCGGCAGGGTGCGCACCAAGAGGCCCAGAAGTCGATGAGCACATATTTCTTTTCCTGTGCCAACTGCTGGAAGGTAAACGCCTTGCCGGCCTCATCTTTCAAGGTGAACGAAGGAATCTTCTCGCCGATGCCTCCGGCAGGCCATAGTTCTTCTTTCATCTTCTTTCCATACCACGAATTCTTGGCAGCATCAGAAAACTGATTGTACTGCTCACGCTGATTTGGAGTGAAATAATTCATGAACTGGTGAGCAAGCAACGGTCCCCAGAACGTATCCTTGTTATCAAGTATTAAACCGTTCAGCACTCTATCCGCCGTCTGGAAGAATTCTTTGTCTGCTCTTTCCATAGCCTGATACTCTTCCGTCTTCTTATACTCGGCAAATTCCTCATCCTTCAAACGATTTGCTTTATCATGTACATCCTTGAACTTCTCATGGTTTGCCCTGTACAAATCATCCAGTTTCGCACGCTCAGCGGTAAATGTATAGAACTTGTCAGTGAGCGGAGAACCGAGAACGGTGGCTTTCCACTTATACAGATCCACACCATCCCATGCCTTGCTCTTGGTGACCTTGGCATTGACGACAACACCACAGTTCTCCAGCATCAGGGCGCAATAGCCGTAGGAATCCTTTACCATGACATGTACACAGATCGGTTCCTTGGCAGTACCCGTAAACTTAAACTTACCATCCTGCACGGTAGTCTCGCCTAATGCAGCCTCCTTACCATGACACATCGGATTGAGTTGCAGGACAGTACCGTCGGGGAGACCCTCGACGATACCGTTGATTGTATATTTCTGTGCACTGACTCCAAGACTGATTGCCAATGCAAAGAATGCTAATAATACTCTTTTCATGATGTTACGATTTATTCAGCACTGATGCAGGTCATATCCACGATTCTGCCCCATCCCTCAGTGATGACAGGGTTCTCGTTTGAACCAAAATTCGGCCCAAACATAACAGTTGGTATGCCATAGTTCACATCCATCTCATATTGAACCAGTTTGCCACTCTTCTTGTTCTTATCCCAGACGCCTATCCAAAGAATACAGTTGGACGTCGGGAATCCGCCGCCGGCACTACCCCAAATATAGATGGCGGTCACCTCTTCGCCATCCTCGCAGGCATAAACCTGGTGCGATGATGCCTCGCCGCTCGAAGCAGAGAAGGAGTAAACGCCCTTGTCGGTGTAGTAATAGAAAGCATATCCCTTGGTATTGGAACAGAACTTCTTAGCGTTCATGATATCCTCGCAGCCGCTCAGGTCAATGATTGAGCGGTCGCCCTGAGCAGAGAAGTCGCCATTGTCAGGAACATTATAGAAGCAATAACGGTAGAGATAGGGCTTGCCATTGACCACCGTAATCACACAGTTGAAGTTACCACCACCTTGGAACACCGCCTTCACATCGCCTGGCACGCTGTTTGCATCAACCACAGCATCGGCAATGGTCGATTTGAAGTTGCTCACAGACACGCCCTTCGAGTAGTAAGGACGGAACTTGTGGTTCTTTTGGTCATAGATAACCTGCCAAGCGTTGATGGAATTGGCTACGGCACTATATGAATCATAGGTGGTGCGCATCAAGAACGGATAAGCCTCGTAGTCACCGGCTATGGGTTCCGAGAATTTTAAGTCATTCGTCTGGTTGGCATAGGTGACATACAGTTTGCCGTCGTTGATCAGGAAATCACAGTTGTTGGTGAAGAAACTGGTTTGCGGGTTAAACTTTGCCGGCGTACGATAGAAAAGATTGTCCCACGTATTCATGGTGGTCAGTCCCACTTGGTTCAAGCGGTATAGATTCTTGTCTGTGGCCACCATATAACCGTTCTTCGCTGCCTTTCCTGTATGCGTACCCTTGATGAACAGTGGTTTTCCCTCCAGGTAATGACCGTTCATAGAACTGTAATAATTATAGAAGCACTTGGTTCCAGAACCAAAAATCAGCATCAGGGAAGATGTCTGCACCTCTATGTCAGTCTGTCCGTCACGCTCTGTGAGCAGATAGAGTCCGCCCTGTGTTCCGCCCTGCTGTACTGTACTATAAGAAGTTGTCTGCCAATAACCCACAATGCCGTTGGTGGGATCCTCTGCCTTGCAATAGAACAAGTAGGTGCCAGGCTCCAGATTGCAGGTCCACTTCAGATCCTTCTCTGTGTAGATTGTATCTGCTGGGGGGTACATCATGGAGTTGCCAATTTGCTCCTGGCGATAAGAGTTGTAGTAGGTCTTCAACACAAACCAGCGATATTGCAGCCGCTCAGGATGAGCATATTTTACTTTAAGATGGAAATCCACATCCTCACCAGGATTCAGTGTGTAGAGAGCATACGGGTTTTTCGTTATGGTGGTGTCCACGTCAAGTTCTATCTTACTCACCTCCTCGTCGGGCAGATAGTCATAGTTTCCATCATCCTGAGAGCAACTCGAGGCCATCAACGTTGCCACGAACAGCAGCAAGAAGAGGAATCCCATGTTAGTCTTATTGATAATTCTTTTATTCATAATTCTTTCATTTCAATAGTTAGCATTTCTTTTATCACTCAAACGTAACCAGTTGTCCATTCTCGTCAGTCATAGGATTGCCAGGATGCGCTGCATTATAATCATTAAGCAGATTCTGGAATCTAATGCGATAACTGTTCAGCAGCGCCCACGACATCGTTTCTGTCGAGAACTCGCCGGCACCGTCGGAATTGACAAGCATGAAACGGTATTTGCTGTCGCTATACGAACCGAAGAAAGGTTCCAAATCATTCCAGTTCTTTGGTTTCGAGAGCACGTCGCTCCATATCAGCATGATGTGATTCTCCTCGTTGACACCCGACTTGAAGTCACCAGACTCGTCAACCTTGATATAGAGCCTCACCGTTTTGGAGGCCAGCGAAGCATCACGTTTCAACACAACAGGGAACGTTGCCTTGGCCTCACCGGCAGGAATCGTTACCGTGGAGGGGAACGAATACATATTGGCAGCAGCCGTTGTCTTTGCTGCGTCAGCAGACAGATTAACCACGCGGTTGCGATTAGCCACCTCGCCCATAATCTGAGCGTCCACCTTCATTTCCATCTCAGTAACCTCTGAACCGAAGGCCACAAACGAGAACGTTATAGAGTCGGAACCCACCGCCCAAGTATAGTCGCCCACCAATCGCACGCGCGGTTCATCCTGATAGAAGAAATCCTCGTCAGCAGAACTGCATGATGTAAGGCAGGATGCTGACAGGAGCAACAGACAAGAGCCCATTCCCATCATCATGGCCTTACCCTTTATATTATTCAAAAGATTTGTAATCATAATTATTTTGTTTTCCAATTACTCAAAACATTAAACACTTAACTCCAAACTAATTAGAGTAGCCTCCAAACTCCTGGTCGTTGCTGGGTATCGGCAACACATAAACGCCCTTGCCTGGACGTACAGCCGCACCCTTGATCTCAGCAGCATTCATGCGCTTATAATAGAAGAACAGTTCGCCGTGCTCACCAATATACTCCTTACGATACTCTTTGAAAATCTCGTTTTGAATCTGATCGGCCGTCAGATTCTCGCTGAGCGGGAACAGGCTCAAGTTGCGGTTTTCGCGAACAGTGTTAAGAAGTTCAATTGCACGCTTGCTGTTGCTGTTCTTCAGACACTCGGCAGCAATATAGTAAGCATCGGTCATCCGGATTACCGGATAGAGATTGTTATACGAACTGCCCTCCATATACCAGAACTTTGCCATATAACGTTTCTCTCCGTCCTGCTCATAACCTTTCAGATAGCGATAGTCATTACCAAATCCCATGTCCACCTCAAAGATGTTCTGGGTTGAGGCATCAGAAGGATTCAAGACATTGGCTCCTCCTTCTTTCTTGAAATAATAATTGCCAATATCTTCCCAGTCATTGATAATCAACTGGAAGAGGTGCTCCGTTGTGAAAGCCATATCCAACTCATAGCGGTTGGTTTGCTGCATGTTGGTGTAATGTACCCAATAGATACCGCCATTTTGATTGTTCTCCACGCGGTTAATCACCTCGTTTGCATATTTCAAGGCATTCTGAGTGTCGCCCATCCACAGATAAGCCCTTGCCAATGTAGCGGCGCAAGCAAAGAAATTAAAGCAGTTTCTTGGAAGACGATATGCCGGTGAACCGTAATAATCATAGGTATTCAGCGTGTCATAGGCCAGTTCTTCATGAGCAACCAACAGGTCTTTGACAACCAATTGCATGGTCTCGTTGACACTCTTCTGTCCCACAATGTTGGTTGAATACTCCGTGACATACGGTACACCCTTGGCATTGCCATCCATAGACGGTGCACATGCGAAGAGGCGCATCAGTTCAAAGTGCAGGAATCCGCGCAATCCGTATGCCTCACCGCGATATTCGTGATAATTATTGCCGGTAAACATACTCTGATCAGCCTGCTCAATGTTCTTAATCAGAATATTTGCATTGGCGATACATGCGTAAGCGTTTTTCCATATAGCAGCGATTGTCTCTTCACTGCTTTGCTCTGTGTAGTCATAGTTATTAACAAAACGCCACTTTCCATTCGGGTCGATATCGTAAGAATGAGAAAGCACCTCCACAAAACCGATGCCCATATTCAGTCCATACATTTCCTGTGTAGTCAACGCGGTATAGATGCCAGTCAACTGATCTTTGTAGCCACCCTCACGACTGAAATGGTCTTCTTCTTTGATCTGTGACTTAGGACTCACATCGAGCCAGTCTTCACATGAAGTAAAGAAGCATGAGGCAAGAAATAACAAACATGCTGTTACTGCAACGTTCTTCACCTTATTAAATAATATATTAGTCATCATAACTTTAAATTTTTACTTTGAAATTTCAAATTAGAACGTTACCTGTGCTGAGAGCGAGAAGGTACGTGCAAACGGATAATCTGTTCCACGCTCTGTCTTAATGCTCGAAACAACGAACAAGTCGTTAGTATAGGCACTGATCTTCAAACGCTCAAGGAAAGAGTTCTTTACGAAACTGCAATTGCGGAAATCGTAATAGATGGTGATGCTTGACATCGTGAAAAGATTATAATCTTGTACGAAGCGCGAAGTAGGATAAGTAGTGCTCAGATCGGTAATGGCTTTATAGAGCGCCATGTCGCCAGGTTTCTGCCAACGGTCAGTCATCACGCGCTTGTCTACGTTATACTGCATCTGCGCATTCTCCACTTTGTTGACAAGTGTCTGGTTGTACATCTGTCCGCCCCAACGATAGTTCATTGAGATGTTCCATCCCCAACCCTTGATTTCGCCATTGATACCGAAGAGTCCGTTCCACTTGGGTTGGGTGTCACCACAAACCACCTGATCGTTCACGTCATATTCGTAGGTTACGCTACCATCACGTTTCACATAGATTTCCTTACCATTTTGCGGGTCAATGCCCATTGACTTTACAGCCCAGATGGCGTTCATGGAACAACCCTCATAGTATTTCACCTGAGGTGCCGTGATGGCATTCTCCATGGCATGGGCGTTTTGAGCATCATTCCATGCACGCAAGGAGTTGGATATTTTTTTCAAGGTGTTCTTGTTGTGGGCAGCGCTCACAAAGACGTTCACATAATCGCGTCCGCCGTCGTAAACACGATAATTCAAATAGGCTTCTATACCCTTGTTCTCTGTCTCACCAAGGTTGGCAACATAGGTGCTGAAACCTGTGGTGTATGGCACTGTTACATTCGTTACCATACCTTTGGTGTTGGCGATGTAATAGTCAAAACGCCCCGTCAGACGATTCTTGAACAAGGCAAAGTCAACACCTAGGTTGGTATCATATTTCTCCTGCCACTTCAACGTCTCGTTAGCCAGTCGCTGCAGGTAGGAGCCGATAGCGCTGTTAAATGTCCTGTCGCTATAATAAACGAATGTAGGCATGGCATCGTAACTGGAGAATCCCTGACTACCGGTATATCCGTAAGAGGCACGGAGTTTCAAGCGGTTGATAACGCTGTTATCTCTCAAGAATGCTTCGTTGTGGATATTCCAACCGGCACCAACCGACCAGAAAGATCCCCATCGATTATCCTTACCAGCCTCTGAAGAACCCATCAGACGATAGTTGGCATCAAAGAGATAGCGCTCAGCATAAGAATAGTTCAGCGACAGCAGTCCGCCGCAGTTGCGCGAAATACCTTCTGTTCCTGTGGGTTTGTTCTCTTTTGCATATTGCACGGCAAACTTGATGTCGTCCATGAAGTCATTGGGGAATCCCTCTGCCAATACAGTGGTGTTGTTGTATTTATTATCTGCCATGCTCACCTGACCATTGATGAAAACGAGGTGTTCGTTCCACTGCTTTGACCATTGCAGTCCCAGGTCGGCACTGATGTCGGTGTTGTTGCCATTCATTTGCGAGTAGGAACCCTTTCGCAGCACATCCGTGGTGTTGATGAAATTGGTGTGGTTGGCCGGTTTGAAAATGTCGGCAGTAGAATGTTTGTTGATGATACCGAAACGACCAGTCATCTTCAGCTGTTCATTGATGAACCACTCCAGATAAAAGTCATTGGTAATGGTTGTATAACCAGTATTGTCGAAAGTGTTCAGTGTGGTGTTGTATAAAGGGTTGTAGTAGTCATTCGACTTTCTGTCGTTACCCGTATAACTGTAACTTTGCACATACATGCCATTCTCATCATACAGACGGCTGTAAGGATTCATTCGGTAATACTCACTGAAAGATCCGTAAGGGGAGTTGTTACTCTTGTTGTAATCGATGGTCAGTTTGTCGCGGAACTGCAGGTTCTTCACGCGGTATGCCAAAGTCACTCCTCCTGACAAGGTGTTGCGGTCTGATTTTTTAATAGCACCGCCTATTCTGTTAAAAGAAAGATTGATGCCATACTGCATGGCCTTGTCGCCGCCCTCAAGATACAGACTGTGCTTATGTCCGAAACCATTGCGAACAGGTTGGGCAAGCCAGTCTGTCTCAACGCCTGCAAGAACCTCGCGCAGTTTGCTGGTGTATGCCTTGTCCAAGGCCACCTGCGTCTGTGCATTGTCGCTGGTAAATAGTCCGGCCATCTTCTCAACCTCAAGTTTCTCCGTCGCATTGGTCAAGTTGTAACTGGTGAGGTCAGGCACTTCTAGGCTCATGCTGCCTGTATAGGTTATACGCATGCGTCCACTTTCGGGGCGCTTGGTCTCAATGACAATCACACCGTTGGCAGCCTTCGAGCCATAGATAGCCTTGGCGGTAGCGTCCTTCAGGGTGGTGACGCTCTCTACCTGGTTCATGTCGAGGTCGAGGATTTTGGTCAGTTCTGTCTCAAAACCGTCGAGGATGAAGAGGGGCTGGTTGGCGCTCGACGCATATTCGCCCTGTACACTGGCAATGGTGGAGCCTCCACGCATCTGGAAGTCGGGCAGTGCATTGGGGTTGCTGCCGGCTCCGAGGTTTTCAATCTGCATGAACGAGGGGTCGATATTCTTTAGTGACTGCAACACGTTGGTGTTGCCCACCTTCTGCAGTTCCTCGCCTTTCACTGTGGTGACGGCACCCGTATAGGTATTGGCCTTGCGCTCAAAGGCACCCGTCACCACCACTTCGTCGATGGCATTCGACTCCGGTTCCAGTTGAATGTAGTAACTGTTGCGGTTGTCGAGCGTCACAATCTTGGGAATGAATCCCACATAGGAAACTTCCACTTTGCTGACTTCGCGAGCAAGTGTGAGTTTGAAATGTCCGTTCAGGTCGGTGATACCGATGAATGATTCCTGTTCGTCCTTGTTCTTCACATTGGTAACGGTAGCCCCCGGTAGCGGATCGCCGTGTTCGTCGCGCACGATACCCGTTATCTCCCTGCTGCCCGCCGTACGTGTCGGCTTCCTGAGGGTGATGTTCACCAGTTTGCCGTCGATCTTGTAGTCGAGACGTTTGCCGTTTAGCAGATACTTCAAGGCATCTTCAAACGAAGCGTTGGTCACTTGTCCGTCTACACGATATTCCTGGATATCCTCGTAGGTGAACATAATCCTGTAGCCAGAAACCTTTTCCAGCCGCTGAAGGGCAGTAGGCAAGGCTTCGCTGTTGAACTTCATGGTGATGCCGCCCTGTTGAGCCTTTGCCGAAATCGCAATAAAGGCAAAGAACAAGAAAAGCAACATCAACCTTTTTCTTCTTAGCATAAATAATGATTTTGGTTAATAATAGGTTTTGGTTAATAATTGATTTATAATAAAACGGATGACACGATGCCTCGGGTATGCTTTTTGTGAAAAAATGAGGAAAAAGAAGACGATTTTGTAAAAAAACTCAAGAATATCTCGGCATTTGTAAAGAAATCACTATCTTTGTGGCATTGTTATAAGAGAGATGGAGGAAAAGAAAGATTTCGACGAGTTGTTTCGTCATTACTATCAAGAACTGTATTTCTTCGCCATGCAGTTTCTCCACAACGACGACGAGAGCCGCGATGTGGTGAGCGATGCCTTCGAAGACGTATGGGTGAATTTCTCGTCTCTCCAGAAAAAGGCAGCCAGGTATTATCTGTATAAGAGCGTCAGAAACAAATGCATAGACGTGTTGCGAAGAAACACCACGCGGCAACAGTATGCCCTGTTCTATCAGAAAATAACCAAAGCCTATGCCTATGACAAGGATCCGCTCGAGGCAGAAGACCGAGAACGGCGCGTCCAGCAAGTGCTCGACATGCTGGAACAGCCCACCAAGGATGTTTTTATATCCTGTTACGTGGAGCAGCAGACCTATGCCGAAGCGGCAGCACGTTTCGGCATCAGCACGGCCACCGTGAAAAAACGCATCATGAAAGCACTGAACCTGATAAGGGAGGCGAGAAGAAAAACGGGGGAAGAATGAATCCGTATCACATGATGACATCAATAATATGTAGAAAGGATGAATGTGACAGATAAAAAAATACAAAAAGCATACCCTTTTGAAAAAGTCATGCGTTTTATAAGTAAAGGCAGAATGTTGATATAAACAAAGGAAGAAAGTTTTTTGTCATGAAAGATTTTAAAGACGAGACACTGGAAATGATGGAGCCGGGAGCCGCGCTTACCGACGCGCAACTGCATCGACTGGATACAGACGCAGAACTCCTTGAGGACTGTGAGCATGTGTTCATGGCCTCTCATCTCTTGTCAATGGAACAGGGAAAAGTGGATGTGGATGCCGCGCTGGCATCTTTCCATGGCATGCATGGTGAGCGTCTATCTCCCGAGGGCGATCATCCCGTACGGAACAGGAACTCTTTATTCAAGTATTTGCTTGCCGCCGCTGCCGTGGCGCTTGCCATCATCCTTATTGCATGGCCAAGGCAAGAGGAAAAGAACGATGAATTCTTCGCACAAGAGCGATTGACAGAACAAATCTCCATCACAACAAGCGATGGCAATAGTGTGCCTGTGAGCGTGTCTGCATCGTCAAACAAAATAGATAAGAAGATGGTTGTTGCTGCTATTGGCGGTGAAGAAGAGCATATCGTTAGCGTGCCCTATGGCAAATCATTGGAACTGGTGCTTCCTGACAGTACGCAGGTGTTCTTACATCCGGGTAGCGAACTGGTGTATTCAGGCCTTTATGGCAAAGAGGCAAGAAACGTCAAATTGAAGGGTGAGGCCTATTTCGTGGTAACCAAGAACGCCCGCTGCCCCTTTGTGGTGACTACTGCTAAGTCGCAGACCACAGTGTTCGGCACAGAGTTTGACGTTACTTCCTATGCTGATATGCCAGAGCGCGTAACCCTGGTGACGGGTAGTGTGGCCGTGAGAATGCAAAACAGCGAGAAGCAACTGGAGATTGTGCCAGGTCAGCAGGTAAGTCTCAGCAGAATGGGCTATGTAAGAGTGGAAAGCGTGGATGTGGATCCATACACGTCGTGGCGCGACGGATTCTTCTATTACGACAACATGGAACTGGGTGATATTCTCAAAGAGTTAAGCCGGAGTTACAATGTAAGTGTGGAATGCCATGAGCCGCAATTGCTGGGTTATCACATGCGATTCATCATTCCTCGTAATAAAGACATTCATTATGTCATTGAGATGATCAACCGCATGCAAAAGGTGAAGGCTTCGTTGAGCGGCAACACGGTGGTGATTAGCAGAGATTAGTCTTCACCGATGTTCATAAAAAAACTTCGCAAACAGTGTTTGCGAAGTTTTTTTATGTTTTTATTTGAATAGTTCATCCAGATACTTGTAGAAATCAGGACTCTCGCCAACGATTACCTTGTTGATGGTGCCGTCGGGATTGATGATAATCTTGGTGGGATAGCCCTCTACAGCATATTTCTCGGGAGTTCCGTCGGCAGCCTTGTTGTAGACGTGCAGCCAAGGCAACTCATTGTCCTTCACTGCTTTTTTCCATTTCTCTACGGAGTCGTTGCAGTCAACGCCCACAATCTCGAATTTTCCGCGGTATTTATCGTAATATTTCTTCATGTCTGGCATGCCCTTGATGCACCAGCCGCACCACGAACCCCAGAAGTCGAGCACGACATACTTGCCGCGCAGGGATGAGAGGGTGAACGGCTTGCCGTTGATGTCGTCGAGCGTAAAGTCGGGAGCCACGACACCGGGCTTGATGGCCTCTTTGGCAGCCTTGGCCAGACGCTCGTTCTCGGCATTTTTCAGCATGGCGTCGATGACCGGCTTCATGCGGCCGTTGCGTACGTAGTAGTTGAATTTCTTGACTACCGACTCCAGACTGTCTGACTCGACCACCTGCAACAGGGTGGCACTCACCTCGCTGCTGGGATGGCTCTTGATGTAGTCGGTCATCTCTTTCTTCAACTCGGCATACAGTTTCTCCTGCGACTCAATGTAGGCTGCCTTGTTGGCGTCCATCTGCTTGCGGTTTTTCTTCTCGTTCTTCACCAGTCTCTGGTATTCCTTCTCGTAGGCATCGCGGTCGTCCGACATCTTGGCCTGATACATGTTCAGTTTCTCGCCGATGGGGGCATACTGCTCGTAGAAGTTCGAGCCGCTGATCTTCATGTCGGCAAAGCTGCCGGTCAGGTTGGCAAACTCGCCTGCCATAGCAGGAATGCTCACCGAGTGGTAGTGGTCGCCCGGGCGCATCAGCACCAGATTTTGCGGTTTATCGATAGGAAGGGTAATATCCAGTTTGCCGTCTTTCAGCGCATATTTTTTAAAATCGTTGCGCTGCCAGTCACCAAAATACATGGGCATGATGACCACGCTGTCGGTCAGGTCTTCCAGCTGTGCCGTCAGGTGGAAGGTCTCCAGCTTGTTGCCGTAGAGCTTTACCATCTGTCGGTCCAGGCGTGCGTCGCGGCAGTTGGTCTCCACAATCTCGCCCTTCGGACCGATGAGCACACAGTAGGGTATGCCGTTGAAGTTGTAGGTCTTGGCCACTTGTCCGAAGCCGTCTTTGCAAATCAGCTGTGTCCACTTCATCTTTTCCTCGTCCAGAGCCTTGTGCCAGGCTTTGTTGTCGGTGTCCATCGACACGCTCACGATGTCGAATCCCTGCGGATGATACAGACCGTAGAGCTGCTTCAGGTGGGGAATGGAGCCACGGCAGGGACCGCACCACGATGCCCAGAACTCCAGCAACGTGTAGTTGCCCTTGCCCAGATACTCCGACAACTGGTGGTCGCGTCCGTCGGCGTCCATCAGCGTCACGTCGGCAAACTGGGCTCCTTGTGCCGTGCTCTTGATGACGTTGGCATGTTCCAGCATGGTTTGTCCCTGAGTGGTGGCCTTCATCTTGTCGCTGATGGAGGCCACAAGGCCCTCGATAGTGGGGTTGTCAAACTGGCTGAGCGACTCGTCGAGTGCCACTACACCAGCCAAGTTGTCGCTGTTGCGCGTGATGAAGTCTTTCAGGAACGCGCAGGTGGCAGCCTTGGCAGAGTCCTGGCGTGCCAGTTCTTTCACCACGTAGTCCATCGGCGTCACGCTGTTCTTATCGTAGTATTGCTTGCTGAAAGCGTCGCTCAACTGGCTTCTGCGCTCGGTATAGTCGGTGCGTCCCTGCTTGTACTCGCGGTACAGGTCGTTCAGGGGCGA